>ERZ794936.2-NODE-2-length-357051-cov-60.571228_pt1 | contig 357051 bp, 192 predicted proteins | sample MGYA00511083_ERZ794936 | MGnify/ENA primary metagenome ERZ794936 (study PRJEB30137, sample SAMN04331409) | food metagenome | isolation source: Y2 must sample point D1 replicate A | place: Australia: South Australia | collected 2014 ... | reverse complement strand
TCCTTTACCAAAAAAAAAAAAAAAAAATCATCAAAGTAAAGTATCCTCTTGATGTATAAATACATTGCACATCATGGTTGAGAAATAGTTTGGAAGTTGTCTAGTCCTTCTCCCTTAGATCTAAAAGGAAGAAGAGTAACAGTTTCAAAAGTTTTTCCTCAAAGAGATTAAATACTGCTACTGAAAATATGTCGTCGTCAATTACAGATGAGAAAATATCTGGTGAACAGCAACAACCTGCTGGCAGAAAACTATACTATAACACAAGTACATTTGCAGAGCCTCCTCTAGTGGACGAAGAAGGTAACCCTATAAATTATGAGCCGGAAGTTTACAACCCGGATCACGAAAAGCTATACCATAACCCATCACTGCCTGCACAATCAATTCAGGATACAAGAGATGATGAATTGCTGGAAAGAGTTTATAGCCAGGATCAAGGTGTAGAGTATGAGGAAGATGAAGAGGATAAGCCAAACCTAAGCGCTGCGTCCATTAAAAGTTATGCTTTAACGAGATTTACGTCCTTACTGCACATCCACGAGTTTTCTTGGGAGAATGTCAATCCCATACCCGAACTGCGCAAAATGACATGGCAGAATTGGAACTATTTTTTTATGGGTTATTTTGCGTGGTTGTCTGCGGCTTGGGCCTTCTTTTGCGTTTCAGTATCAGTCGCTCCATTGGCTGAACTATATGACAGACCAACCAAGGACATCACCTGGGGGTTGGGATTGGTGTTATTTGTTCGTTCAGCAGGTGCTGTCATATTTGGTTTATGGACAGATAAGTCTTCCAGAAAGTGGCCGTACATTACATGTTTGTTCTTATTTGTCATTGCACAACTCTGTACTCCATGGTGTGACACATATGAGAAATTTCTGGGCGTAAGGTGGATAACCGGTATTGCTATGGGAGGAATTTACGGATGTGCTTCTGCAACAGCGATTGAAGATGCACCTGTGAAAGCACGTTCGTTCCTATCAGGTCTATTTTTTTCTGCTTACGCTATGGGGTTTATATTTGCTATCATTTTTTACAGAGCCTTTGGCTACTTTAGGGATGATGGCTGGAAAATATTGTTTTGGTTTAGTATTTTTCTACCAATTCTACTAATTTTCTGGAGATTGTTATGGCCTGAAACGAAATACTTCACCAAGGTTTTGAAAGCCCGTAAATTAATATTGAGTGACGCAGTGAAAGCTAATGGTGGCGAGCCTCTACCAAAAGCCAACTTTAAACAAAAGATGGTATCCATGAAGAGAACAGTTCAAAAGTACTGGTTGTTGTTCGCATATTTGGTTGTTTTATTGGTGGGTCCAAATTACTTGACTCATGCTTCTCAAGACTTGTTGCCAACCATGCTGCGTGCCCAATTAGGCCTATCCAAGGATGCTGTCACTGTCATTGTAGTGGTCACCAACATCGGTGCTATTTGTGGGGGTATGATATTTGGACAGTTCATGGAAGTTACTGGAAGAAGATTAGGCCTATTGATTGCATGCACAATGGGTGGTTGCTTCACCTACCCTGCATTTATGTTGAGAAGCGAAAAGGCTATATTAGGTGCCGGTTTCATGTTATATTTTTGTGTCTTTGGTGTCTGGGGTATCCTGCCCATTCACCTTGCAGAGTTGGCCCCTGCTGATGCAAGGGCTTTGGTTGCCGGTTTATCTTACCAGCTAGGTAATCTAGCTTCTGCAGCGGCTTCCACGATTGAGACACAGTTAGCTGATAGATACCCATTAGAAAGAGATGCCTCTGGTGCTGTGATTAAAGAAGATTATGCCAAAGTTATGGCTATCTTGACTGGTTCTGTTTTCATCTTCACATTTGCTTGTGTTTTTGTTGGCCATGAGAAATTCCATCGTGATTTGTCCTCTCCTGTTATGAAGAAATATATAAACCAAGTGGAAGAATACGAAGCCGATGGTCTTTCGATTAGTGACATTGTTGAACAAAAGACGGAATGTGCTTCAGTGAAGATGATTGATTCGAACGTCTCAAAGACATATGAGGAGCATATTGAGACCGTTTAATCACTTTTCATTGCTCTCTAGGGCGTGTTCGCTTCTCTATGTAACTGCATTTCACATATATTCATATTATAGCCTTTATAACATTACATAAAAGACGTGATATACGACATACTTTAAAGTTAGAATTTTTGTTGTATTAATTTTCTCGAAGGGATTAGAATGTAAGTACATTTAAATAGCGCCGCAAGAAACATAACGGCCGTTAATACTAGCAAGATGGTAAATTTCTGTGTCTAAGAATTTAACTGTTTTTGCTTGCTTTTGTCACTATAGGACAATAATAGTAATGGAAAAGAAATGTTAGTCGAACAGCAAATTGGTAAAAGTGGAAAAAATTATTCCGTTATTCATTCAGGCCATTCAGAAATATAGCATTTTGGTTCTTGCACTGAATGGGCCCTGAGGACAGTGTGCGGCTGGATAGCCATATACTTCGACATTACTTTTCACCTTTGAAGGGGGATGTATGCTTATACACAATCAAAGCTCGGCCTGTGCAGGTTTCACTACATAAGCTTTTTTACCATAGAAATCTTGCAGAAGGAAGTAAGTATCAAGATATTACGTATCGCATCCATAGAACGATAGCAGAAAAATGCAGTATATGATAACGATATGCTTCACAGCTGCGGCCCATTTGGGGAAAAAAGGAAAAGGAGCATCCTCGATCTTACAGATGTCGCTTTTTCCTCTTGAGGTCATTCCCTAACCTTGGATCCAAGTCAATCTGGTATCTTCCCACCCTAAATAGTGTATTCCCCATGTAATAAGATCGGACGATAAACTTCGAAACAATTCTAGCCTTTTTTATTAGATATTTACTCTACTTTAGATTTGGCGATTTTACTAAATGTTATCCTTCAGCCACTACAGCCTACTTTTTCTCACTAATATGTTCTTGAAGCCATTTTCTTCACCGGGCTTTGCCGAAGGTTATTTCACGATCTTCGGCATTCGCCGAAAATTTTTCAAGATGCCCATCACCAAAAAATAAAAAAAGCTTTATATATGCATCGGGAACCGGTATTCTTCTCTTGGATTACACAGTTTGGACTATTAGACGTTTCAAATAGATATACACAATTACTCAAAAAAAAATTGAACTTCCGTACCAAACATGACAGCCAGTTTAACTACCAAGTTCTTGAACAATACCTATGAAAACCCATTTATGAATGCATCCGGTGTTCATTGCATGACTACACAAGAATTAGATGAATTAGCAAACTCTAAAGCTGGTGCATTCATTACGAAGAGTGCTACAACCTTAGAAAGAGAAGGTAACCCTAAACCACGTTACATTTCTGTCCCTCTAGGCAGTATCAACTCCATGGGTTTACCAAACGAAGGTATCGACTACTATTTGTCCTATGTATTAAACCGTCAAAAGAATTATCCTGATGCACCTGCCATTTTCTTCTCAGTTGCTGGTATGAGCATTGATGAAAATTTAAATTTGTTGAGGAAAATCCAAGATAGCGAATTCAACGGTATTACCGAGTTAAACTTGTCGTGTCCTAATGTGCCTGGGAAACCACAAGTTGCTTATGACTTTGACTTGACAAAGGAAACCTTGGAAAAGGTTTTTGCCTTTTTCAAAAAACCTCTTGGTGTCAAGTTGCCTCCTTATTTTGATTTTGCCCATTTTGATATCATGGCAAAAATATTGAACGAGTTCCCATTAGCTTATGTCAACTCTATCAATAGTATAGGAAATGGTCTTTTCATTGATGTGGAGAAGGAGAGTGTAGTAGTGAAGCCAAAGAATGGTTTCGGGGGTATTGGAGGTGAATATGTTAAGCCAACCGCGCTCGCCAATGTTCGTGCATTTTACACTCGTTTGAGACCTGAAATCAAAGTTATCGGTACAGGTGGAATTAAGTCCGGTAAGGATGCATTTGAACATCTTCTATGTGGTGCCTCTATGCTACAGATTGGTACAGAACTACAAAAAGAGGGCGTCAAGATTTTTGAACGTATTGAAAAAGAATTAAAAGACATAATGGAAGCTAAGGGTTATACATCCATAGATCAGTTCCGTGGGAAGTTGAACAGCATTTAATTATCGGAATTTGAAGAACTATGATGGGACAAGTTATGGAAGAGTGTTAAGATTCGTATGAATATTTTATTATTTTGAAATTGCATAAATCAAGGATAGTTGGTAAATGCTAATTCCTTAATTTTTCGGTGAGTGCATTCGCAATTGGCATCATACATTAGGGTTCAATGTGCTTTAATAGATGATGATACTAAATACTTATACTTTGAAATAACTTAATCAATGTAAATTATTGTCTTGATTCATTTATACTTAAATTTTTGTATCTCAACATATGATATATCCTTACAGTAAGACTTATTCAAGAAACATTTTTCAACGATAATTATTAGTAGGCTAAAAATGGCATAGGAACCAGAAAATAATGTTGAAGAAATGAAGCCATCTGTTTAATATTTGGGGAAAAAAGTGAAGAAATTAACGAATATGTGCATATATATATATATATATATTGCACAGGTGATTTTGATGTAGAATGTAGCCTTTTCGAAAGAGTAATTCGGTTTTATCTACAGAGTTCCGAAACATTGTTAAGTGACTGTTCTTATATAATTAAACCGTACTTTCTGTAAAAGTCGATTTGTGGCTGGCGCATCCACGGTATACCAATGGTTCCGTGTAATTCGATATTGACTAAGTACCAAAAAGAAATGCTTTAATCCTTGTATTGTCCAAATCCCCCACCACCAGGGGTTTTAATGATGAATCGATCACCGGGTTGAGCGTAAATCGTATTTTTACCGCCGACATTGATTAATGCGCCTGTGCTATGTCTTACCCATAAATTCTCACCTCTACTACCGTCTTGTCCTCCCTTTATACCATGAGGGCCAATGACACGACGTTCTGATAATATAGATGCTGTTACAGCCTTCCGAAATTGAACATCCCTTACTACGCCATTTCCGCCAGTATATTTACCTTTGCCTCCTGAACCTCTTCTGATCGAGAACTCTTTCAACAGAACGGGGTATCTCCTTTCAAATACCTCAGTATCTGTCATTCTTGTATTGGTCATATTCGTGTGTACAGCGTCTGAGCCATTCCAACCACTTCCTCTCCATGAATCTGCACCAGCCCCCGAGCCGCCACATATGGTTTCATAATATCCAAAGCCTTTGATCTGCTTATCGGTTTTGTTACCAGAATTTCCTCCAGTTCCAAATGTAAAGTTGTTACAGTCACCTTGAGAATCTGCCATGACGTTAAATGTTTTTAAGATTACATCTGTCACTCTTTGGGAAGTTAATACATTGCCTCCGACAACAGCAGCACCGGATCGGGGGCTCAAGAGGGAACCAGCAGGAATTTTTATTGTTAAGGGTTTTAAACAACCTTGATTTAAAGGAATATCTTCGCCTACTAGACACCGTAGACAATAAAGAATCGCAGAATTAGTAATAGCCTCTGGTGCATTTAAATTACCATAAACTTGGGGAGAAGTGCCATCGAAGTTAAAAATATACTCCTCCTTTTCAGGTCTTATGATAACTTGTAGTTTAATTAAGCTTCCATCATCTAAGCGATCTTCGCCAGAAAACTTCGTTGTGCCAAAATGTTCAACCATTTTTGCAAGCATTTTTTTTATGGATTCAGATGCATTTGTCTGAATTGCAGCCATGTATTTCAATATTGTAGCCAGATCATATTCCTTAGTTAATGACCCAATTAACTGTATCCCTTTTGTGTTAGCTGCGACTTGCGCTTTTAAATCGCTTATGTTATCACTAAATCTTCTTGAACCTGAGCAGCCTGGGTATTTGCCTGGATCTTCTACGAAAAGCTTGTAAATTAATTCTTCCTGGAAAATTCCCTCTTTGACAACCAATTCGGAATAAATTGCGGTTCCTTCTTCGTACAACTCTTTGGAATTTGGAGGCACTGAACCGGGTAGAATACCTCCAATATCTGCATGATGGGCTCTTGAAGCCACATAAAATATCAATTCGCCAGTTGAAGAGAAAGAAGGAGTTATTACTGTTATGTCTGGTAAATGAGTACCACCAATATCCGGATGGTTTGTGATTAAAACATCACCAGGCTTTAATTTGCCTTCCCATAACTTCGCCTGTGCTGATATGCAGGTTGACATTGACCCTAAGTGAACAGGTACATGAGGAGCGTTAGCCACTAAGTTTCCTTTAGAGTCGAATAGTGCACATGAAAAATCTAATCTCTCTTTGACGTTAGTTGAAACAGATGTTTTCCTCAATTGAGTACCCATTTGAAGGGCGATATCCATAAACCTATGACTGAAAATAGACAATAAGATTGGATCTATATCAAGTTCATATCCGCTTTTAGATAATGTCTTCACAGCCTTTTGGTTGATCTTGATAAATATATGAGAGTTTAAAATTGTTGCTTGGCTGTTTGGTAGAATAATATTTGTTTGGGTACCGTCAGCCAATATGGCTGGGCCCTCGATAATTGTTCCGGCAGGAAGATCATCAATTTTGAAGACCGCAGTGTCGACCCATTTGTTGTCAAAATATGCTTTCTGGGTAAAACTAGCATCCTTTGACACGTCGGCTTTCTTGAAATGGGAAATTTCAATCAATTGCTCATCAACCGTTTTTTCTTTTCTAACGCCTGATTTCCCAATTGCTCTTATCCTTATATCATCAATTATAATTCGTTTGTCATCGAATGAGAATCCGAACTCTTTTTTATGAGCTTCAGAGAACCATTCCCTAAAATTCCATTGGTCATCATATTTTTGTAATATCATCAAACTGGTTTCAGTACCTTCATATCTGAGATTTAAATATCTTTCCAAGACTATGTCCTCCCGAGAAAACGACTGAGATAAAAGGTTTTTGATTGAATTTTTAGAAAGTTCTAAGAATCTTTTTTTCACTTTCAAGATGGTCTCTGGCTCACCCAAGATAAAAGAGCAAGGCTCTTGGTTTTCTTCAATAACATCTGCTAAGAAAATGCCATAAGCGGACAAGATAGAAGAATATCTATGAATTAAAACAGTGTCAATGCCCAATGAATCTGCAACCGCTATGGCGTGTTGCCCGCCAGCCCCGCCAAAGGAAACTAACCGATGCTGAGATACTACATGTCCTTTTGCTTCTGTAATGGCCCTCACGGGTCTTGCCATGCATTCGTTAGCTACTTTGATAAATCCATAGGCAACCTCTTCCATGGTTAGATTTGAATTCAGATCCTTATTGATGACATCTGTTAATTCTCTGAATTTCAAAGTAGTGGTTTCTAAGTCAAGTGATTCATCCTCATTGGGCCCAAAAATTTTGGGGAAGAACTCAGGAACCAAACGTCCTAAAAAGAGGTTGGCGTCTGTAATAGTCAAAGGCCCGCCCTTTCTGTAGGCTGCAGGGCCTGGATCAGCAGCTGCTGAATCAGGGCCTACTCTGAATAACCCGTTTTTCCATGACAAAATAGAACTTCCTCCAGCAGCAACAGTATGGATGTCAAGTTGAGGAGATTGTATGATGATCCCTGCGGTAACGGTTTCAAAAACATGTTCTAACCTCCCATCACCGTACCTACTGACATCAGTAGATGTTCCTCCCATGTCAAAGCCTATTAAGGGTATGTTATTATTTTTATCATAGCATGTACTAGAATAACCTATTACGCCACCTGCAGGACCAGATAAAATAGATTTCAAACCGGAAAATTTTCCCCCATCCACTAAACCACCATCAGACTGCATGAATTGAATGTGGGTATCTTCTGCGTGGCTCAGACCTGCAGAAATGCTATTCAAGTACTTTTTAATTACCGGAGTAAGGTAGGCATCTGCGACAGAACTGTGAGCCCTCGGTAAAAATTTTATCATTGGGGAGACTTCAGATGATAATGAAACATGAGAGAACCCAATTTCTCTGGCAATATTACCAACAATTCGTTCATGGTCTGGAAAAGTGTATGAGTGTAAAAATGCTATCGCAATAGACTTGATTCCGCTAGCATAAAGCACTTTCAGAATAGATCTTACGCTTGATTCATCTGGCTTCTTTATGACCCTTACCATTTCGCCACTATTACCTTCCAGGATACCTTCTTGTTCATTAGGAGACGATTTGGTAAAATAAGGGTCTTCCGAGAAATCTTCTAAAGTAACTCTCTCATCTATTTCAACTACAGTGTCATATAATGGCACTACCTTTTTTATATTTAAGTTGAAGATATCTGGCCTGGTTTGGTCTCCAATCGGCAATGAATCCTTAAAGCCTTTCGTAGTAATGAAGGCACAACGTTCACCATTTCTTTCTAGAGCGCAGTTTGTAGCTAGGGTTGTCCCCATTCTTAAACTTCTCACATTAGAGATGTCTAGAGGAATACCGCGAGGAATTGTCTTGTGTTCAAGCACCTCCAAGAGACGTCTTATGCCTTCAAGGGGAGCATCTGGATAGTTTTTGGGATCCACCGACAAGAGCTTGATGACAGTATCATGTTCTTGTTTACCTGTACCAATATTCCCCACACAATCAGTGAAAGTTCCACCCTTATCGATGGCAATTCTTATGTTTCCTTTCTGCATTGTATACCAAGAAGTTATATTTAGGTTTGCAATGCTCAAAATTATTACTGTTTAAGTTCAGTTCTTAGTTTTTGGCATTCTTTCTTCAACACCACGTAACATTTGATCTTATCTTTCTTTTCAGTGGTAATGTTATGGCGATCGTGCTCAATCGGAAAAGCACCTGAGGCAAACAAAACAATTGTTGAAGTATTCATGCAAATAATACTGAATAGAGCGGAGTACGCTTGTTCTTCATTCCAGAGATTGGTAAAGTGTTTATCATTGCTACCCTCTAGAAATAAAAATTAATTATTTAGGTAAAAAGTAGTACTGAGGTTTCATATCTGTAGACTGATGGAGTAAAAAAACATTAAAAAGACTATAAAGAAATTATAAGTAGATACACAATTGCTTAACCTTTCATATAAGCATCTAATTCAGCGTCAAGAGCTTCGACAGAAGTAGGAGTGTTATTCTTCTCACGGCCCTTGTTCTTTTTGGAGACTCTGTTAGGCCTTTGGCGATAATGGCTCCCTGGCCTGCCTCTTCCTTGTTCTTGAGCCGTCTGTTTGCGACGGTTGTGGGCATTCATTCTAGAATGCTTTCTCTGTGGTTGGTAAATCTCCACTTCAATTTTTGCATTATGTAACTCATGTCCATTATAACGCTCGACAATCTTTTCCAAAACTTCTGGGTCTTCAAATTCGTAAATACATGTACGATCCTCTTTATTGTCAAAAATTTTCGAAAATATTGGCGAGCCAAACTCTTTAATCATATCATCGAGGGTGTAGTCAGAAACGTCTAGTGGGATTTTGGATATTCTAATTCTCTTAGGCAAAGGAGGCTCTTCCCTCTCTCTATAAAGGCGATCTTTCGACCTTGATGCAGCATCCGAAGGCGCAAATCCCAGTCTAGGTCCTAATTCATTTCTTAAATCCCTTCTGCGGTATCTCGTTACCTTATGATTAGATGAGCTGTCTGTGTGACTATTTCCAATAATTTCGTCAAATGCTTTGTCCATTGCAAAATGCAGTATTGAATCGTCTAATGGAAAAGGTACTAGACGCTTATCGTTTCAGTTCTTTAGTCTTTTCCATCTATTTATCAGTCTGTACTCAAAATAACCTTATTGTATGTAACCTTTTTCATTTCACGATGATAATTTCTTGCCGAGTTAGACAGAAAATGACCGTGATAGTTTGTCATAATTTTCAATAGGGCAGAAAGAATTTTAAAGATTATTTGCTATCTAGACATTATGTGTTTTATATGATTGCTGTAAAAGTATTAGGAGAGATCGTCGAAAATATCCTTAAACCTTGGCACGTTCCCATAGCTCCTTTTGATGTTTGCAAGCCAAGTTACGGAGTTGGCAAATTGTTTTAATGTAGGTTCAACAGTAGCCAAATTTCCGTAAGCTACGGTTAGCCTATATGCGGCTTCTTCGCATTCTTGATACTCTTCCAATGGCCCATACTTGGTGTTGATGGCGTCAGCTACGATAGGCAAAAGTTCTAAATCAGAGTTCCCTCTCGTGACAAGAGCTGAATAGTTGAAAATTAGTGTGGAAACTGCAATAGCCAAATTCTGTGACTGTTTAGCAGATGCCTGAGAAAATTCAGTATCTATAGTCTCAAAAATTGATTTATAAACTTGATTTGATTCCAGTAATTTCACACCCCAGTTTTCATTATTGAAGCAATTTACCAAAATACGCACAGTTAACATGGTTAGAGTGATATTCTTATTGCCCAAGCCTTCTTCGATGTAATCTTTTATATCTGAAGAATAAGGTAATTTTTTTACAATCAATCGTACTATGTCGTATGCAGGAGTCTTAATTTCCCAGTTAGATCTTATAGTGTTAGCAAATGAAAGTAGCAACTCCCAGCTTTCATCTATGTCATGTAGTGCGCCACCAATTTGCGCCAGAATTTCATCATCAAAGGTCTTCTCATTTGAATTTATTTTCACTATTCCATTGAAAATAGTATCTGGGTTATAATTTTCCATGATAAGATACTGCTTGACAGGAAGAACCTTCATTACGCTCGTTTTTGAAGGTGATACTGCAGAAGATGATGCATTATCGTTGGGCTGGTCTAGCGATATGCCATTAGTGTTCTTCAGTATGAACTGTACTACTTGATCCCTATAACTCATTGGCAGTTCATAACGAGCCAAAAAATCGTCGGCTGCTGTATATGGGTTGTCGCTGACATTAATCGGCAATTTCAAGGGAGGTTTTCCATCTTCAATATCCACATCAAATACGTAGTCATATGTTTTACCCTCGAATTCTATTTTTTTGTCGTTTCCAGTAGCACCTGCACCGACAACATCACCAACCTTTTTCCATGAAGAATTTGAAAATTGATGAGCTTCTATAGTACCTTGAGGTGATTTGACTACCACAATTTGACCCTCTTTGCGCCCCGGCGATTGTAAAATTTCATAAGGTGATAGTTTAGACTCATCAAATTCTATTGTCTTGGAACTTATAGTGGATTTTTCCACTTGCGTAGATAGTTCATTTATTTCATCCTGGGAAGCCCATCTTGACTTCTCTTGCGAAAATATTCTCACAAGATTATCACTACTTCCCACAATAATATCACCATTAGACATACAATCAACGGACCAAATAGAGATGGCAGGAAGTGTAATTACCTGCTTTAACGAACCATTTTCCTTTGACCATATACGGACTGTTCGGTCTTCGCCGCAGCTTACAATATCTCCATTGGGCAGCAGTTTAATGCAATAAACAAAGCTTTCATGGCCTTCATATGTTCTTAGTACGTCACCTGTATGCATATCAACCAACTTGATGAGGCCATCGTTTGAACAACTGATAAAATGGCCATCATCCACCACAGCTAAATGTCTTACTACATCATTGTGAATCCCACTGAAAGTTTTGATCACTTTATCGTTTTGCCACAGTTTAATCGTCTTATCGGCGGAAGCTGTCAAGAATTTATTTTCTGAGAAGGATACAACTTTGGCATCCCATACAGAGGCATTGTGTGCTTGCAAATTGTAAACCAACGATCCTTCTTTCCAAACCTTTGCGGTTTTGTCCCAACTACCGCTTATCACAACACCATCTTGGAAAGATAAACTACAAACGTTCCCTTGGTGGCCAATCAAGGTATACAAGGGATCCTCTCCTGAGGTGGCAAACAAGGGCACACCGTTGATCATAGTATCCTTACCTCCAAAAAGCAACAACTCCTTCTCGGAATCATAACACACACTATTTAAAAATCCTTGTCCTGTATAAACTACCGTACCGAGCCATTGGTCATCTTTAGACCACAAGCGAACTGTTCCATCCCTCGAAACACTAGCAACCTTTGAATCATCCACAGCTACCACATCCCTGACGTCCTGATCGTGCCCTTTAAGTGTTGCACTCAATTGATATCCCATACTCCAAATCTGCTGCTCTACACCTTACTATCACACATGAATATATATATATAAAATAAGCCAAGACAGTGGCCTTCCCTTATTATCAGCGTACTAAAATCTCATATGATTTATTTTTCGTGGTCCTGAACGAGTGTGAAAAATTTTGAAAAACTCGCAAAGGAAATGCCAAGGTCAGCAACTTTCTCGACGTCCAAGCCTCGCTCCTATTGTTTTAGTAACCTGTAGACCTTCAATATTCAAGAGCTTGCACACGCACGCATTGCTGCACTACTGCTTACCCACACTACAAATTTAATTCCAGCTTATTGAAGTTGAAAAGGCAAGGGAAAAATACCACAGGTTTAGATAAGGAAATAGGAGAAAGGATTAGAAACCATATCCCTATAACAGTAACGATAATATTTATATACACGTATATTTTCTCGTCTAGATATGACAGGTCCAATAGTGTACGTTCAAAATGCGGACGGTATCTTCTTCAAGCTTGCTGAGGGCAAAGGAACTAACGATGCTGTTATTCACTTGGCCAATCAAGATCAAGGTGTTCGGGTCCTTGGAGCAGAGGAATTTCCTGTGCAAGGTGAAGTAGTAAAGATTGCGTCCTTGATGGGGTTCATTAAGCTAAAGTTGAACAGGTATGCCATTATCGCAAATACTGTGGAAGAGACCGGTAGATTCAATGGCCACGTTTTCTATAGAGTGTTGCAACATTCTATCGTATCTACCAAGTTTAACTCGAGAATCGATTCTGAAGAAGCCGAATATATCAAGCTACTGGAGTTGCATTTGAAAAATTCCACCTTTTATTTTTCATACACATATGATTTAACAAATTCCTTACAAAGAAATGAAAAGGTTGGTCCTGCAGCCTCCTGGAAAACCGCTGATGAACGATTCTTTTGGAACCATTACTTAACTGAAGATTTGAGAAACTTTGCTCATCAAGATCCTAGAATTGACTCCTTTATACAACCTGTTATCTATGGGTATGCCAAGACAGTGGACGCCGTTTTGAATGCCACCCCTATCGTTCTTGGTTTGATTACCAGACGTAGTATATTTAGGGCGGGCACAAGATACTTCCGTCGTGGTGTTGACAAAGACGGTAACGTTGGCAATTTCAATGAAACTGAGCAAATTTTACTCGCTGAGAATCCAGAGAGTGAAAAAATACACGTTTTCTCCTTCTTACAGACAAGAGGATCTGTGCCAATATACTGGGCTGAAATCAACAACTTGAAGTACAAGCCAAATCTTGTTCTTGGAGAAAACTCATTAGATGCGACAAAAAAGCATTTTGACCAGCAAAAGGAGTTATATGGCGACAACTACTTGGTTAACCTAGTCAACCAAAAGGGCCACGAACTACCCGTGAAAGAGGGCTATGAATCAGTCGTGCACGCGCTAAACGATCCGAAGATTCACTACGTGTATTTTGACTTCCACCATGAATGTCGTAAGATGCAATGGCATAGAGTGAAATTGTTAATTGATCACCTGGAGAAATTAGGTTTATCTAACGAAGATTTCTTCCACAAGGTCATAGACTCTAATGGTAACACCGTTGAAATTGTTAATGAGCAACATTCCGTTGTAAGAACAAACTGTATGGATTGTTTGGACAGAACAAATGTCGTTCAATCTGTTTTAGCCCAGTGGGTTTTGCAAAAGGAGTTTGAAAGTGCCGATGTCGTTGCTACTGGAAGCACTTGGGAAGACAACGCTCCATTGTTAACTTCTTACCAAAACTTATGGGCTGATAATGCAGATGCAGTTAGTGTGGCATATTCGGGCACTGGAGCTTTGAAGACCGATTTCACAAGAACCGGTAAGCGTACACGTCTAGGTGCATTCAACGATTTTTTGAATTCAGCATCACGTTATTACCAGAACAATTGGACTGATGGTCCAAGACAGGATTCATACGATTTATTCCTTGGTGGATTTAGACCACATACCGCTTCTATCAAGTCGCCATTCCCCGACAGAAGACCAGTGTATATTCAGCTGATCCCAATGATCATTTGCGCAGCCTTGACCGTTTTAGGTGCTACGATATTTTTTCCTAAAGATAGATTTACCAGCAGTAAGAATTTGCTGTATTTTGCAGGTGCGTCGATTGTCTTGGCGCTTTCAACCAAATTCATGTTTAAGAACGGTATTCAGTTTGTCAACTGGCCTAAGTTAGTAGACGTTGGGTTCTTGGTCGTTCATCAAACGCATGATAAAGAACAACAATTCAAAGGTTTGAAATATGCACAGAGTCCTAAATTTTCCAAGCCGGATCCTTTAAAAAGAGATTAATGAGTTCTATATGTGATAAAATGATGATTATTGTAAATCCAAAACGTAAAACCGAAAATATGATAAAAACGAGAAAAAAAGTAAGTTAAAAAATAAAAAAATAAAAAAATGAACGCCGGCCCCAGAGGGAAGAACAAGCTATTTATTTTCTTTTTTACTTTATCTTTCATGGTCATATATATATATATATATATATATATATATATATATCTTCTATAGGCTACTATACATGAAGGCGTTCGCCCTTACAACGTTAAGTTTTTTTCCCTATTGTACCGTGTAAGTTTCAATTATTCGCATAATTCATGAATGAACTTCTTCACATCGGTTGATTTCATTAGGGCTTCACCCACTAAAAATCCATGGACACCTTCTTTTTTGTATTTTTCAGCATCGTCCCTGGTGGTAATTCCCGATAGAGCAATTAGAAGAACATCCTTTGGAATAGATTCTACCAAGTTACTGGTGGTATTTAGGTCTACGTTGAATGAATGCAGGTCCCTATTATTGACACCTACAACTTTAGCACCAATTTCTAGAGCCCTTTGTAATTCCTCTTTGGAGTTCACCTCAACGAGAGGTTCCATGTTCAAATCTTTACTGTAGCTGTACAGTTCCTTCAATAAGGGTTGAGATAGCATCTTGACTATAAGAAGGACAGTGTCAGCTCCAGCTAATCTTGCTTCTAGTATTTGATACTTGCTGAAAATAAATTCTTTTCTCAAAACACAAGGCCTCTCCTTGGGAGGAAATTTCAAATCTAGGATTTTCCTCACATTTACTAAATCCTGTAACGAACCGTGAAACCAATGAGGTTCGGTCAATACGGAAATTGCGGATGCACCAGCCTCTGCGTATTTGAGAGCCTGTTCAGCAGCAACAGCTTTTAAACAAATGGGTCCCTTCGATGGAGAGGCACGCTTGACTTCAGCAAGAACAACGGCTCTTTTATGGGATGATGACAACACCGTGTAGAAATCCTGTAACGGTGGGGCAAGACCTAAATCATAGTTAGATTGTAAGTCTTGAAAGGTGAAACCTGGGATTTTAGACTGCTCATTGACGTCTATTTTACGCCGAGCATAGATACGGTCCAAAATAGAATTTGAAGGAGACGATTTATTTTCCTCCCAAGTGCCTCCGCTGACGTTTAAAATATTCCTGATCATCAGATGACCTTCTTCGGTCAAGATGGATTCCGGATGAAATTGCACACCTTCTACAGTGTACTTCTTGTGTCTTACACCCATGATAATTCCATTTTCGGTACTCGCAGTAACCTTCAAGCAGGATGGTAGGGACGATTCTGTCCCGGCCAATGAATGGTATCTGGTCACAGCAATACCTTGCGGCACGTTCTTGAAAATTCCACAGTTGTCGTGAGAGATTGGGGACGTTTTACCGTGGACAATCTCACCAGCGTAGGCAACTTCACCACCAAATACGTCAAACATGCATTGCTGGCCCATACAGATTCCAAATACAGGAATTTTCCCAGTAAAGTACCGGATACAGTCTCTTGAAATGCCAGAATCTGTCTTTGGGTGACCTGGTCCAGGCGAGATAAGCAATGTGTCGGGATTCAAAGCAGCAATTTCCGGAACTGTAATTGCATCGTTACGGTAAACGCTCACTTTGGCGCCCTCCTGGCACAAGTACTCGTAAACGTTCCAGGTAAAGGAATCGTAGTTGTCAATTAGAACCACATGCTTATTGATTGGGTTTGTTGCAGCGTGCACAGACATTTTTTTTCTTACTTTTATGGCGTCTATGTAGAACCAAACAGATTTGGTAATGTGTTAATACTGACCAGCTCCTTGTCGAACTTTTTGCGTACCTTAATATCTGCTATGGATTAGAATGAGTCAACGAGCCATTGATGATCATTCAATGATTACTACAAGAGGCATTTTCCGTCGTCAGTGATATGAATAGCACGGTGAGGTCCAGAAGAGATAGTAGGAAGTTTAATACTGGCTCAAAGGCATACTTATATCGACAAGCTAAGCGCAAATACTACTTTGTGGTACATCATCAGCATTGCTTTCGAGAAAACAGCATTTGAAATCAGCCATTTGCTGCGCTTTCTTTAAGCCCTAACAGAAAATAGTTCAAAAAGGCCTATAAGAAGCAAAAAAAGTGAAAAATACGAAAAAATACTCCAGCGGAGGAGTATAAAAGGGAGGAAAATACAAAATGTAGTTGTGTTGTTACGCATCTCAAAGAAGAAGAAGAAGAAGAAGAGGACGTCGCACTTGCAAGCAAAAACAGCGACTGGCGCGAGAACAACAAACACTAATGCATGTCTCTGTCCAGCAGGAAAAGCGAGCCTTAGTGTTTCTTATTTTCTCGTTCGCCTCACTAGTTTGTAGTAGGGTGGGAGAAACGATGGAGTGGATTATATGATGAGGAACCAGATAGGGACAACAGATTCTCAAGTGACGAGGAACATCTTTTAAAGCCCAGTTTTTAGTAGAGCTTAGGGCGCCTTTACTGACTATCCACTCCTTGTTAAGCTATGATCTTGTATTCATGTGATTGTAAATAATATTAGAGCTCTTTCTTGAATTGCCATTACGCTTCCATGCGGCATATTCTCGTGTAGTGTGACAAAAGGTGCGGGTGGCAAATAAAGGTAAAAGAAAATGATCAAAAAGGGCCTTTAAGTAGGATGAGCAACCGCCAATCGCTGGATATAAGCAAACAAAAAGTAACATTAGTAGCAAAGCAAAGAACATATAACTATATCTATGAGCAGCAATAATAGTGGTGTCTCTGCCGCCGGAGAAATCGATGAAAGTCTTTATTCTCGTCAACTTTATGTGTTGGGTAAGGAAGCAATGTTGAAAATGCAAACCTCCAACGTATTAATTCTCGGCTTGAAGGGGCTAGGTGTTGAGATAGCGAAGAACGTTGTGTTGGCAGGTGTCAAATCTATGACCGTTTTTGACCCTGAGCCGGTTCAATTGGCAGACTTATCAACCCAATTCTTTTTGACCGAAAAGGATATTGGTCAAAAGAGAGGAGATGTGACCAGAGCCAAATTGGCAGAGTTGAACGCATATGTCCCGGTTAATGTGCTGGATTCCTTAGACGATGTTACCCAATTGAGTCAATTCCAGGTCGTTGTCGCTACGGACACTGTTTCTTTGGAAGATAAGGTGAAAATCAACGAATTTTGCCATTCCTCCGGTATTAGATTCATTTCCTCGGAGACAAGAGGGCTGTTTGGTAACACCTTCGTAGACCTAGGTGACGAGTTCACAGTGTTGGACCCAACGGGTGAAGAACCTCGCACTGGTATGGTTTCAGACATCGAGCCCGATGGAACAGTGACCATGCTAGATGATAACAGACACGGGTTGGAAGACGGAAATTTTGTCAGGTTCTCCGAAGTAGAAGGTCTTGATAAGTTGAATGATGGGACCCTTTTTAAAGTTGAGGTTTTGGGGCCCTTTGCATTCAGAATTGGTTCAGTCAAAGAATTTGGCGAGTATAAGAAGGGCGGTATCTTCACCGAAGTCAAAGTACCCCGTAAAATCTCATTCAAGTCTTTGAAACAACAACTGTCCAATCCTGAGTTTGTTTTTTCGGATTTTGCTAAATTTGATAGAGCTGCTCAATTGCATTTGGGATTTCAGGCTTTACATCAGTTTGCCGTTAGACACAATGGTGAACTTCCAAGAACAACGAATGACGAAGACGCCAATGAATTAATCAAGTTGGTCACCGATTTGTCCGTTCAGCAACCAGAGGTTCTGGGTGAAGGTGTAGATGTTAATGAAGATTTAATGAAAGAGCTTTCCTATCAGGCAAGAGGTGACATACCGGGTGTCGTAGCATTTTTCGGTGGCCTTGTGGCACAAGAAGTGTTAAAAGCATGTTCTGGTAAATTTACTCCGCTAAAGCAATTTATGTACTTTGATTCCTTGGAATCATTGCCTGATCCTAAAAACTTCCCAAGAAATGAGAAGACTACTCAGCCAGTAAACTCTCGTTACGATAATCAAATCGCGGTTTTCGGTTTGGATTTTCAGAAAAAGATTGCCAATTCAAAGGTCTTTCTCGTCGGATCTGGTGCCATTGGTTGTGAGATGTTGAAAAATTGGGCACTTTTGGGGCTTGGTTCTGGCTCCGACGGTTACATCGTTGTTACGGATAACGATTCGATCGAAAAGTCCAACTTAAACCGTCAGTTCTTGTTTAGACCAAAGGATGTCGGAAAGAACAAATCTGAAGTAGCGGCAGAGGCCGTTTGTGCTATGAACCCCGATTTGAAGGGCAAGATAAATGCTAAAATTGATAAAGTGGGGCCAGAAACTGAGGAAATATTTAATGACTCCTTTTGGGAAAGCCTGGATTTTGTCACCAACGCTCTAGACAATGTCGACGCAAGAACATACGTAGATCGCCGTTGTGTGTTTTATAGAAAACCACTGTTAGAATCAGGTACCCTAGGTACTAAAGGTAATACTCAAGTCATCATTCCAAGATTGACTGAATCATACTCTTCTTCTAGAGACCCACCGGAAAAGTCTATCCCATTGTGTACCCTACGTTCTTTTCCAAACAAGATCGATCACACGATTGCCTGGGCCAAATCTCTTTTCCAAGGTTACTTCACTGATTCCGCCGAAAACGTTAATATGTACTTGACACAACCGAATTTCGTTGAGCAAACACTAAAGCAAAGCGGGGATGTAAAGGGAGTTCTAGAATCCATCTCAGATTCTCTATCTAGTAAACCACACAATTTTGAAGATTGTATCAAATGGGCAAGGTTAGAATTTGAAAAAAAATTCAACCATGATATCAAGCAGTTACTGTTCAACTTCCCCAAGGATGCCAAGACTTCCAACGGTGAACCATTTTGGTCCGGTGCTAAGCGTGCTCCAACACCATTAGAGTTTGATATTTACAATAACGATCACTTCCATTTTGTCGTAGCAGGTGCTAATTTACGCGCTTATAATTATGGTATTAAAAGTGATGACTCTAATTCTAAACCCAACGTGGACGAGTATAAGTCTGTCATCGATCATATGATAATTCCAGAATTTACTCCAAATGCCAATTTAAAAATTCAAGTTAATGACGATGATCCGGATCCAAATTCCAACGCAGCTAATGGCTCAGATGAAATTGATCAGCTGGTATCATCCCTACCAGATCCTTCTACTTTGGCTGGTTTTAAACTGGAGCCTGTAGATTTCGAGAAAGACGATGACACTAATCATCATATTGAATTTATAACGGCTTGTTCTAACTGTAGAGCTCAAAACTACTTCATCGAAACTGCTGATCGCCAAAAGACCAAATTCATAGCTGGCCGTATTATTCCTGCCATCGCAACAACCACTTCTTTGGTTACTGGTTTGGTCAATTTGGAATTATATAAACTGATTGACAACAAGACAGATATTGAGCAATATAAGAATGGCTTTGTTAATTTAGCTTTGCCATTTTTCGGTTTTTCGGAACCAATTGCTTCACCAAAGGGAGAATATAACAACAAGAAATATGATAAAATTTGGGATAGATTTGATATCAAGGGAGATATTAAATTAAGTGATTTAATTGAACATTTTGAAAAAGATGAAGGGTTAGAGATAACAATGCTTTCTTATGGCGTTTCTCTTCTTTATGCCTCATTTTTCCCTCCAAAGAAATTGAAAGAAAGGCTAAATCTACCAATAACTCAATTGGTTAAATTAGTGACTAAGAAAGATATTCCGGCACATGTATCTACAATGATTCTCGAAATTTGCGCAGATGACAAGGAAGGTGAGGATGTTGAGGTTCCTTTCATTACCATTCATCTATGAGTAACTAATTAACCAAAATAAAAAAATAAATTAAATATATACATTAAATATGTATATATATATGTATGACTTTTGACAACTTTTTCTTTGGTAAAAACTTATTATTATTATTATTATATTTATTATTAATGTAGTCTCGAATATTTGAGTATGTTTTAAGTTTTTTGTTTTATATTTTCTTTGGGTTCAACTGCTTTGGTTGGAAACAATTTGAAATAATTCCCCGCGATTATTATATAAAGTGTCGAAGTTACCTCGCTCAACCACTTTACCATCTTTAAGAACTGCAATCGAGTTACAAGACCTCATCATTTGTTCGCTATGCGTTATAACCATTGTTAGTAGAGCAGGCGGACCTTTTTTGACGATCTCATTGATGATAGAGGAGCTGACAGAATCCAAGGCTGAAGTACACTCATCTAAAATCAGAATTTTTGATTTTCTCAGAAGTGCTCTGGCTATGCAAAGCCTTTGCGCTTGTCCACCTGACAGTAAAGTTGTGTCAATACGTGTATCCAAGGCCTGAGGTGATGAAATTACAAAGTCATGGATTCCTACGTATTTTAATGCGTCATACATTTCAATTTCAAGTATTTCGCCTTGTAAACCATAAGTTAGGTTATCTCTGATGGTTCCATTGAATAATAAAGGTTTTTGCTCAACCACTGAAATTTCTTTTCTTAAACTTGTCAAATTCCAGTCATTTACGTCCGTACCGTCTATTTTAATTTTGCCTACTTCACAATTATAAAGTTTTGTTAATAAAAGTACAAGTGTAGACTTTCCTGTGCCTGATTCACCAATGATACCTAACGTCTGTCCGCAAAACATGTCAAAATTCATGTTTTTGTAAACAAAGGCGGTAGGTGCAGATGGATAGGCAAATGTCAAATTTTGAATTGAAACGATTGGTTTTTTTTCTTTGCCATGGTAGGTGTGACCAGCTATTCCCACTGTTTTAGCATTATTGTTTTCAACCTCTAGGGTATTATGCTTTTCATCAATAATCCTATAGATCCAACTGGCAGCACGTTGGCCTCTACTTATATCGGGTATCTGACTTACTAGGCTAGTGCATGACATAATAGTGAATAATAACAAAGTGAAAGTCGTAAACATTTCCTTTGAGGTATACTCGTGAATCATAACCAGCTTTAGGCCATAGTAGTAAATAATAGCTTGGATACACATGACAATCATGTTTGTCATAGATACACCAAATCCTGTGGCAATGGCGCGTTTGGAGGCAATTTGTTGCATTCTTATCTTCAAGTCATGGTAGGTCAATTGAAAATGAAATTCAGCTTGTAAGCACTTAATGGTTTTAATGTTAGTGACAATCTGGTACAGGCAGTTTTCTAACTGAGCAACAGATGTCTTATAATCTGTTTCACATTTTTGTAAAATGCCTCCATATATTGCTGAAAATATTATTATGAGTGGAAACATCGAAATACAAACCAAACTTAACTTCCAGCCCGATACTAACGCCCAAATTAGTCCAATCGTTGATACGGTAACGAAACTAGTCATTGCACTCAAAAATTCAGAGACCAAAGACCTCAAATCTCGCAAATCATTCAAGACTAGAGCAGAAATTTCAGAAGCCTTGTTGTTTTCACCAGAAAACCAGTCCATATTCTTTCTCGTCAGTTTTTCCATAACTTCATTTCTAAGATCCATAACCCAGTATTCACTGCAGCAATCTAATAGGAATCCTTTAGCAAAATTGAAAATACCATCTGCCGCAGCCACACCAAGAACAAGAAGCGACCATTTCGCCAAATAATGTGAAGAGCCAGTTTTTCCATCCGTGGATGGGACAATTCCTTCTAGTAAGAAACTGAATGTGTATGAAAAGACGGGATTTGTGGCGCCTGCGATAAGAGAACATAGCAGTCCCAAGATTAGAATTTTTTTGTATCTTATGCTTTTAATCATTCTTTTGATAATCTGAATAATGCTCAGAAGTTGTGGCCCTGTTGAACTTTCGGTGTTCTTTTGTTGTTCTAGTGCATACCCAATATTTTCCTCTTCAACTTTAACCCTTCTTGTTTTAACATTCGATCTTTTTTGATAGATTGCTTCGTAAAAGGATAGCTGATCTGTCTCATCATATCCCAGATTACTTAAGCATGATCCAAGTTTTGGTGTTTCCAATTGAGAGTTAAAACTTTCCACAGTGTGTATAGATTTTTCTTCAATCTCTGTATCTACAATAGTTTTCGCATCAGAGTAGTCATTCTGTAGGTGATACCATGTGCTAAATGTAGTGGTCGGATCGGCTAGAAGTTCAGACTGGGTGCCGCTTTCAACAACTTCACCTTCCTTCATTAGATATAAATAGTCATCAGATTCAATTTGGCTCAACTCATGCGTCAATATGATTGTAGTCTTTCCTTTCCTCCAATGCCTAATTGCCTTCATCAACAGGTTGCGATGAATAATATCTAGAGCCGATACAGCTTCGTCTAAGAATAATATTGGAGTATCTCTGATGAATGCACGTGCTATAGCAACTCTTTGTTGTTGCCCGCCACTTAGTGTGACACCCCCAGTCCCAATTAATGTTTCCAGTCCATCGGGAAGGTCTAGAATAAATCTATCCAGAAGAGCCATTTGACAGGCATCTTTGATTAAATGTCTATTTTCATTGGTGCTGCAATCGGCATTTCTTACCGAATCTGTTGAACCTAAAAGAATATTTTTTCTAAGAGTATCATTAAATAGGGTACAACGCTGTTCTACGACGGTGATATTTTCAATTAGCAATTTTTGGTCGATTGTTTGGATATTGTGGCCATTGATAGATATCGATCCATTATAGCCATCGTAGAACCTTAATAATAAGTTGGATAATGTAGATTTACCTGAGCCTGATTTTCCTACTATGAAAGTAAATTGCCCTGCAGAGAAATTTAAACTAACGTTCTTTAAAACTGCTTCCGAAGGTCTGCTTGGATAAGAAAACGAAACGTTATCAAATGTTAGATCACTGGTGACATAATCTAGTGGAAATTGGTGGGCTACAGTTTTATTTAAAGGATTTCGCTTGGATCCATCTTTTAATAGAGTCATGATTTTTTCCATAGCCACTCCGCCTTTTTGAAGAACAACTATTTGGTGTAATGTATTATTCAAAGTCGAGCCCAGCATAATGCATGAATGGAAGCAAGTGATTACATCGTTAATGTTCAGCTTGCCCTTTTTGATCATTGCGGAACCAAACCAGAATCCCTGTACAAACATAGTCAACGTCAAAAATCTCAAGATCCCAGCGTTTGCAGCGACAAAAAAGCAACTCTTGATGAAGAAAGTGTTACAATTTAGTATGATTTCCTGGAATTTTTTCCTTTCTAGACGTTGTGTACAATATAATCTCACTAATTGAGCGGCATTCATCGACCATGTAAGTAATTGGGCTGCTTTACTCGTTTCAGAATTCTCCTTCTCTGAATATACATGAATCATTCTGGAAAACACCACTGCAAAAAATGTGATTATTGGAGAGCTGCAAAGAATAATTAAGGTTAATGACCAAGAATAGTAGAATGACGTCCCCAGAAGCGCACATATTGCAACTAAATTCTGGAAAGTTATGGCTGATGCCTCTGCGGAGCTTGATCTTAGCTCTTCCACACATCTGTTGATTTGAGTAAAATCTCCTAACAATTTTTCATTATTGTCGTACCATTCCATTGGCTTTTCCTCCAAATATGCCTCCAATATCTGTGACCGTATTCTAAAGCCTTGTCTCTCGCCGATGTGCATCCAACTTGTTAGAGAAAGCCACATTACTGGCACAGAAGCCGCACCAAGTGCCATTACTGCCATTGATCTCTGTACTAGTTGGGAATACAAACCCTGATGTGACCCATTAGCCACGAAAACTGATAGGAGATCGAACACTCTGCCCGTCAGGATAGAAGTAATTGCCGGCACTAGGCCTGTTGCCACGGTACCTATTATCATTATCATTAACAGCCTGTAGTCATTCCGTATGTTCACGTACCTGAAAATGTGATAGTGTTTTGTAGTTTTAAAATTTAAAAAGTTCATGACGTAGCTTGTTCTTTGTTTCCTAGTGGAATTTTCAGCGGCACTTGAAAGCTCTCTGTGTGAACGTAACAACGGGAGATAGTTCAGCCATATCCAGGTTTATAAGCTCTGGTATTTAAATGATGAACGGCAATAATGCAACAGTTTTTATATCTGAAACAATTGTATATGTGCGAAGCAGCGTGTAAATTTCCCTATTAGGTAATTACATGGCAAAAAAAAAATAAGAAACTATTTTCTTAAAGTACCTTTACCCTTTGTGGAAAACAATAAATTGTATAGTGGCAGAATAGCGAAAAGAAAAAGGAAAGGAATATATTTGTCAGTGCAAGGACCAGCATTGTTTGAAAAAAGAGAGGATATTACTAGTAGGTAATAACAGCTATGTCGCGTTATATATATTATAATAAAAATTAAAAATTAAAAAATAAAATTTCAAATGCCCTCTGTGGGAATTGAACCCACGATCCCCGCATTACGAGTGCGATGCCTTACCACTTGGCCAAAAGGGCTGAGTAATTTTTATACCTGCTAAATTTGTGGCTCCGTTATAATGTACAGATTTATCTATTTTGAAGATGATACATTTAGCAAAAATGACCTTAAAAATGAAGCAGATGCCATTTGCCTATAGCTTGGAAAAGTAGTAATGGTTATTCAAAAAGTTAGCAGCGAGATCTTTTTTCTATCGCGCGTTAAAGCGTTTGAACAGATATATATTATTCAGCTACAACTATCTATATATAATATTTCTTCGATTTTTCGTTTTCTCAAGTTTCGTCTTATTGATTGATCAGAAGTTTACTGCGCTTTTGGGTAAAGAAGCATTAAACAAAGGAGAGAGAAATATTGCAAGGAAAAAATGGTGAGCTATGGAAGTCATAGTAGTGAGGTTTCGAAAGTTCTCAAAACGCCGAAGTTTGTGCTTAGATATGGCAATGTATCCGGCAAACAACGTTTTGCCCTAAAGCGGAAGATAAATTACAAACTACGTGAAAGCAAATATCAAGAATACTTGAATGAATACAACACCTTCGTGCTTTACGACTGGGAAAACAGTGGTGCTGGTAGTCTTGTCGATTCTTCCTACAATCTCCCCTCTTTATGGAAGGAATTCATAACAGAGGGCATATCTAAAGGTGCAATAAACGACAAACTACCGACAGTCTTTATGAAGAGGAAGTTGGCAAACTCAGCGTTGGGTCACTGTTTGGGACTTGATTTCCTGACTGATCCAAGCGAGTCAGAACATGAATACAGGTGCATGTTTCAGACAGTTCAGGACATCCCATCTCTCTCGCAACTGATCTTATTCAACAGCATGCCAAACGTTCCAGTAAGATTGAAATTGCATACCATTGGTATAAATATAAATTTCGGCTGCAAACGTTCCCTGATAAGCAACGGTGGCGATCAAGACACTGAAATGAGCGAAGCAGTCTCTTATATCCAGCCTTTATTGGAAGAATCCTCGAGAATGTACCGCAATTTAAACTACTGGAAGCTGTTAAAAATAGCACGAAATAACAAGAAGGATGAACCATTGGATCAGAGCACGCGTATCAAGTCGCAAGTTAAGCTTTTACTGAGTCAATTGGCGACGAACCGAATTACCTCACCTTCCGTCACGGATCATGGGGGTCACAACTGGCTCATATTCACCAGAAGACGGTTGTAAACGATAAATATGCCATAAAGATCTGCGAACTGTACATATCCATATATAATGCGTATTATTTGGTGACTATAGCACTGGCTTCCGCCATCTCACTAAGAACGAAGAGGTATAATAAAGCATTGTGATGTTAAAGAATGACGATTAACCAGCATTTACAACAACTTCTCTTCAACAGAATAGACAAAACAACAAGCAGTATTCAACAAGCTAGGGCGCCGCAGATGTTATTAGATGACCAGCTGAAGTATTGGGTCCTGTTACCTATTTCGATTGTCATGGTTTTGACGGGTGTACTCAAACAGTACATCATGACACTTATAACGGGAAGCAGTGCAAATGAAGCACAGCCAAGGGTAAAGTTAACTGAATGGCAATATCTACAATGGGCACAATTATTGATTGGAAACGGTGGGAACCTTTCTTCCGATGCATTTGCTGCGAAGAAGGAATTTCTAGTTAAGGATCTCACTGAGGAAAGGCACCTAGCCAAGGCCAAGCAGCAGGGTGGTTCGCAAGCTGGAGAGGTTCCTAATCCCTTCAACGATCCAAATATGTCTAATGCTATGATGAACATGGCTAAGGGTAATATGGCCAGTTTCATCCCTCAAACTATTATTATGTGGTGGGTAAACCATTTTTTTGCTGGATTTATTCTTATGCAACTACCTTTCCCTTTGACTGCCAAATTCAAAGAGATGTTACAGACCGGTATTATCTGTCAGGACCTGGATGTGAGATGGGTTAGCTCCATTTCATGGTATTTTATTTCTGTGCTCGGGCTAAATCCAGTCTACAACCTGATTGGGTTAAACGATCAGGACATGGGTATTCAGGCTGGGATAGGTGGCCCTCAGGGCCCCCAAGGCCCTCCACAATCACAGGTTGACAAAGCAATGCATGCGATGGCTAACGATTTGACTATCATTCAGCATGAGACTTGTCTTGATAACGTTGAGCAAAGGGTTTTGAAACAGTATATGTAAGTTCGTGGCTATATATGCACTTGTATAGAAAACAGATATACTTCTCGGTTTCAATTGTATAAATCTACAAATTTATCTCTTGCATCCGCCATTCCGTATGCACCTTGCCATGATATAGGCCTGACAAACTTTACAATTGGTGGCGCGTTTTTGATAACTTTTTGAGAGATTATCCATTGTAAGAACTGTTGAGAATCTAATGAGTTGTCCCCCTCATTGGCCAAACAACTACAGTACTTAATGCTGCGGAGGGCTTTAGGCCTCTGCGACGCATTCAGTATTTGGAAAAGTATTTTGAAGATCGGCTGATCAACGGATATCTTGTCTTGGAAACTGGTAGGAGTAAAATGTAACCAGTTATTGACCATCGACTCTTGATCGTTTAGATGGAGGTTCGATAAAAGCTCAGCTTCATCGTCGAAATAAAACTCTCCGAGCGAATATACCTCCTGTGGACGTACAATCACACCATTTTCATCCTCCATTGCATATAGAGAGTCCCAAATGCATATTTCCGATATATTATACTTGCTCAAGAACGGCAAGATGATCTCTACGATGAAATTATTCAGATAGTTAACGGACACGAGTGGTGTTCGTTGCTGTATGGCAAAAAGTCCTCGCTTCTTATTGTAGAAAACTTCCAAAGCGCTGCTATACTTCATATCAGCGTCTTTATATAGCGAGTCGCTACCATCCTCTGGTCTGTCTAATGGTCCCACAAATTCCACTAGGTATTTCGAATCTAACGCCTCCAAATATTCCCATTCATTTGCTTGTGAATTTAGCAGCCAGTCAATACTCAATTGTGGTATATTCCCTACGCTTACTAATGGCAACACCAGGCAGCTCATCGTATGTTCTTTTGGGTTTTGTGCTATTCTTTCCTGAAGTTTTAATTTAATTTCCTTATTTTAGTGTAGGTGGCTTTTTTTTTAGCAGGTTACTCATTGTGGGATCATTTTCAGGCTCAAAGCGAAAAATTGAAAAATTAGCTAACAAAAAAAAACTAAAATTTTTTCAAATTCCATCAGTTAGTTTGAGAAGTTGTCGGTAAGCAACCTATAGAACAAGTGTTTCCAATCAAATCGAGGAATGCTAGAACGGATTCAGCAGCTGGTAAATGCAGTGAACGATCCACGCTCAGATGTGGCCACTAAGAGACAAGCCATCGAGCTGCTAAATGGGATTAAATCATCAGAGAATGCATTGGAAATCTTTATATCATTGGTCATCAACGAGAATTCAAATGATTTGTTGAAGTTTTACGGACTGTCCACATTGATAGAATTGATGACGGAAGGCGTGAACGCTAATCCAAATGGTTTGAATCTGGTAAAGTTTGAAATAACCAAATGGCTCAAATTTCAAGTTTTGGGCAATAAGCAAACTAAGCTGCCTGACTTTTTAATGAATAAGATTTCTGAAGTGCTGACTACGTTGTTTATGTTAATGTACAGTGATTGTAATGGAAACCAGTGGAACAGTTTTTTTGACGATCTGATGAGTCTATTCCAAGTGGATTCGGCTATTTCCAATACGAGCCCGTCTACCGATGGTAACATTCTTCTAGGTCTTGAATTTTTTAACAAGCTCTGTTTGATGATTAATTCGGAGATTGCTGACCAAAGCTTTATTAGGTCTAAGGAATCTCAGTTAAAAAATAACAATATAAAAGATTGGATGCGTGATAACGATATCATGAAATTGAGTAATGTGTGGTTTCAGTGTTTAAAACTGGACGAACAAATTGTGTCACAATGTCCCGGATTGATCAATTCTACCTTGGATTGTATTGGGAGTTTTATCTCATGGATCGATATTAATTTAATTATTGATGCAAATAATTATTATTTGCAATTAATCTATAAATTTTTAAATCTTAAAGAAACCAAAATTTCATGTTATAATTGCATACTGGCCATCATCTCTAAAAAAATGAAACCAATGGACAAACTGGCTTTTCTGAATATGATCAATTTGACCAACGAATTGACTTACTATCATCAAGCCATATCAATGAATCCCCAAATTATTACATTTGATAATTTAGAAGTCTGGGAAAGTTTGACCAAGTTGATTACTTCCTTTGGCATAGAATTTACTATCATTATTGAACAAGTCAACGATGATCAAAAATTGGATACATTATACAAACAATCGGTCATTTCAAATGTTGATTCCATATTATTGGAGAAAATAATACCAATACTTTTGGAATTTATGAATAATGAGTTTGATTCAATAACAGCAAAAACCTTCCCATTCTGGTCAAATTATCTGGCTTTCTTGAAAAAATATAAAGCATCTTCACCAAATTTTGTACCATTGCATAAGGATTTTCTAGATAATTTCCAACAAATTTGCTTTAAAAGAATGAAGTTTTCAGACGACGAGGTCACACAGGATGATTTTGAGGAATTCAACGAAACCGTAAGATTTAAATTAAAAAATTTCCAGGAGATCATCGTGGTAATTGACCCAAGTCTGTTTTTAAATAACATTTCTCAAGAAATCTCAGCAAACCTAATGAATTGTAAAAACGAAAGCTGGCAAGTTTTCGAGCTAACTATTTATCAAATCTTCAATTTAAGTGAATGTATCAAGAACAACTATTTCGGTTTGAACAAGAATGAAATTATGACCTCACAACCTTCGCTAACTTTAGTACGATTTTTAAATGAATTGTTAATGATGAAGGATTTCTTATTAGCCATTGATAACGAACAAATCCAAATACTATTCATGGAATTAATTGTGAAAAACTACAATTTCATATTTTCAACTAGTGCTAACACAGCAAATGCTACTGATGATGATGAAAAGTATCTATTAATATTGAATATTTTCATGAGCTCATTTGCTATGTTCAATAAAAGAGAAAACGTCAGACTAAGGTCATGGTATTTATTTACAAGATTCTTGAAGTTGACAAGAATCAATTTGAAAAAAATCCTCTTTGCCAACAAAAATTTGGTTAATGAAATAACTAATAAGATAAGTCCTCTACTTCACATAAAAGTAACATCTATCAACGCCCAAGGGACGGATGACAATGATACAATTTTTGATAATCAGTTGTACATATTTGAGGGTATTGGGTTTATAATCACATTGAATAATAGCAGTCAGGAGCTCACTGCTGCCACTGCCAACACCCCCATCGATTACGATATATTGGACCAGATATTAACTCCGCTATTTACACAATTAGAGGGTTGTATTACCCAAGGAGCTTCGCCAGTTGTGATTCTGGAATGTCATCACATTCTTATGGCTATTGGTACTTTAGCGAGAGGTTTGCACATTGGTCTCGTCCCTGAGAATCAGGTCAACAATATGGTTGTCAACAAAAAATTAATCAATGACTCTTTAATCCATAAATTCTCTAATATAGCTGAGGTTATATTAGTAACATTCTCTTTTTTCAATAAGTTCGAAAATATCCGCGATGCATCTAGGTTTACCTTTGCCAGGTTAATTCCAATTTTAAGTAATAAAATTTTACCATTTATCAATAAATTGATTGAATTGATCTTATCGTCCACAGATTTAAAATCATGGGAGATGATTGATTTTCTTGGGTTCTTATCTCAACTGATTCATATGTTTCACACGGACACAGACTGTTACCAGCTGTTTAACCAGTTACTTACTCCGCTTATCAACAAAATCCATTCTATTATCGAAGAGATTGATGAACAACACGACCAACAATCAAGCAGTAACAAACCTATAGACACTGCAGTCACAGCCACCTCCGTAAATAAGAATATCGTGGTCACCGATTCGTATAGAGATAAAATACTATTGAAAAAGGCTTACTGCACATTTTTACAGTCATTTACTAATAATTCCGTCACTTCGATACTATTGTCAGATATAAACAGAGCAATCCTGCCGGTCATATTAAACGATTTGGTCACCTATACGCCGCAAGAGATCCAGGAAACATCAATGATGAAAGTGTCACTCAATGTATTGTGCAATTTTATCAAATGTTTTGGGAATGGGACCTGCTTGGATAATGACGACATCAATAAAGATCCCAACCTTAAAATAGATGGTCTCAACGAATACTTCATCATGAAATGTGTCCCAATAATCTTTGAAATTCCGTTCAATCCAATATACAAGTTCAATATCAAAGAAGGGAGTTTCAAAACAATGGCATATGATTTGGCAAGATTACTGAGGGAGCTATTTATCGTCAGCAGCAACCCCACCACAAATGAGAATGAATGTGTAAAATATTTAACTCAGATCTACCTTCCACAAATCCAATTACCACAGGAATTGACGATTCAGTTGGTTAATATGTTAACCACAATGGGTCAAAAGCAATTCGAAAAATGGTTTGTAGATAATTTCATTTCTGTTTTAAAGCAAGGTCAATAGCTTTCAGGCGCAGAAAACCTGAAAACAAAAAAAAAATGCAAAACGAGAGTAAAAGTTGTAATTATATTTATACTAATATTTAAATTGGTAATATGTAATTAGACTTATCATTCACTTTGGTTTAGCAGCTAGTCATGTAATGGCACTAAAAGTGCTTCTTTATCTATTATTTATACGTGACATACTATTACTTCTATGTATTACGTAAAGAATGACAAACGTTTAGTTTTTTTAATTTCAAAGAAATCGTTGGAAGGTTCAAAAAGGATCAGGTGAGATATTAGAGTATATGAATGTTTCAGTCTCTAAGCTACACAAAGAACTAGCATAGTAGGACTTTAACCCATACAATGGAACTCAACGACCCTTCAATTATATCAAGCAGCCAGTTTTCAGGTGAATTGTCTGACAGCGATACTGCAGCCGCTACTCACAAATCGCAACAAGCCATCTCAAATTTATTCCAAAAATTAGCCAAAAAGGGCAGAGAAGAGAAGCCAATCGGTAGCGTAGAATCTTCAACTGATAGCTCTAACATTTCTGTTGCTACGAGCGGTAACAATAAAGAAAGCAATAAGAAAAAAAATAAGAAAACGGCCATGCTAAATTTCAGCAGTTTGACGGACCCTATAACGAACTACAAACCAATGGATCTGCAATACAAGACATATGCATACTCCATGAATGAACTTTATCATTTGAAACCATCTTTGGCAAGTGCTTCGTACGAAGAAGACCCACTTATTTCGGAACTTGTGAGGAGTTTACCCAAAAGAAAGTTTTGGCGATTGCGCATGGGACCTCCAGATCAAAAGCATGCTAATAACCATCATTTTAATGGGAACAATGGCGGAGGCAGTTGGAAGGCTGGTTACAAGAATGGGAAAAACGATGAGAGAAGAATGAGTAGAACCAAAAACATGCAGGGAGGCAAACGAAGATCTCAACAAGATGATGAAGAAAAAAAGATTGACCAAGAAATGCTGGAGATGGACAAGAATCTTCAATTAGGAGGTGACGTCGGCCATTCAATTGCAGATTTTGAAGATTGGAAGGCAAAGATGAAGGAATTAGAATTGAAAAAACTTTCAAAATCTAAAGGAATCAGTAACTCTACCGCAATTGCTCCCAGGGAAAGCGCCTCTCATGAAACACCCACCGATTTAAGACCGGTCATTCCAAGGGGCCCTAGTTCAATAACAGATTTTTTGAATTTAAAGAGGCAAGATAAGAAGGAAGAATCTTCACAACAAACACCTGGTATTCCTGTTGGACAGCCAAGCCTATCCAAAACCAGTATAGAACAAGTTAACGAATTAGAAACTAATTCAGATTTGGGTAAAAGTTCATCATCTCGGTTTTCATCATTTTTCAATAAATCTGCCACTTCGTTGCCTTCATTAGATAATAATAATCAAGTGCCATCGTCAAACGTGTCTGTAGTAAACAACGATGGCAACAGTACACCTCATCAAAGTGGTTCAAGACTGATGTCGTTTTTCAAAGAATCTAGATCGAGCACTCCAAATGCAGAATCGCAGTTGTTATCAGCCTCAGACAAAGATAATGGAAAGATGCAGACTCTTCCGCAATTCCAGCAGCAACCGCAACAAATGCAACCAATGGCATTTACCCAGCATCCTCCTAATAACAACGCATTTTTCAATGGGCTATTGAATAAAGGTAAAAGTGAAACTAGTACTCCTCCTCCTCCACCCCCAGGACTAATTGCTCATCAAGGTCCACAATTTCCTATGATGGGTGTACCACCAAATTTTCCACAACGCATGATGCCACCGCCACCAGGTCTCGTTCAATTCCAGAAAGATTCAAAAGATGTAAATAAGAAGGAAGACAGGCAATTAAGGCAAAATAAAAATCCAAACGGAACAAGAAATAGCAAGGGAAAACAAGAGGAAACAGCAACGCCAGATCTGCCTCAACAGCAATACATGCCACCACCCCCACCTCCAGGGTTTTTTCCAATGCATCCTAACTTTCCTAACGGCCCAATGCCACCATTACCACAGGGGTTCCCAATCCCACCAAATGGTATGTTACCGGTAACAGGACAACAGCCACAGCCACCTTATCCAAATATGATGCTACAAGGAAATTTCCCCCCTAATTTCCAGCAAGGTTTTGGTAGTAACTCCCCTATGCCAATTCCATCTATTATTAATGCCAATGGCAAAAATGTTACAAACCAGTTACCACCAGGATTAAACTCTAAAAAGAATATAAAATGAGATGCGTAACGAGCGAGTACTTGACAGGAAACGACAAAAACACAGTGAACATACTATCTAAAAGCATGTTCTTTTCCTTTTCATTTTTCATCTTTATTATCTAGAGTTTGTATATAACATGTATCCTATATTATCTTATCCTATCATCATCACTTAACTTGTTATAATTCTCCCATATACTTATGTTTTCGCCTTTGATATTTACTAGTCGAAGGAACTTTTTTCGCAGTTAGTAACGTCACGCTCGGAACTAAACATTAATGAATGAGATGCATTTTTATACAACACTTTTACAGGCTATATACAACTAAGTGATTTTCAATACATTAAAACTACCAGAATGGACACCAACCGATATAATGTTGGCATAGGTTTTCCACTGATGTGGCTTGTTGGATTAGTTTATCCACTTGTTCTGGAACGTCCAAGTCATTAAACCTTCTTATATCGTTCCCCGTTAATTTGTCAGTAATGCGCTTCAATACCAACATGGCCCTTGCATTTCGAATGGCATTCTTGTGCTCGTTTTCCACCCTTTGAACTTCTTCTTCGGTAATAGCCCCATTACTCAATAGCTCATTGGCATTCATCACGGGAAGTTGAATGCCCGTTTCTTCCTCAATTTTCTTTGTTGGTAAGTCAAAACCCCAATTGATCAAAGGATCGAAAGCAAAAGCTTCAAGGATTGCCATTAATGAATCCTTGTTATCTCTAAGTACCTTCATAACATTCTCACAAGTAATACGGAAGCTACCTTCAATTCCACTCACTTCCATTGCATATGTTAACATTCTAGTTAATCTAAAAGGTACTTTTTCGGGGAATTTTTCTCTTAATATAGCAGCCTCGAAACAATCACCAAAATCAATATGAATGACTTTCCCAGTGATTCTATCCAACATCAAATTACTAGGGTGGCGGTCACCTAACCCCAATATATAACCGGTCATGGACATCACGGCTAGCGATCGAGTGTAAGTAGTTCTACGCTCCAACCACGTTTCCGATGACCTACTCTTCAGCCATAACACCTTATAAAGATCTTGTCCCTCCGTATTATTTAGGGCGTAAGTGAAGACTTCTACTTTCTGCAACAACGTTAAATTGTCATAATCAGGTGCCATTTGTAACATGACCCAATGCTCAATGTTTAATGGAATTTTTTTGGCTTCTCTATGCTCCCTAATTAATACATGGAACGTGTCACTATTCGGTACCCAACCCAGTAACCCAGACTTCGGAGATAATGGGATTGCTGGATATTGCTGGATATCTAGATGCCTTCTAAAGCACTCAGCGTCATTTTGCAAAAGCGTGTTAACTAGTCCGAATAATTGCATGACCAAGCTATCCTGTCTAATGTCTTCATGTCCTTTCAACACATACTTATAATCTTTACCATCACTACCCTTGATACAAAACTTTCTCGGTCTTTGTTTGGATGAGATTACTGAAAATACTGGCTCGAATTTAGATATTTTAACAATTGGTTTTCCACCACTTGCACGGGTCCCGGGGACAGCCAATTCCAAATCATGCGCAGATAGTAGTTTTGGCGACACATGTTGTAGTTCAAGAGTTTGTAATTGTGGCAACTGTTTACCAATTTTCCTGAAAACATTATAGTAAATGTCCCACGCTTGGTTTAAATTACTAACATCTTTAGATTTTTTGTAATTCATCAGCCATTCGTAAGCGTCATTCAAGTCCCTACCAAAAGAATTTTGGAACGATATTTCCCTCAAAGTTTCCGGTCCTCTCTTCAGCATTTCGTACAGAGGCTCTAAAGCAGCAAACATTTTTTCGGTATTATGTTCTCCAAAAAACTGCCTACTGGCGTCATCCAGACCCTCATACCATTGCTCATGCCAAAGCACCGCCATACGTATCAATTCGTGGCTGACAAGTTCAGCCTGGTCGACCAAAACTGGACTATGTATTCTCATCTTTTCTATGATGGACAAAGCTGCTTTCTGTCGTGAGAGAGATTCGGATTTAATCGCAACCATTAAGGGGTACACTAATGCCTGCGGATGAGCCTTACCTAGATCAGATAATAGGGAGAGTAATGACCTACTAACAATTTGATTGGGTTGATGAATTCTAGAAATTAACTGTGGCAACACTTCTAACCATGTGCCTATTTGGATTAGGTTGAAACCCTCGTGCATAGCTTGGGTTGCTTCTGGAATACCACCAAAAGTAAACCATAAAGTTAATAACCTTAATGCATCTTGAAGAGAGCTTGATTCTGATAAAGAAATGGAATGAAAAAAACCCTTAATTGCTGGAATTACGTGCCTGTGTATTAAATTAGAAGAGTAATGAACTTCCTTAGCATCAAATGTATTGACGCCGATCATGCCATTATCAAACTCATTAATATCAGTTACCGAGGAAGCATCACTTCCTTCCTGTTTCTTTTTAGAGACAGATGTTAGCATAGAAATGACTTCAAAATTGGCCAGTGCCCAGTTATGCCACGCTTTGTACCATGTGTTGTCAAAATGTGTAGCGAGCAAATAGGAGCCTAGGATCGAATCTGGATTGCTCAATCTCCATTTAGGCTGTAAGCAAACTCTCCATTCTCCTTGCTTCAAGAAACAACGAGCTAAAAGCTTAGTATAATCTTCAACGTGACGAGGGACTCTTTTGCTTTGTTGAGGAACGCTTTGAGCTATCATATTATTTGGATCCAAACCTAAATCATGAGCCATTCTAGATGTGAAATTAATTAATTGCTTCAAAGCCTCATCTTGCAACCCCGTAGCCCACAAGTACTTCAGTTGTGCATAAACAACTGGAGGGGATGCCTTAGCAGTATTAGGATGATCTGGGTCATCTGTTTCTTCAAGCAATGTATTTAAGACTTTTTTAGCTAGCGCCATCCTACCCGATTTTCTGCATAAGTTGGCAAACTTAATCCTCACTTGAGCATCCTCCTTTGGCTTTATCACCAATGATCTGACACGCAGAATTCTTTGCCACACATCAATATTTTTTTGACAGCCCAGTAATCTGGTATTCCAAGTTTCTCTCATAGTTAGACGTTTATCTGAATTTTGTGGCAACTTCTTATATTTGATGATTTCCTCCAACTCTGCTATAATCTGCGCTCTAACAACAACATTATATGCTCTATTGTAGCTTTCATTAACAAGAGCTGACAATTCAGTAACTAGAAGATCCCTTGCATTAAAGATGTGAACTTCCGCCTTCTTAAAATTATTCCTATGCAAACATAAAATTGCATCATAGAATTCTTTATCTGGAGACTGCGATTTCATGACGCTAGTATACTGGGCTATTTCATCCCATTGCTCCAAACCCCAGGCAGCGCCGGCAGCCAAAGGCGCCATTGCCTTCTTCACTTCGGGTTTTGCAGTGCCCCACTTTTCAGAAGCCAATTTAGAAAGCTCTTCCCACTCTCCAAGGGCATATAACGATCTTAATTTTCCCATCATCACTTCAACCGAATCTTCTCCTGCTGCCTCCTTCTCATTATATGCTGCAAGAGCATCCTCCCAACGTTGCAGTTTTTCATACCAAGTTTCCTTCAGCTGCAATTCATTGTGCTGTTGCGCATGCTTCAAAATACCAATAGCAGAATCAGTTTGGTGAAGTTGATTATTAATGCTAATCAATGCCTCGATTGTTGAATTTTTCGGCTCTTCTAAGAATTCTACCTCTTTGTAATGTAGTGCCTTCGCAAAAGCATGACATTTTTGGGCATACTTACCTAATGTATGGATTGGGATGGGCAATGGTTTGTCATCGTGCTCCATAAATTCCACTAAATTTAACAACATTTGATAAATCTCGGGTGGGTTTTCAGAGGATGATAAAGCCTTGCATAATGCTTGAATCAAATCCTCTTGGTATGACGTTTGAAGCTCAACCCAGCAACTTGAGAATGAAGCATTAAACAATTCTCTCGCCAACGGATAATAAACGCTGACTAAACTCGAACAGGATCGTAAACAAGCTGAAGGTGATTCCTTTAGAAGCTGAATAGATAGCCTTCTTATCCATTCCTGCCAATCTTCTTTGGTCTTCTGTTGAGAACAATACCATGCATTCTTTAGGATATTTTGGTTTACCGGTAATTTCGTTACTTGCATTTCGTCCTCATAATTTTTCCTTTCAGGTACTTCGTTCTCCTTGTCAAATATGATATTTGTTGGCAAGCATTCATTGTTCAGTAATTTATTAACCAGTTGGTCGTACACTGAATGCTGAATCCTATTCCTCAATAACGCCTTGTTAATCACCGGCACAAAGACCACAAAGTCGGTACCTAGTTGTAAAAGGAGCAAACTTAGCGTATTCATGGTTGCTTTTGTTAGTTCTCTATCCCCATTATTCAAAATTCTTACCAACGCCTGAACAATTCTTGATGACATTTCAGAGAGGTTGATATTCTTTGCTAATCTACCCAAAGTTATAATGGAGATTTTCTTTAGACTTCCAGCAGAATACTCAGTCATTCTAACAACGATAGGCATAATCAAATGGGAATAGTCTTCTAGATTCGGCCCAAAAGTAACCAAAGATTTTAATATACGAATCGAAACGATCCTTTTATTAGACTGGTCGTTCTCAAGAATATCAAGGAAAAAGGTTAGGGTCTCGGGAACAAATCTTTTAAACTCACCTTCCAGAGCCTTAGATATCGATTCTATGACAGAAATAATTGTGATTTGTAGTTTAATGATCGGGAAAAACTCCCTGATCACACCATAAATTTTCTCGACATGGGGCCTAATATGTTGCTTGACAATTGAGATGAGAGATCCCAGTTGCTGAAAATAAAAGTCAAGTTGGGACGGCGGGCACGAACGCATGACTAAAATGATACCTGGAATAATTTGATCCAAAAAGGAGACACATCGTAAACCAAGGTTTTGAAAAATATGCATAATAGCTTGAATAGCAGCCGTGTGATGGATTGACAACGATGGATCATTCAATATCTTCATCAGATTGTGGATAACTACAGTGGGGTAATATTCATCGTTGGATGGAGATACCCCTTGCATTAGCAATGCGATGTCGATTGAAGGAGCATTTTGCTCTACTGAACTCTTTGAGTTTGATGTGACTTCTATTTCTCTGTGCTTATATGGATCAAGAGCGCCTAATATACCAATCAAACGAACAGTTCCACGCCTGATATGAGGGTTGTTTTCAGTCTTAAGAATATTTATCAAAATGCCAAGTAACTCTGGGTAGTCTAGTAAAGGGCCAACAACATAACCAGAGGAAGCAGCCAGCTGTCCTAATGTTGTTAAGGCGGCATCTCTTTTAAAAGAGTTTGATTGGTCCTGAAATGTGTTAATGATCAATGGCATCAATTCCTTTAAGTAACGCGTCATTTCTTTTCCTCCAACAACAGATAGTTCACCCAAAACCTTTAAAGCGGTGGATGCTACGGCAGATGAAGCATCCTGGCATTTAGGAAGAATGACGTCTAAAATAGGATCAATATAAGGTTTCGCTACTTCATCGCTGGAATTTATCAGCGTACATAATAGAGTTGCACTTTCCTCCTTTTTTTTTGGCATATTTGAGAACTTCAATTGCGTTAATAGTTCCAGTAAAGTTTTCCTCAAAGAAGGAACTACATAAGCGGGGTTGACAGAACTCAATCTGCCTATTATTTTGATAGCTTCCAATTGAATACCAAAAATCTCATCGTTCAGCGCCATGAAAAGTAGGCGTAAATTGTCTGGTTGCGCCAATTGAGGATCAAAATTTGACCCCAAATGCTGAAGAATTTCCAATCTAATTTCTGCAACCGGATCAGTTATTGCGATCATTAATAGCTTACTTAGCACTTCAGAAACCGAGTGTAAAGCATGAACTGATGTTTGTTTACATATATCGTCTTTGATAAATAAATCACACGACGTTAATGCTGCCAATTTTCTGACAGACGGATCCTCATGCTCAATGTAAGAAATGGTTATAAGCCTAACAAACTCCGTCAAGGAATATTGATGATGAATTAGTTGCAGCATTTTAAAACACTGAATCAAAATTTGGGCATCTGTAATATCGTCATTAGATTCACCAGTTTTTTTCATGAAACTTTGGTTTCTTGATTTACGAGCCTTTTCAATGGAAAATTGATTATTAAAATCGTATTGGTTTGATTGAATAAATTTTTCACCAGATAAGGATATCGACAGTAAATTTAGTATCCTCGAATTAACGGTAGATTCCAAAGAGGGTATTTTCTCGTTAAGGATCATTAAAGTCTCCTGCATATGGTCGGACATTGGACAGTTTAACATCAAATTAAGAAGATCTTTGTTCAAGTGCTTAGCAAAAGCTGGGCCCAAAGCACAAGCTAATTTACCAATGCAATAAAATAAATCCTTCTCGAATTGTTTTCTAACTTTGAATTTCGTTCTTAAGCCTTCCCTAATATTATCCAGAATAAGTGTCATATAGGGTGAAATGCTCGAACCAACTTCAAATGCAATATCACCTATAGAAACTAATATAAAAGGTTTATCCGAATTATTTGCAGCATTCATATCGATGTTCTTCAAATATCTTAAATAATGAACCATTATCCTATCGAGATATTTCTTTGTGAAAATGGCAGGGTCAAAAGAAGCCAAAAGAGGTAAAATAGCATAAACTTCTCTCCTTATAACATCAAATTTATATTCCTTGTACTTCATAGTAGATTTGTAAATATCATCATATTTATCCCTGAGATAAGGTGCTTTCAAGCTGAGTAATTCTCGAAATACCAACAGAGTAGCATGCACTGAATCATTCGTATTGAGACTTAAGCCATGTGTACAACCTTGAAATAATCTTTGAAACCACTGTTTTCCCAAAGCAGGGTCTCTATCCTGAATAATAGTAAGACATTTACCCAATGCCACTGCGGCATCTAATCGTATAATTAACTTTGCATCCCTTAATGGCACCCAAATATTGTCTAAGATAGAGTTAACGTAAGGGTATAAAAGATAGGGTGAATTGTCTGCTAATGCCTTTATGATTAATAGCGCAGCATGTCTCCTGTATTCCAACTTAGAGCTCGATGAGTTATTATCTGCTGTCAGAGTAAGCCAATCAATGCAAGTTCTGACCTCAAATTCGACGAAATCTGATGTTAATGTACCACCTGGCACGGCCAATCTACCTAAGGTGTTAGCCGCTAATCTCATAACTTCAATGTCACTGGATGGAATTAAAACACGTAAATAGTTCGCCAGTCTTGAAGTTTGGTTTGGCAGCTCCTCTGTACTCAGGTAGAATGAGATCAGAGTATCAACAGCAAGAATACCACCTATCTTCTCACTTGAAGTAAACCCGTGAATAAGTTCAAATATCTTATTGTTTAAACTGTTGCTAAACCTTTGAAATTGCTCAGCAGATACTTCCCTTGCTAATGAGGTCAAAGTAGTGCTTAATTCATTAGCGCCAGAGGCTCGTTCTTGTGGCACATCGCTTTTAAGTTTATCAAAAATCAAATTTAAAGTAGAAAATGTTGTATCTAGTTCTGAATCTACAAAGGATATTTTACCAATATGACCAGCAGAACCAGTGATCACTCTACCAGAGTCATTGGGCCCATTGTGATTGGAATCTGTGTTTGAAGTAGTTGACATCTCATCATCGTGGGAGTGCGATTTGTGTGTAAGTTTCTTTCTTGTTCTGTGTTTGCCTTCAGCCCTTTGTCGTAAAGACAATAAGTTAGGTGGCGTGGTGTATTTGTTAATGTATTTATTCATTTTTCATATGGGGAAAGTAAAGATCAGAAATCTCTTTGAGAAAGATAACTATTTGATCTTAATGACTATGCTCTTTATGCACCCGGTATATTTTCCCTTTCTACTGCTCCTAATCTACCTGTAAATAAATACAAGTAAAGCTCAGTTAAGGAAGTGATTGGTGTCGCGATGATAAAAATTGGTCTTTCCTACTGTCATTACATTTCTTCCAATTTTAATTGCTGCCATATATGTCAGTCTCTATTCAAACATATTCAGTGCTTAAAAAGGCATATCCGGGTAAATATTCCGACATCGCCCAAGAAATATACGATATAACTTAAAGAAAAGAGTTGTAGTAAGCTAATAGCATTAAGATTAAATGTATGTTTGATTAATTGCAATATCATGATGTTATAGAGTAACGTGGTATAATTACCACGATTCCGTCGAATTGTTTGCCACTTATCACTGGCGCCAAAATGCAGCAGTATGTAAAAAAATGACGGTAATAAATATATAATACAAATGCATAGAGGAAAGGCTATAGAAATGAAGAGATTCATGAATTTTCAGTCAGGTTCTCCGACTTTTAATTGCTGTGCGCCTCCTCCTGCTTCTTTTTTTCCTCTTCTTCATTCTTCTTTTTTTCTTCCTCTTCGTTCTTCTTCTTTTCTTCATCTTCCTGCTTCTTCTTTTCTTCATCTTCATTCTTCATCTTTTCTCCTTCTTCCTGCTTCTTCTTCTCTTCTTCTTCCTTCTTCTTTTTCTCCTCTTCCTCCTGCTTCTTCTTTTCTTCTTCTTCCTTCTTTTTCTTTTCTTCTTCTTCCTTCTTTTTCTTTTCCTCTTCTTCCTTCTTTTTCTTTTCTTCTTCTTCCTTCTTTTTCTTCTCTTCCTCTTCTTTCTTTTTCTTTTCTTCTTCTTCCTTCTTCTTCTTTTCCTCTTCTTCCTTCTTCTTCTTCTCCTCTTCCTCCTTCTTCTTCTTCTCCCTCCGCTTTCTTTCTTCAAGTAACTTGGCATAAGCATAGTCCTCGTATACAATAATAGGGTCCTTATCAAACATTTGAATACCCTTTCTGTTAACGTCGGATAAAGTTGGCGCAAAAAGGTCTAAACCATATGAATTTAAATCCAAAAAGGAGTTGCTACTAAAGTTTAAATTTGATTTAAAATCCACAGGATTTACTTCAACAGTATTAGCGGGTGTATAATCTTCTGTGTTATCATCTAGGGTTGTTCCAGTTTCATCAAAAGTAATGTTGAAAAGTGAAAAATTCCTGTATTTCAAACTTTCGGACAGATCAATAATTTTTCCGACATATTCTTCATGAACAATCTTGGTAACTTGATCTAATGTAGTCTGGTTCATAGATTTTGATAAATCCTTCCACATAGCTTTTTCATAACCAAAAAGAAATGGGTCCTTCGCAGGGGAGCTTAACTTAGGAGCAACATTAATGCGCAATTGATGTAATAATTTCTTTTTTTCAATAAATGTCAGGTTTTGGCAGTATTGAATTTCCAATTCCTTTTGCCTATATGCAGTGACATTGAAGGAATTGTACAAGTTAGTAAATACCTCGATAAAACCAGCTTTTGGAATATTTTTATAAATTAAGCGAACATCATCCATGGATAGGTTTTTGAAAGAGTATTCAGAGACTTTGTTGGAATCAAAAAGTTTCGACTCAAATTTCGTAGACGATATTTCTTTCAAGAGGTTCGGATTCCATGAATTAATACTGGGGATGTTTGGATACCATGAATTAATATTACTGCATTTCTTTAACCCGTCATAGTCGAACCAAAATCTAAATTCGGGCAAATAAGCAGTATTTTTGTAAGCATCAAATGCATATCTATCAGGTACATGATATTCATTGTGCAAGCAGTAGGTATGTCTGTGAGGAATCAACGCTGGCACACCATGGAAAACAGTATTGATTAAGGGAGATAGTTCCTCGAACGAGTTAAAATGGTTGTTTCTACAATTGTAAAGTTTAAGTTTTTCGTTGAGAAAATATCTTTGTTTAGGATTCAACTTGTTTTCAATGGTCTTAGACTTTGGTAACTCTTCCAGTTCCTTTTTCAAAAGATCTTTCAAATCAGTATCAGTGGGGACTCTTTTATGATTTTTATTTTCGTCGCTGGTAATGTAATCACGTAGCTCAGTGATGTTTAGTGTAGCCATATTGACTAACCCATCATTTACTTTGTCGGGCAAAGTAGCGGTCTCACCGTTCGATTCAGGGATATTATTGATATCCAAATGTTCCTCTTGCAACCGCTCTTCAATATAAGAGTTCAAGTAATCCCTACTAGGGGCAGAAGTGCTAGCTAGACCGGTAATATCAATGTAAAGGCCGGTGTCGACGTCAATGAATCTTGCATCGATATTGTTTTTACCGTTACCGTTAATTCTTACTGTCAAGGAGTCGCTGACGTCTAGGAAATAACGTCCATTACCCTGTCTTGGGTCTTCCAATATAAGAGATTGGTTGAAGTATTGACTGAGCAATTGTAAATGCTTAATGGGCATTTGCAAGTCGAAATCGTTATCCCAGGGGAAAGCCATTCCATTGTAAAGATAGCCGTACAGCGTTCCGTGAGACAACCAAGATATGATGCCGTTGGCTTTAGTAAACTTTTGGAATGTTCTGATCATTGAATTCAATCTAGCCTGGTATTCTTGTTTATCATTGATTAATGTATCATCATTGAAGAACCTCTTGTCACGATGGAACCCCATACCTTTATATTGCTTCACGGCACCAGCCTCATAGAAGAACTTTCTTTGCAATGCAGGGCTTGTCTTTACGGAATTCTTCAAACTGTTCAGATAATTCTCATTATGAGCGGAAAATTTGTCCGGATAGAGTTTCTTCTGTTCCTCTAACTCTTCAATTTTTTTGGAGGCATCGAACTTGAAATCCGAAGGGGATAAATAAACCAAATCTTTATCAAAAGTGAATTTATCAGTTTCTTCAATTTCCAGTTTGTATAGGGAGTTAACTTGGTCGTTATTGACGAATTCCTGGAAAAGCCTGTTATGGTTGAATTCTACGTCCTGTTTATTTTTCTTTCTCTTGTTCGTAGAATTAATGTTATCATTAATATATTCCTGCAACAGGCCGGATTGCACCAAGTTTTTTGATTTTTCAGTTTGCAAGGGGACTTGATACGTGGAATTATCTGATTCGATGATGGAAATGGATAGTGGATGCGACTGTGTAGTCAAAATGTAGTTTCTTGCCTGCAATTGGTAAACTTCGGGTCTAACTTTATCATACAGCTCCTTTATTTGAAATTGCGTATTAAATCTTAAACCCTTAGGAGAGCCATGCCCGTCTGGAGTGAATAGCTTGGAACAATGCTTTTTTAGTTCCTTTGAGTCTTTGATTCTGTCCTGGTTTCTAGCGGCCTTGTACCACAGTTTCTGCGCGTACTTTGGTCTTTCGTATAGGAACAAAGGTTCGCCGAGCTCTGTCTCAATGGCCTCTAAAGACTCTTTGTCGAAAGCGGACTGGAAAAGAAAATTGCAGGGCAGAACAGTTTTATCTATGGAAATCAGCTTATTCAGCTCGTGGAAGGTTGTCCAGTCGTACCATGAAAAGGGTAACTTTTCTGGCTGATCTGCGTCATTATTTTGCAAATGGTTCAGCACAACGGACCACGTGAGACGAGGGTCGAAGTCGTAAAACTTCAACTCATCCACGGATTCGAGCTTACTGCCCTTTCGAGGGCCCATTTTGACCGAGAGCAGGTCATTTTGCAGAGTATATTCATTGACCCATTTAGGGTTGGTGCCGAATTTTAAATTTTCGTATAATGTCTTAGCGAACTGGATCTTGCGATCGTTTTTGAAAGACGAAGTCAGGATGCTATACCAGGAATCATCATCACTGTCAAGTTCGTTGTAATTTGGTAGAAGGTAATCAGCGTCCCGCCCAAGTCCGTTACGCTGCGGTGAATTTGACCAGATAAACGTTATAATGATGATCTGCAGTAGAATCAGTGGAAGGAGAATGCGCCTTAATGGGTAGTGCTTGACACGCAGCAGGCCAGATAAGAACCGCCTGTGAAGTTTAGATGATATTCGCTGAAGCATAACTAATTAGTTTATTTGTGTGAAGGAATAGTGACGTTGTGATGCGGTGAGTTCGGCGGTTAGGGGAATGGTATATGATAAAAAACGGAAACGTGCTTCTTTAATTTAATTGTTTAATATTGTTGCAGATATATAAAAAGGGGGAAAGAACCAAAGATGTAATTATTTCTTTATTGCCTCAACCTAAAGCAAGCAATAAGGTATAGAGATCAGGACGTCTCGAGAGCTGATATCAAATTTGAAGCCACGCAAGTAACTACGTAGGTCAGAGGGCACAAGGAATAACACGTGACATTTTTCTTTTTTCTTTTTTTTTTTTTTTTTTTTTTTTTTTTTTTTTTTTTTGTTAGTCTTGGCTTCTGTGCCGTAGTCTGTATACGGTTTTAGATGCGGTATGTTTATCATCGCCGAGAAATTTGGGGGGTGCAAAGAAATAAAATCCGTGCTGAAACCCGTGCTGAAATCCGTGCACCGCATCAAATTTTCTCGGAGGATTCTTTGCGCCGGTTTTCATTTTCTTCCACGGAATACCAAGCCCATTGCATCGCGATGTTAGTTTAGCGGAGTTTCTTGGCATTGGCAAATCTCTGCTAAATGCTGCGTACAGACGGAAACTCACACCGCCGCGAAGACTGGTCAGTGGCAAAAAAAAAATAAAAATATAGAAAATAACTATCACGTATGTTACTGTTTCTGGTAGTTGATATGAAGTTGGAGTTGTATATTGTACGCTTTAGGAACAGGGAAGTGAATATTATTTACTCTGCTGCACATTCTGGCTAGGTCGAAGCCGGAACTTGAGAAGACGCCGCGCTAGAACTATGGACCAAGCTGTTGACAATGTTCAGATGGTGATGCACTACCCTGTGCGGGGAGTGGCCACGGACGCGAGCGGAAGGTGCGGAAGGTGCGGAAGGTGCGGGAGTTGCGGGAGGTTCTTCGCTAAGCGTGAGGGTTGCTAGCTGGGGCGGCGGGGTTTCCCTAAGTGTAAATAAGGCCTCGCCGCTGGCACATGAGTGCGCCGGAGGAGGCGGCGGAGGCGACGACGCTAAAACCGTGGCCGTTGGGGAAGGATGGGCGGCTATATCTACCATTGACCTGATGGGGACTCGGTTCTTAAGGAATGGGTTTGAGGTGGGTGTGGTTGCAGCAACATCTGTAGCGATATGGAAACCCCGCGGATTCTCGTACGTAGTGGTTTTGATAATAGGTTTCTTACACACATATTTGTCGTTGGCATCAACACAAGTCTCAATTCCTTGGAACCATGGGTCTTCGAAGAGGTCGTCGATGGTGTAGCGGGTGGCGGCTTCTGGGTCAGCGAGCCGCCATGCCACGCGAGATGCATGTCCGTTCTTGAAATTTCTAGCCAAGTGATACTCCATTCCCGGCCCCGGGCGGTAATTGCCGCGATTGCGGAATGCGCGATCGTGAAGACGGATAAAGTTTTCATAAGCGTCACAGTAATCGCGGAAACCAGTGTCGAAGCTGCAGGATTCCAAAAATGGAATGACGTTGTTGACGAGGGTCATGAGGATAATACCCAGGCCATAACAGTCTAGAGCGCGTGGGTCATACGGCTGTTGCAATTCCGTATCGTAGTGCTTCTTGGAGTCGTAGAACATGACCTCCGGGGGAGCATACGGCGGCGAGCCGATCATCCCTGCGCACTTCTTGACAGGGCTGGACAGGTCGTGTGGATCCGTGTGGTACCAGTCTGAGATACCAAAATCTGTCAGCTTGCACACGCCGTCCGGGGATAGCAGTACATTTTCCGGTTTCAAATCACGGTGGGCGATGCCCTGATCGTGGCAAAACTTGACACCACACGCCACCTGTTTGAATATACAAAACTTTTCTGCTAGGGCCACGCTGCGCCAGCCCGATTTTTGTATCATCGCGAACAAATCTCGTAGACCTAGCTCCATGACGAACCCCCACCCGCGAGTGGTGTAGACGGTGGTGGGCACCTTGACTAGAAGGAAAGTATTTGTGATGTGAACATGATGACTTAGCTGCTTTGCGATGATAAACTCCTTTGAGCAGCGCTTGTAGAATTTCTCGGGCGTTTCATTATAGATCATATTGAGCTTCTTTAGAGCAAATACGTCCTTCTTGCGGTACTTGGAGCGGATCTTGCGCACTTCGCACGAACCGCCCCATCCGATGGTCTTATTCTCATCATCAAAGACGAAGTTATCGCTCAACTGGATGCTTGCCTCCTTCATCTCGTCGGGCAGATACTCGTTTGGGTCCACAATTGGGATCGGCAGCATGCGGATTTTGGAATCCCCATCGTGAAGGTAGAAGCCCAGATCAGGGTCTTTCTTCATGGAGGTAGAGACGGACGAGAGTGACGTGCTTGGGGTTGAGACGCCGTATGGATTGTACACTAATCGTTCGCTACTGAACTTGGAGTTTGAGAGATTACGCGAAGTGGACGAATGTCTGTTTCCTCTTGAGATGGACGTGCTGGAGCCGGCCGGAGGTAGGATCTTGGTTGAGGCGGAAGATAAAGATCTCTTGCTGTTGGTTGTGTGAGCGAAAGAGTTTGCACGGCGAGAGGTTTTCAACGAATTCGGCAGTTTTGGGCTGGAGGATTCGCTGTCATTAGTACTTGTAGAGTGGAAGTCTGGAGGTAGAGACGCCTTTTTCTTCAACTTGTTCCCATGGCTTGAACTTAACAGCTTCTTTCCGAAGAACTTAAATGCTGATACCGAGGAGATTGGTTGTTGGGATATCTTCGTAGAATGATTGTGTGAGACTGTCATTGGTTGGTGGTGCGATTTAATGCGTATGCTTGCCTGTGGCGTTAAAATGGTCTATACGTTTATGCTAATATTTCTTGATGTAATGCAGGGCCTATGAATACATGGAGGTTTGTTGCCGGTGGTATACGGTTGAAAAAAAAAAGAAATAGATATATATATATTTCTTCTTTGTATAGACTTCTGCGAGAAAAAGAAAAGATAAGGAAAAATGAAAAAAAAAGCGTATAGGTGCTAAGAAGAATTAAGTATCAAAAGGTAGCAGGCATTTATGTTATATATGCAACTTCGGATTTCGTTCAATACATCTTGACCGGTCTCCACTGTTACTGGCATATTTCTCGGGTTTTTCCTTTTCACCACAAGGGAAAAAAAATGCGTTATGTAATTTCACCAATATTTTTCCCGTCCTGCGTGCTCGCACAATACAATAGGGTCATGTCACGTAATAAGCAACGTGCGCCGCATTTTTTGCCCTTTAAAGGGAAACGCGCTTTGTTCTTTTCTTCTTCCTTTTCACATAAGGGAGAGTCGGCTACCAATGTCGATGGAATTCTCACCATTGGGCATCTCACCGTTCCTATCCTTCTGGAACCTATCGTAAATCCCCCTTAATTTGACCAACTCACTTGTTGAAATACTAGGTTTTGTCTCTTGACAGGCTTCCAATAAATCGTTTATTGTGACCACAGCTGTCAGCTCAGAAGCAGCTGAAGTGCTTGTCTTTGTCTCGTGCACCACATCTTGCTGCAATAGAGTCTTTAGCCGTAGTCTATTTTCTTCTCTACGCCCGTGCTCATTGATACTGAAGTATTCTATATTATCATTGCCGGGTACCACTTCCGATTGGTCTGCAGCAGACAGCCACCTATGTACAGATTTCAAATAAGCATTGTAGCAGAGCCCCTGTAAATCAGCACCCGAAAAACCAGCTGTCTTTTCAGCGATCAACTTCAAGTCTGCATTTTTCTCCAATGCAAATTTTTTTTGTCCCGTATCCTTGTCTTTTGAATTGACGATAGCTTGCAAGATATCTAACCTCTCTGATTCAGTCGGTATATTACAGATCACACTTTTGTCTAATCTTCCCGGTCTTAACAATGCGCTATCAATCAAATCAGGTCTACTTGTAGCTGCTAGTATATATACACCATCAAGGCCCTCGGCACCATCCATTTGGGTCAATAATTGATTGACTACACGGTCTGTGACACCAGTGGAGTCATGCCCTCTCTTTGGCGCAATAGAATCGAACTCGTCAAAAAATAGAATACAGGGTTTGACGGACTGTGCCCTTTCAAACAATTCTCTTATGTTTTGTTCGCTGGCACCTATAAACTTGTTTAAAATCTCTGGTCCCTTAACGGAGATAAAGTTTAACCCACATTGTTGTGCCACGGCGCTCGCCAGAAGCGTTTTACCACAACCAGGATAACCGTAAAGCAAGATTCCTGATCTCAATCTTAGGGGACAATTAACGAAAATAGGCTCATATTTTGTGGGCCACTCTAAGGTTTCTAGAAGGACATCTTTGGCATTTGCTAAAGCACCAATATCCCCCCATTTGATGTTCGTTTCTTTTGTTAGCTTTACTCCACGCAACGCAGATGGTGTAAACGCACTAAGCGACTTCGAAAAAAGTTCCCTTGTTACAACATTATCACAATCTCTTTCCAACTGCAAGTCGTAGAAAATCTTTTCTGTGAATATTTCCAAATCTAGTGGCGAAAATCCTTCTGTCTCCAACGACAAATCACTGAATTGCAAATCTCGATTTAGTTTCATGATCTGGTTTTTCGAGAAAAAATACTCCAGTAACTTCGCTCTTGCATGTTTGTCAGGTGCTCTCAAAGACCACGTCTCTGAAACAAAATGCTTATCAAACAATAGCGGATTAATTTGAGTTTTCTGCTTGCCTGAAAATAAAACTCTGATTCGTTTATTATCCTTGTTAAATATCTTTGTCACCTGATTGATGAAAAAATTCAAAAGTTTGCTTGCATTATCCCATTGGCCATTATTAGAAGGATCTCCGTCATTGGCTTGAGGTTTTCCAAATAGAGCCTCAACGTTATCCAACACAATCAAAGAAGGACCATACCAATAACAAAAAGAACACCATTCCATAATTAATTTTTGGGTTTTATCTAAATTTGATGTCTCGTGCAATGTTTCACAATCCGCATATTTAACGAAGATGTGATGATCTTTTTCCACTTCATTTATAAGCTCTTTTAATAACCTTGTTTTACCGATCCCTTGCTTACCATCTAATATAATAGCTGGTGTGGCAATAATAGGCGATGTCAAATAATTGACCATTTCTTTCTTGATACTATTTACCGTAATGAAATCATCTTCATCTTTACTAGTGCGCGAAACTTCGCCAGTTTCTTCGACGTGGTAATGTTTAGGCAAATGCCTTTCGATAATATCTTTAACTTCTTCTTTACCCATTTGGGTTACTTTCCATTGAACGGATTCATTGGAAATTTCATTCAAATTACACAACTGCTGCTCGGATTCACCTTTTTTTATTTCGATTATAATTTGCTCTGTTGGAAGTATTAAGTTATTGGTCAATAAGCTCCCGCCCAACAACTTAGAATACTGATCCCCACTCTTGGTAGGAACGTCCTTGCCAAAATATTTGATATTGACTGTTGCATTTCTTCCGGATATTATATTTGCTTGATTCATTTGTAGAAACTCTAGTTTGATTTTTGCTCCGTTCATTGGGTGCGTAAAGAATGCATCCCAAAGATGAGAGCTTAATGCAATGTGATTTTCGGGTATCTGACTATCACATTTTATAAAAACCCCAATCTTCTTCGAAGGGATACCAACTGATTTATTATCTGAATCGCTTTTCTTGGACTGCCTTAAGCTACATTTTACGATAGAAGCGTAGCCCTTCTGAGAAGGCAATTGTGCCCCGTCACTGATATATACGACAAAAAGGTTATCTTTAGGGAAGTCCATTTTGCACACAGTACTCCTCAATATTACCTTCTTTAAAAGTTGGATAGCCCCATTTTTTAGTATTGTCTTATTACTATGACCATACTCAGCCTTCACCAAACGTGTTTTATTGACTTTTGGTGCCACAACAACCAAGGAACCATCTGTGATCCTCGCAGACTTCATTGATGGCTCCACCCTGTCAATTTTGAACTTTGTAACAATTCCTTCCAAATAACAAATCAAAGTCTCACCTGGGGTAACTATACGGGTTTGGTGCAAAATCTCACCATTTTGGAACCTCATCGCATTGGCATCGATAATTTCCCAATCATCACTCGTTTCTGGCGTGACATACACCTCCGTAGCCAGGTGTGTGTGGTCATATCGCTGGATGTATAAGTCCACCAATGGAGACTTTTGATTTAAATCATATACTGTGGCCAAAACAGGATTGATAAGAACAACATTCTCACTCGATCCAGAATCATGGCCATCCCATCCAAGATGAACAATAGGTATATCTGAATTATGAGAATGGACTGCTATACCGAATTCCTGGATAGCGTAGTTGGTTGACTCTAACACGTTTATAATTGAATGCGGTAACCTTAAAAAGTTTCCTACTATGGCATTGGAGAATTGGATTCTCAGATTCTCAAACTTCAACCTCTTGGTCGTCGTCATTTGAAAGAGCAGTTCCTCAGGTGTTTCTTGTTACTGCCGTCCCTTCCAGAAGAAATTCGACGATGACAATAGTCGGAGAGATATTCCGGACCTTTATAATTGCGGCTACGCACAAGAATAAATCGCGATAGTAGTCGGATATAAGACAATAAAGTCCAGCTAACTTGGTTGGAGAATTCGACAGATCACCATGAATATAGAAATCGATGTTTTTTTTTTTGTTCACCTCAATTGATCAGACATTTTTTTTTATCAGGGTCGCAACTGCCCTGTGCAAATAAGAAAGCCTGAAACGGTTGTACAAAGACCACAAACAAGGGCATACGCCAGTACAGTATTATGGACTCATGCCATCGAGGCTACATAGAATTAGTTTAAACAAAAACCAACTATCCTCTAATATCCATGGTACGAGTATATAATTGTATGAAGTGTAAGAATATGATATAAATAATGAGAGCACTCATAGAGAGTAACGGCGCTGAATTGTAAGAACTGTCACGTAGTAAGACAATCACTGAAAGCATATAAAGTGAAATGAGAAACGGTAGTAATATCATATGCATTACCAATTCCTTTTAGTGAATTTCCATGTGCCCGAGGGGGGACTTCCAGTATATTCTGTTACATTTAAGTCAATACTTCATCAACAAAATAGGGCCCAGCGGTTACCTACACTAATTATACATTTACAACTTAAATGCTCCAGCTCAAGCATTATTTATATATCTTGTCTTCCAAAGAAAAATATAGCAATTAGACTCCATGGCCAAGTTGGTTAAGGCGTGCGACTGTTAATCGCAAGATCGTGAGTTCAACCCTCACTGGGGTCGCTTATTTTTAACTTTTTTTACACTGAAGAAACAAATCAATTCTAATACAATGCCAATGGTTTCAAATCAACCTTTGGTTATAATAGTTAGGAGAATCGATGCTTACATAGTATATTATTTAAACAATTAATTTGATTTAAAAGATTTTTGTTTCCCTTGCTGCTGTCATTGGCTTTCTAAATTACATAAAGCAGATGAAAAGCCACACTATGCTGAAAATAGTGCAGTGTATGGATGCATCTACATGATAATGCAACACGAATTGGATTTTTTAGCTTGCTTATAAAACATTTTGGAACTTGCCGTTAATGACTCCGATTTATCCACCAAATTATCCAACTTTTCACCTCTTTGTAAAACATTCTCAATCGTTTTGTGCAAAACGATTTTCGTCTCATCCAGTTCTTGTTGAACTTTCATGATAGCGTCAGCCTGTGAAGGATCTTGATATTTGCTAATGTAAGTGTCCAGTTGCTTCATTTTCAATGCATCATTGGTCTCAGTCACATCTGCCCACTCTTCCTTAGGATGTGCGACTAAATATTCATCCAATATTTTGTTTAATAGTGTGTATGCTGGTCTGACAGGATATTCTTTGTCGGTGATCAAAACACCACATATGCCCTCACTCCTGGCATAAACGTGGCCAATATAGTTGCCTTCTTCTATACTTTGTCTTTGTCCTGCACCAGTTCTAGAAGCGACCGTTTCAGCAAAAAAAGTCATAAACTGGCCAACACTAGACCTTTCAAAGAAACCAAATTGTGACAAGTCTTTAACTTCACTCAACTCTAGAGCCTTTTCTCCTCCAGAGCGAAATACACCGATGTAGTAGATTCTCATTGCCAAAATAACTTCTCTAGTGATACGTAAAGCTTCAGAAATGCCCTAGCCTGGTCTAACGCAGTCAAACTGTGCCAGAGACTTTTGTATATTGTTCATGTTGATATCTATTGTGCTTGCTCTTGATTTCACACCAAGCCAATCGTTCTGTACGGCACGCCACCCAATAAGAAAAAAAGGGAAAAGGAGCCGAATTTTGGTTTAAAAACATATAATGCTGAAATTGTGGAACACCAATTACCAACTGGAAGTAGGCTCGATCCAAAGAGTGTATATTATCAGTAAAATGCTTCGCAACTTAGTCGTCAGGAATGCGTGCAGAAACAGGCCGTCAATTCAAGTGGCAAGGGGGTTATGCCGACACCAAACAAGACGTCTCATGGCGTCCTCCCCTCAGTTCGGTAGGAACTCCAATCAGGAAAAAACAGCGGGCTTTATAATGGGGATTCTTTCTATGGCTGGTGCTTTATATTTTATTGCTCCTAATAGGAAGCCTCTTTTCGCCTCAAGGAAGGTAGAATCCGATAAAACCGCAGAGGAAGAGCTTTCCAGTGGTGGTGAGCAATCACCAGAAAATGAAGATGACAACGACAGCAAAAGCGATGAAAATGGAGATGACAACGACAGCAAAAACGATGAAACTGAAGCTGGCCCTCAATTAGGGGGTGATAAAATTGGTGCTTCAAAAGTAGCTGAAGATGGTGAATTGGTTGTTCTAGCAGAAGAAGACAACAAGTCTTCCGAAGATAAAGATACTGATGAATCAAAGGTATCAACCAAAGATGATGAGCAATCCAATGAAGACAATGCCACCGCTAACAATCAAAAGGATGAAAACATAAGTTCTGAGAACTCGGAAGAAAATACTAGTGACAAAACACTAGACAACAATGCTGGATCTTCTGAAAAAAAAGATCCAGAACATTCAGATGATGAAAAATCGCAACAGGGACAATCTGATGACAAGACAACTACTGAAGATAATAACGGAGAAGAAGAATCCTCAAAAAAAACTGTAAGTGACTCGGAAAATTCAGCTAAGCAATCTGAATCTAGCGATGAAGAGAAAGAAGAACTAAGAAAACAAGAGGAAAAGCAAATGGGTCCTACTGAAGAAGAGGTTCAACACGAAGGTGCTTATAACCCAGACACTGGTGAGATAAATTGGGACTGTCCTTGCTTGGGAGGTATGGCCCATGGACCCTGTGGTGAAGAGTTCAAATCTGCATTTTCTTGCTTCGTCTATTCTGAAGCTGAACCAAAAGGTATTGACTGTGTTGAAAAGTTTCAACATATGCAAGACTGTTTCAGAAAATACCCCGAGCATTATGCAGAACAACTAAAGGAAACATCTGATGATGAGGAACCTCAAGACAAAGCAAAGGTCAACACAATAGAATCAGCGCCAAATGTTTCAAGCGCAAAGGAAAATGCTGCGAAAAAAGCAGAGCAATCAGATGTGAAAAGGGAACCATTGAATGAGGAATCCAAACCTTAAAATCTCCTGAAAATCTCCCGAACGTAAAAAGTATAAAAGTATAAAGGATGATACATGTAAATACAGTAATATTATCTTAGTTTAATGACTACATATGGTATAATATGTGAAATATACATGAATTAATGCATCTGTGGGGTGGATGAGTCTAGTCTCTGTATGAATCCAGCTATACATCATATCGTATCCTTTTATTTACAGGGCAAGTTTGTCATATATTTTAAGTTACTTGTAGTTTTTTTCCAGCTCAATAAATTTTTCCCAAATTTGAGACATTGTAAGTTTCTCGAAACTCTTTCTATTATCACGTTCTCGAATGTTGTATTTCTGTAACTGTACTTCCTCATCACCCACGATAATTAAATAGGAATAGTTTTTCAAAATGGCCGACTTGATCCTATACCCTACGGGTTCGTTTCTTATGTCGAGATCAACATTGAAATGCCAATCATTTAAAGGAACTGGTTCCATGTCGTCGGCTTCCCGTTCATTACGTAGTTTTTTCTGCAAGGCAGTGCACATGTCTAGCTGTTGCACATTTTTCGTATTGACGGGAATAATTACAGCTTGGTAAGGATTCAACCAAAACGGCCAACGGCCCTCATTAGAATCTATCAGTAAAGCCATAAATCTTTCGATAGAACCAAAAGTAGCTCTATGAATCATAATTGGCCTCTTGTACGAGTTGTCTTGATCCTTGAATTTCAAATCGAACCTCTCAGGTAGCTGAAAGTCCAACTGAATAGTAGCGACTTGATGAGTTTTGCGTAAATGGTCCGTAACCATTATATCCAACTTTGGACCATAGAACGCACCATCACCAGGGTTCAGTTTCCACGGTTTGCCTGATTCTTCCAAGATTTCCTTGAGTACTTGCTCAGCATGATTCCAAACTTTGAGGTCTCCAATGAAGTGATCCGGTCTTGTAGAAAAGTTTATAAAATAATTGCTCTCTGCTCCAGAACCTCCTTTAACAAAGGGGAAAATTTTGTTGTAAACTATGTCGATTAATTTTAAAGAGTTGAAAATTTCTGATTTCACTTGGGAAGGAGTGCAAAAGATATGACCATCGTCTTGATGGAACTTCCTTAGCCTAGTCAATCCCGACAGTGCACCAGAAGCTTCATTTCTATGTAGTGGTGAAAAATCAGAGAAGCGTAGGGGAAGTTCGTTATACGATCTATCCTTTTTACCGAAGATCAGACAATGGCCTGGGCAATTCATCGGTTTTAAACCGTATTCCTCCTTTTCTTCATCCGTAGTTTCCACCTTAAACATGTCATCAGCATAATTTTCCCAGTGACCAGATTTTTCCCAAAGAGTCTTTTTGTAAATCAAAGGCGTCACAACTTCATTAAAACCAAATTTGAACTTTTGTTGTAACTTCATGAACTCTATCAATTTGTTGAAAATCTTAGCACCATTTGGAAGAAAGAACATGGATCCAGGAGATAGTGGATCTGTCATGAAAAGATCTTGCCTCTGAGATACCATGGATGTCATAGTAGCTGGAGTCGCCGACGAAGCGTTCTTAGTGGCCTTTCTCGTGGAGTAGAAAGCACGATTCCAAAGAGCATTGCGAGAACAATGCCATCTTACAAGTTGTGTTTTCATATTGCGAGACAGAAGGACGTGCCCTTAGCTATTGCATATGTTTTTCTTTATGTAGTTCAGCTGCTCTTCTTTTTTTCATGCTCGAGGTTTTTAAGGGCGAACTTTAACTAGATGGATTATTCAGTTTTTTTTAAAAGGATCAAAATCCTATATTATATATATATATATACATATATATATATATATATATGTGTGTGTGTATATAAAAAAAAATCATTTCTTGATCAAGATCAGCCTCTTATATATGTCGCATCAATCTTCTGTAGGGATGGAGGTAAGTTCATAGTCAGTTTTCTTCTATACGAAGTCTTATTTTCCAGTTGAATAGGGTTTCCCTCCAGATAAATGGTCTCCAAGCGTGATAGGGCGGACAGGTTTTCACCCAAGCTCTCAAAGGATTGATCTATCTTGTTAAAGGAGGCCCATATGTCAGTTAAATTTGACAGGTGGTTCAAGTTTTCCAGGGAGGTAATTTTGTTGGAGGTCACGTCCAAAGTAGTTAGTTTGAGGTTTTTCTCTAGACCTTCAATCTTGGTGATGAAATTGTGTGACAGATAGAGCTCTTCAAGATTGGTCAACTCTTCTAGATTTTCAATTTTTTTTAATTTATTAGATTGGATGGACAATATCTTCAAATTCTTTAAAGGATGTAAGTTAATAAGTCTTGGTATGGAATTTTTACCCAACCAAATTTCTTCCAAGTTTGACAGACCTTCGAAGGAATCGGGTTCAATAGAATGAACCTTATTACCACCTAATTCTAAGTTTTTCAGTGATTTCAAAGTGGACAGATTTTCAATTTTGGAAATGCTGTTCTGCACGAAGTATAAATTCTCCAGATCAGTCAAATTTTCTAGATTTTTGATGTGCTTGATCTTGTTAAACGACAGGTCTAGAGACGTTAATTTGGTGAGCTTATTAACATTAGAGGAGATATGTTTAATTTTGTTATCGTAAAAATCAAGGTCAACAATCTTGTCATGGGGTAAAACTTCCACTTCGCTTATGCTTTCGATCAGGTTCTGTCTGAGACATAATTGTTTCAAATTCTTAAACCTATAAAGGTTCAAATCTTCTAACGATTTGATTTTTAAATGGACCAAGTCAATAACCTCTACATCATCAGGCAGATCTTGTGTCAGTTCCGAATCTGCAGTGATGAAGTCAGGATTTGTATCATCTACAACCTCAATCTTGTGTCTTTCGTCTTTTTCTTCACTATCTTTGTTAACTGAATTCTTATCCATAATGATGGCTATGTGGTGCTAGATTTCTTCCGACTTCTTGCTATTTTCATTCAAAAGGTTATACATGTTTTATTTTTCAACAGTACCTTAATATATAATAATTCGGGGCCAAAATAACAAACAACGAGAAAAAGGGAGGAGAGAGTAAAGTATAGTATTAACAGGGCTGGTTATATAGATATATATATATACGGGTCAATCGATCTATTTATATACATACGAATATAATATGACATGGGGGTGACACGATACAATATAATAGAGCGGGGACGGACACTTAGTTTGCGTCGGGATTGGAAGCGATATAATCGACCGTTTCACCAACACTTCTCAACTCATCAGCCACTTTGTCAGGGATTTCAATATCAAATTCTTCTTCAATAGCTACGAGCAGCTCGACAGTGTCCAAGGAGTCCAACCCCAAATCCTTGTGAAATTGGGTATCGCTGGAGATTTGCTTGTTGGCAATGTTGGGAGAGTTCTTATCAAACGCCTTGATAACATCAATGACCCTTTGAGAAACCTGATCTTTGCTCAAGTTTGCAGAATAAAATCTTTGTGCGAGTATGGTGTTGGACATAACGGAACGACCCATTATAGTGCGGTACGCAGAAGGTGCCACGCGGGAAGAAATGCGGCAAACGGATCTAAACATGGCAAGGAAGGTGCTGTATTGAGTTAGTTGTGTTGTTTGTACTAATTACACTGCAAGTGTGACTATTCTTCCTTTTGCTTCGTCATCACCACCTTTCTCTTTTACTCAGAACCCGTTCGAAGGGGCGAAGAAAGAAGCAATTGACAAATAATCTGTATTCCGTCAACAGTGATATATGTCACGTGATTCTGATAAAACTCCATGGAGTCTCTGAGGAGTGTATGTGTGAAAAGAATAATACATATAAGACATCTGCAGGATCAGTCTGAAAGTTTTAATGCTATGGTAGACTTCAGAATGTCTTTTTAAGTATGCCATTTGGTTAAATCTGTCCTTTTATATGTGCTTGGTGCTTCTTTTTTCTTTACTTTTTTTTTTTTTCAGTGAGAAGCTCATCGCAACAAGAAGAAAAAAGACTAGTTCAAAGGTAAAAGAGTTAAGATGATTAGTGATGGATTTCTAAGTGGCAGCGTTGAAAGATCGTGCAAAGGTTGAAAAATGGAAGTTGCACCGGCCTTATCGACTACTCAGTCGGACGTGGCGTTTCAGAAGGTGGAGACACATGAAATTGACAGGTCTTCATACTTGGGGCCATGTTATAATAGCAATGAGCTTATGCAACTTATCTCGGCTTATTACAATGTCGAGCCTCTCGTGGGTTATCTGGAACAGCACCCGGAGTACCAAAACGTGACCTTGCAGTTTCCCGACGATTTAATCAAGGACTCCTCGTTGATAGTAAGGCTGCTGCAATCGAAATTTCCCCATGGGAAGATAAAGTTTTGGGTTTTAGCTGACACAGCGTACAGTGCATGCTGTGTAGACGAGGTCGCTGCTGAACACGTACATGCAGAAGTCGTGGTACATTTTGGTGACGCATGTTTGAACGCCATCCAAAACTTGCCCGTGGTTTACTCATTCGGAACTCCATTTTTGGATTTGGCACTGGTGGTGGAGAACTTTCAGAGGGCATTCCCAGACCTATCCTCCAAAATCTGTTTGATGGCAAACGCACCCTTCTCTAAGCATTTGTCACAGCTGTACAATATTTTGAAGGGCGACCTGCACTACACAAATATCATATATTCCCAAGTGAACACCTCTGCGGTAGAAGAAAAATTCGTAACCATACTTGACACCTTTCACGTTCCCGAAGACGTAGACCAGGTGGGTGTGTTCGAAAAAAATAGCGTGCTGTTTGGTCAGCACGACAAAGCAGACGACATCTCGCCCGAGGACTATCATCTTTTCCATTTGACCACCCCACAGGATCCGAGATTACTGTATTTGTCTACTGTGTTCCAATCTGTTCATATTTTCGATCCGGCCTTACCTGGCATGGTAACGGGGCCATTTCCCTCTCTAATGAGGCGTTACAAGTACATGCATGTGGCAAGAACAGCGGGATGTATAGGTATTCTGGTCAACACGCTGTCGCTGCGTAATACAAGAGAAACTATCAACGAGCTGGTCAAGCTTATCAAAACTCGTGAGAAAAAACACTATTTATTTGTTGTCGGAAAGCCAAATGTGGCCAAGCTAGCAAACTTTGAAGATATTGATATTTGGTGCATTCTCGGTTGTAGCCAAAGCGGTATCATCGTTGATCAATTCAACGAGTTTTACAAGCCCATTATTACACCTTATGAATTAAACTTGGCCTTGAGCGAAGAGGTCACATGGACCGGGAAATGGGTTGTGGACTTCAGAGACGCCATTGATGAAATCGAGCAGAATTTGGGCGGACAAGATACCATCTCTGCCAGCACAACTTCCGATGAACCGGAGTTTGATGTAGTTAGGGGAAGATATACTAGCACATCAAGACCACTGCGAGCGCTAACGCACCTGGAGTTAGAGGCGGCCGACGACGACGATTCCAAACAACTGACTACAAGACATACTGCCTCAGGTGCCGTCATTAAAGGTACTGTATCCACTTCAGCATCAGCACTGCAGAATCGTTCGTGGAAAGGTCTAGGAAGCGATTTCGACTCTACTGAGGTTGATAATACTGGAGCGGATATCGAAGAAGGTATTTCCGGTGTCGCACGTGGTTATGGATTTGATCGCGAAGACGCTATAAAAAAGGAAAACAAATGACTCTTATAATTTGTTTCCCTCGACTTCTCTATTTAAATCCAAGATTTTAACTAATAAACTATTTAATAATAAAACAATTAACTCTTTATATGGAAGCCTTGGAAATTAGCCGCCAAAATGGGATATACATTCCGTGCGAAGTGACCGCGTGCAAGGCCGGGTATCATCTTAAAAATCACTAGTTTCTTTTTTAGCGGAATGCAATAAAGGTGCTTTGTGCTGGTGTGGTTTACACGGAACATCTAGTAGCTAAAACTTGGTAACTCAATGGTGATCAGAATCCATAGAAGCATTTTTATTTCTTAAAATGGGTGCTGCTCCTTCCAAAATTGTGGATGGTCTTTTAGAAGATACAAATTGTATGTACACTTCGGAGTGAGGAAAAGAAAGAAAGGGGAAATTAACCGATTTTACTAACACTGACACTTTGAACAGTCGATAGAGATGAAATTGAAAGGTTAAGGAAGAGATTCATGAAATTAGATAGAGATAGCTCAGGGTCTATTGATAAAAATGAATTTATGAGCATTCCTGGCGTTTCGTCAAACCCTCTTGCTGGACGTATAATGGAGGTTTTCGATGCTGATAATAGTGGGGACGTGGATTTTCAAGAGTTCATCACAGGATTATCCATTTTCAGTGGGCGTGGGTCCAAGGACGAAAAGTTAAGATTCGCCTTCAAAATCTACGACATTGACAAGGACGGTTTCATATCCAATGGTGAGTTGTTCATCGTGTTGAAGATTATGGTAGGTTCTAATCTGGACGATGAACAGCTGCAACAGATAGTAGATAGGACGATAGTGGAAAACGATAGCGACGGCGACGGACGTTTAAGTTTCGAGGAGTTTAAGAATGCTATCGAAACCACAGAAGTGGCCAAGAGTCTGACATTGCAATACGATGTGTGAGACTAGGGGACACTTCATTCATTTATGGTATGCCAATATTTTTAAGAAAAGAAGAATAATACGCGATATTGTTTTTTAAGGAAGGAACGCACACTCGCCCAGTTAGAGTGCTGATGATATATACATATATATATGTATATGTAACAAACAATAAGAAAGCAATGATACAACATAGAGATGAGGGAGAGCATATAGATCAGCGGCGAGATGTACCAAGATGGAAGCTGATCTCATGTAATAAGTGTGGGGTGTACTTTGATAATTTTTTGGGATTCCATTGCTATTAATAGCTTTGATATCAGATATACAGAATACCAGAGATTTTCCTCAAAAAATATGGTAATGCACAAAGAGGGATCAATAGTTATATAAATTAAGATTATTACTTCTTCTTTGTTTTATGTGTTGTTATTCACTATCCCACTGCATTATCAATCCTTACATATCAGCTTCCGTTAAATCCGATGACTACCTCTCAATAATCATACTATCTTCTTACACCGTATATAATAATTACCAGCAATACTAACGCTAGGATACAGACCATCTTTGATTCCTATTCCAATAAAGTTAAACTGTGATATTGGTTTGTTGGATAAGTTTATATCCTAAAATGTTTTGAGAACACTTCCGGAGTTCCCAGTAAGTAAAATTTGTATGGAGGGTTGGCCGAGTGGTCTAAGGCGGCAGACTTAAGATCTGTTGGACGGTTGTCCGCGCGAGTTCGAACCTCGCATCCTTCAGTATTTTTTTTTATTTTATTTTTGCGTTGCAAGCGTTGATTCTTTCCATTATGCAACCATAAGAGGAGGCTGGATATGAATTATTTATTACCAATATAAGGAGCATGTACCGTTGATTTTGAAGAGTCAATTGCTCCAAATTTTGGATTTTGTGTTCGAAAAAGGGAAGATTGCTCCAAACGCAAATAAGGAGGAAACCCGCTGATTGCACTCTTGGAAAAATAAAAATAAAAAGTGGTCTCAGAATTGTTTCAAAAGTGGCACTGACACAATATTTACAGGCGTTGATAGCTTTTTGTTTTAACAATACGATTTAGTCTCGGAGTAGTTAAGCCAAAGAATACGTGTTATCCGTAAGAGGCTTATTGCACGTAATCCCCAGTATAAATTATCCACAAATCGAAGACAAATGTTTAAGAAATACAAAAATCAAGACTTGGACATGGCATTTTGGTGGAAGAAAAACCCCAAGACCCCTTCCGATTATGCCAGGTTGATCATCGAACAACTAAATAAATTCAGCTCACCCTCGCTGACTCAGGATAACAAACGAAAGGTACAAGAAGAGTGCACAAAATATCTAATTGGCACTAAACATTTTATTGTCGGTGATACGGATCCTCACCCAACTCCGGAAGCCATTGACGAGCTTTATACTGCCATGCATCGTGCCGACGTGTTCTATGAACTGCTACTTCATTTTGTGGACTTGGAATTCGAAGCAAGGAGAGAGTGCATGCTTATATTCTCTATATGCCTTGGATACTCTAAGGATAATAAATTCGTCACAGTAGATTATTTAGTCTCGCAACCAAAGACCATATCTTTAATGTTGAGGACTGCGGAAGTTGCTCTACAACAAAAGGGTTGCCAAGATATCTTTTTAACGGTAGGGAATATGATTATTGAATGTATCAAATACGAACAACTTTGTAGGATTATATTAAAGGACCCTCAACTATGGAAATTCTTTGAGTTTGCGAAACTGGGTAATTTCGAAATCAGTACGGAATCTTTACAAATATTAAGTGCCGCATTTACTGCACATCCTAAATTAGTGTCTAAGGAATTCTTCAGTAATGAGATTAATATCATAAGATTCATTAAATGTATTAACAAGTTAATGGCACATGGAAGCTATGTAACGAAAAGGCAGAGCACTAAACTGTTGGCGTCATTAATTGTGATAAGATCTAACAACGCGTTGATGAATATATATATCAACTCTCCAGAAAACTTAAAGCTCATAATGACTTTAATGACTGACAAATCCAAAAACTTACAACTTGAAGCTTTCAACGTATTCAAGGTGATGGTAGCAAACCCAAGGAAGTCAAAACCTGTTTTTGACATTCTTGTTAAAAACAGAGATAAACTATTGACGTATTTTAAAACTTTCGGTTTAGATTCTCAGGATTCTACTTTTCTTGATGAAAGAGAATTCATCGTTCAAGAAATTGATTCCTTGCCGCGTATAATTTCGTCCACAACAGAAGTTTCTAATAACAATGCATCCTCAAGTAACGCCGCCAGTATAACTTCGCCATCATCAGTAATGAACAATCAATCATCCATCTTAACACATTCAACTTCACCTGATTCAAGATAACTATAAAACTTGGTTCACTTTATAAAAAATGGAAAGTTCTCAGGCAGTGGGTCGTGACATGAATATTCAAAAGTAAAATTATATATAGGAAAGTGTTTATTTGCATAAAAAGGGAAAAATAGTTCAGACTTTTGTATTTTTACGTATTTATACAAAAAAAGGTTGGTACCGGAGGCTGAGGAAGCCAGTACAGTTGGATCCGGTACATGGAATTGAGCAATCAACCGTAAATATGAGCGCTTTCTCAAGATATTAAATTATTATAAAACAATTTATTTATCCAATTTATACATGATTTGGATTCTCCTTTGGCTATGTATGTTACCTCTCTTTTCCTTCTTCCTTTTTTGTTTTAACTTTTTTGTTCAAGCTTTTATTGTTTCTTAGTAAATTTGATGATGCTGAACTAGATGGTTGGGAAAACAGTGGTAATCTCTTACTAATCTCCTGCCCTGTAGGTGATGTGATTCGCTGCCCTTTATTTGCATTAAACAATGCATTAGATTTGGACGTTTTTGGATCTTCGATCTTTTCAAAAAGATTCAGGTTAGTTTCTGATTTACGAATGATGTTGGATTCTTTAGCAATTGTCAGATCTTTCAACTTCCGCTCCCAAAGTGGCACCTGTTGATCCAAGATGGCATTTAGTTCAAGAAGTTTTTCTTCATTACATAACCTTTCCTTCGGGTTAAACGGTCCAAATTGGTATCCGCCTTTACCATCAAATTTTAACAGATAGTTATGAAAATGCCATAAACTTGTCCTGTGGCAAACTGATATTAACGAGATACCAAAATTTTGCGCATTTTCGTACATCCTTTGTTCCATTTCTGGGGCTACTGCAGATGTACATTCGTCGAGCACAGCAAACTTGGGTTTATGATAGTACATCCTTGCCATAGCTAACCTTTGTTGGACACCAATTGTTAATTCTTCGGACCAATTTCTTACTATACTGAATGCATCACGAACTTTAATGGCGCATGGTGACTGATTGTCTTCCGTCGACAACTGCTGTGAATCATTTTTGGAAGTCCTTTGCGCCAGCAGAAGTGACATATTTTCAGTGACTAAATCCTCCAAATCTAATAATTGCAGGATTTTTATTAAATCTGCATCGCCTAGATCATAATCATTGTGATATCTTTCTTTGAATTGTTCAATACTGTCTGGATAAATAATCTGTTCCCTGAATGTCGACCTATTGCCCATATATGGCCTTTGGGGTAAATAAAATATTGCGCAATCTCTATCCACAGTTCTACGCGGCATAATTAACTTGGATTGATGATTTTTATTGGGAGTCGCCCTTATCGGCCAAAGCCCGCCTAGAATACGAAATAATGAAGATTTACCGCAACCGTTGGGCCCAATAATTAGTAGATGATTTCCATGCTTCAGATCAAAACTTAGCTCCGGTACTAGAACTTGATTGGCAGGTGTTATTAAAGGAATATTTTCAAACTTTATCCTTGAATCATCATATTCCACTATACACCTTTCATCACTTGGTTCTTTGTCGTCATCACCTTTATTAGCATCCAACAAATCATTGAACTTGTTCAATCTCAATCTGATACCGCGTAATTGTTGTATATTTCTCTTCAGTTCCACAAATCTTCCGATAGAGCTAGATGCAGTGACTAATAATCTTCTATTTGTGATGAAATCAGCCGTCATATCATTCCCGGGTTCCTTAAGCTGTAAGGTGTCTTCACTAGGTTTGTTTTTGAAAAATATTGGAATCGAGCATAGTACCAAGCCAGCTGCGCCCCAAGTATATTTAATGACAAATGCAGTAGCAACATCATAAATAGCTCTTGCCTTTATTTCTCTGTTTAAAAATAGCACCAAACGGTAGAATGAATAATCAACGTTTTCTAGTTCCCTCTTTTGCCCTCTTAGCAGTGCAATTTCTTCATTGCTTGAATGTAGATTCGAGTGTAAAGATCTGAACCAACTTTCCAAAGATGCGCTTGCCATAGTTAACCTAGTGAAATTCGGTTGAATCAATTTTAGTAATGAATTGGAGGCGTAGACAATTAAGCCCAGTGCCAAAGTTCCTTCACCCATAACACTAGTGTTTGAGGTTAATAATTTGAATGAACAGAGGATCAAATCCAGCATTGGCTTTAATAGCTGATTCAGTAATAATGACGAGTTCATTGAAAATGTGTAAATATCTTTTGTCAAATTATCCTGAATTTCTGAAACAGATTCAGCAGAAGCTACGGAATAGAAAGTATGGTGATTAGATAGATACTTTGAGAGTAGAAAGTCTGAAACTTTCCTATTAATAGTGACAGCACAAAGTTTTGTCGTGTAACTGATCAGTGAATTAATAAAACTGGCGGGAATTCCAAGGATCATCCATTTCCCCAACAATATCTTTGTGAAGTTTGCGTATTGAGCTCTTACCAGTGTGGACACTAATTGACCATCTAAAGTAGCCACACGAAGAGACAGCAATGTTCTGATGTTCAGAAGAATAGCCTGTGTAATAAATAAAATGAGGCACTTCTTATCATGAAGCAAAAGTTTGAACAAAAAATCTACCTTTCCTTTTCGCTCTACCCCCTTATGATTAGTCTTGCTTTCTTTATCAATTATTATTGCACCATCTTCTGAATCTGTGCTATGTTTGGAGACTATCGTTAACTCTTCTTTGCTACTTTCATCTTCCTCTCTATCTACTGCGGTTTCTTTTCCCTCTTCAATTTTCTTATTTTCTAAAACCGTTGACTCAGAATCCTTCTTATCAGTTTTGTTGTTACTAGAACTGGAATTTGAATTGTAAAGCGTGGCTAGCAACAATATTATGTATGAAGAACGCAGTAAATTTACTCTATGCTTCTGATAAAATGCAGAAGCTGTTGAGATCATTATAAAATCTTTCTTCGGTAACTTTTAATTGTATTATTATCCCTTTTGAGTCTTTTCCATATTCAAGACGAACAAAATACAGATAACAATGTTGAAGACGTTTGTTTTGTACCGGATTGAGGACAAGATGATACTTAAATATAATATTATCTTTGATCGAGCAAAGCCATCAATATCATCATCTAACATTCACTTTACTCCACATTTCATTGCCGCCCTTAATCTTTCGGAGGGTGGTAAAAACTTTACGGTGATAGTTGTAATTAACGCCGAAGGTATATACATCAAAGACGAAAGAACATTAATTGCAGATATTCCAAAAATATGAATAATTACCGAATTATTATTAATTTTTGTTTTGAAATTTAAATAAAGCTATTAAATAAGGATGATGGTGTGGTATGTACTATAATTCAATATAAGAGATTAAGATAACGCAGTAAATGGTTTGGTACAATTGAAAAAAAGTGATAGAACATTTACGAAGAAGTAAAAAAAAATCATGCTACCAAATGTGCATTATTGTTAACAGGTCCATTTGAATCTTTCGGTGTCACGTCGGGGTGACTTAGCTCTGTTCTATCACTCGTGCTACCTGTGACATCTGTATTATTGGCAGAACTACTGTTGTCGATAGCGGTTATTTCATTACGATTCACCTGTTTTTCGAAATCAGCATCATCATCATCACCCAAGTTATGGTCGCCGAAACGGTCTGCAGAAATGGCAGAACCATCCCCATACGTGTAATTTTCGCCTTTTCTATTCGTTACAGATCCGGACATGTAACGACCACTCCGTCTGTTCCTCCACCACGTATAAATTATCAATCCTGTGGCGATAAAAGACAACGCAAATGCTGTCCATATCAGCCCTGTATAGGCGGGACCGGCTTTAAACACAACACCATATTTATCATCTGCCGTACCGCTCTTTATAATGGCAATCATAACGGATATGATAATGGCTGCCAATACAGTGGCTACACCAACGCAAACGTGTAGAGCTAGGGCAATGAGCCATAATGGTTGTTTGAACATATATCTGTTAAAGTACAGTAATATAATAAAAATCATGGTAAAGAAGGAAAAGATGATCGCTAAGAGGTTCAAAGCCAAAACAGACCTCACTGCTGGCACATATTGGTGCTCTCTGTGTAAAAGTTTCCCTTCTAGGTAAAGATCGTTGGCGCTAATATTCAGGGCGTTCAGATATGGTTGGAAGTCTGATGTGACTAATGCGTCATAAATAATCGATCTAAAATCCAAGTTTTGTACAGCATGTGGGGAGTTACAATCTAGGATCTTGTTTTCCAGGTTAGCATGGCATAGCGTGAAAATGGATAAGCGATAGTAAATCGGAATTTTCAGATACTCTAGTATATTCGGCGTCATGGCGTTCAATTCTTCTGCGGAAATCGGTTGGACGGATTTGGCATCCGCTAATATATCTAAAATGGGCAAGAAGGTCTGAGGGTTTTCTTGAGCCCAGGAAGTCAGCGTCACTAAAGATGAAAATGTTGTTTTAGGATCAGTGGATGCCCCTAAAAGACTGAAGAGATATGGGATGTACTGTACGGAGCTTGAATTACCGGATAGGCCCGATTGTAATTCGGACAAGATGGACAAGGTTTCATTGGTGTTACTCGAGGAGCTTATCACATCATCTAATCCAATTAGCTGTTGAGTAGATTGAGTTGTATTTGTCACCGCAGCTAGAGATTGGACCGAAGTGACAACCATTGTCGAGTTGTCCGAATTTTCCATCAATTGGGTTAAGGCAGCAAACGCCTTTTTTGCAGATGATGACTGAGTGACGTTTTGTTCCAGCAAATCAGATAGAGTGCTCAATGTCTGATTTGTAGAGGTGGTCTGGTTTAGCAGCAATTCCACTGCATTAAATGCGGGGGCGCTTGCCTGCGGCACTAGTGGTTGCAAAGTACTAAACGTGTTATTTAGGGAACCTCCGTTTGAAATTGTGTTTTGTAACTGAGTTAATAGTGTTTGGGCTAAAGAAGATGAAATAGTAGTGTTCATCAAGGTCGCCAGAGCCGTCATTGTAGCTGTTTGGTTCGTGGAGAAAGCGAATAGCCTGAATACCGGTAACAATTGCGCCTTTTCTGACATTGTCAGATTATTCAGAGTTAGCAATGCATCTGTGGAATTCTGTGGGTTATCGGAGTCTTTTAATAAGTCCAGAACCAAAGTAGTTGAGTCACTGGAAGAGTTAGAGCTTGCGGAAGACAGCGAAGCAGAAACTAATCTTGAGAGGCCATCTAGTGTTTCAGTTGCGTTGTCTGAATACTTCAGCAGCCCATTAATCTCTGTCAACTGCCTCGTGCTAGAAGCAGGATTGCCGCTGATCGCTAAGGGAGCCAATTCGGTCAATGATTCGATGGTTACTGTGGTATTGTCAGCATTAGACAAAAGCGTCAATAGCGGCGTCAGCGCGGGAGTATCAGCAATATTTTTCATGGCGCCAAAAATATCATCCAAGGAGCTGTTCGGAGCCGTCAAAGCGGACCCTAATATTGTCAAAATAGGGCCTATCTGCGGAATCACCTTGCTTACATTGATGTGTTTGATATCGGCTTCACCGATGTATATATTCGTTAAGGGCTTGTAGTTGGCGGTGGAGCCAGCAGTGGCTACAATAACCAATATCAGTGTGGTGAACATGAATAAAAGGCACACAGACAATATCGTCCAAATAATTCCCTTTGACAGGGGGGTACGGTGCTTTTCGATCCTCATGTTTTTGTTGTTTTCTTTGCTTTCCTAATTCTTCGTATGAGGATTTTCGATGGAGCAGGATGAGGAGAAATAGTACCACATGTATATATCCATTACAAAAAGGTTTATATACAATTACAATAGACCCTTGTTGGGGTTTCTGAAAAAAGAAGTAGTCGATGCCATCGGCAATAATACGGAATTACGAGAAACACAATCCCGATCCTTTTTTGGGTAATTACTTCACCGATTCTACCGATTTATCATGCCAAAAAAAATTTACCGTGGGTTCTAGAAGTGCCCTTTGAGCATTGTAGCCACTCTAACCCACACGGCCTCCTTACTAGCTGACTAAGGTGACAAAACCGCAAGGACTGGAAAGTCGCCACTCATCTGAAAATTCTCAAGTTTTTCACTACTGAGTTTATGCTTTCGAATTTTTTTGTTCGGTAATAGCACGGCGGTTCGATTCAATTCCGCCGCTCCGAGCGATGCTCCGCAAAACTCAGTAATAAGCTTTCTGATGGTTCACCCCTTTTTTAGCACGCGGGGTATAACTCAACAGAAAAATGTGCCATAGAACAAGACTAGGCAAAAGCCAAGGAGCGTCTGCCATGAACTTCCACAAGCAAAGCTCGCTGATCAGTTGATCAGTTGAGGGGGGTACACACGACTAGTGCTTTCAGGTATTAAAAAGTTTAGATGTAGGTTTTAGCGGTAACAGTTATATAAATCTAGTTTCTACTGTTGATGAAAAAAAAAAATTGCTAGAAAAACTTTGTCGTTTTCTTACTTTTGGCGCGCTTTGCAGTTTTCTTGGCTAGACTTAGAATCATTTCTCCTCGGATTTCTTGATTAAAGTTTGGTGCGAAGCCCTACTCCAACATTGGTGTTCTTCTTTTCATTCATGTAAGTTAAGTCTAGGAATGTGAGCAAATGCTCATCCTTCTGTTCATGCGTGACGGCTGAATTATCCTTATCTGGCGGACCCGTTCAGCCGTTTCCGTGCCTCGGTTCCTCCGAGATATCCTTAGGGACCGCCAGGGACCATGATTGCGTCAACTGTTGTCACCGCTCCAGAGGATCCTCTGTAACCTTTTCAACCATAAAAATAGAAAGGGCACAGGGTTGGGGTATTTAAATTTTTTTTTTTGGGTTTTTTCGTAGTACTTATTACTTACCTTCTTTTTCTATATAATTTTGTTTTTTTCCCTGGTAGAGCGGAATCTTCCCACTAAATTTTTAGCAGAGAATCCTCGGGTTTGTAAACCATGTTATAGTTAAACCCCGATATTACACCATTAAAATCATTTCTAAATATGCGGTCGTCGATGATCAGCTGCAGGGAAATGCCAAAATATGGACCCCATAGAGGTCTTGGCTTGTTCATATCGTTGGGTCGATTTCTGTTCCCAGTGTTATTTGGTTGAATGGGAACTGTCGCGTCTTGCCCCATCTTGTCTCTGCCGCTTTCGTCGAATCTGACTTTGCAATTGACGTTGCATATCAACGTGCCGGATCCCGGAATAGCATGATAGTCTACTCCTGTTAGGGCATGTTGTGTTTGTACGACCTGGTTTTGCCACATTTGCAGAAAAACTGTTGCTTGCGCGAAGGGGGTAGCATTAAATATTATTCTGCAGTTGTTTGGATTAAAAAGCTGTACGAATTGGGCCAATTTGTTGGAGTCCGGATCATCCAAATGCGCTAATATCTTCTTCGTAAATGTGGCCGTTATTTGTGCTTGATTTGCGTCATTCATTACCATAGTATTACTATTGGTGTTCATATTGCTGTTATTACTGTTATTAGTTTGGCGTTTTGCCTGACGATCAGCCTTGTAGGGCCAAGTATATACTATAAAAACAGGTTAGTTACTTGTTCTATGCGTTTGCGCATCCTCTTTTTACTTTTTTTTTTTCAGTAAAGCCTAAGTATAAATCGTTTTATACGTACGACACGTTCAACTTTTCTTGGTTAGTAGTGGCAATCTCTGCAATACATACAGGGAGTCATGGTGTATCATCTTGTCCAATCAAAGAAGCATCGGTTTAGATCGAGCAAACTGTAGGGAGAAAGGAAAGTAGAAATGCAGAGTGTGCTATATGTCCAATCTCGGTTTTGTAGTTTGGATGTCATTAGAGATCTACCACCCAACCGGCTGCTTTCATGTGGAACAGAAAAGAGATCGGGGCGCTTCCTCTTCTGTATTCCTTTAATTAACGTTTTTATTCAGCCATCTAACCATCATACCCCCATACGGTAACAAAACCTCTTCTAAGAAAAGAAGTCTCTGGTCCTCCGCCATCTTATTTTTATTCGCTGCGCGCGTTTATTGTCGCGTCGCTAGCCAGCAAAAAGTTGGTTGCCTTTTTTTACCTAAAAAAGACACATCTAACTGATTAGTTTTCCGTTTTAGGATATTGACGCCAAGCGTGCGTCTGATTTCTACGATATGTCTCTAATTTTGGAAGGGCCATTTTATTTTTGCGGATTGGGCTGATCATTTTCCTTACGTGGATTGAGCCAGCAATACAGATCATTATTAAACTGTTTTGTACATGATGTTAGTATATAATCGTAAAGCTTTTCTAATATGTATACCTTATACATGGAACTCCACAGAACTTGCAAACATACCAAAAATCCTTTATTCTTGTTCACTCATTTTACATCAAAAAATAATATTTCAGTTATTAAGGAAAATAAAAAAATAGATTAGAGAAGCATTTTGAAGAAATAGTATATTCTTTTATTGAACCTAAGAGCGTGATATTTTTACTCGAAATAAAATACGAAAAATCTATACACTCATCTTTCCGACTACTATTGGCTCCTGCTCAAAAAAAGAGGGAAAAAAAGCTGCAAAATTCTATCTTTTCCTATCGCTCCTGTCCTATCCTTATTACGTTCATTACTATTTTAATACTATCCATTCTTTTATTTTCAGTCTAAAAAAAACACTTCTCATAACGGGAAAAGCAAAAAAATGTCAAGCTTATACATCAAAACACCACTGCATGCATTATCTGCTGGTCCGGATTCTCATGCAAATAGCTCCTATTATGACAATCTTTTATTGCCTTCATTTTCCAATTTATCCAGTAATATCAGCAGGAACAATATCACAACCGATAACAATATAAATTCAGCAAGTCCTAGGAAGTATTCGTTTCATTCGCTCAATGTGTCGCCAATTCTTTCCCCAATATCTTTGGCTAACGAAATACTTGGAAAAAAATCAAATACTGCACCAGCATCGCCACATCATATGGATTACAATCCAATTTCCTCATTAACACCAGGCAATTCACCAGAATTCAACAAGGCAAGCTTATCTCAGATTAGTTTTACAAATCCATTGAACTATGGGTCTGGCTTAGGTTTTTCCTCTAATTCACAACCTCGACTACCATTGTTAGACAGGCTATCGTCAGTCTCTTTATCTAAGAGACCGGAGCGCCCACAACAAAGCTTACCATCACTAAGGCATCTGCAATTATTACCCAGTCCTCTTTTACAAGAAAACGCAGCACGCTTCCCTGATACATCAAAACGTACATCTAATTGGAAAACTGATCTTACCCATTGGTGTAAGGATACAAACTATCAAGACTATGTTAAAATACGCGAAGAAGTGGCTCATTTCAAGCCATTAAGTATACCCAACTTAACTAATAATCAAAATAATGATAGTTTCAATTACGGCAAGGAATTGGAATCGACTAGGTCGTCCAAGTTCCATTCCCCGTCTAAGGAATCATTTGATCGTACCAAACTAATTCCTTCGATTCTAGAAGCTAAAGATCAATTTAAAGATCTTTCCAACAATGCATGGAGTATTACTCCTCCCGTCACACCGCCAATGAGTCCACCAACCAATAGAACCATGGAGCGCACGACGCTTAGAGGAGTAGAGGTCTCTTTTTTTGAGGGGAAATCCAGCAATAACGATTCAATATTCAATCCAATTATTAGTGAAAAATTGGTTCAAGAAGTTAAACATCAAAGACAATTACGTGGAAATTCATTTCCCATGCCAAATGCCAGTCACAAAAAGACGAACAGTTTCAAAGCTTTGCAAATAAAAAAATTGCTTGCGAATAGAGACATTCTATCGAACAATTCCAAATCTAATGTAAGGAAACCATCTAAGAACAAAATCTCAAAGCAAGCATCAAATGTTTTCGGTAACACTGCAAGACAATTGGTGATGAAACTCGACAACGCTAGTTACAGTTCTGTCTCTGCATCTTCATCTCCATCTCCCTCCACACCGACGAAAAGTGGCAAGATGAGATCAAGATCATCCTCACCTGTGCGTCCCAAGGCATACACTCCAAGCCCAAGGTCACCCAATTATCATAGATTTGCTCTCGACTCTCCCCCTCAAAGCCCTCGAAGATCATCAAATTCAAGCATAACGAAAAAGGGAAGTAGAAGGTCCAGTGGCTCATCACCCACTCGTCACACCACAAGAGTGTGCGTGTCGTGTCATTCGAGTGATTCGCCCTGTTGGAGGCCATCGTGGTCGCCAAGAAAGCAAGATCAGCTATGTAACTCTTGTGGTCTTCGATATAAAAAAACACATACAAGATGTTTGAACGATTTATGTCGTAAGATCCCCACAAAGGGTGAAATAAACATTATGAAATCCAATGGAATAGACAAAGAATTCGTCCCCGAACGCAACTGCGAAATTGAAGGGTACCGTTGCTTATTTTGTAATTACATAACTGAGACAGTAGAGAATTGATACATGGATAACTGAATCTCTTTCAACTAATAAGAGACATTATCACGAAACAATTGTACATTTCTCTCCTTGTCTGTGCTAAATAAACTACAAATAAAAATTCATTTTCTTTCATTTTCATTCGACACGCCGCGGCATCTTCGTTTTCTTCACCGATTAATTTTAATCTGCGCCGTGCAGATATTTTCGCCCATTTCGAAGTGAAATCATTCTAATAACTTCTCCTGCGCAATAGATTGGTCATCCTGATTTTTATTCTGAAATCGAAAATGAAAAGCATTTATTGTACTGAAATAGCGGAACCTGCTTCTAATAAGCTTAAAATTCAATCATAATAGTGTAGTTAATAGAAAGGACAGAAGAACTTTTTCGTTCCTTGGTTTATCATCCAGGTTTCAGCACGGCTTTTGTTTCAAGTTTAAGTAGGTAAGATTTTTTGATTGTTCTACAACTTTTTCATAGTAATCAAAACCTTTGAATTTCAAACTTACTATGTCTAGTACTCAAGTAGGAAATGCTCTATCTAGTTCCACTACTACTTTAGTGGACTTGTCTAATTCTACGGTTACCCAAAAGAAGCAATATTATAAAGATGGCGAGACGCTGCACAATCTTTTGCTTGGACTAAAGAATAACCAAGATTCGGAACTTTTACCGCATGAACAAGCGCATCCTAAAATATTCCAAGCGCTCAAGGCTCGTATTGGTAGGATTAATAATGAAACGTGCGACCCCGGTGAGGAGAACTCGTTTTTCATATGCGATTTGGGAGAAGTCAAGAGATTATTCAATAACTGGGTGAAGGAGCTTCCTAGAATTAAGCCATTTTATGCCGTCAAATGTAATCCCGATACCAAGGTTTTGTCATTATTAGCAGAGTTGGGCGTTAATTTCGATTGCGCTTCCAAAGTGGAAATTGACAGAGTATTATCGATGAACATCTCGCCGGATAGAATTGTTTACGCTAATCCTTGTAAAGTAGCATCTTTCATTAGATATGCAGCTTCAAAAAATGTAATGAAGTCTACTTTTGACAATGTAGAAGAATTGCATAAAATCAAAAAGTTTCATCCTGAGTCTCAGTTGTTATTAAGAATCGCTACCGATGACTCTACCGCTCAATGTCGGCTTTCCACCAAATATGGCTGTGAAATGGAAAACGTAGACGTTTTATTAAAGGCTATAAAGGAACTAGGTTTAAACCTGGCTGGTGTTTCTTTCCACGTCGGTTCAGGCGCTTCTGATTTTACAAGCTTATACAAAGCCGTTAGAGATGCAAGAACGGTATTTGACAAAGCTGCTAGCGAATACGGGTTGCCCCCTTTGAAGATTTTGGATGTAGGTGGTGGATTTCAATTTGAATCCTTCAAAGAATCAACTGCTGTTTTGCGTCTAGCGCTAGAGGAATTTTTCCCCGTAGGTTGTGGTGTTGATATAATTGCAGAGCCTGGTAGATACTTTGTAGCTACAGCGTTCACTTTGGCATCTCATGTAATTGCGAAGAGAAAACTGTCTGAGAATGAAGCAATGATTTACACTAACGATGGTGTATACGGGAACATGAATTGTATTTTATTCGATCATCAAGAGCCCCATCCAAGAACCCTTTATCATAATTTGGAATTTCATTACAACGATTTTGAATCCACTACTGCGGTCCTCGACTCTATCAACAAAACAAGATCTGAATATCCATATAAAGTTTCCATCTGGGGACCCACATGTGATGGTTTGGATTGTATTGCCAAAGAGTATTACATGAAGCATGATGTTATAGTCGGCGATTGGTTTTATTTTCCTGCCCTGGGTGCCTACACATCGTCGGCGGCTACTCAATTCAACGGCTTTGAGCAGACTGCAGATATAGTATACATAGACTCTGAACTCGATTGAAGGATATATTTAACCACCACTTTCGCAAGAGAGACGGAGGGGGTGGGAAAAGGCTGAATGCACCATTGTCACTAAGAATTTGAGTGTTCATGAACGAGTTATACACGCTATTTAAGAGTCAGAGAATGATGATTCAAGAAAATTCTGGCATTTTTCCTGTCCACCGTTGTACGCCATTGTACACAAAAGTATTTTTTTATATTTTTTTTACAATTTTTTATAATTTTTTTTTATGTTTAGTGTATATTTGCTAGAAAGAACCAGGATCTTTTTTGGTAGTGTAAATGCTTAAATTTTGTCTCTTTTTCCTTTTTACTTTGGAAAAATGCCGACGCAAGAACATAGACATCTGCGAAAACCAAAAATAAAGTACCAATTGTACATACAAAAACAGAGAAAAAGTTCATGAACAGAACGTTACTACGGTATAGCAAGATCTTTGAATACATCCATTACTTCGGATTGTTCACCATACTTCAACACAGGCCAAGATAGACCATAGCTACAGTGATAGACGAATATTTATTTCAAAAGAAGCATCAACCATACAATAAAAAGAAAAATGATGAAAAAAAAACCAAAGTGCCAAATTGCAAGGACCAAACCATCGGTCGAAAACGTCATACCATATAACCAATTCAAGAAGACGCAGCCGCGATTCAACGGCAACTTTTCTGCACTGAATAATGAAGAATACATAATACTCTTTGGCGGAGGTCGGGACCTGATACTAGGCTCCCTGACACCTTGTTCGAGCTCTCATTTGTCCAATCAAGCCAACCCACAAGACACCAGTGAGTATGGCACAGACCTGTTTATACTCAACAGCTGCATTATCATTTGGTTCAACGGCTTGGGATATGGGCTGGAAATTCCCTACAGCAGCGTTTTGTACCATGCATCAAGACGGCTACCAGATGGTAGGGAAGGGCTTCAATTAGGAATTTTGCTGACTTTGGAAAGAGACGAAGTGTTGGACATGCTCTACCAAAGCCTCGCGCCACAGGCCTGCGAATTCGACGGCGAAGAAGCACATGCCTTCACCGTGCGCAGCGTGGAATTGACCATCAGGCCCAAATATTCAATATACGATCGCCATTATAACAACGAAATCGAAACCCTTTTCACCTTCGAAAACTTCGGCGTGAACAGGGGCGATGACCTGGTAAACAATTGTAACGAAGCACTAGCCGTATGCATGGACCTGCACGGTGAGGACGTACAAGATCAAGACCAGGAACAATACCAAGATCCAAGCATGGCGTTTGAGGGTGCGCAAGATCTCAACGCCACGTATTCTGGGCTTGGAGACACCCTTCACGGGCCGCCCGTGTATCAGAACGACGGGCTGGCAGACGATCTGGATGGCGACCTCGTTATGGACAACGTGGTCTCTAGGGGTGGTCCAGAAGCAAGTATGTCTATGGAGTTCTACGCAAATCAAAATCTTGCTGGCAGAAAGAACTCCAGAGACGATGAATGAACAACATCTATTATGGGAACATCCCGCTGTACTATGCGGTCTCGTCCTCTACGAATATGGCTATTTGCCTTCGTATATACCTTTCTATACCAAGTAATGAATGTCTTGAGGGCCCGTATGGCCGCGCGAAGGCTTAGTTAAGATGTTTCAGCAAACGGCAGCATGTGAAAAAACCCGTAGAAGGTCCGCATCAGCCTTCCATGCCCGTGCACCCACGGCTCCTCGGAGGCCGGGTTATAGCAGCGTCTGCTCCGCATCACGATACACGAGGTGCAGGCACGGTTCACTACTCCCCTGGCCTCCAACAAACGACGGCCAAAAACTTCACATGCCGCCCAGCCAAGCATAATTACGCAACAGCGATCTTTCCGTCGCACAAGTTAAAAGAAATTGTTGAAAAATACAAATAATCGCGAACAATACGTTGTTGCTATTTAACGCTTTTGGTCTGACAGTAAGTGTGCCTTTCCCAATCACCGAAAAGTGTTGAACGATTCACTGCGACAATAATCAGAGATTACAGTCGGCATTTTGGCATTTTTGGCATACTTTTTATCGATTGAACCATCTTCTCCAAACACTTTTCCTTTTTCCTTCTATTCTGCAGGACCAACTAAAACTGGGTATATATATCATTATCTATATATATAAACGGCTTTCAACAAAGTTATAGGGGAAAACTAAAAATATAAGAAAAAAAAAGGTATTGATTGATAAGGAAAAAGAACCAAGGGAAAAATATAAAAAAGTACATTGGGCCTTTTCATACTTGTTATCACTTACATTACAAAGAAGAACAAACAGCTTTTTTAAACGAATTTTCTTTCTTCCTTTTTCAATTTATTAATTCTTTTTTTCCATACAATTCAAGGTCAAATATATTCTTATATGCTCTTTGAATATTTCTGAAAAATATATAAAGAAAAGAAACTACAAGAACATCATCCGGAAAATCAGATTATAGACTAGGATTCCGCTCTTTTTAGTATATTTATTCGCCACACCTAACTGCTCTATTATTCGCTCATCATGGACGCTTACTCCACAAGACCATTAACCCTATCTCACGGTTCTTTAGAGCACGTGCTTCTGGTACCAACCGCTTCATTTTTCATTGCTTCGCAATTACAAGAACAATTTAATAAAATTTTGCCCGAACCCACTGAAGGGTTTGCTGCAGATGACGAGCCTACCACACCTGCTGAACTAGTGGGGAAATTCCTTGGCTACGTATCTTCTCTAGTCGAACCTTCCAAGGTCGGTCAATTCGATCAGGTCTTGAACCTTTGCTTAACAGAATTTGAAAACTGTTATTTAGAAGGCAATGACATTCACGCCTTGGCTGCTAAACTATTACAGGAAAACGACACAACTTTAGTGAAGACTAAAGAACTAATTAAAAATTATATTACCGCCAGAATAATGGCTAAGAGACCATTTGACAAAAAATCCAACTCTGCTCTTTTTAGGGCCGTCGGCGAGGGTAACGCACAATTGGTAGCCATTTTCGGTGGTCAAGGTAACACCGACGACTACTTTGAAGAATTGCGTGATCTATATCAAACTTATCATGTCTTAGTGGGAGATTTAATCAAGTTCTCCGCTGAAACTTTAAGTGAACTGATTAGAACTACTTTAGATGCTGAAAAAGTCTTTACTCAAGGTTTAAACATATTGGAATGGTTGGAGAACCCTTCAAATACCCCAGACAAGGACTATTTACTTTCCATTCCAATTTCATGCCCCTTAATTGGTGTCATTCAATTGGCTCACTACGTAGTTACTGCCAAGCTTTTGGGTTTCACTCCAGGTGAGTTAAGATCTTACTTAAAAGGTGCTACAGGTCACTCTCAAGGTTTGGTTACTGCTGTCGCCATAGCTGAGACGGATTCCTGGGAATCCTTCTTCGTCTCCGTAAGAAAGGCAATTACTGTATTATTCTTCATCGGTGTTCGTTGTTACGAAGCATACCCAAACACTTCCCTACCACCATCCATCTTGGAAGATTCCTTGGAAAACAATGAAGGTGTTCCATCTCCAATGTTGTCCATTTCCAATCTAACTCAAGAACAAGTTCAAGACTATGTAAATAAGACTAACTCTCATTTGCCAGCTGGTAAACAAGTTGAAATTTCTCTAGTCAATGGTGCGAAGAATCTAGTCGTATCGGGCCCACCACAATCATTATATGGTTTAAACTTGACTTTAAGAAAGGCCAAGGCCCCATCTGGACTGGATCAATCAAGAATCCCATTCAGCGAAAGAAAATTGAAGTTCTCCAATAGGTTCTTACCTGTTGCATCACCATTCCATTCCCATCTATTGGTTCCAGCTTCAGATTTGATTAACAAAGACTTAGTCAAAAACAATGTCAGCTTTAACGCTAAAGATATTCAAATCCCCGTTTACGACACTTTTGATGGTTCAGATCTAAGAGTCCTTTCAGGTTCCATTTCCGAGAGAATCGTCGACTGCATCATTAGATTACCTGTCAAATGGGAAACTACTACACAATTCAAAGCCACCCACATATTAGACTTTGGTCCAGGTGGAGCTTCCGGTTTAGGTGTTTTAACCCATCGTAATAAAGATGGTACTGGTGTTCGTGTTATCGTTGCCGGTACTCTCGACATTAACCCAGATGATGATTACGGATTCAAGCAAGAAATCTTTGATGTTACTAGTAATGGTTTGAAGAAAAATCCAAACTGGTTGGAAGAATACCATCCAAAATTAATTAAGAACAAATCAGGCAAAATTTTTGTCGAAACAAAATTTTCTAAATTAATCGGTAGACCACCTTTATTGGTTCCTGGTATGACACCATGTACTGTTTCTCCAGATTTCGTAGCTGCTACCACAAATGCTGGTTATACCATTGAGTTGGCCGGTGGTGGTTACTTTTCCGCAGCAGGTATGACCGCCGCTATTGATTCTGTGGTTTCTCAGATAGAAAAGGGTAGTACCTTCGGTATCAACTTGATCTACGTCAATCCATTTATGTTACAATGGGGTATTCCATTAATCAAGGAACTAAGAAGCAAAGGTTATCCAATTCAATTCTTGACCATTGGTGCTGGTGTCCCATCATTGGAAGTTGCTAGTGAATACATAGAGACATTAGGTTTGAAGTACTTGGGTTTGAAACCAGGTTCCATTGATGCTATTTCGCAAGTTATAAACATTGCTAAAGCACATCCAAACTTCCCAATAGCTTTACAATGGACCGGTGGTAGAGGTGGTGGTCATCATTCTTTCGAAGATGCTCACACTCCAATGTTACAAATGTACTCCAAGATTAGAAGACATCCAAACATTATGTTGATATTCGGTTCTGGTTTCGGTTCTGCTGATGACACTTACCCATACTTAACCGGTGAATGGTCCACAAAATTTGATTATCCACCAATGCCATTCGATGGTTTCCTATTTGGTTCGAGGGTCATGATTGCTAAGGAAGTTAAAACTTCTCCTGATGCTAAGAAGTGTATTGCTGCTTGTACTGGTGTTCCTGATGATAAATGGGAACAAACCTACAAGAAGCCAACTGGTGGTATTGTCACTGTTCGCTCTGAAATGGGTGAACCAATTCACAAAATTGCCACTCGTGGTGTTATGCTATGGAAGGAATTCGACGAAACCATCTTCAACTTACCAAAGAATAAGTTGGTACCAACTTTGGAAGCAAAGAGAGATTACATTATCTCAAGATTGAACGCCGATTTCCAAAAACCATGGTTTGCTACCGTCAACGGTCAAGCCCGTGACCTAGCCACAATGACATACGAAGAAGTTGCAAAGAGATTGGTGGAATTAATGTTCATCAGATCTACCAACTCTTGGTTTGACGTTACATGGAGAACCTTCACTGGTGATTTCCTACGTCGTGTCGAAGAACGTTTCACTAAAAGTAAGACATTGTCTTTAATCCAATCCTATTCTCTACTAGACAAGCCTGATGAAGCTATTGAAAAAGTATTTAATGCTTATCCTGCCGCTAGGGAACAATTCTTGAATGCGCAAGATATTGATCACTTTTTGAGCATGTGTCAAAATCCAATGCAAAAACCAGTGCCTTTTGTTCCAGTTTTGGATCGTAGATTCGAGATTTTTTTCAAAAAAGATTCGTTATGGCAATCTGAGCACTTGGAAGCCGTCGTCGACCAAGATGTTCAAAGAACATGTATCCTACATGGACCTGTTGCAGCACAATTCACTAAAGTCATCGATGAACCAATTAAGAGCATTATGGATGGTATTCACGATGGTCACATCAAAAAGTTACTGCATCAATATTACGGTGACGATGAGTCAAAGATTCCAGCAGTTGAGTACTTTGGTGGTGAAAGCCCTGTAGACGTACAAAGTCAAGTTGATTCTTCCTCTGTATCTGAAGACTCAGCTGTTTTTAAGGCAACATCCTCTACTGATGAAGAAAGCTGGTTTAAGGCTTTGGCGGGATCCGAAATTAACTGGAGACATGCAAGTTTCTTATGTTCCTTTATCACTCAAGATAAAATGTTTGTTTCTAACCCAATTAGAAAAGTTTTCAAGCCAAGCCAAGGAATGGTTGTTGAGATTTCCAACGGCAATACTTCTTCAAAGACTGTTGTCACTCTTTCAGAACCTGTTCAAGGTGAATTGAAACCAACTGTTATTTTGAAGTTGTTGAAGGATAACATAATCCAAATGGAAATGATTGAGAACAGAACTATGGATGGTAAGCCCGTCAGCTTGCCATTGTTGTACAACTTCAACCCAGATAATGGTTTTGCTCCAATCTCTGAAGTTATGGAGGACAGAAACCAAAGAATTAAGGAAATGTACTGGAAATTATGGATTGATGAGCCCTTCAATTTGGACTTTGACCCAAGAGATGTCATTAAGGGCAAAGATTTCGAGATCACTGCTAAAGAAGTTTATGACTTTACACACGCTGTTGGAAACAATTGTGAAGACTTCGTTTCTAGACCTGATAGAACGATGTTGGCCCCAATGGACTTTGCTATTGTTGTCGGATGGAGAGCCATCATCAAGGCCATTTTCCCTAATACGGTCGATGGTGACTTATTGAAGTTGGTTCATTTGTCTAACGGCTACAAGATGATTCCTGGCGCTAAGCCACTGCAAGTTGGTGATGTTGTTTCAACTACTGCTGTTATTGAATCTGTCGTCAACCAACCTACAGGAAAGATTGTCGATGTGGTAGGTACATTATCGAGAAATGGCAAGCCTGTCATGGAAGTCACCTCCTCATTCTTCTACAGAGGCAACTATACTGACTTTGAAAACACTTTCCAAAAGACTGTTGAACCTGTTTATCAAATGCACATCAAAACTTCTAAAGATATAGCTGTCTTGCGCTCTAAGGAGTGGTTCCAATTGGACGATGAAGACTTCGATCTGTTAAACAAAACTTTGACTTTCGAAACTGAAACTGAAGTTACTTTCAAGAATGCTAACATATTCTCTTCAGTGAAATGTTTTGGCCCAATTAAAGTTGAATTGCCAACCAAAGAAACCGTGGAGATCGGTATTGTCGATTATGAAGCCGGTGCCTCTCACGGTAACCCTGTTGTTGATTTCTTGAAGAGAAACGGTTCCACATTGGAACAAAAGGTCAATCTAGAAAATCCTATTCCAATTGCAGTACTTGATTCGTACACTCCAAGTACCAACGAACCATACGCTAGAGTTTCTGGTGATTTGAATCCAATTCACGTTTCACGTCATTTTGCCTCTTACGCAAACTTGCCAGGTACTATCACGCACGGTATGTTTTCTTCTGCTTCCGTCCGTGCTTTGATTGAAAACTGGGCTGCTGACAGTGTTTCATCCAGGGTACGTGGCTACACTTGTCAATTTGTTGACATGGTTTTGCCTAACACTGCTTTGAAAACATCGATTCAACATGTTGGTATGATCAATGGTAGAAAATTGATAAAGTTTGAAACTAGAAATGAAGATGACGTTGTAGTTTTGACTGGTGAAGCCGAAATTGAACAACCTGTTACTACCTTCGTTTTCACTGGTCAAGGTTCACAAGAACAAGGTATGGGTATGGACTTATACAAAACTTCTAAAGCTGCTCAAGATGTTTGGAATAGAGCTGACAACCATTTCAAGGACACTTATGGTTTCTCTATCTTAGACATTGTCATTAACAACCCAGTTAACTTAACAATTCACTTCGGTGGTGAAAAGGGTAAGAGGATCAGAGAAAACTATTCTGCTATGATCTTTGAGACTATCGTGGATGGAAAATTGAAGACTGAAAAAATTTTCAAGGAAATTAATGAGCACAGTACTTCTTACACATTTAGATCTGAAAAGGGTTTATTGTCTGCTACTCAATTTACACAACCAGCTTTAACTTTGATGGAAAAAGCTGCTTTCGAAGACTTGAAATCTAAAGGTTTGATCCCAGCCGATGCTACTTTTGCTGGTCACTCTTTAGGTGAGTATGCTGCTTTGGCCTCTTTGGCTGATGTTATGTCTATCGAATCTTTAGTTGAAGTTGTGTTCTACAGAGGTATGACTATGCAAGTTGCTGTTCCAAGAGATGAGCTGGGCAGATCCAACTATGGTATGATTGCCATTAACCCAGGTAGAGTCGCTGCATCATTCTCTCAAGAAGCTTTGCAATATGTTGTTGAGAGAGTTGGTAAGAGAACCGGCTGGTTGGTTGAAATCGTCAACTACAACGTTGAAAACCAACAATATGTTGCAGCTGGTGATCTAAGAGCTTTAGACACCGTTACCAATGTTCTAAACTTCATCAAATTACAAAAAATTGATATTATTGAACTACAAAAGTCCTTATCTTTGGAAGAAGTTGAAGGTCATTTGTTTGAGATCATTGACGAAGCTTCCAAGAAATCTGCTGTCAAGCCTCGCCCACTTAAATTGGAGAGAGGTTTTGCTTGTATCCCATTAGTTGGTATTTCTGTTCCTTTCCATTCCACCTACTTGATGAATGGTGTTAAACCATTCAAGAGTTTCTTGAAGAAGAATATCATAAAAGAAAATGTGAAGGTTGCTAGATTGGCCGGAAAGTATATTCCAAACTTGACTGCAAAACCATTCCAGGTTACTAAGGAATATTTCCAGGACGTTTATGATTTGACTGGCTCCGAACCTATCAAGGAAATCATCGACAACTGGGAAAAGTATGAACAATCCTAATTTCTTAAGTGATTATATAACCGTAAGAAATATTTAACTTTGAAACTCCTGTATACTAATGTTTAATATGGCTGGCTTATGATTTTAGTTCTCTTCTCCTATTATAAATAGATACATTGATTAGGTATTTTTATAATATACTTGGGATTAACAGATGCTATATGAATTTTTTTTTCCGCCGCAAGCCCTCGCTAGGGCGGGGCAGATGCTGAAGAAAAAATTTTCTGTTCCATTGGGTTATGTTTAAAAATCAACGATATTCGAACATAATCGATGACCTTGATGATTAGCGAAGTTCTGCTCTAAAGAAATTAGCTTTAAAAACAGCTCCATTATTAGTGTAAACTGCTACTTCAACTCTTTACTCGAAAAGTTGAAACAAGTGTCTATTCCGCACATCTCTGCAATAACCGAACCTTCACGATTTAGCTACAATCCCACATCTGCAGATTCTACCGTTTAATAGTCTTAATTTGAAGAGAAATAAAAATGCGTAAGTGTAAAATTTTTGTTGGTAACTCTCACCCAGAGTTGGGTAATATGGTTTGCCAAAGATTAGGTATCGAACCAGCTCCATGTACATTAAAAAAATTTGCAAATGGTGAAACGTCAGTTCAAATCGGTGTATCTGTTCGTGACGAAGATGTGTATGTCATTCAATCTGGTTCTCCATCCATAAATGATGACATTATGGAACTGTTGATTTTAGTTTCTGCCTGTAGGGGCGGATCTGCTAGGAAAATTACAGCAGTCATTCCTCAATTTCCTTACTCTAAACAATGTAAAATGAAGAGACACAGAGGCGCTATTACTGCAAGGATGTTGGCCAATCTGTTGGTCATGGCTGGCGCTGATCATGTTGTGTCTATGGACCTTCATGCTTCTCAAATGCAGGGGTTTTTCACCAAACCAGTCGATAACCTATACGGGGGCCCAAGTTTAGCGAAATGGATTAGAGAAAATGTTGAAGACTATGAAGATGCAGTAGTTGTCTCTAAGAATCCAGGTGGTACTAAAAGAGTTACAGCCCTGGCGGATTCTTTGAAGATCAACTTTGCTATGATCCATACTGATCGTCGTCGTTCTAAGGATCTGTATTCTCAAAACAAGGATTTGCAACAACTAAAGTTGAGAAAGCAATCAATGTTGAGGAAAAATAGACCGATCATCAGACAAGGTGACCATCCAAATGAGGAGGAAAACATTATTTTAAGTAACGGTATTCAAACTGCTAGGATCCGTAACGGCCACGTTATCGGTGACGATGAGGCAGACGATGATGAAGACGCTATCTTAGAATCTGACAGCGAATTGCATTCTATTGATGGCTTAGACTCGCATGGCTTGGGCGGTACATATGATGCTGTCGACTCCGAAGACGAAGAGGAAATCCCAGTTCTCTATAGGGAACAACTGATTACATTGGTCGGAAACGTCCGTGGTCGCTCTGCCATCATTCTAGATGATATGATTGATAGACCTGGGTCATTTATTAGCGCTGCTGAACATTTGGTGCAAAATTGTGGTGCCAAAAAGGTTTATGTTGTTGCTACTCACGGTATATTCACTGGAGACTGTTTGGAAGAACTTGAAAAGTCCGATGCCATTGACACAATTGTGGTCACAAATACATATCCGATTTCTGGCGAACGCATAGCTGGGTCCAAGAAATTGGTTACTATCGATGTTTCTCCAATTTTCGCAGAATGTATCCGTCGTGATCATTATGGTGAGAGTATTTCCGTTTTATTTGACTCTTTGGCAGCTCTGTAAACAGAAGAGAGTGTGCGCAATATTTTAGTTCTTAAATATGACATAGATTATCAAAAAACTTTGTATGTTTGCCAGATTTCAGTGAATCTGCAAGAGTATAAATTATAGGAATTTGGGTGAATTAAACCATTTATTATGTTTTATGTATCATGGAAAAAACAGAACCTTTATCAAATCATCGACGAAATTTTGACAGGTTAGCCATTTTCCTCATTTCATTGCTCTGCAATAGTAAATTATAGAGATTTATGCAATGCTCTAGGTTCCGGCGGCTTTTCATTTAATGTGAACTCAAGACTATTATCATCCAAACACATTACAACATCCGTACATTTAGTTGGCTCCATTTTTTGAAAAAATACTTCCGAGTAAGATGCTGAAAGTAATCAAATTCCGTGAAAAAGGAACCGATTTGGTAAGGGCGGACCTGCCGGAAGAAAATCGCTCCCGCGTGTCTACTGGACTTTGCTTCTTTGCCAGCCGGGAGAATGAAGCCCACCGGCCTAGCTCTATGGGCGCAGACAGGGATGGTCTCGATTTGCTTTCTCACTGCAATGGAAATTTCTAACATTAGAGCTTCAACGGCTAGCATAAAACAACTACTAACGTTTTCAGTGCTATATTCGAAAGAGCAAACAAAGAGTCCTCAAGAACTACTAATAGATTAAAATGGCTAGATACGGTGCTACTTCCACTAACCCTGCTAAATCCGCTTCTGCTCGTGGTTCCTACTTGCGTGTTTCTTTCAAGAACACCAGAGAAACTGCTCAAGCTATTAACGGTTGGGAATTGACCAAGGCTCAAAAATACTTGGAACAAGTTTTGGACCACCAAAGAGCTATTCCTTTCAGAAGATTTAACTCTTCCATCGGTAGAACTGCTCAAGGTAAGGAATTTGGTGTCACCAAGGCTAGATGGCCAGCTAAGTCTGTTAAGTTTGTTCAAGGTTTGTTGCAAAACGCCGCTGCCAACGCTGAAGTATGTCAAGAATATTATATGTTTAGTACCAGATGAAACAAGAATGAGTTGAAATTCAAAATGCGCGGAATATCCATTATGATCAAGGGAAATTGAATATGATAAATGAATTATTCAGAAAGTCACAATTACCAGATTGGAATGAACTGTCAAGCTGAAAAGCAACTAAGGATTACCATTACGTGTTTATGATTTTGTTAAAAAAATATTGAAAACTTGATATTTCTTTCCGCTAGTTTCATCTTTTTCAATTACTTAACGGGATCAAAATTTTTTTTACTAACAACATAACTATTTTTATTACAGGCTAAAGGTTTGGATGCTACTAAATTGTACGTTTCTCATATCCAAGTTAACCAAGCTCCAAAGCAAAGAAGAAGAACTTACAGAGCTCACGGTAGAATCAACAAGTACGAATCTTCTCCATCCCACATTGAATTAGTTGTCACTGAAAAGGAAGAAGCTGTCGCCAAGGCTGCTGAAAAGAAGGTCGTTAGATTGACTTCTAGACAAAGAGGTAGAATCGCCGCCCAAAAGCGTATTGCTGCTTAAATAGAAGATGAAAAATAATGATAATATAATTCTCTGTTAATTTTAATCTTTTATCTATGTAATTTTATCTCCCCGTCATATCACATAACTCTAAAATAAGTTTTTTATTAATATTATTATATTATATCGGATAATCCTACGTTCAAAGTATTGAACATAGTTTTATAATGAACAAAGGTATAAGAAATGCTCATAAACTGAAAAAATCCCGTAGATAAGATAATAAGAAATGCTACTGTCTATATCAATATGTCAATCGTTACTCATTCCCTCTCTAGTACGGAACGTGTGCGTTCTTCATACCGAGCTATTAGAATTTAGTGAATAAAGGCATCTATCGATTTATGCCATGAACTGAACCAACGCCTGCAGCTACTTTTTCTGCTCCCCCAAGTCCTCCGTTGAGATTTGAAGAAGACTTTGCCGATTGTACTATACCAACCTCAGGTGTCATGTAGCCGCTAATATTAATCACATACATGCTCATCATGAATACGAGTCCGTGTAAACCGATACAGTAAAAGAGGAATACCATCCTTGTCATTTTATTTTGTAAAATGACTTTTGCAAAACTGGAAAATAACTTCTCTAAAGCTGATAATTTCTTGTTTTTGTAATGGTTTAATTCGTTCTGTCTAAAATTTGCCATTGGATGCAACGATTCATCATACACCCTTGAGTATTGGGATTCCACGTCAATACCCCCTGTACTTTGATTAACGGGAGCGTTGTTATTATTATAGGATTGCAGATACCTAATCCGTTCATAAAGCTTCGTATTGTCGCCTTTTAGCTTCGAAATTTCTAGTTTAAGATTACCCTTTTCTGAGTTTCCTTGTCTTAGTTGCTTTTCCAGATCCATATTTCTCGAACGAAATCTGTCTCTTTGTTTAGTAACTATTGGCAAAAGGGTTGATTGGTTTCCAGAAAGTTCCCCATCTTCTGGAATACCAATAATAGAACTCGTTGGGGACATTTTATGGGACGTACGATTGTTCATTTGTCTTGTTACACCAGACATCATACTTGCAGTCTCGTTGAAGTGAGGACTGACGTTTTCTACTTTTTCTAGGTCCGTCTCTAATTTTTCATTTGCTTCTTTAAGAATAGCTATTTGCTGCTTCAACTGGTCCACGGATTTTTTCAATTCGTTTCGTTCTTCCTCTTGAGCCGTACTTTTTGAGCGGTATTCCGCCAAAGTAGCCTGGAGCTTCTTATTTGCAGATAGTAAGGAACTTTCGAAAGTATTATCATTCTTGTCTTCAGAGCGAATGTCATTATCAGAATCATCTTCGTTTACCCCAAACTCAATTTTTTTCAATGCAGAAAGTTCTTCTTTTATCTTATTGTAATCAGAATAATTGTTTAGTTTTCTTCTAACAGTTTCTAGCTCCGACTTGTAAGATTCCGATTCCGCCACAATGCTATTTAATTGTTCTTTTAACTCATTTATTGCATGTGATGTTGATTTCCGTTCCTGCTCATAGGATGCACTCAACAATGCATTTTCGCTTTCCAGCTGGTTAAGTTTTAGTTCCTTTGCATGTAATTCAGTTTCTTTTTCTGCTTCATTAGTTGCCTTTGCAAGAGCACCACTTAGTTCCTCATTTCTTTTCTCTAACTGATATATTCTAGCCTGCGTAGTTTCCAACTCCTGGGTTACTAGATTATATTCAGCAATCCTTGTAGATACTTCTTTTTGATTGTTTTCTTGGTCACCATCTTCGTTTCCATTACCTTCTATATCTATATTTTTAGATATTTTGGCCTCTAGTGCCTTGTTTTGCTCCTGTACATTTGTTAATTGTTTCAATAGATCTGCTTCTCTCTCTTTCCAATTTCTTCCTTTTTCCTCCCAGGTAGAATTGATTTCTTGAGTTTTCGCAGTCAGTCTTTTTGCCAATGTTTTCGCAGAGCTTTGCTCTAGGTCCAATAACCTTGATTTCAAAGTCTCATAATCTGCATATTTGGCTAGCTTATCTTCTAAATAGCTTATTTTTTCCTTAAGTTCCTTCGAGTCATCAATTTTGCCCAATTTTTCCAACGAACTTTGTAGTAGCGGCTGTGGATCAGGAGCCTCTGAAAGCTTTTCGTATACGTCAAAAAGAACCTTTTCAGAGAATTTTGATCTCTGTGTCAAATTATCAATTTCACGTTGGTACTGCTTAATTATTTTATTCACATTGTTCAATTTTTCCTCAGGTTCGAGTTTTTTAAATTTTTTAGTCTCAGTGGCTAATGACTTTCTTGAATTCAAGGACAGGGTTTCTTTATCCTTAATCTCTATAACATCAGCATCCAATTCTCTTTGAAGATTCGTTAAATCTGCCTTGGCCCAAATATCCAATGCATGAGAATATACTGACGTATCCATTGTCAAATTATTTTTGACGAGCTAATATAACAGAGTGAAGAAATGAAGCAATTACGCACAATTTATTGTACTGTGTTCATTCAAAACTCTTAAACATATTATTCTGGCATTTTCATGAGCCCCAAGATAATATCATTTGTTACGTAACATTCTCTATGACAGTAATGGTTTTCTTGAATGACACAAGTAACCACTACAACTTGGTGTGCAGAATAGTGATAGAGCGAACTGAAATTGTGGATACCTAAATATTCTTTGATTATGAGCGGAGATATGATGCTCTTTCATGTTTTCCTGGCCTGAATTTTGGTATGCTCCTAAAAAAATGGCCAATTAAGTGATCGTGCCAATTCTCTCGTTTATTAAAGACTGTTCTGCTAATCGACTTTTGGAGCAAAAGCTTACTTTTGTTTCGAGCTTAAAAAATTTTTCTTGTGTGGAACTTGTATCAATTTCTCCTTATATTTATATATAATACAGACGTTATTGCTTTTCTATAGAAAAAATAGAAACCAAAGTAGCAAAAAAGCAGTAAATATTAAAGTAAAGTTTACACACAATTCGTCATTTTTACCGCTAAGCCACATATTAGCTGATGAGCTCATAGTTACATTATTTGAGCCACAATTCACTAAAATGCAGTATTTCAATCCTAGTCCTGTAAAAATAAAATACTCCTAGTCCAGTAAATATAATGCGACACTCTTGTGTTAAGGGCCTGCAGTATTTTCTGAACTATGTTCGTTTGAGCTTGAATTCTCTTCTTTTGAAGCTGGAGAGTAGCAAAGACTTTCCCCTTCAAAATTGGAGCTTGCAGAATTATGAAGCTTTTCTGAATAATCGAGAGTAACTTTTGAGAATCCTCCAAGTGATATTTCGTCGTCAAAGCTCTGTCCTTGCGTGACGTAAGGGATGTGCCTACTTTCTTTTAGGTCTATTTCATCAAGAATATCATCTGTTTCTTTATCAGCAAACAAATATTTTTTGCTTTTATTTTGAGATTTTCTAGGATCATCTGGAATCCTATAGTCGACATAGAAATGCGCTTGTGATATTGGTGTACCTACACAGGGAGAATAGTTTTCTGTACACGTGGAGATATAGTTCTCAGAGTCTGTAGAAAATGGGTTACGGCTCTCTTTGCGTGAGGACAGCTTGTTTAGCAATATGCCTACTCGTTTTTCCTTATTCTTATCAATGAATCTTTTCCACATGTCAAGTACAAATCCTAGTTTGATGGAACGCAGGAATTTAGAGTACATATGCAAAGCATCAGAACCTAAGCCAAAGATTAGAAATACTAGGTAAGACATCAAAACATAAAGCCATATATTATAAATTGGTCTGCCAGGGTCAAATTTAATAATGGTATTCCAGATAGTGCTGGAATGGGTATTTTTAAAAGTATAGTGTCCTTCTACCTGCTGTAAATCTTGAACAAAGGTGTAAACAGAAAAAGGGAACATGACTAAAATAATAATGAAACAGAATATTAACAGCCTTGCGAACCTTGTCAGGTTTAAACCTGAATTGGTACAGTGTAAAATATCCCTAACGTCCTTGCGTTTTTTATAAAACACGAACAGTACTAAGGTGGCATAAACAGCGCCCACAAATGACCATATAAGCATCCACATGGTATACAAAACAGTGGTAATCCATGTCGGAGACAATAAGTTTTGGCAACCGTTGTAGCGAGCGATACCATATCTAAATACTTGTAACAGATATGAAAATCCCATGACCATGACAGGTGTGAACAAGCTAATCACAAGGTCCTTGACGATTTTCGTCCATGATGAAAGATCCGGTAAAACACTATCTGCCTTCAAAATTGTATGCAAGTTGTAAATGATGTTGGTAACGGCACATGATATGCCAATATTCGCACCAACTTGCAACTTGATGACAATATCACACCAACCTTTACCATCCCATCTCGTGAGGAAATCGTCGTCACTCCATATTGCCGCATCTACAATACACGTTAAATTCATTGTAAGAAGCCATGTTATCAAAATGATTGCTGGAATATTCTTGGTATGTGAATGCCATGCTAAAGGGGGAGCTAATAGTATCACAGCTAGCAAACAAAGCCCTATTATTGCTGACTTGTATGACATGAAAATTTTGATAGTATTTTGCCTTTCCTACACAAATTTAATTGCCTCTAAAGTTAAAAAGCAATAAAATAGAATATGTGAATACTGCACAAAATGAATACTTGGGAATTCAGAAATTATTCTTACCTTAAGCATCCACTCATATACATATATATATATATATATATATATATATATGTCTTTTCAAAAGACTTCTGCCCAAATTGTGGAGAGAACTCTGCCTCTCCGTGATAACGGCCAAATGAAACGCATCCAATGATGCAATTATTGACAAAGTTTCAAAGTTTCCGCCATTATTCCTTCATTTACACATTGATGGTCGAGAAGTTTCCTAATTAGTGTCACAATGACAGAGAAAATTGTACCAGCGCTTCTAACGAAAATTAGCACCCATACCCAGAGTTCATAAATCTGGCAATGTGGTACAATAATATAGGATTGGTAACATTTCAATTGTAAAATGTTTAACGTTTAGAGAAAAGGGGAGCCAGAACGCTTCTGGTGGTGTAAATACGGAGAAGTCACCTTAAATAGTTTTGTTCTGATAATTGCATTTTTTTGGAAAGATTTGGCTGCTTAAAAGATTCAAGCAATCAAGAGAAACATTACAAGGCCTGCTTGGCCGGTCTACTAGGCTGAAATAATAAGTTTCTGATTATGGTTATCACGGTAAATGACTACGAAAGGGTAAAGCAACGAATGGTTGTTTTATGGTAAGAATACTTTGGCGAATCAACAAATTGAAGTTGCGCAATGTGCGATTCGCTTATGTATCAAAAAAAACTAAAAAATGAATAGAAAATCATATATATAAAAGAAAAAAATATCGTACACCTCTTAGGTAACTTGGAATATATTAAACATGTAAAGAAGGAGAAAACGTTAACCTGCATTACAATAATGAACAAGAGATGAAAAAATCCGTAAAGCTTCTGAATCACGAAGCTCACTATCTATTCCATTATCATCATATAACATCATTGCACTCTTTATAGTATTTTCAACAAAATTAACGCAGCTTTCCAAACTAGTACTTAGCTTGCCAATCTTGCCACAGGAAAAAATTTTTCTGGTCTTCTGTTTCAACACGTACTTCCTTTTTCCGACAAAATTCTCATCATAGATATTCTGGTTGCTGTTATTGTTGTTATTGCCAGTAAACTCTCTTTTCAATGCGACGTCCCTAATGTCCCTTGAACGTAACGATACTAATAGACTTCTTGTGTAATCCGCCTTTAACAGGTCGATCTTCATAGAATTTGTTATTCTGGTCTCTGATTCTTGACCAGCAGGACATGCTTGCAACTGGAAAAAATTGTTAAAATGGGTTAAATACATTGTATACTTCGGCAATAGTTCCAGAGGTTTATTCATCAAACCATCATCAATATCAGAATCAGTAGTCAAAATATCCGCATAAGAAGAGTTACCTGGAAAAATTTCGTAAGTGGAATTAAGGTCAGCCAAAGAGGGCTGACATATTCTTTCAAAAGCCTCATCCAAAAGATCATCCTGAGAGATCCTTTGGCAATCTCTTTTCAACTCAACGTTCTTTAGTGGAAATTTATATGATATATTCTTAACCAATGGGGGTGCGTGAGACACATCTCCAACATTAGGAGAGCCAGGTGTGCCCATCCAAGGATACTCATCATATTCGCTGATAGACGGTGATTGTTGCGGAGTGGTTAGTGATAACCTGGAGGTTGCTTGCTGCAAAGAAGACGAACTTGAAGTCCTTTGCATATTTCCAGCAGTTGTTTGCAGCCTCTCCCACGACTCGTTGTGTTTTAAAGAAGGGCTTGGTTGAAAGAACTGAGAAATTGTTGGCCTTTTGTTGAACCAAGAACCGTACGAACCAGGTTGGCTTGAGATAGAAGACGATAGATAATGCAATGAACTACTCCCACTTTTGAAGGAAGATGGCTGAATAACTTCCGCTAAAGACTCACTAGAAGACACAGATACTGAAGTGTTCGAGTTCCTCCGATTGGGTATTTGCCATCCTTTCCTCAAAGAATGGAAATTGGGTGATCCAATGCTGTTAGAGCTCACATTACTGTTGTTGTAATTATGATTGCTATTATTTTCTGTGCGACTCAAAAGGTTGTCTGTTGAAGTCAGTGTGCTCAATTCCGTCTCAGGCTTATCGACAAAATTATTGTTAGACTTATTTCTTGATACAGCGGACGAATCCGATCTTATGTTTTCCCGCCGTATCGTTATTTGTCCCTTGTACTTTGGCTCCAATAAAGCCGATAAGATGAACAGTAACTTGTTAGCAACTACCATGTTTCCTGACAGGATTACGATCTTGGATGTCTTTAGTTCTCTTATAGTGTGCCTGTAATCAGATATAATCATTGCCATTAGGAGAGGAAGGAAGCCTAGTTTCGGTCCATCTTTGATTTCAATCCAATTAAATATACTTTTGAACCAAACGTGAACGAATTCTTTAAATGTCTCAGGGTAAAGGAAAAGCCTAGGAATCTCAGACATAGAACGTAAACCTGGTATGACTCTTTTTTGTAAAGTTTGCACCATTATTTCAATTTCCTTGGGATAATGCGTCCTGATGTCGATATTTGACAATTTTATGACTGAATTATTGCTGTAATTGCCAGTATTTTCTTGCATAATACGGTTTTTAGTCAAGAAACCAATGAGCATTTTTTGAGTCTGGGTCAACCATGATGAAATGGAAGACCACGACTCTGCAACTACGGGCAACAATATCCTCGGTATGCATAAGCTAATTGCGATGCGGTTGTATTGGTGTGTGTAATAGAAAATTCTAGTTATGAGTACCAAATCCGAGTTAGGAATCGTCCTTATCTTGTCGCACTGCGTCAAATCGGAAGATCTTACGGGAGAACCAAATATATATTCCTTCAATTCACTCGGCCGTATCTGCTCCATCGAATTTGAAATCTTTGACGTAGTGTAATCGAAGATATCACGGTAGTTGTTCCTACACGCCATTTGACCCGCTTCCTCAATGATCAAAATCCTGAATGCATACGTTTTTTCGTTAATAGACGTGATTTTATCAGTACCAAGACCTCCGTTGTTTTGTAGCGTATCGATAGGACGACTATAAGGAATATCCCTCGAGCCGAAAAGCTTCAGTTTTAAGTCATCCGATATATGATCTAAAATGGGCGGAGAAGTCGTTGATAGCATTTCCGAAGGCTTTTCCACATTGACTGCAGTATCTAAAAGAGCTCCAGCAGCGGTCTTAGTAGTTCCTGTGCTTGCCGCTTTGCAGTATACAGGGACATTGGGAACTACGGAGGAAAAATCGGAATGCTCTGAGCTCTTCTCAAAACCAGACGAACTCGTCTTATTTCTCAGTAAATTACCCAACATATAAACTCTCCCTCTTCACCTTCTCTACGAGGCCACACACAAGACAGTTTTAACAGGCAAATGGTACTGGAGGCTCTCACCAATGGGGTTTAAGACGCTCCAAACACACGCTCTCCTTTTTTTCTTTATATATCGGTAGCAACGAAAGCTAGTCGCAGAACGTTACACACTAAAGCAGATCAATCAATCAATCCTGAGAACCTGCTTCGTTCAAACCATCCACTAGAAGAAACACGCACGTGTACCCAAAAATAGAGACAAACAAACAGACAAAAATAACAATGATTCCTACCGACTAAAGTAAAACAACACTCACGTAATAAAAAATCCTAGATACAACTCACTTGTATTCCTCTCTTCTTTGACCATCACTAAAGCTTCTCTCTTACTATATTCCTCAAATAAAAAAAAGTTGCAATGATTACTTACCAATGTGCCATAAACTCCGTGCACCACACTAGCCTTCGATTTGACACATCTCTAAGCTGAAACTGAGAATAATGTTGTAAAACAGGTATTGGCTGCTTCATAGTACACCCAATTGCCCACAACCCAAGTTAATAATAAGCTCTCGTTGTCGATGAATTGCTCAAAATGTGGCCATTCTTTCAATTTTGCACCTCTAAAACTGCTCCGTGGGTTGTGACAACAACCTTAAGGGTAATGGACTTTTTTAGAAAGACAAATGAGATGATTTCACCTACTGGTATATCATTTATTTATACACGACCGTTTTGACATTTCAGAGTTGCACGTTGATATATCCTAATATCCTCACAAGCATCACAGTGAAGAAACGCAAGAAAATGGAAAAAATTCCCAGGTGGTTGTTGTTTTCTCTTATATCGTCGGTGCTGTGCATACTTGGGGCCCTGTGTGTGCCGTTGTTATCGGTTGCCTTCGATAGCAAGCGCAATAGCCAATCTAAGTTGGTCAACTATGGTCTTTCTCTAAGTGCCGGATCTATGATCACTACTTCACTATACATGCTATTGCCTCGGATCGAAAAATCAAACCGGTTCAAGGTTTTTCCTGGATTGCTTTTGGGTATTTGCCTCAGTTTTTTCTTAAACTACCTAGTCCACGCTTTCGCCAGCGAATCGTTGGTACACTGTGCTGATAGCGGTGATCATGCTACAGGTTCACATATACACTCCAAATCACATTCGCATTCGCACTCACACTCACATACGGATTCGCATTCGAATTTTAGCAACGATCATGATTTAGAAAACGCTCCCTCTGAGCATGATTATGCAACATCTTCTTCCAGTGTTTCTGAAAATGACCCGTTGATTACAAAGGATAGCGATAGGCCCCAAATGAAAAAGAAAATGTCCCTAATTGACTTACTAACCAGAAGTAAATCAGAAGGCGAGTGTTGTGACCTAAACAAGTGCACTCCGCTCTTGCAATCAGAGCAGCCAGAATATATTGCATGTGTTCCACCAGTGATAAAGTCTTCTCAAAGTGAAAGAAACGTGCCACATGGATGCGAGGGATCAGAAGATAATGGACAATCCGATGACAAGGATCATCGTGGCCTTGTATGCGTGGAAAATAATATCGGTTACGATCTTGAAAACCTATCGTTGTACCGTAAGAATTTTCTTTCGAGCCGCCATCATCATTCCTCTGAATCGCCCGAAAATTATGGTTCCAACCAGTTGTCGCACTCTTTTTCGTCACCTTTGGGAAATGATGTAACTGAGAATCCGGCCGCATTGGCAGACACACAATACCATCCCGAAAATGGTTCATTATACCCCCACCATCATCACTTAGAGACCCCTTTTTCCAAATTACTGTCTATTGGTATGCAAACTTGTCTAGTCCTTGCATTACACAAATTTCCCGAAGGGTTTATTATTTTTTACACTAACAGGTCAGATTCGTCAAAGTCCTTGGGATTTTCCATTTTTTTAAGTTTGACGATCCATAATTTTGTCGAAGGATTTGCAATGACGTTACCATTCTACACTGTTTTCGAATCTAAATGGGTTGCCATTTTGATTACTGCCGTTCTCGGTGGTGGATCTCAACCATTAGGTGCATTGATAGGTTATTTCATCTTTAAAGGTAGTACTCCAAGGGATCACGAGCCCAACATGGATTTTTTACTGAGCGTTACTGCAGGGTTCCTATTAGTAATTGGTTTACAAATGTTCCAAACTGGTATCGGATTTAGCGATGGACATCATCATCATCAAGGAGAAGGTGATGAAGAAATGAAACAGTCCCATAGCTCAGGCACAACTTGCTTGAAATGGTGCTGCACTGGTGTTTTGCTAATTCTAGCGAGTGCCCTTTTCACTTGATAAATTAAAACTACGTATATTCTTTCTATATAAGTCTTTTCCCATTAAATAACGGTGTATAATCACGATCATATATCATATATCATATCTACGATCATCGGCAAGATCAAATTCTTGTTCTGCTGTATGGTGCTCATCACCATAATCGGTTATCACGTTTTCCTCATTTTCCTCAAAGGGATTTTCTGTACTACTTTTAGGATGCACCTTGATGAAACCTTCTTCAGAATTATTTTCTACAGACTCTTTCACTGTGGTCCCCGAGTTTAGAGTATGTTCAACATTGCTATCCTCTAGTTCAAAAACAGTTTCTTCCGCATCACTGGGAATTGGAGCCTTGATGTCATCTGCCAAGGGTAATCTAAAATTATACTTCCCCCATTTGAAATAAAGACCAGTGATAACTAAAATGCAGAATACGTACACCATTAAAGCGTAATTCATTGTTTTGAAAGTTACAGGCACTTGCGTTGGTAGGCAAACAGAAACCATAGATAACAAGAGCCACACAATAGAAACAATGTTGATGAACCAACCAAACTTATACCTGATTTTTACTGGCGCGCTTCGGATAGCTCTTCTTCTCGTAAACAGCACCAAGACTAACGGAATGAAAGTCGCAGAACAAAGACAGAGCACTGCAGCGCCTATAAAAGCATTAAATGCGGCCGTTGAAATCAAAGCCAGCAGTCCTAAAAAGTATGATATTATCATACTCAATACAACAGAATTCTTGGGGACTTTTGACTGAGAATCCGGTTCGACGTAGGTCCATTTATCGTAGTATGGTATAGCCTGGTCACGACTAAAACTATATACCGCACGAGAAGATGTAGTAATCGAGCCAATTCCGGAAAACAGTAAGTTTCCTAAAATTAGGAGCACTAAAAAAAAAGACAAGACCACCGAATCAGTCGATTTTGTAAAAATGTTCACTATTGGCAGAACCTTATGATTGGTAAAAAGCAAATCATTATCTGGCAGGATTAACATTATTGGTATAAGAAAAATGACTCCAGAGAACGCGGATAACAATACCGCATTCGACATACCACGTGGAATATCCTTCTCAGGAACTTTGACTTCGTCAGCTAAAGCAGGTAACATACTGAAACCTTGTAACGTGAAATTAGACTGTTGGAATCCAATGATGAAGGAAAGAAATGCGCTTTTATACCCTGATAGATTATTATCAAAGTGAAATAGCGCGTACTTCAGAGATCGAAATTTACCTTTGTGGAATACTAGTAGAAGAATATCAATAAATATAATGGCATATATGATCCAATAAACACAGACTTTGTTTATTGTTTCAATAAATCTTGCAAATTTCAAATTCACGAGGCCTACAACAGTCACAACTAAGTAAAATACAATGACTGTGTAAAAAATCAAGTGTGCCTCGGATATTAGGTTGGAGTTCGTCATCAGAATCAAAGAAATGGTAAGTTGAGCGCCTGCAAAAGTAATACTGGTACTCATAGTCCAATTCCCTATGAGCATTAACCAGCCAGTGTACCACGAACATACTAATTTCAATTTCTCCGGGGCCAACATGGCACTCCCAACATGCAGTTCCATCGGAAATTTTGAAACAATCTCACCAAGAGAAAGCGACGAAAACCATATACACACTCCACTGATTAAAAAACCTAGCATTATAGTTAACGGACCACCATTAATTAGCCCAATGGCCATACTAGTGCACATTCCTAAAACGGGACTCATTAGTCCTAAACCGAGACCGACAATAGAACCTCTTGACAATAACGATTTATCCAACACCTGATCATAATTGAAATGCTCGGCCTCCTCGTTCTCTTGACTGTCATCTTCATGAACAATGGTGTGCAAGTTATCAAACAAACCATTCGGATCGAAATGAACAATATTCTCCCTTATATTATCAGCCAGTAGCGTATACTCTGGCATTTTTCATTTATTTGACTTATTTTTATTTATTTTATTGTACAATGGCAAACAAATACACGGACTGGTATGTTCTTCGTCAAATTGATGATCTGTTCTTTTGGCTTATCCTTATGGGATGATTAATGATTGTTAAAGCCTCATTGCGGAAATTTTAATGCCGGAAAGGCCTGAAAAATTTCAAAAGTGGCAGAAAACAAGGCTTTGGGGCATTACTTGCCAACGGCTGACGATTGCTAGCTGCTTTTACAGAAGCGATACACAATAGCTCCTAACATAGCAAAATGGAAGGTGACGATTTATTCGATGAGTTTGGAAATTTGATCGGAGTTGATCCTTTTGACTCGGATGAAGAAGAAAGTGTGCTGGATGAGCAAGAACAATATCAAACCAATACGTTTGAGGGGAGCGGCAACAACAATGAGATTGAGAGCAGACAACTTACCTCGTTAGGAAGTAAAAAGGAACTTGGAATTTCCTTAGAGCACCCTTATGGTAAGGAAGTGGAAGTATTAATGGAAACTAAGAACACACAGTCACCACAGATTCCACTGGTAGAGCCGGTTACAGAACGAACAAAGTTGCAAGAGCATACAATTTTTACACAATTAAAAAAAAACATTCCGAAGACTAGATATAATCGAGACTATATGTTATCAATGGCTAACATTCCGGAGAGGATAATAAATGTTGGTGTCATTGGACCTCTTCATTCAGGTAAGACCTCTTTGATGGATCTCCTAGTAATCGACTCACACAAACGCATACCAGATATGTCTAAGAATGTAGAACTTGGATGGAAACCGCTAAGATACCTGGATAATTTGAAACAAGAGATTGACCGGGGTCTTTCCATTAAACTTAATGGTTCCACTCTACTCTGCACCGATCTAGAATCCAAGTCTAGAATGATAAACTTTTTGGATGCACCAGGGCATGTTAATTTTATGGATGAAACGGCAGTCGCACTTGCAGCAAGTGATTTGGTTTTAATCGTGATAGATGTTGTAGAAGGTGTTACATTTGTGGTAGAGCAATTGATAAAACAAAGTATTAAAAATAATGTAGCCATGTGTTTTGTTATAAATAAACTCGACAGATTGATTCTAGATTTAAAGTTGCCACCAATGGACGCATACTTGAAGTTAAATCATATAATTGCAAATATCAATTCCTTTACCAAGGGAAACGTGTTTTCACCAATAGACAATAACATAATATTTGCGTCTACAAAGCTGGGCTTCACATTCACTATCAAGGAATTTGTTTCTTATTATTACGCCCACTCCATACCTTCTTCTAAGATAGACGACTTTACCACAAGGCTATGGGGTAGCGTATATTATCATAAAGGTAATTTCAGGACAAAACCATTTGAGAATGTGGAGAAGTACCCGACTTTCGTTGAATTTATCCTCATCCCGCTTTATAAAATATTTTCCTACGCTTTATCTATGGAGAAAGATAAATTAAAGAATTTGTTAAGGTCTAACTTTAGAGTTAATTTAAGTCAAGAGGCCCTCCAGTACGATCCGCAACCTTTTTTAAAACACGTTCTACAGTTAATATTTAGGCAACAAACCGGTCTTGTAGATGCGATAACCAGATGTTATCAGCCATTTAAATTATTCGACGATAAGACAGCTCATCTTTCAAGTCCAGGAAAATCTACACCAGAAGGCACTCTTTGGGCTCATGTACTGAAAACCGTGGATTACGGTGGAGCAGAGTGGTCCCTTGTACGGATATACTCTGGACTTTTGAAGAGAGGGGACACAGTACGTATACTCGATACATCGCAATCTGAATCTCGCCAAAAAAGACAGTTGCATGATATCTCGAAGACGGAAACCTCCAACGAAGATGAAGATGAAGACGACGAAACGCCTTCATGTGAGGTCGAAGAAATTGGCTTATTAGGTGGCAGATATGTCTATCCGGTTCATGAAGCACACAAAGGACAGATAGTATTAATAAAAGGTATTTCAAGTGCATATATTAAATCCGCGACGTTGTACTCTGTAAAGAGTAAGGAGGACATGAAACAGCTAAAATTTTTCAAACCTTTAGATTATATTACCGAGGCAGTTTTCAAAATTGTTCTTCAACCTTTACTGCCAAGGGAATTACCCAAGTTATTGGATGCCCTGAACAAAATTTCGAAATACTACCCAGGCGTTATTATTAAAGTTGAGGAATCTGGAGAACATGTAATACTAGGAAATGGAGAACTGTATATGGACTGTTTGTTGTATGATCTAAGAGCGAGTTATGCAAAGATAGAAATTAAAATATCTGATCCTTTAACTGTTTTTTCTGAAAGTTGCTCAAATGAATCGTTCGCTTCAATACCTGTAAGTAATTCGATATCTCGCCTTGGTGAGGAAAATTTACCAGGTCTGTCGATTAGTGTAGCCGCTGAACCAATGGACTCTAAAATGATTCAGGATTTGAGCAAGAACACATTGGGAAAGGGTCAAAACTGCTTGGATATTGACGGAATAATGGGCAACCCAAGGAAACTATCCAAAATATTGAGAACCGAGTATGGGTGGGATTCGTTGGCATCAAGAAACGTTTGGTCTTTTTATAATGGCAACGTGTTGATTAATGACACTTTGCCAGATGAAATCAGTCCTGAATTATTATCCAAATATAAGGAACAAATAATACAAGGATTTTACTGGACTGTAAAAGAGGGGCCTTTGGCAGAAGAACCAATTTATGGTGTACAGTATAAATTGTTATCGATCTCAGTACCTTCCGACGTAAACATTGACGTTATGAAAAGTCAAATTATTCCGCTAATGAAAAAAGCCTGTTATGTTGGCTTACTGACAGCAATCCCAATTTTATTGGAACCCATCTATGAAGTTGACATCACGGTCCACGCCCCCTTGCTGCCAATAGTAGAAGAACTTATGAAGAAGAGACGTGGAAGCAGGATATACAAAACAATAAAAGTGGCAGGGACGCCATTGTTGGAGGTTCGTGGACAAGTTCCGGTTATTGAATCTGCAGGATTCGAGACAGATTTGAGATTATCTACGAATGGTCTTGGTATGTGTCAACTGTACTTTTGGCACAAGATATGGAGGAAGGTTCCTGGTGATGTTTTGGATAAAGATGCGTTTATTCCAAAATTGAAACCCGCACCTATCAACAGTTTAAGTCGTGATTTCGTGATGAAAACAAGAAGGCGGAAGGGTATTTCTACAGGAGGATTTATGTCAAATGATGGTCCTACGCTAGAAAAGTATATAAGCGCTGAATTATACGCTCAATTAAGAGAAAATGGCTTAGTACCGTGAAAATCTTGGCGCATAAGAGTTAAGCAATATGTCCACAATATTTTTATTCAGCAGAATTTACATATGACTTCGTATTTAGTGATATAACTACTCATCGGGACTGAAAAATTTTTATTTCTGCCTAAATACAGATGAGATGAGCTTTATAGAATTTTACGCTGTTAAAAAGTTAAACGGTAACAAAGCACAGTTAGTTGAACAACGGTATATAGAGAATGGCTAAAGGTTTCAAGTTGAAGGAGTTGCTTTCGCATCAGAAGGAAATTGAAAAAGCTGAAAAGCTTGAGAATGACCTAAAGAAAAAGAAATCCCAAGAATTGAAGAAAGAAGAACCAACTATCGTTACAGCTTCTAATTTGAAAAAGCTTGAGAAGAAAGAAAAGAAGGCCGATGTTAAGAAGGAAGTTGCTGCAGATACTGAAGAATATCAAAGCCAAGCCCTTTCTAAAAAAGAGAAAAGAAAGTTGAAAAAAGAATTGAAAAAAATGCAAGAACAGGACGCTACCGAAGCTCAAAAGCATATGTCTGGCGATGAAGATGAATCTGGCGACGATAGAGAGGAAGAAGAAGAAGAAGAAGAAGAAGAAGGAAGACTGGATCTTGAGAAATTGGCCAAAAGTGACTCTGAGTCTGAAGATGATTCTGAGTCTGAAAATGATTCCGAAGAGGATGAGGATGTCGTTGCTAAAGAAGAAAGCGAGGAAAAGGAAGAGCAAGAAGAAGAACAAGACGTTCCATTGTCAGACGTGGAATTTGATTCTGATGCAGATGTCGTTCCACATCATAAACTAACCGTCAACAACACAAAAGCGATGAAACATGCCTTAGAAAGGGTACAATTGCCATGGAAAAAACATTCATTCCAAGAGCACCAAAGCGTTACATCAGAAACTAATACGGATGAACATATTAAGGACATATACGATGATACTGAAAGGGAATTAGCATTTTACAAGCAATCACTGGACGCTGTTTTAGTAGCACGTGACGAATTGAAACGACTAAAAGTACCCTTCAAAAGACCATTGGATTATTTTGCTGAAATGGTGAAAAGTGATGAACATATGGACAAGATTAAGGGTAAGTTGATTGAAGAAGCCAGTGACAAGAAGGCACGTGAAGAAGCTAGAAGACAAAGGCAATTGAAGAAATTTGGTAAGCAAGTCCAAAACGCTACCTTACAGAAACGTCAATTGGAGAAGAGAGAAACACTGGAAAAGATCAAATCTTTGAAGAACAAAAGAAAGCACAACGAGATCGATCACTCCGAGTTCAACGTCGGTGTAGAGGAAGAAGTTGAAGGAAAAAGGTTCGATAGAGGCAGGCCTAACGGAAAGAGAGCCGCAAAAAACGCTAAGTATGGCCAAGGAGGCATGAAGAGATTCAAGAGGAAGAATGATGCTACCTCTTCTGCTGATGTCAGCGGCTTTTCTTCCAGAAAAATGAAGGGGAAGACCAATAGACCAGGAAAGAGTAGACGTGCCAGAAGATTCTAAGCCGTTATGTCGGCAAGAACACTGTATATATCCAGAACGTAAAGTATATACAACTATCTATCATCTCTTTGTACACTAGTATAAAATAGAATTAAATCCAACGAAGCCCTAAAAGGTTTTTGTAACCCTGCCAAGATGACGGGAAAATAAAGGAAAAGACCTTATATTTTTGCCCAAAAACCCTAGCGCCGGCGCTAATATTAATGGCCGGAATGAAAAGGTCCCGGAACTTTGTGTATGGCGTTGCGCTCTTCCTGTGAGTGGGGGGAAACAGATTAGATAATTGAATTCAATAACAACAGTCAATGGGGGACGGAGGGTCTTATGTTCCCTTTGGGTCATCGGGGACGCAAGTAAGAAGATACGCAATCAGCAAGCGCTGTTATTACTCTAACGAAGAAATCTTTTCAGCAAAACGGTCCAAAAGAACGAATGTTTACGTCGCAGCGACAGCTTCGACAAAATGGGAGTCCGATGTCATCATCACGTTCATCACAACATTCCTCTGGTACAGCGTCGCCGATATCAGACTCTCCAGCATCGAATCGCAGCTATGGAAGAGATCTACGAGGCTTAATGGGAATTGATATACCTGCTAACGAACCAGCTTTTAACAGGGCCAATAGCAGTGATACAATCTATTTCAGGCCTAAGAAGATTTACAAAATGGAACATGAGCACCCATCACGATCTACTTTAGTACAACTGCAGACAAGATCGCAGCCGGACGATGTCGCAAGTAGTCAAGTAAACCCTGAAGGCGGAACCGACGATCTAGAGCTGGGCGATCCGTGTGGCAATCAATCTTTATACACTATAGGGGCAGAGTACGTTCCAGATTTAGACTTTACAAAGCTAGTGAATGAGTGGCAAAAGTCCACCGAGGATTTGTATGAGTTCAGAAGCAGTGCCACTCCGCAGGTACAAATCAAAGACAGTGGAAAGGGAAACTACGAACTTTGGAGCTCACCGGATGCAATATTGACTCAAAACAAACTTCGAAGAGATAGTTTTTCGCAAGAGAACAGTGATTCGTTAAGTCCAGAAGATTCTATTTTATCAAGAAATTTGCATTCTAAGGTCAAACCCATCCCTCTGCCCAGAAACAGCCAGCAAATATTCACACCCCTGTCCAACTTAGAGGCGGAAAGGCGATTCTCATATACAACTAGTAGCAACAACAATAGCATAACACAGAATAATAAATTCTCTTTTGCGAAGTTAAAGTATTCACTTCCAACTCAAAGTTCTGCAGTTCCTGCGTCGTTCGATTCAAATGCTTCGTCACTAAATTTTCTTCCGACTACTACATTATCGACCTTATCAGAGCTACAAATAAGCCCCAACGATATGATGGATTTGATTCAGAAGCTTCCCAGAAATTTTTTGAACTTGCCGTATACTCAAAGGAAAAAGGTGATTATCGAGCATGCACCATCTCATGACTACAAGGCCATGATGTCCCTAGTTAAGAAGTTTATGTTAACATCTTCTAGAAGTAACTTTTCTCTCGCTGGGTTTGCCAATAATGCTTCAGTTTCGCAGGCCACGGCTAATGATGATAACATCAATAGTAGGAACACGCCCAATAATAGCAATGACATCTACGTAAATACGCGTCCACTTCAAAGATCTAGGCACGGTTCCATTGCATCCCAATTTTTAAGTTCTTTTTCACCTTCGATGACGTCAATAGCTAAAATGAATTCGAACCCATTGAGTGGAAGCGCAGGTGGCAGTGCGAGACCAGACGATAAGGGTATGGAAATACTAGGTCATCGGTTGGGTAAAATCATAGGTTTCGGCGCATGGGGGATCATACGGGAATGCTTTGATATTGAAACTGGTGTTGGTAGAGTGATAAAAATTGTGAAGTTCAAAGGACACCAAAATATCAAGAAACATGTGCTGAGAGAAGTAGCCATATGGAGGACTTTGAAGCATAACAGAATACTCCCCCTTTTAGATTGGAAGCTTGATGACAACTATGCAATGTATTGTTTAACGGAAAGAATTAACGATGGTACCTTATACGACTTGGTAATATCTTGGGACGAATTCAAACGTTCGAAGATACCATTTGCAGAGAGATGCAGATTGACCATTTTTTTAAGCTTACAACTATTATCTGCATTAAAGTACATGCATTCCAAAAGGATTGTTCATGGTGACATCAAATTAGAAAACTGTCTGTTACAAAAAGAAGGTAAAAAATCGGATTGGAAGGTTTTCCTATGCGATTTTGGAATGAGTTGCCACTTCGATGAGAAGCATGTTTATCGTAACGATACTTTTGATGAAAACTTGAGTAGTGGCAACAGCCATAGAAAGAGAAAAAGTATTGAACAAACTAATTTGATAAAGTATCCCACAACCAATTTTTTACCTGACGACCGAACTAATGATTTTGACGCTAGTGAAAACTTAAAATACCAATTTGAAAATCGAAAGCATCAACCGTTTACACCGAAAGGAATGGTTAGCTCCAGTTCACATTCATTAAAGCATCTCAATCAACCATCCTCTTCTTCTTCTTCTAATCTATTTCACAAGCCAGCCTCTCAACCTCAACCACAGCATAGGAGTCCCTTTCATGGGAGGCACAAGACAACCGATTTTTCAAACCTGGAACCCGAACCTTCTAAATATATCGGATCTCTGCCTTACGCTTCGCCAGAACTTCTAAGATACTCAGATGCAAGACGTTCAAAATCAGTTGAAATGCATATTTATGATTCACCAGACTCCTCTCAATCGGAAATTAGCGCAGCATCATCATCTTCCTCTAATTTATCTTCTCTGTCATCCTCTACAAAGGCATCCGCAGTCACGAATTCCGGTGTAACTACAAGTTCACCGTCTGGTTCATCGACTGATTTTCCATGTATTGTTTCTCCTTTAGGACCAGCATCCGATATTTGGGCCTTGGGAGTAATGCTATATACAATGTTAGTAGGAAAATTACCCTTTAATCATGAGTTCGAACCTAGGTTACGCTCTCTGATTAAAGTAGGCGAATTTGACCGATTTTCTTTAGCTCAGGTCTGTAAATTTGACAGGAAAAAAAATGAAGGAACGATTGGTCAAGGCTTGTATGACACAGTCATTGGATGTTTGACGATTGACTTGGATAAGAGGTGGAAATTGAAAAGGATTGAAGAAGTCCTTCAAAACGAAATGAACTTAAGCGAGGCCATTCACGATAATAATGGCTCATGACTTATGATTAATGATATTGATTGCATTGAAAAAATACATACATTGTGCTTACTTTTTTTTCTCCCATTTTATAAATTATAACGAACTTCATAATTACTATTACGAAATATGTAAATAAGTATTTTTATCGCATATTTGATGCCTCTATCACTTATTTGGCGCTATTCATTGCGACTCGTGCAACGTGCGAAAACTCAGAATATTTTTTTGAACAGCCTTAAATCATGTTGCTAAATGACGGATGGAAGAAAAGGGACCTATAGAAGAGTTCGGATAAATTGTGAAGCGTGGATATTGGCATAGCGGATTTGTAGAACGGTGTTTCGTCAACCCTTTGAGATCTGGATAAGCCATATTTTCTAACATCACAACATGATATTTCTAAAATCTGTCATCAAGGTAATCGACAATTCAGGTGCACAATTAGCAGAATGTATTAAAGTAATAAGGAAAGGGTCCCCCAAGAGTCCTGCAATGGTTGGAGACAGAATAGTCTGTGTTATACAGAAAGCAAAGCCCTTGACTCAAAACATTACGGGGACAGCCAACACCAACCGTGTCAAAAAAGGTGATATTTGTCACGCAATTGTCGTAAGGTCTAAACAGCGTAACATGTGCAGAAAGGATGGCTCCACCGTTGCATTCGGAGATACTGCTTGCGTTTTGATTAATAAAAATACCGGTGAACCTCTGGGGACAAGAATTATGGCTAATGATGGTTGTGTAGATAGAACACTGAAAGACAAGGGATACAATAAGATATGCTCTTTGGCAAGTAGGGTCATATAAGAATAAAAGTACCCCCATTTTCCATTCATTAACGTTATAATCAAGGGACTGTAAACCAGCAAAAGAGCTTTGTCGTCATTATTTAATTAACCACCTGTATATATTGCTTAAATTTTAATGTATGACTTTAACTTTGAAAACGCATGAACGTGCTGCTGACGTTCTACTCATTGGAGTTGTATTCTTTTTCTTGTCTTATTCTATAATTGCATGCCGTGAATATTGTATACAAGATATTTATGTGGAATCATATATTAGGCAGCAATTCGTACTTTTCATCCACTGCATATCTAAAAGTTTGCCAACAGAAATCCTTTTTCTTGGTTCCCATTGAAAGATGCGATATAACGCGATTTTTCTATTTGTGGCCAACTCTGAGTTTACGTGCTTTAATTCTTCGAATACCCTAAACTGGTTTTTACGCTGCATTTCCTTGTAAAATTCATCATAAGACATATCTTTTTCTCTCGAAGCTACTTTCCAAAGATAATGCCCCAATATCATTGTTATATAAACAACGCCACAACTCCAACAGTCAATCAGTCTTGGATCGTAATACTCCCCATCAACAAACTCTTCTGGAGCTACGTAAGGCTCTGATCCAATTATACCCTTTTGAGCATGAACCCTCCTTTCCCAAGCGGTTTGAAATACAGAACTTGTACCGAAGTCACATATTTTCAATAGACCATGCGGATAAAAGAGAATATTTTCAGGTTTTAAATCACAATGAGCGATACCATGATCATGCATGAACTTAACACCATGAAGCAGTTGCTTCATGAAACAATCGGCTTCTAACGGATGTAATTGGCCCTTTAATTTCGACTTACCGACCAGCATACCATAAAGGTCACCAGCAGGGCAAAATTCCATTACTTCAATAAACGAAGAACTGTCTTCTAGAATATCAAATACGTTTAGAATATTGGGGGCTGGTTTTTTACCATTTTTGTGGTAGTGGCTCAAGGAATGCCCAATAATAAACTCAGAGGTGATCTTTGTACAGAACTTCTCTAAATCGCTGTCTGGTTTGGGTTTCAATTCTTTCACAGCATAGTATATGTATTTGCTATCATGATATGTTTCAAATGGGGGGGAATCTTTTTCATTCCGTAGTCTGGCACACAGCTTAACTTCACCGTAAGCTCCAGCGCCAACGAGACCAACAGGATGGCCATAATTATCTTGAAAAGTAGGAGCTTGTTCGCCGATACACTCAGCCGGTTTTAGATTCTTTTCTTGCAGATAATTTTGTAAACTTTTATGAATTCTGCTTGATAATGAATTAATCAACTTCAACTCATCACTGCCCAATGATGCGTCGGGATTTACTATTTTTAGATAATCTTCCCTTTCTTGCGTGGGCGAGTTGCGGTTGCTATCGTTAGAACTTTGACCGGTTCTTTTCTCATGGTTTGTCTGAGATTTTTCTACGTTTGGCAGAAGAGATAAAGCGTTTTCAATATCACATTCATTTTTATGATGTTTGAATAGACCAGAAAGAGTAATACCTAATCTTGGTCTAGATAATGATCCCTGTCGATGTGCCGGTAAGGAGTTACCTTTCTCTAATTTCGCAATTACCCCTGATAACTTTATATTATGTTCATGACTTCCGTCTTCGTAAACTTTGAAGCCATTTTGCTCAATTATACATTGCACATCTGCTCCTGCAAACCGAGGCAAGCTCTCCAAACTTTCTTCATCTGGATGTGACCTCCTGGTGTATAACCTTTCATTATAGAATTGCTTGGAGGGGAGAGGATTTGGATATGATGTTGCTCTGCGTAAAGCCTTCTTATTGTAGTCATCTATGTAATTATACGGCGCCCGGTCTTTACTTTTCAGTATATCTTTGTTCGAGCCACGATAAGGTGTGAGGTCATTGTCTGAATCATCTAGTAAAGAATCCATAGCCCATTGACTGTCTGATGAACTTGTCGTTCCATTTGAACTGTCACATGACGAAACAGATGAACTTCTTGAACGTGGACGCCGTATGCCATGAAAAGTATGAGAAGCAGATCTTTTGTATTCTGGTAAACTGTTAACAATTTCCTGTTCTTCCCCAGATATAGAGCGATGTCTGGTAGGACTATTACTAGCACCACTTCCTGTCTGTCTAAATGGATGTGACAGGCCCGGGGTGCAACACTTCAATGTATAACTACGCCGGCGTATTGGAGAATTTTTTGGACCTAAAATTTGTGCGGATACGGTTGATCGTCTTGGTGGCTCAGAGCTTCTCTTGGGTGAGGTAGAAGACGATCGATAAGGAATTCGGGTGACATTAATAGGACTTGAATCTCTTGAACGAGGCGGCCTGAAAAGGTTTTTAAAGGACTCAGAAAATGACCTTACTCTTCTTGTCACAGGTTGTTGCCGCTTCTTCTCCTCCTGCATTACCATTGATGCTGTAAATGTTTTTGAGTCCATCATGCAATTAAACTAGCTAGTTGAAGTGAAAATGAAATTTCCTTATTTTCCACAAGAAATACGCGGAGGGCAAAAAAAGGGACCCAAGGGCTGACAATATTCAGCAGTATCCTACTTATTGTACTCTAAATTATATACTTATATGCCCCATAAGTGAGTTTTGAATTTACATATTTCCATGAAGGGCAATGTTTTTTGATATATACATGAACAAACTTATCGAGAGAAAGCTTATATAATACTTTCTTGCGGTCTAACTCTTATGATCTCATTTTCAGGAAGAGGAACGTGCTCTATTTTGTCAAGTAAGTCTTTCATTATATCTTCATGCATTTTATTACGCATATCAATAGTCTCTACAACGGAGCCTTCATGAGATAAAATCTCCAGTTTGCATGGAACGCTTTTTTGCTTGTCTTCGTTCTTTATCCTTATCACGTCAAACTTCATTCTTGGATTATAGAACTGCAAAGTGGGTAGGTAGTTATGCCAAAAAACTCTAGCACCCATATGTCCATTGTGGTTTTTCGTTTGAAAAGTCAATCTAAGACCTGAGTATTTTTTAGGATCGACTAGAATCTGCGGTAGTCTGGTAGTGGCGCTAATTTTATTCAAAAATTTTAACTGTTGTGCAACCTTAGACATCTTCTTATTGTAGCAGGCTCACTTATGTTATACTGTTCTTCTATTAATGAGTTTTATGGCCGATTCTTACAGATATCCTGTTTTCCCTGGGTGAAAAGTCCTAGATCACTTTGAACGTCCCAGTCTTCTGAGGACGCAAATGTAGTCACAATATGGCGTATATGAATGCTCCTTTATTTATCTGTATATACCTCTATTGAATAGACGTATGTAGATATATACATGTACATATATGCATGTGTCACTTTTTTATCATGGCCCTGTTAGACTCACCAAGAATCTATAACCAGGTTTGTTTGTGCTTTTTCTTGTTCTTGTTTTTACTTTTATTGATTTTTTTTTTTTTTCAATTACAATTATCCCACTGAACCTCCTTAAAATTCTTTCATTAAATCCATATATGGATCCTCCCCTTGAATTCCATAGTTGAATTCCTCTTCAGGGTATCTGTCAAATTGAGAAGTGTCACCTTGGCCCTGTTGGATTGGTGGTTCGTACGGCGTTTCTATGTATCTTGCTAACAATTTCTCCCATATCACTTCGTTAAACCACGGATGGTTCTTGACATCTTCACTTCCATTTTGTAAGTTACCCAACCTTTCACTTAAGTCTCTGGTAATTAGCTTCTTCAATAAGTCCTGCGCGTCTGGATGGAAAAATGGTGGGAACTTCAATTCGGCGTTCAGTATATTTTCGTAAGTTTTCATGGTGTTCGAATTGTAAAATGGAGTGTATCCGGCAAGCATTTCATAGATTAGCACACCAAAACTCCACCAATCCACTGATTTATTATACGGTTTTGTACTGACCACTTCCGGCGCTATGTAATCTGGTGTGCCACATAATGTGTATGTGACATCGGGAACGTATTTTGCGAAGCCAAAGTCGGTTATCTTGATATGGCCGTTTTTATCTAGAAGGATATTTTCTGGTTTCAAGTCTCTATATGTTATATCCTTACTGTGCAAATATTCCAACGCTAAGCATACCTCTGCGGCATAAAATTTGGCTACTGGGTTGGGAAATCTTTGAGATTTACGTAGTAAAGAAAATAATTCACCACCTTCAATGTAGTCCATTACCATGAAAACTTGCTGAGAATCTTGGAACGTTCCCCACATTCGAATGATGAATGGATGTGAAACAATTGAAAGCATTCGGCGTTCGTCATTGGTGTGTTCAACCTGCTTCAGCTTCACTATAGTGTGCTTTTTCAATGTCTTCAAAGCGTAAAACCTCCCATTGTGATTGGAACGAATTAGGTGAACTCTCCCAAATGAGCCAGTTCCCAAAGTTCTTAAAATCTGAAAGTCACTTAGGGAATACTTTCCTGAGGTATCTCTATATTGTAGCATTGGTTTTTTAACCAAACAAATACCTGCAGACGCTTCTTCTTTCAACTTTCCGCTGTTTCTTCCATTTATCTCCACGGGTGTGTTGGAAGAACATTCCTCATGCACCGAATGTGCGTTTACAGGAATGTCTTGTCCAACGTTATCTGGAGTTGTTTCTGTCTTGGCAGTAATGCTTAATTTCCTGATTTCATTGTTGTTCATGGGATCAACATACATTTTGTGCAGGCTCGCTCTTTCCTTGTACAACCACCGATATACAATATGATTAATGTATTATTCAATAATATACGTGAAACTTTCTTATTGTTTAAAGAGTGATCGCCTATAAATTTTCTCCGACGACTGCACAAAGTGTCTCGTATGTCCACTCGAGTTTCTTACCGATAGAAGTAATAAAGCAGACAAAACTTTTAAGATCAGCTGGTAAAAAGTGTCTTTTCTTTCCATATTCTCATTGAACACAACTTTATTTTTCAATGGCATCGAAGAAATCCCGTAGCTGAAGCAACGGAAAAAAAATACCGGAAACTGCATAATGAGGCTATTCACTAAAAAGAAAGTGGTTCACCAGTATGCGTCGGAAACGTCATATAAATCTATATATGTATATGTACATATATATATATATATATTAGTGAGTATTTAAATGTATATCAAGTTTTGATAAAGATTGCAACTTGGCTTGAAATAAACGCATTTTTGCGCACCAGAGAGTATCTGAAACGTTGACGCAATTTTGCAAAAATGCATAGTCGCTTTTCTTCAGACCTTCTTAAAACACTCGTACCTGGAACGACTTTTTGAAGAATGAAGTCGTTGTCCTCTTGAAAAAAATAGTAAATGATACGGTTGATCGGCCGGTGGCCACCGTCGTGACAAACCTAGGAACTCAATTAGGAGCATGGTATATAAGTATATGTGGTCCCAGCTTCGCTGTGTAGGCCGTAATTTTGCCGGCATTTACTATATTGTTGACGAATAAGTGATAGATTTGCCATATTTTATCCCTCCTAAAGCTCGGTAAAGGGAACTATCTGAGATGGATAGCTTGAAGAAAAAAAAATACTTGCTGATGGACCTCCATGTACAACTTCTGAAATAGTTGGGACATTAAATGGAGTATGGTATGCGGTTATAAAAGTAACTCCCCGAAGCTCACTTAGAGAAGAAATTGTCTTGCTAAGGTAATAGATCTTGAAAAGTTTCAACAATCGTCAATTTTTTCGCTCCTTAAGCAATTGATGTTGTTGCGTTATTTTCTGGCAACGACGACTGGCAGGTCATAGAAACCTACCCAAACCAATAAAGTCTCAAAAATTCCACTTTTCATCAAAAACTAAGTAATTAGTCTTCCTGCGGGCAGTGGATGCTTTTATCGTTATGACTTTAGTGCAAATTGTAGACATTTCGAATGCTTTTTGCATTTAAAAATGAAACTCTATGGCCATTTCTTGTTTTAAACTCATTGAACTTTCAAGGTAAATTCACGAGCAATATATTGGCATTGTCACCACGCTACAATTCGGTAAGTTTCTCGATTCAAACTAGTAAATACAACTATTGGAAGGGCACCCGGTGCTAAGGCGAGAAAACTGCTGATTGTGTACATTATTAGGTGTGATTAGGAAAAATGAACGCGAATAGTAATTTATTTCAAAGATGTGCTTTTTTTTTTCGCTGTATAGCTGTTACAAGACCTGCTATTAAAAAATTCACTAGCAAAAATTGCTAGTATAAAGCTATTGAAGTACTTGATGAGTTTAAATTTTTCCTTGCCACCATTTCTTTCGACAGGAGTACTTTATCGAAAAGATAAAGGCAAAAGTTATATATTTTTAAAAACGCTCCAAATGGATAGTACTTAGACAAAGCTCAAGTAATGTATTCCTTAATGTGTCAAAATTGGCCACTATGGTTGTGATTATATTTGAATTAAACTCGTGAGAGTGTTGAAATATTCAATTCAGTATCATTAAATGCCTCTTTTGTTTGTTAGTTCGAAAATGAGAAATTGAGACATAAAATACTGTCTTCAAACAATCGGAAAATAACACATTGATTTACCATCACAGAAGATTTTTACCTCAGTACAGTGTCGGTGGCCAACGTGTAAAGACTTCTTATATATCCGAATTTTTTTCTTTTCAGATTTATTTTTTAGAATGAATTCCAAGACCTTGATTCCCTTATTCTTTTCTCCGCAATAGTTGCCTGCTAACTGGGCATAACTTAAAAGAAGCAGATAATAAGATAACCGGAAAAAACAGGAACATTTTCTTTGATACATTTCTACTAACTTGAATAAGGTTATAGGTTAGTATTTCCCCTTGATTTTGCCTCCTTTGAGGCATTTATAGAATTATTCAACAGGTAGATTGCCCCTGTCTTTCTTAATATACATATAGGAAAATATATACATAGCGGTGGGTATGTGAATCTATTGTGTTTTTTTGGTTTTATCCTGTATGATGACATTTTTTAGCAACACATGACCGAGTACTTCCAAAATAAGCATGAACAAAGATGATAGGATCGCCAAACAATAGTTGGAAATGGTTATGCCAATATCCAACCACGACCCCTCCGTTCTTAAAAGGTAGAAAAAATTCAACGACAGAATATCACTCATGGAAATAATTAATGATGAGATTGTGTAGTCCTTGAAGTTGAGTTTCAAATTCAGTATACCTAGGCATGTGGACAATAGCCCGTAGGGAATTATCAATTTCAACATCAATAATGCGCCCATCAGGAAAGGATCAAAAATTGGCAACAATCTACAAACAGACTCCAATGAAAATGAAGAGATTGAAGCGACGTTACCAGTTCCAAAGAATGCGACTTGAAGTAAAAAGAACCCGATTACTGAAACTCTTAGCACTTGTAACCAATTTTCATCTTTTTGGGTCTTCATTTCTTTGATTTTGTTCTCAATTTCAATCCATTGTACCATGTAACTAGTGAACAAGAAGTAGAAAAGGGATTCGAATGATATAGTCAAAATGATAAAGGATGGTGCGAAGGTTAAATAAATGATCAATAATCTCACTTTGTAATCATTGTTGGGCTTCCTATAATGTAAAATTGGCATTACAAAAAGAGATACAAAAAAAATTATCCATCCAGCGACCTGTGACTCTCTTGGTAACCCTTGTCTTAGCTGTAAAGAGATAACTGAACGATGAGTAACCGCCAACATGGCAGCCACCAAGGAAATTTGAATGGCAAATATAGCACGCGTGTAGGAATTTATCCTGGAATGTATTTTGTAAAGAGCATAAAAGGCACTGAGAATGATTAATAACCCTGCTAGATGTATCTGGTTCAAGTCCTCGATTTTAACAGCGTCAAATAAGGTAAATGTAGATAAAAGAACACTAGTTATGATCCACAATATATTCACGGATAGCTCTCTCACCCCACAAATAAACGGGTAAAACGCCAATATATTTGTAATTAGTGTAAACGTCCATCTATGGAAAAATCCATATACAATTCCCTCATAAACTGAAATAATGGAGATTGTTATTAAAACTCTTTTCCAAGGAGAGGTACCTTTGAAGAATTCCTTGATACCTGAACGTAGTACGGATCTATTTGTAAAAATATAGCTCCAAAAGTATAATGGGAAAAGAAGGTACATGTAAAAATTGAACGGAGAATGTTGGTAGAACAAAATCCAATTTAGTAAAATTCCTATGGAACCAAATACTGCATGGCTTAATGGTGACGCTTTTTGGTCATCAATTACATTCTCTAATATGAATGATTTCAAAAATATTATAAAAGAAAAAAAGATCCACCCAACAAACCCAAATGTAACAATAGTTCTAATGAATCTCCAATTATAGGTTGTCAAATAATGTAAACCTTCCAATGTTATCTGCATTAATTCCTCTGTAAGGGTGATTGCTTCTTGTTCCAAATAGTTTTCTCCTTCAGATATACGCTGAATTAAGGTTTCTATCTCTTCTAAGTAATGTGAATGAGACTTTTCAACAAACTTGAAGTATTCCTTATAAAAAAATTGAGAGTCTGTTACCTCATCTTGCTTGACTAAGTACTGCTCTAAAATGCTTCTTGCGTTGTTGTACAATGCGGCAAGCTTGTCACTTTCTTTTCCATCGATATATGCTATTGGTAACTCACCAACTGAATTTTTAGGATAGTTCACACCAATCAAGTATGACATTAAAGAAGCAATATCTGCTTGCTTGACATCATTTCTTTTAATGCTCGAAAGCTCCCAATTTTCAGTATAGTTGTCGGATACCGGAAAAGGATTATGTACTGGTTTATTCAAACCCGCACCCCAAGCAACAAGAGGGGTCCTTGTGTTGTTAGGATGACCGTCACCATGTGATCCAAATGCACTCATACCATGATCTGCTGTAAAAATAAATGCGGTTTTGTCGTCCGCAAAAAACTTGTTGACTTTGTCTATAAGGATAGGGATTTGATCATCAATATATTTGACATTGTCATAATACTCGGCAGAATATGGTCTATAAGAATGTCCGGCAGTATCGCAACCTAGTAGATGTAGAAAGAATACATTACCGTCTTGCCTAATTTCATAATCCAATGTTGAGTTCAGTGTGGAATTGTGGAATAATTGATCCAAGTGTCTAAAGACAAAAGCATCCAGCTCGATGGAAGATTGCGTAAAATCCTCGAAAGTATGATCATACATCCAAGTGTCAACTTTATTTGGGTCAGAAGCGCCATCTTTGAACATAGGTAAAATGTCAGGTGAACCGAATGAATAAGTATGAGTAGATTGGTTGAAAAAACTATCGAAATTGACAGGGTTTGACTTCCAACCTTTTGTGACGGCACTAACATCTTCGTAAAACCCAGCAATCATAGCAACATGACCAGGACGGGATTCAGTTGGCATTCTGGTATGTGATATACCGTAGGTGGCATTATTCATTACCAAAGATCTAATAAAAGGTGCCAGAAATTCTGTTTTTCCGGATACTGGATGAGTGACTTTATCAAAAGTGGTATCTGCACGTAAACCATCACCGACAATCAAAAACAATCTCTTTGCAGGAGGGGTTGGAGTACTTTGATATGGGCTCATACCATGAACAAGCGGTGAAATGAAATAGATATCAAAAATAGACCATAGGTAAAATAAATGAAATAAGACACCAACAGCCAGAAGCGTCGTTCTGGTTTTGTTCCACATTTTTTACAGATTTCAGTTGTATGAGTCCTAAGGCTCTTCAATGCTTTGGTCGAAGATGGGTTGTTGAATATATAGTAAAGAACGGTTCTTTTTACCTTTAAGGTTTTTTTTTCGCGTTTAATGACAGCGATGCAAAAAGAAGACACATATTATTTACGTGGCATCAACATATACATATTCAACGATTAACATCCTGTAGTTTAGGACGAAAAGACACATATGAAATACATATCTATGAAAAGTACTGCACCATAATGATTCAACAAAATAAAATGAGTAACATTAACATCACGCTAGTACTGCTAGATTAAAAATAATAATGAAAACTCCGATACGGGGAGTCGAACCCCGGTCTCCACGGTGAAAGCGTGATGTGATAGCCGTTACACTATATCGGATTACAAAGGATATAGAATTGAAATGTAATGGAGTTACTCATGTAAATATTAAAGAACTCTTTTCATTTACATGAATAATTGGTGAATGTTGTGGGGAATGTTGGATTTCATTGCTGTTAAAGGCTATCATATTATGTATACAGAATACACCGTGTGTGATAATATACTAGTAACACGTATACTACTAAATGGATGATAATACGCATGTCAATTTTCTTAAATTTTGACTGAGATAGTGACGAATATATGGCATTATAAGATGACAACAATTTGTTTCCTTCTCAAATGAGAAAGGGCTCCACGGTACACAAAGTAATGTCTGAGAAATATTCTGTCCCAGGAATAGTTGAAGTTGCATCCGATTTCAATCCCGTGAAGTCTTGGTACTATCAAATTCGTTGGTTTTTTTTCTGGGAATACTCTATCAAAGTATAAGGTGCGCTTTTAACGTAATTTATAATGATTTTTTAGAAATAATAATGTATATAGTATAAAAAAATAAACAAACTTTAAAAAAAGAGTGAAGAACTGTAAAGCTCATTTCATAGGTTTCAAAAGAAAGCTTTATGAAATGAAGAGACGAATTAAGAAGAAAAAAATGAACCGACCCAAATTATGCCCTTTGGAGACAGAAATGACTAATGTACAGAATATGCTACGATGACTTTATGTTTTCATGCGACTATGAGAGGTAAACTTATGATTAACAGTTGACCAAGTCGATAGCTTGTAGGTGGACTGCATTACATTGGGTTCCAATGTGCTCATCGTATAAGTTGTAGAAGTTTCCTGACAAACATTGGTAAAAAGTATCCTGGTCACCGATGGCCAAGTTACCTTCTGGGGTGATGGACCAACCAGCAGCATAGATAGCACCAGCTTGTGGTGGAGGACCATCGAATTGGAATTGTCTGTTGGCAACGATAGAACCAATTCTACCTTTACCGTCAGTCAGGATACCACCCTTTAAGTTCATTTCTAAAGTGCCACTGCTTTTACATGTTTCAGCAGTTACTGGGTCAGTGCCATTAGTAATTGGAGCTGGAGCTGGAGATGGTATAATGGTTGCAGAAGTTAAAGTTGTGGCTTGGATTTGGCCATCAGTGATTTGGGAGACTGGAGCAACAGTAGTATTGGTGGTGGCTTGGATTTGACCGTCACCAATTTGAGAAACAGCAGCAGCAGTGGTTTTAGTAGTGGCTTGGATTTGACCGTCACCGATTTGAGAGACAGCTGCAGCAGTTGTTTTGGTAGTGGCTTGGATTTGACCGTCACCAATTTGAGAGACAGCAGCAGCTTTGGTTTTAGTAGTGGCTTGAATTTGACCGTCACCAATTTGGGAGACGGCTGCAGCGGTAGTCTTAGCTGAGGTAGTCTTGGTGGTGGCTTGGATTTGGCCGTCACCAATTTGAGAGACAGCAGCAGCTTTGGTCTTAGTAGTGGCCTGGATTTGACCGTCACCAATTTGAGAAACAGCAGCAGCAGTGGTTTTGGTAGTGGCTTGGATTTGACCGTCACCAATTTGAGAGATAGCAGCGGCTCTCTTAGCCTTGGAGGAAGCAGTAGTGGCAATTGGTTCAACAGCAATACCGAAAGTAGAAGAGTAATCAGTTATACCACCCTTGTAAGTAGCTGATGGAGTTAAAGTGGACCACGGGTCCTTTGGAGCATAGGCAGCTAAAGATGTAGTAACTAAGGCGGAGGCAACTAATGATTTTTTGTATTGCATTTTCTAGAATATACTATTAGGGGAGTTTTGTAGTTTGTTTTTTTTTTAATACCAGTGTATTAACTTTTGTTTTCTTGATGATATTATTCTTATACAGTAATAGAGAAGATAGGACAACTATGCATAAAGTAGTAAAGATCTTGCTCCTTTTTATATGTGAGAATTGTGGCATTACGATCTTCTTATTGAAAGAATAATTAGTATACCAGCGTTCTAATATTTGGGCAGGAGAGATTGACTGGACACAGTCTAAACCCTTTCAGATACATGGGCTAAATGATGGTCCATCGTATTATTAAAGCAAGTAATCGAGCTCCAAGAAGGATTTACGTCCGCCATCTCAATTTCTTTTATTAGCATTGCTTCTATAATTGGCAGGACATAAAAAGGCTGCTAATAATAAATGATGATATAATTAAGAGCAAGCTGGCCGATCTCTCCATTTTTATGCGCTCCAAGCCACGTCATTTTCCGATGACAGGAATGCTTTGCATATTTCATATGAGATATACATTGACTCCTTTTCGACCAACCGTTTCATTAAAGGGGCAGCAGCTGTCAAAAAAAGTAGCCGAAAAAGGCGTCTGGCTTCGAGGAATTATTACCTAAATAGGAAAGGCAGAATATATTAGAAAAAAAAGAAAAACCAAATGAGAAAAGTGCTGGTGCTAAATAAAACATTATTGAGGGGCCAAGAGGGGACAAAAGAAGATATAACTAGATCATTAAGTTTTCGCTCTAGTAACAGGAACAAAGATTGTGAGATACACTGTTATGCTAAGAGACGGTGCGATATTCTGTACGAAAATTATTTAACTATTAACTAAATGTATACCACTTCACGTGCCACTGAGTAGGTTTCTAAAATGTGCAACCATTTTAGGTATGTGCGCAGTTCTTTATTCTAAACGGGTGTCACTACATTACTATTATCGTGTTTTTGCCCATGTACTTTCTTATAATCTTATGACAACAACGGGATGATAGGCGCATTCGGACTTTCATTGATGCAAATGTGTGAAAAATGCATCCAAAAGACAACTTTTGCACAGAATACAATTGCAAAAATACTTTACGGGCATAGATCGGTAAGGTCACCGGGAAGCTAGCGTAAGAGACCTTATTCGGAACCGAGCAACCATTTCCGAATGTAGTAGTAGTTGAAGGAGTAAATCGACCTTATTGTACACTACTTCCTTTAAATTTGATTTCTGGCCCCGCGCAATTTCTTGGCGGTTAAGCTGTATTTTTGCCTCATCGGGAAAAGTTATTGCAAGTTAAAGGGGATCAAACGATTAGCAAACTAATTATAGATCAAAGGCCGAGGGCTTTCTAAATTTGGCATATTTCGCCGTCGACTGAAATAGAAGGGATAAATCATGCATCTCCAGGATTATCCCTACTCCATTCATTACAACATGCGCCAAATCAAGCCTATATAAGATTCTCGTCATTTAGCATGCTCTATTGATTTGTGTCTTGTTTTGTCTAACACTGAAACTGTAACCTAAGATTTCTTTAGATAATTATTACATTTACATCAATAAGAAATCTCATAAAACAAGTACTGTTTATAAGTAAAAATGCAATATAAAAAGCCATTAGTCGTCTCCGCTTTAGCTGCTACATCTTTAGCTGCCTATGCTCCAAAGGACCCGTGGTCCACTTTAACTCCATCAGCTACTTACAAGGGTGGTATAACTGATTACTCTTCGAGTTTCGGTATTGCTATTGAAGCCGTGGCTACCAGTGCCTCCTCTGTCGCCTCATCTAAAGCAAAGAGAGCCGCCTCTCAGATAGGAGATGGTCAAGTACAGGCTGCCACTACCACTGCTGCTGTTTCTAAGAAATCCACCGCTGCTGCTGTTTCTCAAATAACTGATGGTCAAGTTCAAGCTGCCAAGTCTACCGCTGCCGCTGCCTCTCAGATTTCTGACGGTCAGGTTCAAGCTGCTAAGTCTACTGCCGCTGCCGTTTCTCAAATAACTGACGGTCAAGTTCAAGCTGCTAAGTCTACTGCCGCTGCTGTTTCCCAAATAACTGACGGTCAGGTTCAAGCTGCTAAGTCTACTGCCGCTGCCGTTTCTCAAATAACTGACGGTCAAGTTCAAGCTGCCAAGTCTACCGCTGCCGCTGCCTCTCAGATTTCTGATGGTCAAGTTCAAGCTGCTAAGTCTACTGCCGCTGCCGTTTCCCAAATAACTGACGGTCAAGTTCAAGCTGCTAAATCTACCGCTGCCGCTGCCTCTCAGATTTCTGATGGCCAAGTTCAGGCCACTACCTCTACTAAGGCTGCTGCATCCCAAATTACAGATGGGCAGATACAAGCATCTAAAACTACCAGTGGCGCTAGTCAAGTAAGTGATGGCCAAGTCCAGGCTACTGCTGAAGTGAAAGACGCTAACGATCCAGTCGATGTTGTTTCCTGTAATAACAATAGTACCTTGTCAATGAGTTTAAGCAAGGGTATCTTAACCGATAGGAAGGGTAGAATTGGCTCTATCGTTGCCAACAGACAGTTCCAATTCGATGGTCCTCCACCACAAGCTGGTGCTATCTATGCTGCTGGTTGGTCCATCACCCCAGAAGGTAACTTAGCTCTTGGTGACCAGGATACTTTTTACCAATGTTTGTCTGGTGACTTCTATAACTTGTATGATAAGCACATTGGTTCTCAGTGCCATGAAGTTTATTTGCAAGCTATAGATTTAATTGACTGTTGAACGATGCATCGATCAATCGGAGTCGTCCTCCTTTAACTTCACGAATTAGTTGCCACTCTCATTCCCCACACATAAACTTGTTTTATGGCATCCTTTTCATTTAGCATGTCTTTATTCCCAAACCTTTCCTCGTTCTTTGCATTCATTTAGCGTTTGCTCGAGAAAGCATCACGTTTTCACACATTATCGTTCGTCGCTATAATAAAAATAGTTATAGAATTTACTCAGATTTACATGTCGTACTTTTTTAATTGTAAAAAAAAAAAATTTTATGATACATAATTACCTAAATATAATTCAGAATCAAACTTACTTATAGCTATTTGTATGCTATTAGGTGGTCCTGCTACAAAAAATATCGTTTATAATATTTTATATTTTATCTTTCAACTTAGTCGCAATCGCAGAAGCTTTCCCTGAAAAAAAATTTGTGAAGCCAGCTGCGATAGCAAAGGGGCGCTTAAGGTATAGAAAAGCACTCAACTGGAATGCCAAAAGATAGTTTAGCAACTGACCAAGGAAAAAGCTTGTAGGTAGACTTAACTTCATTGTTCTCTAATCCTTTCGTCGTGTATATTGTAAAAACTGCTGAACGAGTATTGATAAAAGATATCTTCGCCACTAAGGGGCAGATCCCCTTCTGGTGTGATAGACAACCCCAGGAGCATAGATAACACCAACTTGTGGTGGAGGGTCATCGAATTGGAATTGTCTGTTGGCAACAGTAGAACAGATGCTGCCCTTGCTATCTGTCAAAATGCCGCTCTTCAAAGTTACTTTCAAAGCGCTGTCACTGCTACGACAGCTTTTTTTTTAGAAACAGCAGCAATGCCTTGGCATGTAACGTAAGAAAAGAAAAAAGAGATGGCAGAAGAAATACTAAGCGATAACGGCAATGTAGAGGTGCTTTTTTTATCGGAATAAATAGAGAAGTCAGTAACAGTGATTGCTGTGGCTCCCTCTTTAATCGTATCTATGTAGGTTCCGATTAAAGTGGTCGTGATGTCAGTATTTTTTTTACTAATCAAAGTACATGCACTGTTTTTTGTGGGGATAGCAACGATTTCAATTTGGCCGTCAACGATCTAAGAAAAAACGTCTCTCTTAACCGTGATAGATCCTGTTGTAATTGTTTGGACAGTGATACCGAAGAAGGAAGTAAATTCAGTAGCGCCGCATGAGGTAGTAGCAGAAGGAGTTAAGGTTGGCCATGGCTCGCCTGGCATATACCGTTGGGCAGAAACAGTATAGAACCTGTTATCAAACCAATATTTTTGGGCTACATGGCTTTCCTTTCCCGAAAAAGACACCTTTTAGTAATTATGTTGTACTTTTACTCTCTGAACTTCTGTGAATATAAAAAATTTACTAAATAAAAGGATGCAACTTCCTTAAAGAGGGCAAGATAGCGACATAAAGTGGAAAAGTGTTAGCAACATTGCGCAGGCATCGATTAATATATGCATATATACTTTTTACGTAGTCTACGTTAAATTGCCAATAGATCAAGCAGAATCGGTAGCTCTGTTAAGCGATTGAGTCACTGGGCTTTTTGTCGCACCGTTTAGGTTCGCGTTAGCAAGATGGAAAAAAAAGAACGCGAATCATGTATTGACGTATGACGTATTAGGCAATTTACAAGATTAAACTTAAATTTGCGACGGAGTTTTGAAGTAGAACGAACACCTTACTCACCCGCAACAGGAAATTTTCACGCAGAACGTGCCTAAGAAAAAAAAAATCATATGCGTTTACAGGCACAAATGAAGAAAATGACCGGATATGGATATAAGCTTATGGAAGAAATTGCTCCTATTGAGTTAAGAATATGCGAGCGAGACCTGCATAAGGCTAACTATAACTCTTCAACCCAAATTTGTCTTTTTCTTCACACCCATCTCTTATAGTCCCATATATTCATATGAAAGTTCAATGCTTAGACTCAGTGTGTACTTATGATGTCGTTAAAGGCTATTTTGTCTATTGAAAATCCTACCTCGTACGAATACCCTTATAGTATTATTTAAATATGGGGTTACTATTCCCATTCGTTAGAGTGGTGGGAATTTGATATCTTGTTTGGGAGTTGCGAAACAAAACAGGAGAAGATATGCGCGCTATGTTTTTCTTAAAAGAATGCCTACTGCCTATGAAATGAATATACTAAACGTAAAAGTGTAGATAATAGAAACAAAGATTAAGGTCGCTTACTGTAAAAAACGTCTTCATTTTAATTCAACAAAATAAAAGAAATCACGTGGAGTGTAGCACCGCCAAAGAGCTATTTTTTATGTCTTCTAGTTGAGGCCTATTTCCATTCTGCGACGAAAGTGTGCTTCTCTCACTTGGGCTAATCCATTTTTCAACAAAATCAGCAACGTCTTCGACTTCGCAGCTACTAGAAGAACTGTTAATACCATTATAAATGTTCTGTAACTGTAAGAAGTCCGTCATGAAGCATATTCTTCCACTCCGTTTGTCTGAAAATATTGAATCCGAATATGGCTGCACTATCAGGCTAGATCCCGTCGGCCTTGGGCTTATTAAACTCTTTAATAACGATATTATTGTTGGGCTCGATCTTTGCGGGGTGTCTACAACGAAAAGTCTATGTTCTGGAATATTATTCTTGATTGTCATCAATATCTCAATTAATTTAGTAGGGATATAAAGTTCTTTACCAGGATTTACATGGGATCGATCATTGAACATTTGTTCTAATGCAAGTTCACATGAGTAGTCAATGGCGCTATCAAAGCTCTTGGATTTTTGTCCATTCTCATTGATATCCACAAAGCACTGTTGCCACCCTTTGTCATCTGAAGAGTACCTTACTAAATCGTGTGTTGTGTATTTTATAACATCATTAAGCATCAAAATTTGGATTGGATCCTCTATGTGAAATTTCTTCTGTAAAAAATATGGGGAAACCGGATAATCTTGTACCAAACTGACTGATCCAGGTATTCCGTCTAAGAGCTTCGAAGGTATTTTGTCACACTTGTATAGAGGTACCATGAAATATTTTATTTTCTGGAACATGTTATCAGATAAAGTAGACTTGAGATATGACATTAAATTTTTGCAAATCTGAATTGCTTGGGGTAAATCCGTGTAAATATTCACAATGTTAAGATCGTAATAAGGATAGTCATTTAATTTGTAATTAACCAGTAGCCATTTTGCAAGGCATTTGCTAAATTGTGGCTCACAGTCAAGAATGTTATCAAATGAAAAGGGATCTTCTTTTGCTGTTGTAGTTACAGGCTTCCTTTGCGTAAAAAAATTTTCTCTTTTCATTATGTTTGGGAAATTTTGCCACTCTATGTAATCTTTCAAAGAAATTCTCGCAGTTTGGCCTCTTCTTATCCCATTTGTAGTGAGTAATTGCTCGAAAGTAAACAGTGGGTAATCAGATTTCAGACGAACTTGAATTCTCAAGGGGTGTAATCTTTTCATCATTCAATCCCGCCAAAAGCACCTTTAAATGATATCAACTTTTTTGTGAAAATATTAGCAAGCTATTTAAAACGGGAAAGAAAACTTGAGAGAGGACTGACGGGGGAATCATGTTTATATTCGGATCATCGCGAATCTACGCAATGGTTTATCCTACTTTCTCACATTTTGGTTTTTCCCGCTTTCGGAAGGAACTGCAAAACCGCCGAGAGGACTTTCTCTTTTTGCAATATTTGAAGTATATACCAATAATTAAGAAGGTGAACAGGCATTTTACAGATTTATTATAGATAGTATATGTGCGCACCTATTAGTTGTGGTTTTCTGCTACAAAAATTTACCGTCTAAATAATTCAAGTTCTTTTTCTAGGTCGAAGAAAAAATCGCTGTCATCCTCATTTGTATTTTGGTTTGTACCATCATTGACATTTATATCGTGACCTGGGGGAGACGATGAAACTGGGCCCATTTTTGTTATATTTGGCTCAGTAGATCCGTTCAGTAGTTCGCTATTTTCATGCTTAGTATCTTGTTTGAAGGTGTTTTCCTTTTCGTTAACACCCTGAAATGAATTAGAGCTTATTCCCATAAGGTTTTGATATGGCTGGGTTGTAGTTAGTGATGGAAGTTGGCTTACATAGGAAAATTCAGGACTATAACTGGGTAAAACTTTCCTAGAAGGATGGACCTGTACAACTTCTTGAGGAATGGCGTCCTCTAAAGATAGTGATGATGATGGGGAATCACCGCTAATAGGATGTTTTCTAACAACTTTCCTGAAATCAAATACTTCCTTTATAACTTCGTTTCCTAATTCCGCCATACTTTCGATATGCTCGAATTCGAATCTAAAGGTCTTTTGACATGAGAATTCCTCATCTATATCATGCCACATTGACAAATATGGATGCTCTAGTGCATCCTCTACAATAATCCTTTTTTTAGGATCAAATTCTAGCATTTTCTTTAGCAATTCAAGCGCTTCTGGATTAGCACCAGTTAGTATGCTTTCAAACGATCTTCCCGGGATATTACCGAACTGAAAGATATAATTATACACCTTTTGAGAGGCAATTTCCTGCAATGTTTCCTCAGGTGGTGTTCCAAGTATTTGTAGAATATGATTCAAATGATCTACATAATCCTTCCCTTCAAACATTGGTTTCCTACCAAGTAGTTCGGCCAAGATACAGCCTGTTGACCAAATATCGACAGCTTTTGTGCATTCTTGATAATTCAGCAAAATTTCTGGTGCTTTATACCATATCGAGGTTATATAACCCTTAATGAAGCCGTCGTTAACCTTGTGGTTTTCTGAATAACTACACGATAGCCCAAAATTACAAATTTTTAGTTGGCAATCACTATTAACAAGTAAGTTTTTTGGTTTCAGGTCACAATGTAAAACATTAGCAGAATGTATGTATTTCAGAGCACACAGTATCTGATATATGAAGCTTTGAAAGTGTGCGTCTTCCAGGCGTTGTTCGGACCTTATAATTTGAGAAAGGTCACATTCCATTAGTTCTTCATATAAATAAACGCCATTTAGTGCCCCATTTGGGTAAAATACTATATCAGTATCGAAGAGCCACACTATATTTGGGTGCCCTCTTAAATGTCTTAGTAGTTTCAATTCACGAAGAGTTCTCTTGCAAGATAGTTTATTGCCAAACGCGTTTGGTATTTTTCTGATAGCCACGTGAGTTTCCTCGTTCAATTCTGTGTAAGTTGAAGAACAAATAAGGCTGTGTGAGCCCCGACCAATCTTACCTGTCAAATGAAAATGTTTATTTAGGATAAAATCTTGGCCGAATGCACGGAAAATACACCTCTCGGTGTCAGTCGCCATTTAATTGTGAATCTTTCTTCGATATCAAACTATTCCAGGCCGAATTAATCTGGCGGTAAGTCACCTTTAGTTATCCTTCCATTTTGTCCCTTTTCATCCAGTCTCAAACGACAATTAGGACTTACATTAAATAGGCTTTTTGCCTAGTATAACATCATAAAAGTACCTTCTTTTGTTTTTTCCAAAAAAAGACAGTAACCATCTGAAAAGAACGTCATTGTCAAAAATTACAAAGTTTGTGGCAGCGCTTTTTACTGCAGCAAGTCAATTGCTTTCATGGCATTTTCAATCAAAATACGAGTTCTTACTAATTCCTACGGTGCTTCCTGCATTGATTGATCGCGAGTTACTATTTTTAACTCGAATGGGTCTGCGCGTGTTTCTCCGGTGTTGTTCAAAATAATCTGTTTGCTGCGTTTAATAACTACAACAGTTAACGGAAACAGTGAAATTTATTGGGGACTTTCAAGTAACGAATAATCATGCTGGTAGAAATATTTCTATTTTTATAATTAACAAATCTTTTAATGACGTCTTGTGGTCTGAAAACTACGGCGTTTATTTTTTAGATAGGTTATTCCTTCGTTGGATTGAGTAAGAAAATGTCGATACTGTGTTACGTTTGCAAGGAAAAGATTTAGTTGCGATTAGCCATTCATTCTTGTGGAAACTTCTTTAAAAAGGGATGGCGATGGAGTACTTATGTCCAATTATGAAGTCAAATTTATTTTCTAACCGTTACACGTAGATTATTTTCCTGCAGTGGTAAGTATCTTTGAAGTGTTGAAAGTTTTTTGGCACATATTTTTTTGCGGATGTGGGCCTGAGTTTCCTGTTAGAAACAAAGATATGCTTAAAACTAAATAACATTGGAAATTAGGGCATAGTCTTCAATGTTATACTTAAACATCACAGCAGGAGATTGAGATGATTGAAAGAATGGTGCAAGAAATGATTCATTAACATTCTTCCAAGTTTTGCAATATTTGCAAGTATTACTATCAGACTTTAGTTGAAGTGACTATGCTATTACCAAATTTCACTGGAGCCAGAAAAATAAAGATCACTTAGAGACAAAGAAAAGTAACATCTTCAACATAAGCCGGAGCTCAAAAGTAGGAAATCGGATAAGAAACTTGATTCTGTTATTTCAAGTGATTTTTTGCTGTATCGCCCACTTTCTTGTTGTAGATGTTTTGTAGATGTGGGACCGAAAGTAAGTGAACAGTGAAGTAAACAGAATAGGATTCTAAAAAAGAGCTTATAAACTGTTCTTTAAAATTTTTTCTTTCGTGAATGTCCTCGAGCTATCTCAAAGAAAACGAAATCTTCATTCAACTTAAGTGTAGGTATTATTTGCTGTTTCATCAAATGCGGCACCAAAGTGGAAGTATTCTAGTCAGTTAGTTTTTCATTGTGAGGAATTGAAATGTCGTTCTCTGATAGAACCACACTAAGTTGGTGTTCAATTTTTTGCAATTCGGTAGTAATTATGCCTTGCAACATGTTTTATTCTTTTATAGTGTGATACCGTCAATATGATGATTTGCGGTGGAGCATGCATGTGCTTACTAGAAGTGCTGCTCTGGTGGGCATTTTAGGAACAGGAATAAATTCTTCTCTCCACTATCTGAACTTCCGTTATTCTTCTGCACGTAATTGCCGTTTTTAGGATTTTTTGGAGTTGTCACGGTATAGATATGTCTTATTGCGTAATTTCACGGTGTCTTGCACACAACATTTCCAGGTCACAATATTTGGTTCGAGGTTCCCAGCAAGAATTCATTATCCTTTTCACTGTGTCGCATTAAATCATTATCCAAAAACAAAAGAACTTAAGAAGTACAAAAGACACTTGAAGTATGCTAGCGTAAGAAATACGGGAACCAATATTTATATGTAACATGCTTATTCTGTCATGATTTCGCAGTTCAAACTACATTCTTATTCAAAATCATCGCGTTAGTGAGACAAAATCGGTGGGAGAGATGTTAGACAAAGAAATGACAACATTGGAAATAAACCACGACGAAAAATACCTTTGAAAGGATCTTTTTTCGATTTTCCTGTGAATTTGTAGGCTTTTGATGGTACGAGGGTAAACCAAACTGGACGGGAAATCACCATTATTAGTCCTATGTAGAGCCTCGTCACCATACCTATATAAACATAACTATTCTTTTAAGTACTTAAACGGCTTTTTTCTGAAACAAATAGCCAATGTTTTCATAACGAAGATTCCAAAGTTACTTAACGCTCTTCAGGCACTTCCTTATTTATTATGACACGTACAAAATAATAAATTCGTAGTTATAAGATTATCTTATCATATTTAAAATATCTCTTCTTTCAGTTGAAATTGGGTCCAAAATTTTTACCCCATAGCGTTAAAATTAAACAAAAACTGCTATTTCGGTGACAAATTGTAAAAATTCTGAAAACGGAAGAAACAAAAACGTTTAAAATGATTAAACTTTGGTAAAGCAATAATCTACAAATAATTGGAAAAGGAATAGTAATAAAGATGGGGAGAATTATGAAGAAGAATGTCATAAAAAACACTGAAAACAATTAACGAGCCATGGGTAAAAGAAAGAAGTCAACAAGAAAGCCTACCAAGAGACTGGTCCAAAAATTAGATACGAAATTCAATTGTTTATTTTGTAATCATGAAAAATCAGTTTCATGCACTCTGGACAAAAAAAATAGTATAGGAACTTTATCGTGCAAGATTTGTGGGCAGTCGTTCCAAACGCGCATAAATTCATTATCACAACCTGTTGATGTATATAGTGATTGGTTTGACGCCGTCGAAGAAGTCAATTCTGGCCGTGGAAGTGACACAGATGATGGTGACGAAGGTTCTGATAGTGATTACGAAAGTGATTCAGAGCAAGATGCTAAAACGCAAAATGATGGCGAAATAGATTCTGATGAAGAGGAGGTAGACTCGGACGAGGAGAGGATAGGCCAAGTTAAAAGAGGCAGAGGCGCCTTGGTAGATAGTGACGATGAATAATCCGGTCCTGAGAAAAAACAATATTTACTTAGGTCATATATATTTTATATTTTAAAGCAACCACCCGTAAGCATTTAAGTCTCTTAAGCCAACAAATCGCCTCGCCATCTTAATCATCGTCATCAGTATCGAATATAGATTTTGGTGGGAAAGCGGTTTTAACGTGGTCCGCTAATTGCATCTGTCCATTTCCATCGTTCGTGGGACATCTATCAATGGTAATTGCGCCCACCTTTGATTTCAATAACGTGAAAGTACCATTGTTATTTTTGTCTGGATTATTAGGCAATAGTTGGCTAGCTTCCAACCGCTGCTGCTGGTCCTGTTGTATATGACTTTGTATATGCCTTTGTGGCGCATCCTCACATTTGCTGAAATCGAATTCGGGAGGTGGTGATGCTGGGGGCGATATCAGGAACATTTTTTCACTCTCTGGTACCTTCAAGTATTGTTTAGTTAAATTCCTTTGTCCGTCTTGCAAGGAGTAGCTGAAGTTAAAATTTTCCATTTCTAAAGCACGAGACGCATCCATAACATGCTGAGATATATCATGACTGGGGCAGATCAACAGTATTCTTTTAAACCTTTTCAAAATAATCAACTGTAGTGGTTCATTTTCATTGATTTGAAACTTCCTTAAGATATTCTTGGATAGCCAAACCTGGATTCTTTCAACATTATCATTATCAACAATGTCGCACTTATCCGAGGTTATAATTATCGTATCCGTTATAATATTACCCATCTGCAGTTCTGTGTTTTATATATCGGTTGGTTTATTGCTTGATCTTTTTGGCCCTCTTTTTTTCATGGAATTACTGTATTTAAAAAGAAAACCATACTTTATATAGAAGTCATTGGGCAGAAGGGTCTTGTCAACGAGCCGCCTAGGAACTACACCTGACAGCAACTTGCGGCAAGATAGTAAGATAGCATAATTCAAAGCCTCTTGAACCTTACAGCGCCTTGCCGCGGTTTGGTAAACTTCTAAACTGTGTATGTTACACGTGAAGCGAGGCTTGGAATACCTAAGAAGAGATCCTTTTCATATTTACTATCCATCAACACTGCGCCTTTTCGTGATGATGCATTTGATAGTATGGCAGATGTGCTACGGTACTTCGATCTAATGTGCTCTTAGACAGATATGCTAAATAATTTCAATCTAATTCGTCCGCGTTGTAAATTAAGAAATCATGTAAACGTTATATCAAGAAATAACAATCGAAGGATAGTTCAAAAAATCTGACATAAAAAGGTACTTAAAAACACAGGTTGCATAATATGCCAATTGTTCGGTGGCTATTATTGAAAAGCGCAGTTAGAGGTTCTTCTCTAATAGGCAAAGCTCACCCTTGTTTAAGGTCTATTGCTGCACACCCTAGGTATTTATCTAATGTGTACTCACCACCAGCAGGCGTCAGTAGATCACTGCGCATCAATGTAATGTGGAAGCAGAGTAAATTAACTCCCCCAAGATTTGTGAAGATCATGAATAGACGCCCTCTGTTCACAGAAACTAGTCACGCCTGTGCGAAGTGCCAAAAAACGTCACAATTACTAAAGTATGTTTACACAAAAGCTTAACAAAGAAACAAGGAAAAGATATACATAATATAAATTACCACTGATTATTTTGAACATGAGACCGAAATACCAGGATGTATTACTAGCCTTGTTTACCATTCTTCAACTGGTGATTACAAAGTGAGTTCTCATTCATTGTTACCCTCATATTCTTATCTTTTGCAGCAGGAAAAAGGGATTTACCCAACTAATTGACTTTGATAGAATTGTGATTGCAATAGCTTAGGTAATATTTCAGTTAGACTACGACATCCAGTTATTTTTTTCTATTTCTCTGCTCGTTACCGACCTTTGAGTTCTTACTAACTTACATTCTCTATTAATTGTACCCAAAAGTACGAAGGACAACTAAAATGACCAGTAAAACCCCAAATCGTGAAATTCTTCCTGATAATGTCGTTCCTTTACACTACGATTTAACCGTGGAACCTGATTTCAAAACATTCAAATTTGAAGGCTCAGTCAAAATTGAGCTAAAAATTAATAATCCTGCAATTGATACGGTAACATTGAACACCGTCGATACCGACATCCATTCTGCAAAAATCGGTGATGTCACATCTTCCGAGATTATCTCTGAAGAGGAGCAACAAGTCACCACATTTGCGTTTCCTAAAGGGACCATGTCTTCTTTCAAGGGTAATGCATTTTTGGATATAAAATTTACTGGTATTTTAAATGATAATATGGCTGGCTTTTACAGAGCCAAATATGAGGACAAGTTAACAGGTGAGACAAAATACATGGCTACTACTCAGATGGAACCTACTGATGCTAGAAGGGCCTTCCCATGTTTTGATGAGCCTAACTTGAAAGCCTCTTTTGCTATTACTTTAGTTTCAGACCCATCTTTGACACACCTATCCAATATGGACGTCAAGAACGAATACGTAAAGGATGGAAAAAAGGTCACTTTGTTCAATACGACCCCTAAAATGTCAACTTACCTTGTTGCTTTTATTGTTGCTGAATTGAAGTACGTTGAATCCAAGAACTTTCGTATTCCTGTCAGAGTTTACGCCACCCCAGGTAACGAAAAACATGGTCAGTTTGCCGCGGATTTGACTGCCAAGACTTTGGCATTTTTTGAAAAAACTTTTGGCATCCAATATCCTCTACCTAAAATGGACAATGTTGCTGTTCACGAATTTTCTGCAGGAGCTATGGAAAATTGGGGGTTAGTCACTTATAGAGTGGTTGATCTACTACTAGACAAAGATAACTCTACATTAGATCGTATTCAAAGAGTGGCTGAGGTAGTTCAACATGAATTAGCTCACCAATGGTTTGGTAACTTAGTTACTATGGACTGGTGGGAAGGCTTATGGCTAAATGAAGGTTTTGCTACTTGGATGTCATGGTATTCATGTAATGAGTTTCAACCAGAATGGAAAGTTTGGGAACAGTATGTTACTGATACCTTACAACATGCATTAAGCCTTGACTCTTTAAGGTCCTCTCATCCGATCGAAGTACCTGTAAAAAAAGCTGACGAAATTAACCAAATCTTTGATGCCATCTCTTACTCAAAGGGTGCTTCTTTATTAAGGATGATTTCGAAATGGTTAGGTGAAGAAACTTTTATTAAAGGTGTATCCCAATACCTGAATAAATTTAAATACGGTAATGCGAAGACTGAAGACCTATGGGATGCTTTAGCGGACGCCTCCGGTAAAGACGTTCGTTCTGTGATGAACATCTGGACTAAAAAAGTTGGTTTCCCAGTCATTTCAGTTAGCGAAGATGGTAACGGTAAAATAACATTTCGCCAAAACCGTTACTTAAGCACAGCTGATGTCAAGCCCGACGAGGACAAAACCATCTATCCTGTATTTTTGGCTTTGAAGACTAAAAATGGAGTTGACAGTTCCGTTGTATTGAGTGAAAGAAGCAAAACTATTGAATTAGAAGATCCTACCTTTTTCAAAGTTAACAGCGAACAATCCGGAATTTATATAACATCCTACACCGATGAAAGATGGGCAAAACTGGGTCAACAAGCTGACTTATTGTCTGTTGAGGACCGTGTCGGTCTGGTTGCTGATGTCAAGACACTATCTGCTTCTGGCTACACTTCAACTACTAATTTTTTGAACTTAGTCTCCAAATGGAATAATGAAAAGTCATTTGTCGTCTGGGACCAAATAATCAACAGCATATCTTCAATGAAATCTACTTGGTTATTCGAACCAAAGGAAACCCAGGATGCGCTTGATAACTTCACGAAGCAACTAATAAGCGGTATGACACACCACTTGGGTTGGGAATTCAAATCTTCTGATTCGTTCTCCACTCAACGTTTGAAAGTGACCATGTTTGGTGCTGCTTGTGCCGCAAGGGACGCAGACGTTGAAAAAGCTGCTCTAAAAATGTTTACTGATTATTGCAGCGGTAATAAGGAAGCCATCCCAGCATTGATTAAACCAATTGTATTTAACACTGTGGCAAGAGTTGGTGGTGCAGAAAACTATGAAAAAGTTTACAAAATCTACTTAGATCCAATCTCTAACGATGAAAAATTAGCCGCATTAAGATCTTTAGGCAGATTTAAAGAACCTAAATTATTAGAAAGAACCTTAGGATATTTGTTTGATGGCACTGTCTTAAACCAAGACATTTATATTCCAATGCAAGGAATGAGAGCTCATCAAGAAGGTGTAGAGGCTTTGTGGAATTGGGTTAAAAAGAACTGGGACGAACTCGTAAAGAGACTACCTCCTGGTCTTTCAATGCTAGGCTCCGTCGTCACATTAGGTACCTCTGGCTTTACATCAATGCAAAAAATAGATGAGATTAAGAAATTCTTTGCCACTAAATCCACGAAAGGTTTCGATCAAAGTTTGGCTCAATCACTGGACACTATTACTTCGAAAGCGCAGTGGGTTAACAGAGACCGTGATGTCGTCAACAAGTATTTGAAGGAAAATGGTTACTATTAAGAAAAAATCTCTTTTCTAGCCATTTTGCCTTTTTATATAGTCAAGTATCTATATGTGACAAATACTTCTTCTAAGCTTGGCCTTCTGATAGGCTTAGCTTGCAGTGGTTGCAAACATACATAAATCAACAAAAAAGTACGGCTTAAAATTTTGGTATTCATTTATTTCAACCCGTGCACACTGGAAATAAATCTGTACATAACAGCATATTTTGTTTTTGAAAAAATTTCTGTGTTCCTCCGATGTGGGAAGAATTTTAGGATCGGCTAAATTTCGTAAAGTATCAGTAACTTGGTATCTCTGTATAAGCGGAGTCTAATTTCGATAACAAGCAACTTCATCGTAACACCTTCCAACAAAGCAAAGATAGATATCCCAAAATGGTATGTTAGTATCCAATAAATGCAGCGCAACTGGACCAGTGAATAGAACAATACATATAGATAAGTCGCAAAAAGAAAAGAATACATGTGGTGGAAAATTTTGCACCAAGAGAGGCAAGAACTATGAAGAAAGACTTTTGAAATATTTCAAGCGGTTGCTACATATAGTGGATAAGATTCAGGATGGACGTATGAGCTTACAGTTCATTGTAGGGGAATATAAAATTCTGATGATGGCGAACTTCATTCCCAGCAACTCAAGCTATTGTTATTTTTCTATTCTGCACCGAGATGAGGAGAAAAAAGGAAGTTTACTAACAGTTAGATTTATTTCTTATTCGTCTACAACAGGTTTTAGTTCAAGATTTATTGCACCCAACTGCAGCTTCTGAAGCAAGAAAGCACAAATTAAAGACATTAGTCCAAGGTCCAAGATCGTACTTCCTAGACGTTAAGTGCCCAGGTTGTTTGAACATCACTACAGTTTTCTCACACGCCCAAACTGCAGTTACCTGCGAATCCTGCTCAACAATTTTGTGCACCCCAACTGGTGGTAAGGCAAAGCTTTCTGAGGGTACATCTTTCAGAAGAAAGTAATTTCATTACTAGACAGATGAAACGAAATTTACTTCAAAAGAAGAGCATTAATAAAGTGATTCAATTATGGAACCAGCAGGGTAGGTTTTATCATATATAATATACACTCAGTTGTCATCTTTATTGGCTTTTTAGAAACGCTGCAACAAACTGTACTATATATATATCATATTCACGTATGTAGAATATTAAAGTATTGAATATATTAATATTATTACTTTATTTCCAGTTACTTACAATTTCCTATTTTCTATTTACATGTTGTAAAAAATCGTTGCCGTGAAAAGTGGACAATTTCTTCATTACCTCAAAGTTTGAGAACTGATGATCATCAAATTGAAGAGAGTCCTCCAATTCATTATAAGATTCCATAGCCTTTCTAGCTTTTTGACGTTCTTCCTTTTTCAACTGCTTGATTCTCTCCTTTTCTAGCTTGTGGAACTTCTTAACATTCAAGTCTCCCAGCCCTTTAATCTGTGTTTTGGCCGCTGAGGCCCATAAATCACCTTTCTTACTCTTTCTGGCATCGTGGTATATTTGTTTAGAAAACGACCGCGAAACCGTCCATTTTTCAAGTTCTCCTGATGGCGCACATAAATCCATCATAACATGACCTTTACGTTTGACAGGATCATTGATAATTCTAGGCCAGGAATTTTGCGTGTCATCACCCAGTGATCCAATGTCATATTTGCCGTTCACATTTTCATTCCGTAATTTCTTAATTTCTTTCAACGTATTTTCGTCCTTATGTGATCTCTCGAATATTAAATAGGAGTAGTTTAAAATTTCATAGTCACGACCATTTCTTCTTCCCGTTCCTTTTAGCCTCGACGCATTTCCTTGAGAACCATCCCATGAAGTAGCGAGAAGTTTACCCTTCTTTAACTCTATACTGAATTTGGGACGCTTGATGCTTTTTTGAAAATTGCAGAACTTTAAGTCTTTACCCTCTTTATGAGTATAAAAGTTAGGATTTCCAACCTGTAAGGGACATTTCCTTTGATGTGGACAAGGTGCAATCACCTTCAGAAAATAATTACTGGAAATGTTTCCTAATTCAGCATCTTTTTTGCCTCTGACTGTTACTCCCCTAGACCAAGGTCTTGGTATTTTTCCGAATTCATCTGGAAAGTTTTCAGGTCTAAGCGTAATTTGCCTTGCCCTGGCTATAATCTCGAATCCCATTGGGTTGCCTCGTTCAATAATAACAATGTGGCCTCCAGGCGCTAGAATATTTAAGTAGTGCTCAATATTTTCATCCACCTGAATTGGAAATTGATTCCCGTCATGAAGAAGTTGATGCGTTAATATTATGAGGTCATATTCCTTAGATGCGGGAATAGAAGACCGCAAGTTAGTCATAATGTTTATCTTTTTTGTCATCACTTCTCCAATATGTTCATCCTCTTGAAAGTTTTTGTTCCGTCTATCTGTTTCCTGCTCTTTCTCTGTAGACACATTTTCTTCTACAGTATCGACCACCTCGTTAAGTTGTCTGCTCAAAATGATTTTGGCTCTTTCTTGCATCTCCGCATTCCCTAAAATAACGGCATCTTTTAGATCAGGTCTATAATTTGGGCCTAAAATATCATTCAAGGCAACTATACCAGTCGCTGGGCCATATCCAACATCAAGGATTCTTTGAGGTTTAAAATTATCAGGACCTACCCTTTTTTGTAATTCTTTCAGACTTTGGAAAATAGAACCATAATTTTGTAAAAAAATGGACGCTATATGTGCATCCACTTCCATTTTGGTTCTACAGGGACGATGTAATGAATTTGGTTCCTGAATCTCTTTGTAATAATTTGTAGCAACCCTTCTAAGATTATTGGGAATATGTACAGCCATAATATTATTGTTGATTGCTTTGCTTACATCAGGATTCAACTCTAATTGGTCCCGGTACGACTGGCCCTGAAGTGTTTTGGAAAGTAATCTGAGCTCTTTAGAATTAGTTGCTTGAGTGGTGCTAGCGGTTTCATCTCTGTACGACGGAAGAACATTGATTCCTCTTTTATTTGAGTCTATAAAATCCGCCAAATCTAACTTTGGTAAGTTTAAACTTGTGAACTTTGAGCTGAACCGGACATTTTGTGGTAGGATACTGAAGCATCTTTTCATCATTTTACCTAAACTAGACGGGCCACCTTATGTCCTAAAGTGTCAGAGGTTTTGCTGCAATACTGTTCTTAATTTTTCACCATTCACTTTTTTCATCTAGTGGCGGAAAAAAATAAGAGATATGGAAAACAAATATGAACCATCATTAAACTTGAAAAAGATGAGAAGAAAAGAAATAGTTAGGCTTTAAGTGTCTGTATTGATCAATTAATTATTACTTTACCACTGCTGTTTATTAGCATAATAGCACACGGGATCAGAATGCTTAGTAATACACTTATTATTGCCTGTTTATTGGTGATAGGGACAACCATAGCGCTAATAGCAGTGCAAAAGGCATCCTCCAAGACAGGGATCAAGCAAAAAAGTTATCAACCATCTATTATCATTGCAGGTCCTCAAAATTCTGGAAAAACGAGCTTGCTTACGCTGCTAACCACAGATTCAGTAAGACCAACTGTTGTTTCTCAAGAACCGTTATCAGCAGCGGATTACGATGGTTCCGGCGTCACGTTAGTGGACTTCCCAGGCCATGTCAAGTTGCGTTATAAACTCTCAGATTATTTGAAAACAAGAGCCAAATTTGTTAAAGGGTTGATATTTATGGTAGACTCAACAGTTGATCCTAAGAAATTAACAACAACAGCTGAGTTCTTGGTAGACATATTATCAATTACTGAATCTAGTTGCGAAAATGGTATTGATATCTTAATTGCATGCAATAAAAGCGAATTGTTCACTGCAAGACCACCATCAAAGATCAAGGATGCTTTAGAAAGCGAAATTCAAAAGGTTATTGAAAGAAGGAAAAAATCGTTGAACGAGGTTGAAAGAAAAATTAACGAAGAAGATTATGCAGAGAATACACTAGACGTTTTACAGTCTACCGACGGGTTCAAATTTGCAAATTTGGAAGCATCTGTAGTTGCTTTTGAGGGCAGTATTAATAAAAGAAAAATTTCCCAATGGCGCGAATGGATAGATGAAAAACTGTAATATAATTATAATTTATAACTAGATGAACGATAGATAGTTTAAAAACAAGCATTTAACATAGCTCTAGATTCCGTACGCAGAGAAAGACATAGTTGCATCATCGACACATGCAATATCAAAAGTAACTCTTTTTGACTGCTGGTGTAAAAAACACTCACGATGGGGGTCGAACCCATAATCTTCTGATTAGAAGTCAGACGCGTTGCCATTACGCCACGCGAGCTAATATTTGTTTGATGTTCCAGCAGTTATATGATCTAATTATGCGGGAAAATAATTGAAGATAAGTAGTTTGATGTATTTTTATTATAGTATTATATTTTCTGATTTGGTTATAGCAAGCAGCGTTTTTTTTCTTCTTTACCATAATCATTGTACCAGGAAATTTTGTTCATAATTATTGTGTTGATTGTCAATGGTCAAAGGTACAACTAATGAAGATTAAATATGGTGAATAGGAGGCCTGCTAGCCACCGTACATTTAATATGTCCGCGTGTTGGAATAAAAATCAACTATCGTCATCAACTAGTGGTTATACTACCAGTATATTATCTTATATGGTGTCAAATGTGGACATGATGACATAAGGTATGAGAAACTGTCATCGAAGTTAGAGAAAGCTGAAATACAAGGATCAATAATGTAATAGGATAATGAAACATATGAAATGGAATGAGGAACAATCGTGATATTATTATGTAGAAATATCGATTCCTTTTTGGGGATGCCTATATCCTCGAGGAGACACTTCCAGTATATTCTGTATACATAATATAACAGCCTTTATCAACATTGGAATCCCAACAATTATCTCAAAATTCACCAACCTCTCATGGCGCATATTCATCATGCATGTAACTACCACATCAATGTTCAATCATGGACTTTTAACTAATCTTAAGTACTATTCGAACTGCCCATTCAGCTTTTCCCTTTGCAATTGGTGCACTCCTACTTGAACGAATTCGCGGGGTGTACATTAAACTACGATGTAAACATCAAGGTTATTGCTATAACATGTCATGTCACCATTAATTACCACTCATTCCAACATACTGTCCCTGACGAAAACTGTTTATGCGAGCGCAAAATGAACCTATTCAATTAATAATACTCCTCAAATTGCTACCACGACAGGCTGAAAAAAGATGTCGACGAATAATGTAATCGTGTCAAACAAACGTTATCTTGACTATATATAGCTACTTAATTTGAAATAATAAACTATACAAGTCTATATCATTGATATATTCAGTAAGAAAAATGGAGGGAAAAAGAAATCATCAAATCATTCATTCTTCAGACTTATTTCTTACCTTGGTTGGCAACAGCAGCGGCACCAGCAGCGGCAGCTTCTGGGTCCAAGTAGTAAGATGGCTTAGATGGCTTCAAGTTTTCGTCCAATTCGAAGACCAATGGAATACCAGTTGGGATGTTCAACTTAGCAATGTCAGCATCAGAGATACCTTCCAAGTGCTTAACCAAACCTCTCAAGGAGTTACCGTGAGCGGCGATCATGACGGTCTTACCACTCAACAAGTCCTTGGCAATGACATCTTGCCAGTATGGCAACAATCTGTCAATGACCAAAGCCAAAGATTCAGTTTCTGGCAAGACATTTGGGTCAACGTACTTGTATCTTTCATCACCCTTTTGAGAGAATGGAGAAGAAGCGTCGATTGGTGGAGGTGGAACATCGAAGGATCTTCTGTAGGTGTTGAATTTTTCTTCACCGAACTTCTTCAAAGTTTCAGCCTTGTCCTTACCTTGTAAGTCACCGTAATGTCTTTCGTTCAATCTCCAGGATCTGTTGACTGGAATCCATAATCTGTCAGCCTTTTCCAAAGCAATGTTAGCAGTTTGGATAGCTCTGGACAACTTGGAAGTGTACAAGACGTCTGGGTAGACCTTCTTTTCCTTCAACAATTCACCGGCTCTAGCGGCTTCTTGTTGACCCTTGGCAGACAATTTAACATCAACCCAACCGGTGAATAAGTTCTTTTCGTTCCATTCGGATTGACCGTGTCTAACTAAAACTAACTTTGGCATTATTGTAATATGTGTGTTTGTTTGGATTATTAAGAAGAATAATTACAAAAAAAATTACAAAGGAAGGTAATTACAACAGAATTAAGAAAGGACAAGAAGGAGGAAGAGAATCAGTTCATTATTTCTTCTTTGTTATATAACAAACCCAAGTAGCGATTTGGCCATACATTAAAAGTTGAGAACCACCCTCCCTGGCAACAGCCACAACTCGTTACCATTGTTCATCACGATCATGAAACTCGCTGTCAGCTGAAATTTCACCTCAGTGGATCTCTCTTTTTATTCTTCATCGTTCCACTAACCTTTTTCCATCAGCTGGCAGGGAACGGAAAGTGGAATCCCATTTAGCGAGCTTCCTCTTTTCTTCAAGAAAAGACGAAGCTTGTGTGTGGGTGCGCGCGCTAGTATCTTTCCACATTAAGAAATATACCATAAAGGTTACTTAGACATCACTATGGCTATATATATATATATATATATATATATATATATATGTAACTTAGCACCATCGCGCGTGCATCACTGCATGTGTTAACCGAAAAGTTTGGCGAACACTTCACCGACACGGTCATTTAGATCTGTCGTCTGCATTGCACGTCCCTTAGCCTTAAATCCTAGGCGGGAGCATTCTCGTGTAATTGTGCAGCCTGCGTAGCAACTCAACATAGCGTAGTCTACCCAGTTTTTCAAGGGTTTATCGTTAGAAGATTCTCCCTTTTCTTCCTGCTCACAAATCTTAAAGTCATACATTGCACGACTAAATGCAAGCATGCATGATATAGCTCCTGTCAAAGTATCACCTTGGCCTCCTACCCTCTTGTTGCTGCCCTCTTCGCTGTTCGTCAACATGTCTTTTTCACTATCGGGTGAGAATATCTTATCTGACTGACCTTTCTCCACCACAATACAATTCAATTCCTGGGCGATCAAGCTGCCCATCTCGGAGTGAGAGTCTCCCTTCTTGCCTATGGCATCACATAGTCTTTTGAATTCTACCACATTGGGCGTCAAGATCACTCTACCTTTGGGGTAGCTTTTCAGCATTTCTTTGACTTCGCTATCTTGAGTTACTAAGAACAGTCCATCAGCATCAATTACTAACGGGATCTTGCCCTCATGTTTTTCAAGTATATATCTTATGATATCCTTAATGGATTTTAACATTAGGGGGTCCCTACCCAAGCCGGGTCCAATTACCACAACGTGGATTCTATCCAATAAGGAATTGATTTTCTTCCTTTGTTCGTCCATATCAACGTCTAATTTGGTGTTACTCATACGAAGGTATGGATGAACCATTAGGTTTGGGGTGTACGATTTAATGACCGTACCAGCGTTGTATTCGCAGATGACATGTGTCAAATCACAGCCCATCAAGGCTGTAGCATTGGCGCTGAAATACGGTGCCCCTGTATAATCTTCGCATCCTCCAATAATGCAAACTCTCCCACCAGACTGTCCCTTATGAAACTTTGGCAATAAAGGTGGTATACATCTTTTCTGCGCCAACTTTATCAATTCTCTATGAGACAATTCTGCTAACATTTCCAGTGATACGGTAGTGATCGTATTGAACTGGTGTTGCTAATAAAATTTCACCGACGCCTATATACCTATTTACACCTTTACATATATATCTACTAGATCACGTTGCAAGACCCATCACATCGCATCACATCACATCACTCCCTATTCTGCCCTTTACAGCGCAAAGGAGTCGTGTGTGGGTGTGTGCTCCTTTTGACGATCATAAGAGTCCATTTCTAGTATGCAAGCTGGTAACAATAGGTGAATGAATTAGGTTCATTTGCGATGACCTTCAGTATCCCTCCACGCAATGCTAAACTATCCCCCTCATTATGACGCCTATATCGTATAAGGAACTTGTTACCCCTGACAATTCAAACTTCAAAGGTCTAAGACCAAACAAGCGTAGGAACTATCGCTCGGAGTGTTTCTCCGTTTGAAAAAAGAAGAGAAATAAGGGCCCTTGATTGGTGTCTTGTCGAGAGAGGTACGTATATAAGAATGCAGTTTGCTCGCAATGCCCGCTTGTGTTAAGTACTCTTACCTTTTCCCTCAATACTAACGTTTTGAAGCAGCCAAACTAACAATAATATAACGTATATAGGTTAAAATAATATTCCAAGTCAAAAACATGTTTTCCAGATTATCCAGATCTCACTCAAAAGCATTACCGATTGCTCTAGGTACAGTTGCTATAGCAGCTGCTACCGCATTCTATTTTGCAAACCGTAACCAACATTCCTTTGTCTTCAATGAATCTAATAAAGTGTTCAAAGGTGATGACAAATGGATCGACTTGCCAATATCTAAAATAGAGGAGGAATCCCACGACACCAGAAGGTTTACTTTTAAGCTGCCTACCGAAGACTCAGAAATGGGGTTGGTCCTAGCATCTGCTCTGTTTGCTAAATTTGTCACACCAAAGGGATCCAATGTGGTGAGACCATACACTCCTGTGAGTGATCTTTCCCAGAAGGGTCACTTCCAGCTGGTCGTCAAGCATTATGAAGGTGGTAAAATGACCTCACATTTATTTGGTCTTAAACCAAATGACACCGTTTCTTTCAAGGGTCCTATTATGAAATGGAAGTGGCAACCTAATCAGTTCAAGTCAATCACCTTGTTAGGTGCCGGTACCGGTATCAACCCTCTGTACCAATTAGCTCATCATATAGTTGAAAACCCAAACGACAAGACCAAAGTTAACTTGCTATATGGGAACAAGACTCCTCAGGACATTTTACTAAGGAAGGAACTGGATGCGTTGAAGGAAAAGTATCCTGACAAGTTCAATGTTACTTACTTTGTTGACGACAAGCAAGATGACCAAGACTTTGATGGTGAAATTGGTTTCATCTCCAAAGATTTTATTCAGGAGCATGTTCCAGGTCCAAAGGAAAGCACACATTTGTTTGTCTGCGGTCCCCCACCATTTATGAACGCTTACTCAGGTGAGAAGAAGTCACCTAAGGACCAAGGTGAATTGATCGGTATCTTGAACAATTTGGGCTACTCCAAGGACCAAGTTTTCAAATTTTAAGCATGGAGGAAAGTAATTGATATTTTTTTTAATTTCGGATCGTTCAAATTAGTAAATATATAAAAAATATATATATATTCATGTGTATGACTAAAAATTCTCTCAAGAAGGCTTGGCTTTAAGCTCTAATTCCGTCTGCATTCGTAATAGAAATATCTCTCAAGTCATGAATTTAGAGATAAATGCTTTAGTTTGTCGTACTTCATCTTTCTGAATATCTAAGGTGTATGCAGGAATGGCATAATTTTCCCAATCAATATCCCTTCCTTCCTCTCTATTAGATTGAGACAGTTCTATCCAATTGACGCTATTAAACGGTTTATTGCTTAGGAGATTCTTATTTTTTTGACAAATTACCAAATTATTGATAAATTCAGGATCCCAGAACATACGGTGATTCTCGTCCTTCCACGAAGCATGCGATGTATCCGGTTCTATTTCCAGAATTTCTAACCAACGTCTTCTTGGCAGGCACTTGTCCAACGCCAAGAACCGTGTCTCGCCGTATTTGGAATCATACTCATTCTCTTCTTGGCAATTCATAATACCAGACCTTTCGTCCTCGTCACTGGATAAATCCAAATCTATTTCATTATTGTTTTTTTTTGTCTTTGAAGTTGACTTATTAGGCGGTTCGTGGCTTCTTTTATTATGCTTAATGGAGGCCATGAACCTGACATGCAAATGGGCGCTCAACCACCATTGAGGCCGCAAATCTCTTAGTAGTTGCCAGGTCACTGGGCTGCCTAGTTTTCCCTCTTTAATATCTTGCTCAAAAAAAGGCTTAAGCTTCAACAAGTGCTTAGTATCGCCATGATAAACGACTCCATTGGGCCAATCGTGGCTCAGCATAATATCAATACGATGCTTGATCATAAAAAGAGGAGCAATATCAGAAATTCTTACATGATACAGATTTCTTATGTTAGCTTTCCAATTGTTATTTTCTAGGTCATTCCAATCTGGTCGTTGCTTATTGAAATCCCACTCTTTCCATATCCCGCTCAATGAACCTATCCTTATGCCTTTAAACCATATAACGTTAGAGTATCCCATATAAAAAATGTTCTTTGCTACATAACCACCATGTGGCAGAAGCATTAAATGTCTCATCGATTCATGATTACCGCCAATAAAAATAGTAGGGACTGGGGCTTCAATCTCATTATTGTAGTATGATATGAAATCACCGAGTCTTTGATATTTTGGTGGTATGGCTATTGACTTAAAATCCTGACCATCACGAATACTTTGAAAATCTCCAAGAATAATTAATAGATCGATGGGAGTCTTCGCATGGATTCGTGACACTTCTTTATAAATTTGGTTTAGCTGACCATGACAGCACCCTTGTACAGCAATTCGCAATTTAGTCATAAGCAAAATGATAAATGTCTGCCCATCTTAATTTTTAGTTACATATTTACGTTCGCCATATGACTTTCTCCTGCTCATTTTTTGTGAGGGCCAGAAAAACACACATCTGGCTAATGAGAAAAAAAATTGGAGAACTAAGGAAATGCCTCGATAAAAAATTGAAAGTAATAAATAAATAAATAAATAAATAAATAAATAGTAAGTTAATAAATAACTAAATAAATAGAGTATGTATAAGAAGAAACTTTATGTAAATGTATATTAATAGGTATATATACAAATTAGTGAGTCAGTGGTAAAAAAGTGCAAACGCACAAAAAAAGTGCAATTAAAGAAGAGTATGATATTCTTTTCCGCAAAATACAATGAGGTTCAAATTAGTAGGCTCTTACAGTTGGAGGTACGGAAGGACATTCCTTTTCGTCCAAAGTGTGATCGATAACCCTTCTGTATTTCAAAGTCACTGGGGCAGCGACGTCCTTTTGCCAGGATAATGTATGCTTCATCCAATGTTCGTCATCTCTATTTGGATAATCCTCTCTTGCATGAGCACCACGGGATTCCTTTCTATTAGCAGCGGAAACAGCTGTTTGGGAGGCACAGGTTAATAAGTTCTGTAGCTCCAGAGTTTCAACCAAGTCAGAATTCCAGATCATTGATCTATCGGTCGTCTTCACATCATCAAAGGTCTTCTCTACTGCAGTAATGTTCCGAACACCTTCATCTAAAGATGATTGTGTTCTAAAGACGGAAACATCCTTTTGCATAGTTTGTTTCATATTCATTCTAATTTCTGCCGTAGATCTTGAACCATTAGCATTTCTTAGTTTATCCAAGTTTGCGATGGATTCTTTACCCAAATCAGAAGGTAGTGGTTTGTGTGGCAACCCAGGCTGTAAAGTGTCAGCAACCGTATGGGCAACAGCACGACCAAAGACAACAAGATCCAACAAGGAATTGGCACCTAATCTATTGGCACCATGGACAGAAACACAAGCGGCTTCACCACAAGCCATTAAACCGGGAATAACCTTGTCTTCGCCAGTTTCTTCATCAATGGTTAATGCCTCACCATTCCACTTCGTGGGAATACCACCCATGTTATAGTGGACGGTAGGAATAATGGGAATAGGTTCCTTGGTGACGTCTACACCAGCAAAAATGGCTGCTGTTTCAGAGATACCTGGCAATCTTTCCTTTAGAACTTCCGGAGGTAGATGGCTCAATTGTAAGTACATGTGGTCCTTTTTCTTACCAACACCTCTGCCTTCTCTGATCTCCATGGTGATTGCTCTGGAAACGACATCTCTACAAGCTAGATCCTTGGCCGTAGGAGCGTAACGTTCCATGAATCTTTCACCTTCAGAATTAACCAAAAAACCACCTTCACCACGAGCACCTTCAGTGATTAAGCAACCAGACCCATATATACCTGAAGGATGGAATTGAACAAACTCTAAATCTTGCAAGGGGAAACCAGCACGCGAAACCATGGCATTACCGTCACCCGTACATGTGTGAGCAGAGGTACAAGAGAAGTATGCTCTACCATAGCCACCAGTGGCAATAATGGTCTTGTGTGCTCTGAATCTGTGGATGGTACCGTCTTCCTGATTATAAGCGATGACACCAACGACCTCGCCATTATGGGTCAACAGATCGAGGGCAAAGTACTCAATAAAGAAATGTGTGTCATGTCTTAAAGCTTGGCCATAAAGCGTGTGTAAAAGAGCATGTCCTGTCCTGTCTGCGACAGCGCATGTTCTATAGGCCTGAGCACCCTTACCGTACTCCTTGGTCTGACCACCAAAGGCTCTTTGGTAGATCTTACCGTTTTCAGTTCTTGAAAAAGGAACACCATAGTGTTCCAGTTCAATGATCGATTTGGGCGCTTCCCTGGTCATGTAATGGATGGAGTCCTGGTCACCTAGCCAATCAGATCCTTTCACAGTATCGTACATATGCCATTTCCAGTTATCCTTGTGCATATTTCCCAGAGCGGCATTGATACCACCCTGAGCAGCAACAGTGTGGGATCTGGTGGGGAAAAGCTTGGATATACAAGCAGTCTTGTAGCCCGCCTCGGCAAGACCAAAGGCCGCTCTAAGGCCGGCACCACCGGCACCGATTACCACACAGTCATACTCGTGATCTATTATGTGGTACTTCCCGTCTGCAGATCTGGACGCGGAACCGTTTACAGAGCCCTGCGTTTGGCGCACCAAAGCTGACGATGTAAATGTTCTTGTGTTTCTGAGCAAAGTCAACTTGGAGAGCGCTGATTTTTTTAGCGATAGCATCTTTATTCTCGTTCTTCTTCGTACTATGAAATTGGATTTTTTTCTTTCTTTCTTTCTTTCTTTTTATCTTCAATAAGGGGTTAGGGAGGAGATTAGTGAAAAAGAATATCGAAAGTGCAAAGTATACTACTGATTAGTTATAATGTGCCTACTAGTTTATTAGTGCTATTTAAGCTTCAAGCCGCCTCGACGTGGCAAAAGGTTAGAGTCGAGGATGCCTGAATATATAACGGGTTTGAGCAAACAAACAACCAATAGAAGAGGCCCGGATCCCTTGGTCCAGCGCTTGCTCGGCGCCGCGTTCTGCGCTGTGATTGGTCCACCCTCGCCCTCAAAGCCGTGACTCCATAACGACTTTCCAGCGAGCTTGGTACCTGGCAATAGAGGATGATCCTCACCTCCGCTACTTTTGGGAGCTACTTTTAGCACGGAAAGGTATATTTTGGACTACTGTATGAGTAAATCCTTATATAGACGACATTATTACTAAAGGTAGAGCGAGAGATAGTAAAAGGGTAAGTTACCCGGTCGGGCCTTTTTCTCGTATTATCATTTGTGCTCGTGAGGCTATGAAATAAGAAGGATCGATGGTCAGTAGTGAAAGAGTGGGAAGCAAAGTTTATTAAGAAGCGTATAAGGGATTACATCGCGGATATGAATGGAAAAGAGGTTTCAAGTGGCTCTGGAAGAACGCAGAGCAACAACAACAAAAAAAATAACAACGGAGGCAGTACAGGAATCTCGCATGCGTCTGGCTCACCTTTAACGGACGGCAACGGTGGCAATAGCAACGGTAATAGTAGAAGTAGAAGCAGAAGTAGAAAATCTAGTGGAACTACAGGTGGTTTGCTAAAAAAGCCGCCGCTGCTTGTGAACAATGAAGCGGTGCATGCTAGCGTACCCGACGCGTCGCACACTTCCTGTAACAATGGCACGCTTGAAGTGAGCATAAATAACCCTGAGCCACATGTGGTAGATGCCGTGGCACGCCACTTGATAAGAAACCCGAGTAACAGCCTACAATTGCAAGGCGGAGACATTACAAGAGATCTGTATAAGTGGACAAACGACCATCCTTCATCACCATCGCAGTATCAGTACCCAAGTCAACCTGCACTTTCCACCTCAATACCTTCACAAGCGCCCTCATTCTCGAATCGTAAAAGGTCTATGAGCTTTTCTGCCGCTTCTATAGCATCTTCCTCTCACCTTAACAACAACTCGGAGGCGAATGGGAATCCTCTAGCGGCAATAGGCCTGGCGCCCGCACCGATGACGCACGAAGAAATCAGGGCTCCTGGTGGATTCAGAAGATCTTTTATAATACAGAAGCGCAGGAAACATAACGTTGATGCGCCCATACCGAATTTTTTCACCAGGAACTTTATTGAATTTTTGACCTTGTATGGCCACTTCGCTGGTGAAGATTTATCGGAAGAAGAGGAGGAGGAGGAAGAAACTGAAGAGGAGCCAGAGGAGGAAGCTTTGGAAACGGAAAGCACCCAGCTAGTTTCTCGTGAACACGGGCGCCATCCTCACAAATCATCTACGGTAAAGGCGGTGCTGCTCTTGTTAAAGTCATTTGTTGGGACAGGTGTGCTTTTCCTACCAAAGGCTTTCCATAACGGTGGTTGGGGATTTAGCGCCCTTTGTCTACTCTCGTGTGCTCTCATTTCTTATGGATGTTTCGTATCATTGATTACCACCAAGGACAAAGTAGGCGTAGATGGGTACGGTGACATGGGTCGTATACTATATGGGCCCAAAATGAAATTTGCCATTCTTTCGTCTATCGCCTTGTCACAAATCGGGTTTTCTGCTGCATACACTGTTTTCACTGCAACTAATTTGCAGGTCTTTTCTGAAAATTTCTTCCATTTGAAACCGGGCAGCATTAGTCTAGCCACCTATATCTTTGCACAAGTACTCATCTTTGTCCCACTATCTTTGACAAGAAACATAGCCAAGTTAAGTGGGACCGCGTTAATAGCAGATCTATTTATTCTACTGGGATTGGTTTATGTTTACGTTTACTCCATTTATTATATTGCTGTTAATGGTGTCGCATCCGATACAATGCTTATGTTCAATAAAGCGGACTGGTCGTTGTTCATCGGTACCGCCATATTCACCTTTGAAGGTATAGGCCTACTTATCCCCATTCAGGAGTCAATGAAACACCCGAACCATTTCCGGCCATCGTTGTCCGCGGTGATGTGTATCGTGGCAGTGATTTTCATATCATGTGGTCTCTTATGCTATGCCGCTTTTGGATCTGACGTTAAAACTGTTGTTTTATTGAATTTTCCGCAGGACACTTCCTATACTCTCACTGTTCAATTACTGTATGCATTAGCCATTTTGTTATCCACGCCGTTGCAGCTATTTCCCGCGATACGTATTTTGGAAAACTGGACTTTTCCCTCAAACGCATCTGGTAAATACAACCCGAAAGTCAAATGGTTGAAAAACTATTTCCGTTGCGCTATTGTCGTCCTGACATCTATCCTCGCTTGGGTAGGCGCCAACGATTTGGACAAATTTGTATCACTGGTAGGCTCCTTCGCGTGTATCCCATTGATCTACATATACCCGCCATTGTTGCACTATAAGGCGTCCATCTTATCTGGAACCTCGAGAGCCAGGCTTCTTTTAGATTTAATCGTCATAGTATTTGGAGTTGCTGTCATGGCCTACACGTCATGGCAGACGATTAAAATGTGGAGCCAGTAATCCGCCATTTTTGACCGAGTACATCATGTACAGACACATATATATATATTTATATATGACTCGTTATCTATATGCATCTGGAACACACATACCTTGTTTTAATTATGATTAGCATAAATGTACTATCCTTGTCAATTTGGTATGGCTGAGTTTACCCGGACGAGAGGAAAAGGTATAGTGAATAGGATTACCGAATTTTGCCACCCGAAAACTAAACTAGCATGCAGCTTACTATACAAAGAACTGGGTATATACAGTATTTTCCAAGGAGATGAGAATTCAAAGCAATATTCAATTGAGATATTTTTTTGAACCATCGTAATAAATCAAGGAAGTTAGGAACTATACGGAATGCCACCAAAAGAAGACTGGGAAAAATACAAGGCACCTTTGGAAGACGATGATAAAAAACCTGATGATGACAAGATCGTACCCTTAACAGAAGGTGACATTCAAGTCTTAAAATCATACGGTGCAGCTCCATACGCAGCCAAATTAAAGCAAACTGAGAATGACTTAAAAGACATTGAAGCGAGAATCAAAGAAAAGGCCGGTGTGAAAGAAAGCGATACAGGGTTAGCACCCTCCCATCTATGGGATATTATGGGTGATAGGCAGAGACTGGGCGAAGAACATCCCTTACAAGTTGCTCGTTGCACGAAGATCATTAAGGGGAATGGTGAAAGTGACGAAACTACGACAGATAATAATAACAGCGGCAATAGCAATAGTAATAGCAATCAACAGTCTACTGATGCAGACGAAGACGATGAAGATGCCAAGTACGTGATAAATCTTAAGCAAATTGCCAAATTTGTCGTCGGATTAGGTGAACGTGTTTCTCCAACAGATATAGAAGAAGGTATGCGTGTAGGTGTCGATAGGTCGAAATATAATATTGAACTTCCATTGCCTCCAAGGATTGACCCATCAGTTACTATGATGACCGTTGAAGAAAAGCCTGACGTTACTTATAGCGATGTCGGTGGCTGTAAAGACCAAATTGAAAAGCTGAGAGAAGTTGTCGAGCTGCCCTTATTATCTCCAGAAAGATTTGCTACTCTTGGTATTGATCCACCAAAGGGTATCTTATTATATGGGCCACCTGGTACTGGTAAGACATTATGTGCTCGTGCTGTTGCTAATAGAACTGATGCAACTTTTATTAGGGTCATTGGGTCTGAGCTAGTGCAAAAATATGTCGGTGAAGGTGCTCGTATGGTTAGAGAATTATTTGAAATGGCTCGTACCAAAAAGGCTTGCATTATATTCTTCGATGAAATCGACGCTGTTGGTGGTGCTCGTTTTGATGATGGTGCTGGTGGTGATAATGAAGTTCAAAGAACTATGTTAGAACTGATTACACAGTTAGACGGGTTTGACCCTCGTGGTAACATTAAAGTGATGTTTGCCACCAATAGGCCCAACACTTTAGATCCAGCTTTATTGAGACCCGGTAGAATTGATCGTAAGGTAGAGTTTTCATTACCTGACTTGGAAGGTCGTGCAAATATCTTCCGTATTCACTCTAAATCAATGAGTGTGGAACGTGGCATCAGATGGGAACTTATCTCCAGACTGTGTCCAAACTCTACCGGTGCAGAATTAAGATCTGTTTGCACAGAAGCCGGTATGTTTGCCATTAGAGCAAGAAGAAAGGTGGCTACTGAAAAGGATTTCCTGAAGGCTGTTGATAAAGTTATTAGCGGATACAAGAAGTTTAGTTCCACATCGCGTTATATGCAATATAATTGACGTCAATGTACTTTTTTATTATATATTATGAGAAGGGTTAATAAAAACAACAAGTACAACTACAACTATCGAGATAAAAAGGATACGAGAGTATCCCCTCAAATAGAGAAAGAATTAGCGTATATAATGCTAAAGAAAATTCACGTTTATTATATATTATTATCCTCATTATTACTGTTACTATTATTATTAAATGTTTTATTGAAGTCAGTGGCGTCCTTATCTATCATTCCCACCAACTAACGAGTCCCATGCCATCAGTTTGACAACTACCTAATAGGGCATATGCTGGAGGTTTTTCGTTTTGAGGAGTTTCTTCATTCTTACCCTCAATCTCATTCTCTAATTGAGCTCTTTCCTCCAATTCTCGTTCTTTGGGTGATTTTGGCTTCACATCAACAAAAACTTCTCTTTCGATTCTGAATCTAATTTTTTCATTTACATCGAAATATAGTTTCGTCTCTTCATCCATGGGCCAAATCCATGCACTTTCTTCAGGGGTATAATAGCACCCTTCGAATAACATATTTTGTGGGATAAAAATGTCATCAAATATACCTAACAGTGAAACTTTTATGCCTTCTGCTGTACATTTAGAAATCCATCCAGTTACTATCTCACCTAGAAACGGTTTGAAAACAACGGCTCGAAATGTAACGTTAATATAGGATGATCCATCGCCTGGCTTCAATTGGCCTTCCTCGACGGTTAATAAGTCATAAATCGTAATACATAGACCGACATTGGGAATAATCTTGTTGGCGAACTTATTATTTAACTGATGTGTGATTGCCGATATTGTATCGCGATGGAATTGATCGGGCGGGATTCGTACCAAGTCAGCGATTTTTGAAAGGATAAACATATTACTTTGTTCAATGAATTTTCTAATTTAAATAGTACTACAGAATGTCTTTATACTACCCGATAGTTTCTTCCGAATAACGCTTCTTGCATCTATTTCTACACATGGCTTGAATATTCGTTATTATGATACGAAATTAACTAATCCGTATAACGCGACTGAAAATTTGTCAAATAAAAATTTTAAGCGATGAGCATCGCCTGAATATTATGAGCATCTAAATCAGGGTTCTTACCGAATCCTACGAGCAACCAGTATAGTATTTCAAAGACTTTAAGGGGAATATAAAAAGCACGAAGATGTCGAAGAAATTTAGCTCTAAAAACTCCCAAAGGTACGTGGTGGTACACAGACCCCATGATGATCCTTCATTTTATGATACAGATGCCTCTGCGCACGTTTTGGTTCCTGTCTCCAATCCAAATAAAACTTCTCCAGAAGCAGATCTTCGAAAAAAAGACGTGAGTTCAACAAAACCAAAGGGTAGGAGGGCTCATGTGGGAGAAGCAGCTTTATATGGTATTAATTTTGATGATTCTGAATACGATTATACTCAACATTTGAAGCCAATAGGTCTCGACCCTGAAAACTCCATCTTTATAGCATCCAAAGGCAATGAACAGAAGGTCGAAAAAAAAAACATTGAAGATTTATTCATCGAACCTAAGTATAGACGTGATGAAATTGAGAAGGATGACGCGCTACCTGTGTTTCAAAGAGGGATGGCTAAGCCAGAATATTTACTACACCAACAAGATACCACCGATGAAATCAGAGGTTTCAAACCTGATATGAATCCTGCATTAAGAGAGGTGCTTGAAGCTTTAGAAGATGAAGCATATGTTGTTAATGATGATGTTGTGGTTGAAGACATCAGCAAAAAGACACAACTTCAAGGCGATAACTATGGAGAAGAAGAAAAGGAAGATGACATTTTCGCACAACTACTAGGGAGCGGTGAAGCAAAAGATGAAGACGAATTCGAGGATGAGTTTGATGAATGGGATATTGATAATGTAGAAAATTTTGAGGATGAAAACTACGTTAAGGAAATGGCGCAATTTGATAATATCGAGAACCTGGAGGACTTGGAAAATATCGATTATCAAGCTGATGTTCGAAGATTTCAAAAAGATAACTCTATACTAGAAAAGCATAACTCGGATGATGAATTTTCTAATGCAGGTTTAGACAGTGTAAATCCCTCTGAAGAGGAAGATGTGCTGGGCGAATTGCCCTCTATCCAAGACAAAAGCAAGACGGGGAAGAAGAAAAGAAAGAGCCGTCAAAAAAAGGGTGCCATGTCAGATGTATCTGGATTTTCCATGAGTTCAAGTGCCATTGCGCGTACAGAGACGATGACAGTACTGGATGATCAGTACGATCAAATCATCAATGGTTACGAAAATTATGAGGAAGAACTAGAAGAGGACGAAGAACAAAATTACCAACCATTTGACATGTCAGCAGAAAGATCTGATTTCGAGTCAATGCTTGATGACTTTTTGGACAATTACGAACTGGAGAGTGGTGGCCGTAAACTGGCTAAGAAAGATAAAGAAATTGAAAGGCTGAAGGAAGCTGCTGATGAAGTAAGCAAAGGTAAACTGTCTCAGAGAAGAAATCGTGAAAGGCAAGAGAAAAAGAAACTTGAGAAGGTCACCAATACACTAAGCAGCTTAAAATTTTAGAGGAATAGAATGAGATGAGAAAGCACCTACATTACAAGTACTGTGTAGACGTGTATACTTAGCCTAGAATACATTGATGCTAAAATACATCCTGCACACCGGGTAATAATTATGAAACGCGGCGGTGCTCTTTGTGGATTTCGGAGAAAGGGGGTGGAGGAAGGAGGTCGATTTTCATTATTCAAATATTGTTTTAGTATAAAGAAAACCGGCGTGCATTGCTTCAGAGAGCCGTTCAAATTAGAAACCATTTGAGATATCTTGTCTTACTACTCGTATTCCGCAGATAAAGTACATTTTAAGAAAGGAAGTAAATACACATAAATAAATAGCAGGAAGAAAATGTCTAACGAAATTGAATTACTGCAGAAGCAAGTCTCTGAATTACAAGACTTAGTGAAGAAGCAAAGTCTGATTATCTCTAAGACAGGAGAGCGTGTGCTGGAATTGCAGTTAGATAAACAAAAGCACGACGTAACTGATTTTGATTCGAAATTCTCTAAATCTATCTCGAAGAAATCAGGATCCGCTACTCAATTCGATGCCACTGATTTTGCCACAAATGAAGATCTAGTGGAATTAGTCAAAGAACTACAGGGTGAGCTAAATTTCATCGAGGAAAGGTCTATCAGAAGACTTGTTAACTCTTTGAAAAAAGATGATGATGACGTTATAGCGCCACTGCCTAATGCAGATGGTGATATTCCTGCTATTTCAGACGGAGTGTTCCCTAAGTCGTTGAAAGAATTTAAAGACATCCCAGACTTAAAACTGGTAAGACTTGCTAAATTCTACGAAAGATTGCCACCAACTCTAAAGGAACAAGAAGATTTTGAAAACTTCCTGGAAGGTAAGGTGGAAGCCTTTCACATTAATGAGACCACTGATGAAGAGATTTCTAAGGAGTTGGAAAAGTTCTCCAAAGATGAGCTAGATGATGCATTTAATGATGTTGCCCGCTATCTAGGTCTCTCCCTTAGAAGAGGAACCGAAATATGGTAAACAGGAAATGAAAAAAATGAAAAAACAATGAATAAGAGGGCTTGAGTTCCAGGTTCTAGAAATTTCCCTCACTTATATATATATATATATATATCTATATACAGATAGTTTTGAGTACATCATAACAGGATTCTCTTTCAATGAAACCTATGTTTTCCGCGGCATTGCAGTTAAAGGATGTTCTAGTGGTGAAAAAGAGAGGAAAAGAATTCAAAGTTTTCCTCCCATAAGTACACCTATACTTTTTATCCGTGATTGAAAGCTGTATACCAACAGCCTTCTATATATTACCTTGTATACCATTCAGTAGTCTTAAGCATCATCTAACTTTTGACCAAGTCCATTCTGATTGGCTGCGGTAGCCCGCTCCGTTTTCCGCTCTAAGCGTTTGGTACTTGTATAAATGTGCACTGGCATTATGATATCGAGATCCCCGCATAGAAATCTCAGGACCAACCAAAAATTGCCAATCACAAGCTCTAAGAATAATAAACGATGTCTGCAATGATGGTCAAGCTAGGACTGAATAAGTCGGCTCTATTACTGAAACCTTCCGCCTTTTCAAGAGCAGCTGCCTTGAGCTCCTCGAGGAGGCTGCTTTTTAATACAGCCAGAACAAACTTCCTTTCTACCTCACCATTGAAGAATGTGGCCAGTGAAATGAACACCAAAGCGGCAATTGCTGAAGAACAAATATTAAACAAGCAAAGAGCAAAGAGACCTATTTCTCCACATCTGACCATTTACCAGCCACAACTAACTTGGTACCTGTCTTCTTTTCACCGTATTTCGTTGGTGCTTATGGGACTAGGTTTCTACTTGTTTACTATACTCTTCGGAGTCTCTGGTTTATTAGGTCTTGGATTGACTACCGAAAAGGTTTCTAATTGGTACCATCAGAAATTTTCCAAGATTACCGAATGGTCCATCAAGGGTTCCTTTGCTTACTTATTTGCGATTCACTATGGTGGCGCCATTAGACACTTGATCTGGGATACCGCTAAGGAATTGACATTGAAAGGCGTTTACAGAACTGGTTACGCCCTCATTGGTTTCACCGCCGTTCTCGGTACTTATTTATTAACTTTATGATTCTTTAAGGCGACGCACCTGTTTCTACACACATATATATATATAGCCAATTTTATATATACGTTCCTATATATGACCCAATACCGCACTTATTTATTCTTTAAGATCTTTATAACCCAAAATGCCGATTAACACAAACCTATATTTACTAGGGGCACATTTTTTATTTTTTTGCCTTTCTGTAAAATACAATAGAGAAAATAAAGGAACAAACAAGAGGAAAAACAGGAAAAGATAGCGCAAGAGTAATCATATTCAACCAAATATCAGTGATTTTTTACAGATATCAAAATAATTTCTTTCCGGATACTTATTGAAGTTATTATTTGTTACCGGCAAGAAAAAGCAAACATAGGCGGTCATTTTTCTTTTGTATAAAGTAAATACAAGAAGAATTATTTTCGAGGAATAACTAGGTGTGCAGAGATATTAAGGAACAAGGAAAGAAGAAAGAAAACAATTCGAAAAAAACTTTATTATTCTAGCACTATTTTAAAAAACTGTCTTTTGACAAAATGTACTTCCCCTTTTTAGGCAGATTATCGATAACAGATTACATTATAGTCGTCTTGGTATACATAGAAAGCATTATTTCATCAGTCCTTAAACTTATACCACAACCAATGATTAACCTTTTCGAATGGCTAATAAATTTCTCAACGTCCTCCGATGACAATACCATCGAAGAAAAGTTAAGGTCAGCTCCAACTATCCATGAAATGTGTGCAATTTTTGATATATCTGTCGAGGATCATTTGGTAAGAACTGAAGACAATTATATCTTGACACTGCATAGAATCCCACCGATTTCTAAAAACAGATTTAACAATAAAGTGGTATACTTACATCACGGTCTTTTGATGTGTTCTGATGTTTGGTGTTGCAATATTGAAAGACATAAAAACTTACCGTTTGTATTGCATGATTTAGGTTACGACGTCTGGATGGGAAATAATAGAGGTAATAAATATTCAACTGCCCACTTGAACAAACCACCAAAATCGAACAAGTTTTGGGATTTTTCTATCGACGAATTTGCGTTCTTTGACATTCCAAACTCAATTGAATTCATCTTAGATATAACAAAAGTGGACAAGGTCATCTGCATCGGATTCTCTCAAGGCTCTGCTCAAATGTTTGCTGCATTTTCGTTGAGCGAAAAATTGAATCGAAAAGTCTCCCATTTTATAGCCATAGCACCCGCTATGACTCCAAAGGGGTTGCACAACAGAATTGTCGATACCTTGGCCAAATCATCGCCCGGCTTTATGTATCTTTTCTTTGGTAGGAAAATTGTGTTACCTTCAGCTGTCATTTGGCAAAGAACTTTACATCCAACACTTTTCAATTTGTGTATCGATATCGCAAACAAGATACTGTTCAATTGGAAGTCGTTTAACATTCTACCGAGACAAAAGATTGCTTCTTACGCAAAACTTTATTCAACGACCAGTGTAAAATCCATTGTTCACTGGTTCCAAATATTAAGATCTCAGAAATTTCAAATGTTTGAAGAGTCTGATAACATGCTAAATTCCTTAACTAGGCCTTACCAAATTGCTAATTTTCCCACTAGAACAAATATCAAGATTCCCATTCTTTTAATTTATGGTGGCATAGATTCTTTAGTTGATATTGATGTGATGAAAAAAAATCTACCCTTCAACTCTGTCTTTGATGTTAAAGTTGACAATTATGAACACCTGGATTTGATTTGGGGCAAAGATGCCGATACCTTGGTCATTGCTAAAGTCTTGAGGTTTATTGAATTTTTTAACCCTGATAATGTTTCAGTGAAGACTAACCAGTTACTACCATCAGCAAGTCTGGTTGAGGAATTACCAAGCACGACATGGAAGACAACTCATCCAACGCATGGTCTCAGTTATAGAACTCACTCGGCAGACCGTTCTCCGTTGTCTGTACAAGCTAATGAAGCGGATGAGGTCCACAATGCTGACAATTCAAGGTTCTTAAGACGAGTGTTTTCTACTAGTGCCATAGACGAGGACAACGAAAATGAGCACCAGGATGATACAGAAGATGAAATCCATAAGGAGCAGCAAAGACGGTTAAGTGCCTATCTGGAATCATCCAAAGATTTACGACAACTAGATGCCAACTCTTCGACAACTGCGCTGGATGCTCTAAATAAAGAATGAAAAGAATGCGAGAGAAACCCTATTAAACTATTTTTTGTCTAGGATAATAATATTAGCGCTAATCTAAAAATCGATGAACTAAAGAAAGAATATACGTACGTTTTATATACAATAAATGTATTTCATAAGAAGTCCTTAATATCCTCATGCTTGTGGATACTGGAAATTAGTAAAGTAATTAACTTCCTTTTAGCATTATTCTTATTTGGCTTAAAAAGGTCACGTGAAGCTCTATTTTTTTCGTTTTTTTTTTTTCACTGATGGAAGAGAAAAACCTCTACATAATAAGGTAACTTTACATATTGATTGCCAATGAGATGTTAAAAAATGGACGGTTCAGACAGTAAAATACATTTAGAAAAAAAGAGAAGGTCTTATCAGTGTATTTATTCACTGTGCAAATTAGCTTTTTTTGGACTTTTTTTGTTTCATTAGTACTTTTAAAAAACCTATTTGTAAATAAAACTAATTCTAGCACTATTCTTTGCACTAGAATAACACAGGGACCATACAGCATAAATTATTGGGTAACAATGTCCTACAATAATGGCAATACTTATTCAAAGAGTTATAGCAGAAATAATAAGAGACCCTTGTTCGGAAAGAGGTCGCCAAATCCTCAGTCCCTAGCGAGACCACCGCCACCAAAGAGAATACGGACTGATAGTGGTTACCAGTCGAATATGGACAATATATCTTCTCATAGGGTAAATTCAAATGACCAACCAGGCCACACGAAAAGTCGTGGTAACAATAATTTATCTCGCTATAACGATACATCCTTTCAAACAAGTTCCAGATATCAAGGTTCAAGATACAACAATAATAATACGTCGTATGAAAATAGGCCTAAAAGCATAAAAAGGGATGAAACAAAGGCTGAATTCCTGTCTCATTTGCCAAAGGGGCCCAAATCTGTTGAGAAATCAAGATATAATAATTCATCCAATACTAGTAATGATATAAAAAATGGCTATCATGCTTCAAAATACTATAACCACAAAGGCCAGGAAGGGCGGTCTGTCATAGCTAAGAAAGTTCCAGTTTCGGTTCTAACGCAGCAAAGGAGCACGTCAGTTTACCTAAGGATAATGCAAGTCGGAGAAGGAACATATGGTAAAGTTTACAAGGCAAAAAACACGAATACAGAGAAGTTAGTAGCGCTGAAAAAATTGAGATTACAAGGAGAGAGGGAAGGCTTTCCCATAACCTCTATACGAGAGATTAAACTATTACAAAGTTTTGATCATCCAAATGTCTCTACTATAAAAGAAATAATGGTCGAATCTCAAAAAACTGTATATATGATATTTGAATATGCTGACAACGACTTAAGTGGATTACTATTAAATAAGGAAGTCCAAATTTCTCACTCACAATGCAAACATCTCTTCAAACAATTGCTATTAGGAATGGAATATTTACATGATAATAAGATTTTACACCGTGATGTTAAAGGCTCAAACATCTTAATCGATAACCAGGGGAATCTAAAAATAACAGATTTTGGACTAGCGAGGAAAATGAATTCGCGAGCTGATTACACTAACCGTGTCATTACGTTGTGGTACAGACCACCAGAACTATTGCTGGGAACTACAAATTATGGAACAGAAGTTGACATGTGGGGTTGTGGCTGCCTCCTGGTGGAATTATTCAATAAAACTGCAATTTTCCAGGGCTCTAATGAATTAGAGCAAATAGAATCAATTTTCAAGATTATGGGAACTCCTACAATAAATAGCTGGCCAACGCTTTACGATATGCCGTGGTTTTTTATGATTATGCCACAGCAAACTACCAAGTATGTCAACAATTTTTCTGAGAAATTTAAAAGCGTTTTACCATCTTCAAAATGTCTGCAATTGGCGATTAATTTGTTATGTTATGATCAGACGAAAAGGTTTAGTGCAACCGAAGCTTTACAAAGCGACTATTTCAAGGAAGAACCAAAGCCTGAACCTTTAGTTCTTGATGGATTGGTAAGTTGCCACGAATATGAAGTCAAATTGGCAAGAAAGCAAAAGCGTCCTAACATACTATCCACCAACACAAACAATAAGGGTAATGGTAATAGTAATAATAATAATAATTATAATAATAATAATAATAATAATAATAATAATGACGATGATGATAAATAAGGATATATAGCCAATTGAAATAAGTAGACACAAAAAATAGATTAATAACTTATTTATTACGCGATACCCGTAAATATGATACGAACATCTAATTTCATGTGAAGCGGCCTAGTGAATAGAAGGTTTGCCTATTTTCACTCGTTCACGATACGTAACTTGGTTGTCTTTTTATGCAAGCTGTTTGTCCATCGTACCAACACTATCTCATTTCACATCTTATAAATTAGTCTGGCCACTAACTGTCTTACCTCTTATGCCTTATTGTGTTTTTCCAAGCATCTGCTCCATATAATAAATGTAACTACCTATCAACCAACTTCCATGTACCTTACCCAATTGGCCTACCAAGTTTTCGTTACATTGTTTCGACATGATATCTAGTTGTTTTGTCGTTTCCTGTAAATTCGTTTGAAGCTCTCTAAGTTCGTGTGCAAGCTGATTATACTGCCTTTGTTTGTTAGCGTTCATTCTCTTGCCTGAAATTCTTTGTGTCCTCTTCGTTTTGAAGTTCAAATGTTCTGATATGTTCTATTTCGCCATTTATCTTGTTGATCTTTCTTCCCACCTTTACAAAAAAATAACGTTGATTTCAATGGGCATGATATAATATGAGCAATACAAAACATCAAAGCCTTCTTAGGAGTGTTACTTTCAAACATGGATCTATAAACAAGTTATTCAATGATTAAACTATATACAGATGAAATTTTTATATCAATAAAACGATCTTTTACGTATCATTCAAAAGAATTTTGGGGCCTTTCTAATGGAAATCTTCGTCCACTTGGGCACCTTATGAATACCCTTCCTATAACCAACAGCTTTTTTATCAAAAGTCCAATATTTATCTTTAGAAGACATTTGATTCTCCTTTGGAAAGACTGATGGTTTGTTTAACAACCTTAACGATTTACTTCTTGGCTTGTATTTCTTTTTGCTCTCCATGGCTTCTTGATAAGTAAGACCTTTATCCTGACATCTTCGGACGTGGAGACCTAAAGTTAATTGCTTTATGACTTGATCAACGTTTCTTAATCTTTCCCTTTGACGGGTTTTTTGATGTGTGGACATTCTCCATGGAATTTTCCATAGTAGGCCACCAGCGACGGGGCTTGTTAATTTGAATGGGCCAAACATTGGAGTCTTATAACTTGGGTAGCCTTTTAAATACGTCTCCTTCCTACAAAGTACGGATATCTTTTTTCCCTCTTTGGCTTCCCTTTGTCCTTTTGTTATACCGTTCTCTTGAACTTTTTGAATGCTCTTGTACTTCTCCGATTATAAAGTTGAAAACGGAGTGCCCTGTATTTATACCTATGATAGTTTAGGAAGATTTAACCATAATTAAAGCCAGAGATACAAAAGTCGAATATCTTCAAGTTATCTGGAACAACTTTCATATATTTGATAAGATGGAGCAAAACAAAGATCCGCAGATGATCTCGAAACATAGTTCTAGGCTACCTATATGGGTGCTAAGTCCTCGCGAAGAACAACAGGCTCGCAAGAACTTGAAGACGGAAACATACAAAAAATGTGCAAATTTTGTTCAAGCAATGGCAGATTGTGCTAAGGCAAATGGAATGAAAGTTTTTCCCACTTGTGATAAGCAACGAGATGAAATGAAATCGTGCCTCCTGTTTTATCAAACAGATGAGAAATATTTAGATGATGAAAGGGATAAAATTGTTTTAGAAAAAATCAACAAGCTTGAAAAGTTATGTCAAAAACAAAGCTCTACAAAATAAGCTGTGTTGATTGATGTTTTTGATTTACATCTTTTAAGGATTTTTTGATATATCCATTCTTGTACATAAATTATATACACACAGCCCAACAATAAAAAGGAAAAATTAATACGAAGGGTATATATGTATGATATAATACTTAAGTCCACTACAACGGACGTTTATAGTCAGAATAAATCGAGGAGATCCTGTGACACTATATTGCCGCCCGAAACATCGGGATTGTTTTTACCACCAGAAGATATACCGTTTGAGTCGCCACCTAGTTTCAGCTCCTTCAACCCTTGTACAGCCTTGGTATCATTTGTATTTATTTGTGTGGCATCCTCAGATGGTCCGAAATCAAATAAATCATCCAAATCGCCCAAAGTTGTTGAAGTATTCAGCATTCCTGCATTTGTATTTGTTACATCATCTCTTTCATCAAAATCCAATAGCACATCATCGTTAGCCTTGCTAGAAATTTCATTTTTTGCCATGCTTTCTAATTCCTCTATATGTTTTCCTTTAACTATATTTTGAACATACTTTTTGCCTTTTCTCCTATTTGAGTCGGGCTTGAAATAAATGGAACTTATAGTACCCAATTCCATTAATAGTTTCTCTAGCACTTCTGGTGAAAACTTCTCCAGTGTATTGGAGATCATTGGAAGTTTATTTTGACATAGATCATTAACCAAACTTTCATTATTTGGCATCGAAAGGCATCTCCAATACATCATAGCCATATCTCGCACATCTAATTCATGTGTCTGTTGTGTGGCCAATTCTAGGACGCTTTGTAGCATACTACCCGTTAAAGTAGCATGTAGTCTGACTATTGTCATTAGTAAAGACATCTGTGTTAAAGCTTCCTCTTGAACAAAGTTCTCTATAAAAATATTGATTTTTGACTCCAAATCTGAGAAATTGTTGGGATGCTGTCCTAGCAACCAGACATAGTTGCACTTTGCAATATCTGATTGTAATAACACCTCTGGATTTGACCAAGTATTAAATACTGCACAAACTTGTTTGGCCATCTTATCGTTTCCGGGGCAATGTCTTAATAAATCACATAATGATATACAGCAGTCGTCTTTTATTGTGTCTTGTCTTTCTAACAATTCTAGGAGAATATCCAAGACTTTACTGACGAATGATTCTTGTGCATATTTAATACCCAACTGGGACAAAGCTTGAATAGCTCTTGAAACAAACTCAGGTTCATATTCCATTGCGTATTCCTTTAATTCTGTCAACAACAAAGTACATTGTTTCAAGTTGGAAGGATCGACTAGTCTTACAAGGATATCGATCTTCTCTAACTTGACGTAAAGAGGATCGTTGAACTTGACATAAAATATTCTCAATTCTTTGGTTAACAGCTCTGGATATTTCTCCAATATGATCCTAATATTTTTCAAAGCAACATATTGCATTTCAGGCGGCGTAGACATCAGTGATACAAAAGCAGATGATAATCTTTTCATTATCAGACTGTTCGAGGAATATTCAATTTGAGGCAAGTTCCTTACGATTACCTTTATTGTAGCTAAAACAACGGCTGGATTAACGTGTTGTAAATGCGCAGTTACTCGATCAATGATATCTTGTGCCTCTAAAGAATCTTTTGCCGAATATTCCGAAAGAGTTCCTAGTATGATAATTCTAGCCCATTCCGTACATTCGTTCAAAGCTAATAAGAATTGTGAAACGTGGGACTGGATCAAACTTGAAAGATCAACGGCATCCATATCCATATTGTGAATTTCAATTAATGCTGCTGTTGCGTTTGCAATGACTAAAGGATTTGAGTCATCTAGGGCATTGACCAAATCTTCGACGACACCCAACTCAACGCATAAATCCTTGTTTAATTGGAAAAGTTTTGCGACACATATCACTGCGGTTTTTCTAACATATGCATTATCATCATGCAAGGTACGGCGGAGTGGTGTTTCAATGTATTCCAGGATTTTGTCAACTCTTATCATTGACATCGTTCTGATTGCCATGCAGCGAATTAAGGGATTTGGATCTTGTGCATCAGTAATGAATGTGTTAACGGCAAGAATACATAATTCGGGATGCGTCTCAGCATAATTCATCACATAAAGATAAACCAGTTTTTTTTGTTCAACGTCAATTGTGGCAATGTTTTTCAAGACGTCTGGGAACAGCGAAGAGACATCTTTTCCCAACGTCATTTGCTGGATCGTTTTCTTTATTGCATCTTTCCGAGTCTGTGGGTATTGAGATACTAATCCAGTTCTTAATTCACTCAGTTCACCCTTACCGGATATTTTTGGCGCAATTCTAATGGAGTCTTTTAGAAACTTCTTGATTCTTTTATCCAATGGTGGCATAGTTGAAACTGTTTTTTAAGTGCAGTGGGAAGCTGAGCAAAAAAAAAAAACTAAGCTGCAGGAAGTGAGTTCGTACCCAGATAATTGGTGTATTATGACAATAAAGCTACAACAGATAACGCTTAGTCATTGGGAAAGTGTTCTTTATATCGTAGGCTTTCTTCACTGAAAAGAGCTCTTTCTGATATTACTACAAGATTTGAAACTCATAATATCATTCTGTACGCGAAAACAGAAGATGTGACAATAAGACATGAAGTATATAAAAGAATAACAATAATTATGCTCTGTTTGTAAAGCGTTAATTAACATATGCATGTTCGTTTTTCAGGCAATATGATCGATGGTTTTCAGACCCTTTTAAATAATGGGTCTTAGTATTTATAAGATTATGCAATTTTTTTTTCTTGGTGAAAAGAATTCTTCAGCTATGAATAAACGTCGTTGGCAAATAATGGCCTCGATTAAGCACCTACTCTGTTCTCTAAGACTTGTGAGACTGTGCTATAAATTCCATCGCATCGCTACCGCCTTTCTCTAGCATGGGGCATTCTAAAACATCAGCGATACATTTCCAAGGGTCTTTTAGCCCTCCCCATTTTAGTAAATGCTTTTTAAATTTATCACCATTTTTTCGACTGTACGGATCATCCTCGAAAAGGGCGTACCAGATTTTAGAAGCTATCGTCCTATCAAATAAGTAGCTGTAATAAGTTGCCCCGTATCCAAATAAATGGCCGAATCTTCCACACCAATTACTCTGATCGTCCACTAGGACCTTTAAACGTCGTTCTAGTGCTTGATAGTTTTCCACAACGTCAAAGTTATCAATATCAGAAATGATTTTTTCATCATGAAATGATTGATCCAGCATAGCCATCTTTGCTTGAGAGTATGTTTCACAATTTTGAAGGAAGTTAGTGCTTTTCATGAAGCGCTGTAACATATCAGCCTGAATTGTTTCTCCAGTCCCGTAATGTTTGCCAATCTTTGTCAGAATTCGTATATCCTTAGCGAAGTGCTCCATCAGGATACTTGGTAACTCTACAAAATCAGTAGCACATCTTGTACCACTTATATTTTGCATATGAGTTCTCCCTAACATTGAGTGCATTGCATGTCCCATTTCATGGAAGAGCGTTTCAACTTCACTAAGCTGCAAAAAACAAAGACTTTTTTTAGAAGCGATTAGTATTGGAGAAAAATTACACACCAAAGAAATAACAGGTAATTGAAAGTAGGTACCGTCTGGATTCTCACCGACTTGGATGGTTGAGAAATCAGTTTCACTGGGATATATTTGCCTAGAGCAACAAACTGTGAAATGAGCCGGATTTGAAGTCTTGCCATTTCGTTCGAATAAATCACAATAAATTATGCCGATGATTCCTTCCTCTTCAGATATCACATTCAATCTTCTCACGTCTGGGGACCATGTTTCTCCCTCATCAGTAATTGCTGGCTCTAATCTAATACCATATATTTGCTGAAACAAATCTGACAAGCCCTGAATGACATTTCCTAATGTAAAATAATAGCTTATTTCTTTGGCATTGGGAGAGTTTGACGGGTTGAGCTGGAAATATTTGCCAGTATAGTAATCCCTATCCCATGGTCTCACGAGCTTCAATATTTCGTCCGTGTTTGTAGTCAACGGCTTCTTAAGATCTTTGGCCTTGAGTTCAGCTATAAATTTCAATTCATTTGCTGTCTTCTCTATAGTATTGTTCATTAACGTCAAAATAAAATCTTGAACATCTTTCGGATTCTTTGCCATTTTACCTTCCAATTGATACTCTGCGTAACTTGTTTTGTGCATTAAATTAGCCAAGATTGCCCTTAGTTTGATTAAGTGACTCAATCTTTTAACCTGTTTGTCAGAACAACTGTGAAGAGCGGTCCACAACTTTTTTCTTACCATCTCATTTTCACAACTTTTTAATAATGCATAAGCTGCATACCCAAATGTAGGTACTTTATAATTTTGCCCTTTTACATCTTTATTTAATTGCTTCAATAGAAATGTACTCACTTTACTATTATCCAGATCTTTACATGGTATCTTCACAGAATTTGAACCAGGATAGTCTGTATGGTTGATGAATTCTTGACCTACTAAACTGATTTCCTGAGATAACTGGATAAACTTTTCTCTAACATCTGGATTCATATAGATTCCTGACTTTTCAAAATCATCCAATAATATTTTACCAACTTTAAGTTCTTCTGCGCTTAACTTCGAAGACACTTCTGGATTGTTTAAAACCGACTTTAGTATGTTACATAAGGAAACATCAGTGTTCAAGACATTCATGAATTCAAACATTTGTTCATGGCAATCTTGTGCTGCCCTAACAAATGCATCATCTGGATGTGTTGACCTAATAAACTCGCACAAATCAATAACTCGACATAGCGTATCGCTTAATCTGTCCAGGTTCATAATATAGGTTAATTTACCACTCTCGCTAAAATCATTCCTCATTTTGTCGAGAAGTTCTTGTGCTTGCTGCAAAGAAACCTGGCTAAACTTACGCAAACCATCTGGAGAAGTCAAATAAGGGTTCTTGAAAAGTCCGGTTTTATTTTTTTTAAAAAGATATTGTGAGATCTTGCTATTATTAGCATCCTGACCATTAATATTTCTCCAATATGAATTGTCGTCGAAAATCTTCTTAATGCTTCCTGGACTGGTCCTAGAGACTGCGCCGGCTGTGGCGAAGAACCTGAGTAACTTATTTTGGCGGGAAAGTGACGGTATGGAGGCATTGGACCCGGCTTTCAATATTATCGTGCGAAGCATTACTGATATTACTTTCGGCGCCTTCACTTAATGTTCTGATACCTATTCCCTTACACATTTAGTCTTTGCAAGTAAATCCATCATTTGTTTTGATTTTGACGCTATATATGTATTTTTCTCACTTTTGTTCATGAGGCGGTGACGTAAAATTCGCCATATCCAATGAGGAATCGACATCTTTCGGCATTTCAACATATTGATGAAAATTTAGAAGAATATATATACAAATGTAAGATTTATATAGGCGTACCATCAACCTTTTTAAGTTCACGTTGAGCTTCCTCAATGAGTTCATTAAATCTAATCATCTCTGAAATACGAATAGCCTTTTTAAGTTCCTTCTTAGATGCCCTCAAGCGTCCCTTATGCAAATTTATCACACCAATACCGTAGTGAGCAAGGGATAATGCCTTAAGTATTCTCTGATCCATTTCGCTTTCCATTGCAACTTTTGGATATTGATTTTCATTGGCAAAGCTGATAATACTTTTATAGCAGTCAGCCGAGTACTGTAAGCAGGAATTCTGGTTTTCTTGTAACCTGGACCGAATAAGTTCTAAAGGTTCTGATTTTTTGTACGGTTCATTATCAATAGCGTATAGACTTCCTTCGAACTTCTCTGAATTTAGATAAAAAATCGACCCGAGCTCTGCCTGGGCAAGCAAGATGTCGTCCAGAGGACTATCCGCTAGTAACATCCATTCTAGTGTTGTTATTTTGCTATTCAAGGCCCCAGAAAGATTACTCCGATTGAGACAGTAACGAGTATATAAATCTCTTGCAGTCAGAAGTTCTTTCATGAAAACGCATTGTTCGCTTTCAGGTTCCTTTATCTTCAACTCCTGTTTTCTTTTAGAGTTTAAATGCATTTGGTAGTCAGGTTTGGATTTACCAATAAATGGTAGACCCTTGAAATTCTTCCAGTCAAGCTGTTGGTTGTTTAAAAGTTCTGATTTGGAAAGAACATTTTTGAACTCCGGTGAGTTCTCCAAAAATTCTCGTTGAGCTAATAAAAGGTGCATTATCAATAACGTTGCATTAGTTTCAGAGTCTTTATTTATTTCATTGAACCTTACCAAAATTTGAAGGTCTCTTTTCAACAAAAAGAATTTTCTCTTCGTTGACTTATCAGTAGTTTTGCTTAGTTCATTATAGAACTTTTTCAGCATGTCTCCATATAAAGCTGTAGCATCATTATACATATGTAATTTCTCATACATTTCTCCGATTTTGATTTCAATACCGGTATATTCATCCGAAAGTAGATCCACGTTTTCGGCTTTACATTCTTCTAAAGCTTCGAGGTAGTACTCAAGGCTTTTTTGGTAGTTCGCACCTTCTTTCTTAATTTCTGAATGTAACCCCTTCCTTAATATTTTAGCAACGGGTTTGGGAAAAGTATGATGTGGCCAATAAACCCACCATATGTTAAAAGCGATGAAACTTACGATGCCTGTCGATAACACCCATTTCTGTAATTTGCTCCTTCTTTTGAATGGTATTCTCCAAAAACTTTGTTCCTTTAATGTAGAATAAAACTTGAAACGGTGATTGGTAAATAAGTTGAGGTTAGTGAGCCGTTCTACGGTCCCTTCATTTTTGACTGATCTATGAAGGTATTTCCACATACTAAATGAGCATAAATTTCTTCATTACAATATCTTTATAATGCTGTTTTTACGTTCTCACTTTGTGCCCTTTTATATATCCTAAAGGATTTAGTTCAATTTTAGAAATTTTCGTGCGGCTGAGTGTCCGCAAATCGTTCTTTGTTTGGTATGTATTACTAGTCAAGGATTATTTAATGGTATTTGTTACGAGAACCAAATTACACACAAATCTCCTCAATCGTTTTCTCATCAAGATAAATATGAGAGAATCAATTTATAAGGTAATTGTTTTATCTATATCAGGTACAAAGTATCAAAATGTGGTCGGAAAAACTTTATAAGTAATGAATCACTAATAACTCTTGAAAAGCTGGAATGTAATGCCATAGTTTAAAGTAAAAGTAAAGTTACATGCCGTTATAAAAGAAGGAAAATATGATATATCCCCGGATGCCCTTGGCAGACTGGTCCTCTATCAATATCGGTAATTGCATTGTTGGATATGATCATATATCTAAAAACTATACTGGCAAGTGACAGTTGTGTAAGCGCAATAGCTCTTTGCAGATATACAGTGATCCACATACGATAACAGGAACAATCGTCTTTAACCCACTTGTTTCAAGGAAGGTCCAGACACTTTGAAGATCCGGCTGCATGTTAACATTTCTCGTATACCGGTTTTTGATAAATGCGAGAAGATTCACCGGTTCTAGGGATTGGATCCACGGCATTCCAACCACTGACCCAAATCTAGTCACGATAACATAATCTTGTGGACGTATTAGCGGATCAAGTAAGGGAGACACCTTTTTCCCAGTTGTTATAGCAATGACAAATGTTAATGGCGTATCACCGTACGTGGTCCTTAAATGGCAGGCTAAATTTCGAGCTGCCTTCGCATTATTTGCGTTGTCTAATAGTAATGCGATTTTCTTTCCACTAGTAGATTCATAACAGTAATCCAAGCGATGTAAACTTCTTGGCCAATCCACAGATATTAAACCTTGAGATAGTTGATCCTTTGAAATACAAACCTTTTTTTCCTTGCTCAAAAAGTCTAAAACCGCTATCGCAACTCTCAAATTAAATATTTGATATTCTTCTTCACTGTATGGCAGGCAAACTTCAAGAGTGCCCCATGTGTCTGTGTATACATTGTAATCCTTAAGAGAAGGGTCGGTGATTTCTAATGGACATCCAACATCATGGCACCGCTTCGTTATCGTATTTCGTACAAATTCATCATTAGAACCGTCTAATAGAAAAATTGCTTTATTTGTGGAACTTTCAGTAATTTGAGACAAAAACTTGCATAAAAAAGCTTCATCGCTAATGCCCACGTTAGTAATGGCGCAACAGACTCTATTTTGACCAGCAATTATACTTCCAGGGTCCTGTTTTCCAGCTAAACCAGCTTCTATTATGCACCATTGGCAATTTTTCTTAGCGAAGTATACGAGAGCTACGCTTGTTAGCAGTTCGAGGTTGTTGCACTGTAATTTCAAAGACCTATCTGCTTTTATAAGTTCCTTCTCGATCCTAGAATACTCTATTAAGGAAATGGCTTCATTATTAATGCTAATATCCTCTTCTTTGGCGTTTAGCAAGGAAGATGTAGTATACCTACCAATCAAGACCCTTTGCCGCTGTTGCTCCGGATGCTGCAATATGGATGTCAAAAATTTAGATACTGTCTCCTTACCATTTGTTCCCGCTATATGTAGGATTGACAAACTATCTTGGGGATTTCCCACGTGCTCCAACAAACGGTTTATTCGAGGTAAAGTTTGCCTTCCGCTTATATCATCCATCTGCTTCTTATGTAATCTGTTGCCGGCCAAACGAGCAATATTATTCTATATCAAAATCGTCAGGAAACTGGTCGACTTGACTCAAGTTTCATTAAGACAAGAATATAAATTTAAAAAATCATTATTGACCTAAATTGGGGTCCCTCCCACATCAGAGGAGGCTTCATTTTATGCTATAGTTCCCCATATTTTTTTCCTTGGCACACCTGTCATTCTCCTTTGCATACCTATTGTATCAAAAAGTGAGAAAAAAACAGCGCGGTTTGAGATGCTGAAAATGAGTACGCCAGAATAAGAGCCGATCATCAGTGTTTTGAAAGCTTACTTTCTGCGCTATGTGATGAGGCTATTCATGTATCTATATATGTTCTATTAACTAGTGGTACTTATTTGCTCTTTTTAAGCTAAAAACTGAAGGCCTCAGTTTTTCAATTTACCAAATTTGTCATGCCATTTAGTAGCGACAACATCAAATTCTTCGTCCAAGGCGCTCAGCTTACCATCTAAAATGGAGTGCCACGCAGCTGACAAGGTCTGAAATTCTTCTTCGGAGTTGACAGGAAGAATCTCCTGCAAGAAGATATTATCAGTTTCTCCGATATTCGTTCCGTCCTCATCTGCGCATTTAATGGCAAATTGAACAACTTCTAAATCTAGCAGGTTGCTGCCTATACGCAAAGACTCAATCATCCATTGAGAAAATTTCACGAAATGATTGTAGGTATCGTCAATGGCTAATATGGACTCTGCTGTTAGCGTTAGGTCCTCGTTCAAAGTTTTAGATAAAATTTCCTTTTGTAATGACTGCGTTAGATAATAGTTCAGTAAGTCAAACGTTTCAACACATTTAACAAACATTGAGGCTATTGGTAAAATTACCTTGTCAAACGAATCCGCCTCTGGATCTAATTCGTTTTTACCTTCATTGATAAACTCTGATGCATTATAGCTTAACACACAATCGTTGTAAAATCTCAATTTCTTAACAAATTTAATCAAAGTAGTTCTCTCGAATCGTAGCGTAGCTACCCTTCGCAAATGACTGATGAACTTGTTCAGCACGTGAATATAAGATGAGAGATACCGGGAGAGTAAGGCGAGTATTTGTTCAACTAATTCACAAGTTCCAGGAGTAACTTTGATATCTTTGTCTTTGCTCATTTTTAAGTGTCTGGTATTATGCAAAAGGAAAATTAAGGAGGGTTTACTGTGCTTTCTCTTTTTTTGAGAAAAATGTCTTGAGTAAAGTGAGGATTTTACTGTCAAATCTTTAAAGCTTGTTTTGAACGATGTCCTGCATTAAGGTGGGAGTTTTTCAAAACGGGAAAATACAAACAAAAAATGAAAAAAAAAAAAGGGACTTTAACTTTCTGCGAGAGTATGTTTAAAAGTATATGTAATGCACTTTTGGTATGTTAAGAGGCATGCACGAAGAACCATTCTATAAGAGACTAAACATCTATATATTCATGTAAATTACCAGTCATCATCATCATCGCCATCGTCATTATCATCATCGTCAGCACTTTCCGCCCGCATTTTGTTTGCTCTTGCTGCCAATGCAGAAGCTAAACCGTCGCTAAACGTCCCCACCGGATTACTCTGATTATCACTAGTGGGTCCAACTGTTGCACTTCCAAACTGTACACCTTCTTGTGCACTTGAAATGGTATTGTCGATTTGGCTTGATTTCTGATTTGTAACGTCATTCACTGCCCCTGTCGCTGCAACAGGCACCGTATTTCTTGTGTCTTTATAAGGAGTCATATAAGCAGTAGGAACCCAACCTTCTTTGCTTCCATCGAGAAGCTTTGCTAAAGACCAACCACTAGGTTCATCCCTGCTTATAAATACAATATCGCCCTTTTTTAATGGCAACTCCGAAGATGATCCGGAACCTGGAAAGTCGTATGCAGCTTCGAATTTCGGATCCTTTGGTTGGCCCATGGGGGGAGGGGGTGGTGGTATTGGTATGTTTGCAGTTGCAGTTGTCTCCTTTAACGGTTCTTTATTTTTTTCAACCCCTTTTGAAGGTGGTATCGATACCTGGTTTTGCTTAGCGGATGAGGATTTGTGGCTTGAGGAGGCTTTCTTTACTGCGACTTTTTCCTTCGATGAGGGTTTTGAGCTGTGTTTCGAGCTTACTTTTGCAGCAGGGATTGCAGATGACTTTATTGGTACGGTCTTATCCGGTTTAGGATTGTATGCTGCCTGTGCAGCTGTAGCTGCCAAAGATAACGGATTCACAGGTTTTTGCGAAGGGAGAGGTTGCTTTTTTGCAGCATCCCTATGACTTCTATGGCTATGTGTATGCTTATGAGTAGATTTGTGTTTACTCTTTTTGCTTTTGATAGGTTTCCCGCTCAACCCACCTGGATTCTTAGGTTTTTTATTCGATTTGGAGTTAGCAGGGTGTCCGCGACGCACGTATATTGTACTTGACTTGTAGACGTCACCGTATTTCGGTGCTGAATCGCTTATCTTTGAGCGGACAGTGTGCAACTTGTTTGGTTGTTTGTGATATTCAATCGTGGGACCAACTTTTATCATTATCTTTTCATTTAATTTTTTCAAACGTGTCATTAATTCCGTCTTGAAAGGCGTGTTAATGAGTGGATCGGGTTGTGTACTATTAACAAGGATAACGCCCATCCAATCGTCTTGGAGGTTTGTTAAGCTCACTTGTTTAATTTTACCGACATCAATTTTATAATCTTGTGTATATTTCATAGCATTCTGTTCCCGTGTTTGTCCAATAATATAAAATGTCTTTTTTGTTAAGATAAACACTTTTTTCAATCTTTGAGCTGATCTGCCAAATTTAGAGTGCAGGCATTCCCCCTTTATCGAAAAAACAACTTTATCCTTAATTCCTACCTGTCTTCTGATGTACGATCCTTTCGTTTTAGACTCATTGCAGGATAAGTAATCACCCATAAAAGCCCTGTATCCAAGTAAAGACATGGATCTTCTCTCTTTTTTACCCGCTAAAAGTTTGGTTCCATAATCACGAAGCTTGACGTACTTGTTTCCACCCTTTTTCTCTCTGATAGTACGCTGAATTTTTATCGCAGCATCAATACGCCTTTGAAGAAACCTTCTCCATGCTCTCTGGATTCTAGCAGCCATGTTGTACCAGTATTTATCACGCATGTCTTCTAGAGCAAATAGAGATTCTGGAGTTTTAATGAATACGCTTGTCACTCCAAGTTGAAATTCTTTTTCTGGTATCATGGCATCTCTTAAAATAAGCTTGACTGCCTCAAGGGTGTCCCCATCCCAAGTGTAATCACCAGCATATGAACAATCTGGAGATAGTAAATAAAATCTTTCGACGAATTTTTCGAAAGTTTGTCTGTAAGCGAAACCGGCTCTCCTGATACGAACATTTTCTTGCAAACCCAAATATTTTACTTGATGTAGCACTTGGTGATCATCATAATCATTTGGTGATTTAGTTTGATTAGGCTTGATTGTTCTGATATAGGAAGGCTCAGCTTTTGACAAAGTTTCCACCAGTTCATTTGCACTTTTAATAATTTTGTCACCTGCTGTTGGAGGCCGTCTCTTTGAATCTTTGTCAACATCATCAGGAAAAATCGTGGAAAGGAATGTATTTGTCGTTGTTCCAATTAATTCAATTAGGTCCTTTTGAAGTTGGTCTTTATTTTTATCGGTGATACCATTGATGTCATAGGTGACATCTCCAGCGTAATGTTTAATAACAAATTTGTTGGCCCTTAATTCGAAGTATGGATTTGAATTAAATAAGTTAAGTCGTTGAGCAAACGCCTGGTCAGCGGCATTGGAGTCTGCATGAGCAGTTGCAATAGAGTCATTCATTGCAGCAAGAATGCCCGGTGGATTTTTCGCCTCGATTAAATCACAGACAACTTTATTGTCAAAGTATTTGATGGGGGTCCATTTGATTTTTTCTCTTTCATAAGTTTCTTGTTCAGCCTTCAAAGTCAATTGGATAAAAATCTGTTGTAACTTTTCATTAACATAATTGATACATATTTGCTCAAAAGAGTTGTGTTCAAAAATTTCGAAGCCGTAAATGTCTAGAATCCCAATTGATTTATCAGCACCAGGAAATGCCTGCAAAGATACGTTAACCCTATCGACAATCCAGTCGAATAAATTATTATAAATTGCCTTAGCAAGGGCGTCTCTCACCGCAGTTGCTTGGACTGGGTTCAAAGGTACATGATAAACTGAGCCTCTCTTCATTCCATGACTGGTTTGCATGATTCTTTCCACTAAACATTTTACCAGTAACGAAGCATCAACCTGCAACAAATAAGCGACAAAATCAGTCACTGAGGTATCTCCTACCTGAGCATTGCCCTCTTCATTTTCTATAAAGGAAATGTTACCAATCCACAGAATTGCCGCCAGCATCCTAAAAATTTGGTCTTGTTCTTCCTGGACTAAACCAATGGTTCTCATAGCCTCTAACGTGCCTTCGTAATCTTTTACGTCATCAATTGTATCTGCAGTAGTACAGCCAGCCGCAGCAGTGTAAATATATTGCTCAGGCATTTGCACACCGAACATCTGTTTATATGTATCAGATGCTCCCTTAGTGAATTGGTAAAAAATATGAAAGTTTCTTTCGTTCTTAATTTGACCAACAACTCTTTGTTTCTCTAGCAAATAATTTGTGATATTACCTGCGCAAGGTTCAAATTGTGAGTTGAATTTAATTTCTAGATACTTCCCGTGCCTTGAAGAATTGTTGTTCCGCAGAGTTTTAGCACAACCGAATGACTCGAGAAGTGGATTAGTAGCAAGAACCATATCTTTGATCTTCCCAATCGATTCTGAATGGCTATTAGATGCAGCTGCAATATATTGCATAATACGTTTGGCTGCTTCTGTCTTACCGGCACCAGACTCACCAGAAATAATAACACACTGATTTTCATTGTATGATTTGAGATTGTAGTACATAGATTCCGCAATAGCAAACACGTGTGGTGGAACTTCAAGTCTATTTTTTCCTTTATATGACTCTAAAACGGCATTTGTATATATTCCCAAATCGCGGAACGGATTTACACTAATTAACACATGGCCAATATAGGTATAAATAATTCCATTCTTAAATCTTTTTTTCAAATTTTCATTGATAGATTCATCAGATATTTTTGACAAAAGTGTCAAATCAGAAATACCTACTTCTTTCTTTTTATTTGCATCAAATGTAGCCTTTTTGATTTTTGCAGATCTCTTCTTGGGCTCCTTAACGTCCTTTCTGCGTGCTCCCTTTTTTATGACAGCCATTGACGGTTATAAGTATTTCTCTTTACTTTTTTTGATTCAAATGTGATCAGCAAATTAATGTTTTATAACTGGATTGTTGTTAATTTGCTCGCGGTCAATTGAATCGAGATTGCTTTAACCCTTTATAATAGATTACTCTATATTTACTTGTCACAGCAAACGGTTTCCTTTTTCGGTAAAGCTCTTCCCGAGGTTTATTATATAAATGCAAATCGATCAGTTTACCTTTATTTTTAGTTAGAAAAGCGATGGAGCTAGCATCTTGCTACTATATAATAGTTGTTCAAGATCGTAGGTCTGCCTGCCGAGTGATTAGGGGAGGCTACTGAAGTTTGTTTTAATGTACCGGTTACATTTTCTTGTACGAAAGTATATGAAGGGGGCTTATTACTTCCAAGCCTATATTTTCTGTGGCATCGATTAGTATAGTATAAAAGAGGGAGTGGACATAGCGGTGAAAACTATACAAGAATAAAAAAGGAACTAAGAACCCTTTGCATTCATATAATTTCACATATGCATTTTTTATTTTATACTCAAATGTATGTTCTCACCTAGCTTGAGAAAGCGATGATCAAAGTGAAAGGTTCAACCATTTCTCAAAGTGCTTAACACATTATTTGAAAAGAAAGGGTTTTATTCCATCCACTCTATTATATCTATAAAAAATTATTTAAATTACCCACATATTTGAAAGTCCCGAATGGGCGCTGTGGGAAAATTCAGAGCCTGCCGCGATCGGCCGTGTTGACTGGTACTTCCACGACGACAGCGACGACTTTACCTGTGTCCAGGTTATAAATTGGAGGATGCTGTAAGTTTCTCAAGACACTTTGAATGACACCTGAGTGACAAGTAAGCGAGATGAATTTTTCTTCGCTTGACAATTGATTAAATAGTTCAAATAATCCATTCAGTGTACGTTTGTCCATTTCAGCACACGTTTCTCTATGATCAGGAAGCCACAATTCATCATCTTCTGGGTAATCTGGTACATATTGCCAATGTACAGTGTGGCCCGATTCCGTGCTGAAATCCTGGTATTCGTCAACTGCCATTGAGTGAGCCACTCTTTTGTCACAAGTGTGAGAGCCCAACGTCTCCCTTAGACCTTCTATAATGCGTGTAGAAATTTTAGTTCCGGCCGGTAATTCTTGCGTCTCCGCTAACACTGGTGTCCACGACTCAATGAATGTTTCGAGACATCTTCTCATTGGAGAACTGAAAAACACATGAGGTAGCATACCTAATTGCTTTGCCATTGGTAGCAAGACATTCGATCCTGTTCTTCTAACTTGATCTTTACCCAGAGGTGTCAGTTTAGAGTCAAGCCACTCTCCATGTTCATCGCCCGAAAGCAACGACCAATAGGCGTCCCATTTCTCCATACCGTACCTCAGTATGGCAGCATTGTGGTAACCTTGACCATGCCTAGCTAAAATCAACAGCTTATAGTGGCGATTTTTGGTATTTCTAGGGATAGCATGATACAGTTCCTTCCAATTCTTATGGTTAATCAATTCTAAGTGATCATATTTCGTGGAGTCTAATCCTTGAAAACCCTCACTTGGATATGCAGCAAAATATCCTGGGACTGCTCTGAGTGACATTGTTGAATAACTGTTGGTGATTTCACGCAGCGGAGTCTTGGAAAGAATTCGTTAAATAACATACAAATCTCTCGAGGGTTTTTTTTTGCAAATGACACTTTTTACTTTTTCCAGTACTAGCTAGCACCCGAAAAATTAACTTGACTCGCACATGCTTGCTGGGTCATATCCGAATCTGCAAGAAATTAGGATTACAAATATTTATTCAAACGTTGCACAACCACACAATAGAAGATAATATCTGTAAATTTTAATCGCTTTCATCTGAAAACACTGAGCCTCTTCTTAATTTTCACGGACTTTTTCGCAGTCCAGGTTTGACCGGCTAAGTACGGACCTCTTTTGTTTGGAATAAGAGTTTGGTATTAATCAATTGTTGGTACAAAAGATTAATAGTATTACTTGTGTTTTCAGAATATAATTGTCCGTGAGCGTCCTAACTGTCATCGAGTTTATAGGAAGCTAATTAGTAAGGACTGACCATGCAAACCCAGCAATGAATGAAAGGATATAAACGAGGGAAGAAATGGTAGCAGTATTAAGTAAAATTGTCCATTTCCCCTCGTGGAATTATCCAAAACGCGGCAGAAGAACTTTTAAGTTATCTACTGTACATAGTGTTATTGTCCTCACGTGAATTGAATTGAAACTTTTTCAGAATATTATCGCTGAACTATAAATGAAATTTTGTAATGATTGTTCTGATCCCATCTTACTAAAAGCATTATTGTGAAATATAAAATACAATAAATTTCTTCTCAAAAAAACTTGCCGTACATGATATGGAGAAATAGGTGAATTTAGGGATAGTAGTTATTATAGAGAGCCTATTATAGAGAATCTATTATCGATTTCTAACCGTCGTATCAATCACGTTTAAAAGCCTTGTTGGCGCAATCGGTAGCGCGTATGACTCTTAATCATAAGGTTAGGGGTTCGAGCCCCCTACAGGGCTTTCTTTTTTTAAAACACGATGCTAAAGCCGACACCGTTCAAACACAAGTGGCAGCATTTCTCTCGAGAACAGCAATGCCCACAGTTTTATTTACAATTTTACACTATTGACGTGGAGATTTTTTTATCCCGCATATGACCTAGTAGAGGATCTCTGTCTTCCCCTGATAAATGTCAAATGTATGACGTTACCACAATTGTCTCACGGTGGTTTCAGTCTGTCATGAGGAATAAAGGCATTCAGTACCGATAATGCTATACTTGTAAATAGAAAAATGATGTTCTAAAATCGGCATTCTCGCTATTTGAGATTTTGTCTTTTTTTACCTGGTATTTCGCGTTTATATTACGGATGCAAGAAAAGGAGAAGGGCGCATCACATCGATTTTGGTCTACCTATAAACATTCTCTCTCTCATCTACTTTCGGTTCAATAGTGCAAAAATAGGTAACTAACAACTCAATTGAATAGTAAATGTCACTTCTAATAGATTCTGTACCAACAGTTGCTTATAAGGACCAAAAACCGGGTACTTCAGGTTTACGTAAGAAGACCAAGGTTTTCATGGATGAGCCTCATTATACTGAGAACTTCATTCAAGCAACAATGCAATCTATCCCTAATGGCTCAGAGGGAACCACTTTAGTTGTTGGAGGAGATGGTCGTTTCTACAACGATGTTATCATGAACAAGATTGCCGCAGTAGGTGCTGCAAACGGTGTCAGAAAGTTAGTCATTGGTCAAGGCGGTTTACTTTCAACACCAGCTGCTTCTCATATAATTAGAACATACGAGGAAAAGTGTACCGGTGGTGGTATCATATTAACTGCCTCACACAACCCAGGCGGTCCAGAGAATGATTTAGGTATCAAGTATAATTTACCTAATGGTGGGCCAGCTCCAGAGAGTGTCACTAACGCTATCTGGGAAGCGTCTAAAAAATTAACTCACTATAAAATTATAAAGAACTTCCCCAAGTTGAATTTGAACAAGCTTGGTAAAAACCAAAAATATGGCCCATTGTTAGTGGACATAATTGATCCTGCCAAAGCATATGTTCAATTTCTGAAGGAAATTTTTGATTTTGACTTAATTAAAAGCTTCTTAGCGAAACAGCGCAAAGACAATGGGTGGAAGTTGTTGTTTGACTCCTTAAATGGTATTACAGGACCATATGGTAAGGCTATATTTGTTGATGAATTTGGTTTACCGGCAGAGGAAGTTCTTCAAAATTGGCACCCTTTACCTGATTTCGGCGGTTTACATCCCGATCCGAATCTAACCTATGCACGAACTCTTGTTGACAGGGTTGACCGCGAAAAAATTGCCTTTGGAGCAGCCTCCGATGGTGATGGTGATAGGAATATGATTTACGGTTATGGCCCTGCTTTCGTTTCACCAGGTGATTCTGTTGCCATTATTGCTGAATATGCACCCGAAATTCCATACTTCGCCAAACAAGGTATTTATGGCTTGGCACGTTCATTTCCTACATCCTCTGCCATTGATCGTGTTGCAGCAAAAAAGGGATTAAGATGTTACGAAGTTCCAACCGGCTGGAAATTCTTCTGTGCCTTATTTGATGCTAAAAAGCTATCAATCTGTGGTGAAGAATCCTTCGGTACAGGTTCCAATCATATCAGAGAAAAGGACGGTCTATGGGCCATTATTGCTTGGTTAAATATCTTGGCTATCTACCATAGGCGTAACCCTGAAAAGGAAGCTTCGATCAAAACTATTCAGGACGAATTTTGGAACGAGTATGGCCGTACTTTCTTCACAAGATACGATTACGAACATATCGAATGCGAGCAGGCCGAAAAAGTTGTAGCTCTTTTGAGTGAATTTGTATCAAGGCCAAACGTTTGTGGCTCTCACTTCCCAGCTGATGAGTCTTTAACCGTTATCGATTGTGGTGATTTTTCGTATAGAGATCTAGATGGCTCCATCTCTGAAAATCAAGGCCTTTTCGTAAAGTTTTCGAATGGGACTAAATTTGTTTTGAGGTTATCCGGCACAGGCAGTTCTGGTGCAACAATAAGATTATACGTAGAAAAGTATACTGATAAAAAGGAGAACTATGGCCAAACAGCCGACGTCTTCTTGAAACCCGTCATCAACTCCATTGTAAAATTCTTAAAATTTAAAGAAATTTTAGGAACAGACGAACCAACAGTCCGCACATAGAATTATTGGTCTTGAACAAGCACTAATTTTCCAAAGATGTTTTAACTGATCTTAATTTATATGTAGAGGATATATGTAGTATATCTATTTTTTGCTGATTGAGTTATCAATTAGCTTCATAATACAACATTGTTTTTGTTTTTCGTTACTCGCGACTTTCTTCGCGGCAGAGCCGCGCTACAGGAAAACAAGATCAAAACATGCCCCTATTGGAAGGCTTAAAAAATTCTTATCCCGAACGAGCCAACGGTAATCAACACTATCGTCATACTAACAACAGTTGAGTTATTTTTCGCTCCCATACTTTTTAGAATTGGTTTGTTTGTGTTTGGTTAAATTTCAAAGCCTTTATATTCTTTGATATAGATTACTCTACAATTTCTTTGTATACAGCGGGAAATTGACACTTCAAAGTTCCTCTCATATCAACAAACATTAATACAGTTCCTGAAAATGTATTCTTGGAAGTCAAAGTTTAAGTTTGGAAAATCTAAAGAAGAAAAAGAAGCCAAACATAGTGGGTTTTTTCACTCCTCTAAAAAGGAAGAACAGCAGAATAATCAAGCAACTGCGGGGGAACATGATGCTTCAATTACTCGTTCATCTTTAGACAGGAAGGGCACGATAAATCCATCAAATTCATCAGTGGTCCCGGTTCGTGTTTCATACGATGCATCCTCATCGACCTCTACTGTACGAGATTCAAATGGTGGTAATTCAGAAAACACGAACTCATCTCAAAATTTAGATGAAACAGCAAATATTGGTTCTACAGGGACACCCAATGATGCCACCTCAAGTTCAGGAATGATGACTATCAAAGTATATAATGGCGATGACTTTATTTTACCTTTTCCGATTACCTCAAGCGAGCAAATATTGAATAAACTATTGGCCTCGGGTGTTCCACCGCCACATAAGGAGATTAGTAAAGAAGTAGATGCTTTAATTGCACAACTGTCCCGTGTTCAAATAAAGAACCAAGGTCCAGCTGATGAAGATTTGATCTCTAGCGAGTCAGCAGCAAAGTTCATCCCATCTACTATCATGTTACCAGGGTCTTCGACCTTAAATCCCTTACTATATTTCACCATTGAATTTGATAATACAGTTGCAACTATTGAAGCAGAGTATGGTACGATCGCTAAACCTGGTTTCAATAAGATATCTACCTTTGATGTGACAAGGAAATTACCTTATTTAAAGATTGATGTATTTGCAAGAATTCCGTCCATTCTTTTGCCCTCGAAGACATGGCAACAGGAGATGGGTTTGCAAGACGAGAAGCTACAGACCATTTTTGATAAAATAAATTCCAATCAAGATATACATTTAGATTCTTTCCATTTGCCTATCAACTTAAGTTTTGACTCTGCAGCTAGTATTAGACTATATAATCACCACTGGATCACATTGGATAATGGCTTGGGTAAGATCAATATTAGTATTGATTATAAACCTTCCAGAAATAAACCTTTATCCATCGATGATTTCGATCTTTTGAAAGTTATCGGTAAGGGTTCGTTTGGTAAAGTGATGCAAGTCAGAAAGAAAGATACACAAAAAGTATACGCTTTGAAGGCAATCAGAAAATCATACATTGTCTCTAAATCCGAAGTCACGCATACTTTGGCAGAAAGAACCGTTCTAGCACGTGTTGATTGTCCATTTATTGTACCTTTGAAGTTTTCTTTCCAATCACCGGAAAAATTATACTTTGTTTTAGCGTTTATCAATGGTGGTGAGTTGTTTTATCATCTACAAAAGGAAGGAAGGTTTGATTTATCACGTGCCAGATTTTATACCGCAGAATTGTTATGTGCGCTAGACAACTTGCATAAACTAGATGTTATCTATCGTGATTTGAAACCAGAGAACATTTTATTGGATTATCAAGGCCACATTGCCCTTTGTGATTTCGGGCTGTGCAAATTGAATATGAAGGATGATGATAAGACAGATACTTTTTGTGGGACCCCAGAATACTTGGCACCAGAACTATTGCTAGGTTTAGGCTATACAAAGGCAGTAGATTGGTGGACATTGGGAGTCTTGTTATACGAGATGCTCACAGGTCTTCCTCCTTATTATGATGAAGACGTTCCAAAAATGTATAAGAAGATTCTACAGGAGCCACTAGTTTTCCCAGATGGATTTGATAGAGATGCAAAGGATTTATTGATTGGATTATTGAGCCGTGATCCGACAAGAAGATTGGGCTACAATGGTGCCGACGAAATTCGGAACCATCCTTTTTTCAGCCAATTATCATGGAAGCGCCTGTTGATGAAGGGTTATATTCCACCATATAAACCAGCTGTTAGTAATTCCATGGATACTAGTAATTTCGATGAGGAATTCACTAGGGAGAAGCCAATTGATAGTGTGGTAGATGAATACTTGAGTGAAAGTGTTCAAAAGCAATTTGGTGGCTGGACATACGTTGGAAATGAACAGCTAGGTAGCTCAATGGTGCAAGGTAGAAGCATTAGATAGACTTAGTGAATACATTATCAACTAGTTTACTCATGACATACTTTATATAAAAAGAAAGGTTTTCTTTTCCGTTACTTACTGTGTTCAAGATGAAGCAACTGTACCAATGGCGCAATTTAAGTTCTAGGATTTATATTTCGAACGTGGGCAATACTTCACACATGTGTGGCTTGTGTCTCATGGTCATAGCGTATTGCCTCAGCTTATTCTGATTAGATAAAGGATTTCCTCTCTTACCCTTCCGAGATCCGTGTCGATGGGGCGGCAGAAAATAAAAAAAAAAAAAGGTGTTGAAAATTTTCTCCTTGTATAAAAGATATTTTGATGAGCATCTCTCGTTTGCAGTAGCTTCTCCTTTTAAAAACTTAAAGGTTGTTTTAATCAGCGTTCGACTTTAAATTAACCCAAGACCCCATTGTTAAAATTCTTACCTTAACCACGAACGGATACATTGTCTGGTAAAGAAATAACTTTTGTGCAAGACAACAGCTGACAAGATGATGGCTTTCGAGAATACAAGTAAACGACCACCCCAGGACTTTGTAGCTCCTATAGATCAAAAAAAAAGGAAGGTCCAGTTTTCCGATAGTACTGGCCTGGTAACCCTTCAACCAGAGGAGATAAAAGATGAAGTGTTTTCAGCGGCCATGTATAGCAGGTTCGTGAAATCTGCCCTAGATGATCTGGATAAGAATGATTCAACCCAGATCGGCATAATTGCCAATCAAGTAGCGCTTCCGAGCAAGAATCCTGAAAGAATTAATGATAAGAATCTCAATATTCTTTTGGATATCTTATCTAGTAATATCAACAGGATAGAATCCTCCAGGGGAACTTTCCTCATACAATCTATCATAAACTTTGAGAAGTGGTGGGAATTGCCTCCACAAACTCTAAGTAAATATATATATTTCATCAAAATCCTTTGCTCGAGTATACCCAAATGGTGGCAAGACGTTTCGATGATACTGGTATCTTGTTTTATTTTACCAATCGAACAGACAGTGTGTCATCATGATATGCTTAAATATTTCTTAAGGATGATTCCCTCCTCGATGGGATTCATAGATACATATTTGGCCAAATTTTTCCCAAATAAAAATGATACTCGGAGAAAGTTGGTTAATTACACTTCAAATTTGCTGAAATTGAGAGGCTACTGCTCTGAGCTAGGATTCCAAATTTGGTCCTTACTGATAGAAAAGATTATTTCGATTGATGTCGAGTTACAAAATGAATTAGATGAATTAGATGATGATGTAGATGACGATGATCTAGAGGAAGTTGATCTAGAGGATGACGACGATTTAGATGATGATTCAGGAGACGATGATGATGAAAATTGTGGGAACAGTAATGAAGAGTTAAGGTCTGGAGCAGCCGACGGTAGTCAAAGTGATAGTGAAGATATGGACATCATTGAAGGTATGGACGGAACTGAAGAATATAATGTGGAGTTGACGCAGGGAATCAAAGAACTTTCCACCAAATTGGACTCTATCTTAACTTTGGTAAGCACGCATGTGGAAGAGCAAGTGACGCCGGAGAGTTTAGAAAGCGGCGAAGGCGTAGGAGTCTTCAACACTCTAACAACATTATTTAAAACGCATGTTCTACCCACGTACTATACCAGGTCGATTCAATATATCATGTTCCATGTTTCACAACAACAATTAGAACTAATGGATTCATTTTTAGTAACACTGATAGATATTTCATTTGCCGTCAACGAAGCCGCGGAGAAGAAAATTAAGTCATTACAATACTTGGGGTCGTACATTGCGAGGGCCAAGAAACTATCCAGAACTCAAATTATTTTCGTTGCAAGCTATTTAACGTCCTGGTTGAATAGATACGTTATCGAAAGAGAAGAAGAAGTTGATCAACGTGGAGGTATGGAAAGGTTTAAACATTTCTATGCAGCATTTCAAGCACTTTGTTACATTTTCTGTTTCAGACATAACATCTTCAGAGATACAGATGGTAACTGGGAATGTGAACTGGACAAATTCTTTCAAAGAATGGTCATTTCAAAATTTAACCCATTAAAGTTTTGTAATGAAAATGTCATGTTGATGTTTGCTCGTATTGCCCAACAAGAAAGCGTCGCGTACTGTTTCAGCATAATTGAAAATAACAACAATGAAAGATTGAGGGGAATCATCGGCAAAGCTGATAGCGACAAGAAGGAAAATTCCGCACAAGCAAATACCACATCGTCTTCTTGGTCTTTGGCCACTCGACAACAATTTATTGACTTACAGAGTTACTTCCCATATGATCCTTTGTTTCTGAAAAACTATAAAATTTTAATGAAGGAATACTACATAGAGTGGAGTGAAGCAAGCGGGGAATACGAAAGTGATGGGTCGGATGACTAAGGTCTTTTTTCATAGGTATCTTCGAGACATGCCCGTCACAAACTAATGATACACTGTAGTCACCCCATTAATAGTTGAAATGAGGATATATAGCATAAATGCATTTAACACATTTTTTAGATTTCTAGATACTATAAAAACTTAGTATTTTTATTTTCCACAGTGTACTCTTCACGATATTTTGCATTTTAGAACGCTTGTTTGTTCTCGTCACTTACTACGTGCGCGCTTTACATTCGCAGGTCTACTTGTTAAAGAGTTTCTGTGGGGAGGGGTTCCTGAGTCAAAATCTCAGCTATCCGAACAGCTTGTACTTAGATTACTTGGCACATATTTATATTCAGTAAAGTCAATAGTGGGTATTATTAATCGAAATAAACAGAACAAGCAGTAATAGCTCTTTTTTCATCTATTTTATTTGTAACTAGGAAGAAGAAAAAAACTTGAAGGTATACAAGAGCAATGTATGTCACTTTTAATGAGGCTTTGGATAGTTCTTTTGGTAATCTAGAGAGTCCGAATCATGACTTCAAAGTAGGTGACCCTAACATGGTACCAACTCCCCCTATGGATTCAGATTCTGCAGCAATTAGTTTGGCTTTCTTAATAAGTCTTTCTATTACGTTTGCAATATTAATGCTCATCTTGGTAGTAATAGCGGCATATGTTACCTTTTGTGGTGATGATGAATCAGAATACGACGAAGAGAACGCCTTAGGTACACGAACTTCAGGAACTCTGCACTCTTTGTTTGGTAAAAAACATAGTGGCATCTTGTTGGATTCGAGTTTTGCATCCCCTGGCGGGTTTGATGATGAGATCGTTCTTCAGGAAAGAGAACTTGAAGAATTACCAAAGATGTCAGCGTACGAGGTTGAGTTGTATATAAGAGCGAAAGAGTTTCAAATGATGAGCCCGCCAATGGTGAAGGACTTTGGCACGTATTTGGATAGTGACGACCAGCAGTTTATTAAGGATCGTGGCATTCAAAGCTATTTTTTGCTACCAAGCATTAATGATAATATAGACGAATATGGAAACTTTCTACCCAGTTTTATTGTCCAGGATAAACTAGATATTCAATTTTCAAAGTTCAATAAGAGCTCATCCACTGTAATGAACTATCCCCTACCTCACAATAGGAAGGACGCAGTGTATTTCGAAGTTAAAATTTTCAGACATATTCAAAAGTCCAATAGTATATTCAGTATAGGTTTGACTACTGTACCATATCCTTATTTCAGGGTACCGGGCATGGCCAAATACTCCATTGCATACGAATCCACAGGTAAACTGAGGATAAATAATCCCTTCACTGCCAGCACATTATTACCAAAATTAGAAGACGGTGACACGGTAGGATTCGGTTACAGATATAAAACAGGTACAATCTTCATTACACATAATGGGAAAAAATTAATGGATGTAACACAAAATATTGGCATTGATCTTTTCATTGGAATTGGCGCGTTTAATGCCGCATATACAAGAACATATACGAGGGATGGTCTATTGGAAGACCCGGATAATGTTAGCTTCCGTGAAGCTCTCTCTGAAGGCAAAGATATTGAAGTCGCCAAAGATCTTCAAAGAGTTCACGATCCACATGATGAAAGTGATGAAATGACGTCAGATGAGGTTGAATTACATGTTAATTTGGGCCAAGTTGGGTTCGTCTTTATAGAAGCCAATGTGAAAAAATATGCGTTTGGGAGTGTTTATGGCCAAATTGGAATTCCTCCTGCGTATAATGGAACCGAGATCAAGAAGGATACTATTTTACAGAAAGGAGAAGAATTGCCACCAAGATATGCTGACACCGATAATTTCTTTGGTAGTATGAAGGTAAAAGAAGGGTCATCCTCTAGAATAACGGCGCAAACTAGTAAGCCCCTGTGGTCTGTTGGGACGTATGAAAGAATCTCTTCTAACTTTGACAGAGAAAATAATGTTTACCACGACAGTCTTGAAACCGACGATAACAACACCGATAACAATGTTAATAACAACGATGAGAACGCTGGTTGCAATGAAAATTCGCCGTTATTGGAAGATGATAGCAATAAAAGACCGGAAAATTCAAATACCCCCCGTGAAGTATCAGATGGAGCTATCAATAAGAACCCTAGAAATAAATCTACTAAAAAACGTCAAAGAAACAGAGGCAAATCTTCTAAAAAGAAGAACAGATCGAGAAAATAAGAGACATTATGAATTTGGTTTTTTTTACAATTTACGCATACACAATATATACATTCCTACTAGCTTTTTTTTCTTCAATTCGATAGTTTAGATGGGTTTATATCTAAATATATATATATATAGTATTTTATTTCATATTCAATCTCCTAGTATACATGAAATATTTAACGCTTTTTTTTGCCCTTGTTTTTATTTTTTTTCTTTTTTGAAGCTGCAGAGTTACCATTGTTATTTTGCACAGCATTAGCTTTTTGCTTCGGTTCTGTAGCAGTTTTCTTAGCCGCAGGATCGCTCTTTTCAACATCTGTGTTGACAATTAAGGTGGCTAAACCAACAATGTCTTGGATGCTCTTACCTTTTATTTTTTTACTCGATTCTTTTATTTTGTTATTTTTCTTCTTCGACTGTGCTATTTTTTCAATTTTACCTGGAGTTATAGATACGCCTCGTGGGCCTAATGCACTAAGTAATCTTGAAACATCTTTACTCTTATTAGTAGTAAATTTATAGTTCAAGGATAAATGCGAGTTATGAGTTCTAAAGAACACTTTGGTGTCTGTCTTCTGTGTTGGTGGTTTATATGATATGGAGAAGAGCGTTTGAGATGGATTCACCTCAAAAAGGCGAACACTGTTCGTGATGTAGTTGTCAATGGGTTTCACAGACATGTTTTGCAGTTCAATTAGGTCTGTTAATTTGCTCGCGGAGGGAAGTTCTTTTATTTGGGTCAATCGAAGACAGCACAATTGAAACTTTTAGCATTGTTCTCGCGAAAATAGTCAGTTCTTAACTTTTCAAGAGTGGTGCGGCTTACCCTGCCTTCTGCCATAAGTAAAAAGTGACGCAAATAGCGGAACTATTGTCATTGTTATTGACATTAATAATCTGTATTTGTGCTCATCCGGTTCCATTTACTAGTATGCAGACGTATCTTTTTCAGCTGGACGAATTGAGGCCTTTCATTAGCTTGTGTGGTAATGACAAACTCTTTGCACTGAGAAAATACTGGGGTGAGGAAACTGTTCTACCGAATTGCTTCCACATCTATCAAAGCATGATGATCAAGTATTCAAAGATCAAAGCATGATGTTTGCAAATAATAAATGTTCAGGCGTCATTTAATGTTGATAATGGTGTACGGGAAGTGACTCGTAAAAGGTAGGGGAAACCGCCAGTCTATCACTAGTGGTGTATCTGATGGAAGTGCCCTTTTATATTTTTTACCGTACACAGGTAAAGAAATGAAAGTACTAATTATCCCCCCCATACGCTTTGTTTCTCTTGTGTTGTTTATGATCAATCTTTCTAATTTAATCATTCAATAACTAAATATTTAAAAAGATGTAATTGCCACAAAAAAAACTCTCAATTATTTACTATTTTGAAGCAGTCTCTCAGATAGTATGCGCCATATTGGTGTGATGATTCCTGTGAAGGCATTTTTGGGTTTGTTTAGGTGCCTTCTTTTCTTTATTTAGCATAACCGCCAATACGGAATGAAAAGTCCGTTTTAATGTACCGCTAATAATTCAAAATGCGTAAAAGAGTTTTCATAAAAAGGGTATTTGCGTCAAGCAGGAAGAAATTTTGAAAACAACTAACAGGCAACTTACAGGCATATACTGACTTTAGTAAACGTCTTCCGCTATACTAAGAAGGAGCTGACTTGAACAAGATCTTTATTTTAACGGTGCGACAAAAACAAGGAAAGTTTACAAGCGCTAGCCGTCGAAGACGTCAATTGCACTATTACTCAGTACCGTTTTAATCCTTACCAACGTAGAATTACTATTTGTGCAGTAGGAGCCTGTGAAATGTTCAAGTCGAAAACAAGCACTTTAAGCTATGATGAAACCCCGAACTCCAACGAGGGTGATCGCAATGCAACCCCTGTAAATCCCAAAGAAAAGAGCCAAACGAAACATTTGAACATACCAGGCGACAGGAGCCGACATTCCTCTATTGCAGATTCAAAAAGAAGCTCTTCTAGATATGATGGAGGCTACTCTGCCGATATAATTCCTGCTCAATTAAGGTTCATTGATAATATAGACTACGGCACGAGGCTGAGAAAAACACTTCACAGAAACTCAGTGGTTTCAAATGGGTACAATAAACTCAGTGAGAATGACCGATGGTATTTCGACCTATTCGATAGGAAATATTTCGAAAACTATCTCGAAGAACCCACATATATTAAAATATTTAAGAAAAAGGAAGGATTAGAACAGTTTGATAGAATGTTCTTAGCTCAAGAGTTGAAAATTCCCGACGTTTACAAATCTACAACCTACCAGGGAGAACCTGCAGTTGCTAATTCAGAGCTATTCAAGAATTCAATATGCTGCTGTACGTTCAGTCATGATGGTAAGTATATGGTTATTGGTTGTAAAGATGGCTCTTTGCATCTTTGGAAAGTCATAAACTCACCAGTTAAGAGATCCGAAATGGGACGCTCAGAAAAGTCAGTCAGTGCCTCTAGAGCAAACTCACTAAAGATTCAAAGACATTTGGCGAGCATTAGTTCTCATAACGGCTCCATATCAAGTAATGATTTGAAGCCGAGCGACCAGTTTGAAGGACCTTCCAAACAATTACATTTATACGCACCGGTTTTCTATTCTGATGTGTTTAGGGTTTTTATGGAGCACGCTTTAGATATTTTGGATGCAAACTGGTCCAAAAATGGATTTCTAATAACAGCATCAATGGACAAAACTGCAAAACTATGGCACCCTGAGAGGAAATACTCATTGAAAACTTTTGTTCACCCAGATTTTGTTACATCCGCAATATTTTTTCCCAATGATGATCGTTTCATAATTACCGGATGCTTAGATCACAGGTGTAGACTGTGGTCTATACTGGACAATGAGGTTTCTTATGCCTTTGATTGCAAAGATTTGATAACATCCCTAACATTATCTCCTCCTGGTGGGGAATATACAATTATCGGTACATTCAATGGATACATTTATGTTTTACTGACACATGGATTAAAATTTGTATCTTCATTCCATGTATCTGATAAAAGCACTCAAGGAACCACTAAGAATAGCTTTCATCCATCTTCCGAATATGGAAAGGTCCAACACGGCCCTCGAATCACGGGTTTACAATGCTTCTTTTCTAAGGTGGACAAAAATCTAAGATTGATAGTTACGACAAATGATTCAAAAATTCAAATCTTTGATCTAAATGAAAAAAGACCTTTAGAGCTTTTTAAAGGATTTCAAAGTGGTTCCTCACGTCATAGAGGCCAATTCCTAATGATGAAAAATGAACCTGTAGTTTTCACGGGAAGTGATGATCATTGGTTTTATGCCTGGAAAATGCAGTCCTTTAATCTTTCAGCAGAAATGAATTGCACTGCTCCGCATAGAAAGAAACGGCTGAGCGGCAGTATGAGTTTAAAAGGGCTGTTGAGAATTGTATCTAATAAGAGTACGAATGATGAATGTTTGACAGAAACGTCAAACCAAAGCGGCTCACACACATTTACCAACTCATCAAAAAATGTTCTTCAAACTCAAACTGTTGGTTCTCAAGCTATCAAAAACAATCATTATATATCATTTCATGCCCATAACTCCCCTGTCACATGTGCTTCCATTGCTCCCGACGTTGCAATTAAGAACTTGTCCTTGTCAAACGATTTGATTTTCGAACTGACTTCACAGTACTTCAAAGAAATGGGCCAAAATTATTCAGAATCTAAAGAAACATGTGATAACAAACCTAATCACCCAGTTACAGAAACAGGAGGATTCAGCTCAAACCTATCGAACGTTGTGAATAATGTTGGAACCATTCTAATAACAACAGACAGTCAAGGTCTAATCCGTGTTTTCAGAACTGATATCTTACCGGAAATACGAAAAAAAATAATAGAAAAGTTCCATGAATACAATTTATTCCACCTCGAAGCTGCTGGTAAAATCAACAACCACAACAATGACAGCATATTGGAAAATAGAATGGATGAAAGAAGTTCCACAGAGGATAATGAGTTTAGCACAACCCCACCATCTAACACGCACAATAGTAGGCCAAGTCACGATTTTTGTGAGCTGCATCCTAATAATAGCCCGGTGATTTCCGGCATGCCATCAAGAGCTAGTGCTATTTTCAAGAATTCGATCTTTAATAAATCCAATGGAAGTTTTATATCCCTAAAGTCAAGAAGTGAAAGTACGAGCTCCACGGTGTTTGGGCCGCATGATATTCCGAGAGTTTCTACCACTTATCCGAAGTTGAAATGTGACGTCTGCAATGGATCTAATTTTGAATGTGCTTCCAAAAACCCCATTGCTGGCGGCGATAGCGGTTTCACGTGTGCTGATTGTGGTACAATCCTCAATAATTTCAGATAGAGAATCGGCAAGTAAGAGGAAAAACTATCTGTTCCACCGTCTTTAGATCATAAGCATGTCTGCAAATAACATAGTATTATTATTTATTTCTGTAGCGATCTTTATTATTTTTCATTACTGACACATTTTCTCACAGAACCATCTACAACCCGAAAGATGCCGGAAACGGTCTTAGGCCGATGGGGTCTATTAGGGCCTACAGAGACGTCAATTGAGCTATAAGGAAAATGAAATCGAGAAAAGATTTTCCACTCTCAAATTAAGTAGGGCAAGAATATGCTTTTATTCGCATGTGGTGTTATTCCAGTTGCGAGTCAGGGTCTGCCGATATGCTAAAGGAGGTCACAAAACGAACCTGGGCATTTAATACCTCATTAAGTTACAGCGGAATCGGCCTTCTGTTGCGGAAAAAAAAAAAAAGAAAACGAACATTAAGCACCGCTGAAATTTCAAGCTGTGACTAAGTCGTCAAATGATAAATACTGCATATATATAAACTATGTGATTATATGCAACATTAATATATACTTTCTTCTTCCATAATGCCCCCACTCCAGAACTCCATCCGAAATAGTTTTCCTTAGATTGCTATAGAAAGTCAGACACAAGCACATCTCATCGAATTATATCGTAAGCAAATATGTCATCTGACAACTCTAAACAAGATAAACAAATTGAAAAAACAGCCGCCCAGAAGATATCGAAGTTTGGTTCGTTTGTGGCTGGTGGGCTAGCAGCATGTATAGCTGTTACTGTTACTAATCCGATCGAATTGATTAAAATCAGAATGCAGCTTCAAGGTGAAATGTCTGCATCAGCTGCAAAAGTTTATAAAAATCCAATCCAAGGTATGGCGGTAATTTTCAAAAACGAAGGTATAAAAGGTCTGCAAAAAGGGTTAAATGCTGCTTATATCTATCAAATTGGGCTAAATGGTTCCAGATTAGGGTTTTATGAGCCAATCAGATCATCATTAAATCAGCTTTTCTTCCCAGATCAAGAGCCACATAAGGTACAGAGCGTCGGAGTTAACGTCTTTTCTGGTGCCGCATCTGGTATAATTGGTGCAGTCATTGGCTCTCCATTATTCTTGGTGAAAACAAGACTTCAGTCATATTCCGAGTTTATAAAAATTGGTGAACAAACGCACTACACCGGTGTTTGGAACGGGTTAGTAACCATTTTTAAAACCGAAGGTGTTAAGGGTCTATTCAGAGGTATTGATGCGGCAATTTTAAGGACAGGTGCTGGTTCCTCTGTTCAACTACCTATCTACAACACAGCAAAGAACATTTTGGTCAAAAATGATCTGATGAAAGATGGCCCAGCATTACATTTAACTGCTAGTACTATCTCTGGGTTAGGTGTTGCCGTCGTTATGAACCCATGGGATGTCATTTTGACAAGAATCTATAATCAAAAAGGTGACTTGTACAAGGGACCTATAGATTGTTTGGTCAAAACTGTTAGAATTGAAGGTGTAACCGCTTTGTATAAGGGTTTTGCAGCTCAAGTGTTCAGAATCGCACCTCATACAATCATGTGTTTGACCTTCATGGAACAGACAATGAAACTAGTTTATTCGATAGAGTCGAGAGTTTTAGGCCATAATTAATTCCCATAACAAACTCCGAGGTTTGAAGTTTCATTCATTGGCCAGGACAGTTCTACTTTACTAATGGTTTCATTACAACCTTTTTCTTCATATTATGTAGCATTAAGGATAATAGAGCATTTTTTATTTCACATTCATACACGATAGTTTTATAAACGTAATTATAAACATACAGAACATTATTCACAATTGTCCAGTTCCAAGAATTATATGCTCTCGGATCTCAGAGTTCTTATTTATAAAATGATCAGTTACAGTGTAATCTTGCTTAGAACTTTCTTTTTCTCAACCTTTGTTTTTTCTTTTACTTTTGCTTCTTCGAGTTTTTTCAGATAGCTGTTATACACAACCACATCTGCTACTAAGACCAATATTCCAAAGAACAAGCACAACAAAAGACGAACATGGATCGGAAAGTTTGTTGAAGATCCGGTCCAGTACCAAATGGCCACAACAACCGATATGACACTTACAAGAACGTTGAAGACAGTGGTAACTTGTTCCTTAATCTGTTTATTAATTTGTGAAGGCGTGAGTTCATCCTCTTCTTGAAGTGAAAAGACAGACTTGCTTCTCTTGACCATACTTTGATATTCAAGTTCTTGTTCCTGATATTTCAAAAACTCTAAATTTTTCTTGAAATCCTCTGAATAGTGTGAACCTCTGACGGCCTTGGGCTTGAATTCGAACTCCAAAGGTTTCAAAAGTTCTTTGATAGAGCATGGGAGATCACTGTCTTTTCTATACTCTTTCACATAAAAAAGAAGTGACTGCATAGGTATTGCGTGTCGCTTCAGGAACAAATCAATGTCCTCATCAATTCCTTCGTTTGATTTTGCGCTATTCTTGAACTTTCGCAGAAATTCAGTTATTCTATCATTCAGTTTAATTTCGAACATTAGAGTTCTTTTATGTGATGCCAATCGTCAATTATCCTATCTTACCTTTTCTTCATTTCTTTCAGCGTTTTCATGTGAGATTTGCTTTATTTTCGCTTCCTCGTTTCTCATTTTAAATATTCACACGTCCGTCATGTCTACTTTGAGTCAGTTAAATACACAAGATTTTTGTAAAACTGAGTATTTTGTGAACAACATAATTGTTCGGATTCAATCATAGTTAAAGACTATAGTATCAGATACACAGAATATCCTAAAAGTTCTCCTCGAGGGTATAGGAAACCTCAAAATGGAATCGGTCTTTCTACATGATAATATTACTCTAACTTCTTTTCTTCTATACTTTGCCATTCATTACCCTATCACGTTATCAATCCTTGCATTTCAGCTTCCATTAAGACCGATAACTGTTTCCCAATCTCTATGTCATCATCTTACACCGCTGTGTTAATATTCTAGGAAGACGAATACTAGTCAATAGATGATACAAGGATTTCATTTCGACAGAAACAAAAAAAGCATGGGAAAATGAATGGAGACAAAGTGGAAGTTAAAGAAAGTTCATTTGTGACCTCATTTACTCAGAAGAATTTCGTAAATCGGTTGTTATACAACTGTTTTATTATTTAAAAGAGCTTGTTATAGTACTCTAAGTGGAAATACGCTAACAGATAAATAGGGCGTGTGGCGTAGTCGGTAGCGCGCTCCCTTAGCATGGGAGAGGTCTCCGGTTCGATTCCGGACTCGTCCAATCTTTTTATACTTATTAGTAATTTTTTTCCTGCCGTTACTTGCTTTTAAAATAACTGCCTTTTATGAATACAGAGTATAATTTTTGATATACAAAGAGGTTGACTGTGATAATCAATACTTAACTTGTGGTTATTGGTACACATATACCTACAAAAGTTACCAGCAAACTGTTCGACTTTTAATGCTACCCGCCTTCTGAGTGTTTTTGAAGGGGCGGAGAGGAGCGGCAAGAATTAGCATGGAAAAAAGCATAAAAAGACGAAATGGGTGGCAATGTATTAACTTGTTCGAGAAACCTAGTGGGCTCAATTCATTACAACAACAAGTTCCCAAGATCATCCATTCGTAATAGTAATGTCCGATAAAGTTATTAACCCTCAAGTTGCATGGGCTCAAAGGTCTAGTACTACTGATCCAGAAAGAAATTATGTCTTAATAACTGTGTCAATTGCAGACTGTGATGCCCCTGAGTTAACCATTAAGCCATCATACATCGAATTAAAGGCTCAATCAAAGCCTCATGTTGGCGATGAAAATGTCCATCATTATCAATTACACATTGATCTATACAAGGAAATTATACCTGAAAAAACAATGCATAAGATTGCTAATGGCCAGCACTACTTTTTGAAATTGTACAAAAAGGATTTAGAATCTGAATACTGGCCACGTTTGACGAAGGAAAAGGTGAAGTACCCTTACATCAAAACTGATTTCGATAAATGGGTTGACGAAGATGAACAAGACGAAGTTGAAGCTGAAGGTAATGATGCCGCTCAAGGAATGGATTTCAGCCAAATGATGGGAGGTGCTGGAGGTGCTGGAGGTGCTGGAGGCATGGACTTCAGCAAAATGATGGGAGGTGCTGGTGGCGCTGGTTCTCCAGATATGGCTCAATTGCAGCAATTATTAGCTCAAAGCGGTGGTAATTTGGACATGGGAGATTTCAAAGAAAACGATGAAGAAGATGAAGAAGAGGAAATAGAGCCGGAAGTGAAAGCTTAAAAGGAGGAGCAAATCAACCTGGAGTGCTAGAATGAGTAATTTAGAATAAAAGACGAATATATGCACTTTACACAACTCTTTACCTGTTTGTTATTGGCTGCCTCTATGTAATTAAATATTATGGAATTAATAAAAATATTTTTATTCGTAACTATCTTAGATATATATTGTACATTGTCAAAAAGACAGTAGTAAGCAGATAGAAGCTATATTGGATGCAAAATAGAGAAAAAAGCAGAAATATTATGTTGCAAATGTCAATTAATGGAACTGTATGTGATATTTAAAGAACAATTTCTATATGCTGGATGATTATCAGGTGTAAGCAATAAGAAAGAAAACGAAAGTAACTCCCATCCGTGGGAAATTTCAAGAAAAACTTAGAGTATCAGCGATCGTTTTAACGAAGGGGGATTCGTAAATTTCATTAATCGACCAACGTTGGTTCTTCCTCGTTAGCGTATTTTCCACAATCTGTTTCCCCACATTAGTTTTATCATCGCTTAACCGGTACCATCTCCAGTCAAACCTGGCAATACGATGTGACGTAGCTCTGCTACGCTGTCTTGCTGAAGCGTTTGGAGGAGGGTCAAATGGTAATCTGTCCTCAAACAAGCTGTATAGTATGACACCTAAGGCCCACGTGTCGCTTAAATGGCCATCGTAGGGAACTCCCATCAGGATTTCTGGTGAGACATAATCCTCTGACCCACATCTTGCTGTACACATCTCATTGTTCTCAATTTTTTTGCAGAGACCAAAATCTGCTAGCTCAATAAAATTTTGCTTGCAGTAAATGGGTGAGTCCCTAAAACTGTTGATATCATCAAAACTATATTTCAGTAATATATTCTCTAATTTTAGGTCCCGATGAATAATACTGTTTTCGTGCAAATATTTTACTGCCAGTACTACTTCCGTGAAAATCCTTTGAATCAGCCACGCTTCTAGTCTTCCGTTACGGGCCATGACGGCAGCTAATAAGTCTCCTGCAGGACAATAAGACATAATCATATCACAAGGCGGCAGAGCTCTTGGAGTTTTTTTAATCAAATCGCGTAAAGGTTTTTTGCTAGTAACAAAAATTGGATTGTTTATCCCAAGTAGTTTAACTATACATGGGTGATTTAGTGATTTTAGCACCTGCAATTCCCTAGTCAGAGAATTTTCCAAACGGGATAAAGTTTCCTTATATCGTAACGATGTATTGATTTGTTCAACATTTGATAATTCCTCGGGATATTTGAGTCGTTTAACGGCCACTTGTTTCAGTTTAGGATTGCTTTGGTCCATGAGTTCATATAAAAGTACGGTACTAAAATTTCCTGAACCAATGGGCCTGACCTTTTTCCATAATAACGGGCGATCCCAGTGATCTAAAAGAAATCCCTGAAATATATCATCGTCACACTTTTCGGTAGAACTACTACTTTCGGGAAAATAAGGTTCTTTCGTGTAGTTATCACTATCAACAGAATCATTTACTAAAGCCTCTTCAGTCACTGTTGGTAAGGAAACAACCCTTTGGGGGGATAAATTAGCTGGTGCAATAAGTTCAGAAACAACTCTTTGGTTTGGTTGTGTAACAGAAAGCATATCATCCAGTAATCGTGCATGACTTCGTCTTTTGGGTATATTCAACGAGGATTGATCTATAGGTGACATTGACAGATTGCCTGGGGATAACGGAGTGTAGGTCATCGGTGTAGGTAATGCTTGGACATTTTCAAACGTCGGAATAGATACAGTCAAAGGTGTACTGCGAGAATCACCAGTGGTCCCTTCAGTGGATGCCATTTTTTTATCTTCCTCACCATTTTCATCAATCAATGCCTTTTCGTGTTGATCGCCAATGGAGTCGGGAAATCCTTCTTGTTTCAACCGAGGAGTCTTTGGTTGTGAATATATACTACTATATTCATCCATTGTCGGTATAACCTAACAGCTGCTGTGGGTATGGATGAATTCGAAGCGTAGATGTGATTACTATCTCAAAATATACTTGTCTAATTGTGTAAAAAAGAAAAAAAAGATAAAGAACACACCCCGCGTTGAAGATTACAAGTAAAAAACTTTCTATGCTTAGGAATAACGTTCCATAAGAGGATGGTATGCTCAGCCTTCTTAGTTCATTTACTGGAATGTATTTAACTTTACCCTTTTCGTCTGCTAATCCATCAGTATGTGAAAAATGAAAATCTAAAAAAAAAAAAGGCTGCCTTATTCTGTAACGCAACGCGAAACATCTATAAACCAAGCAAGTAGTTTCTATGAAATGGGGCAACAGCATCTTGGATGACGAAGGGTCGCATTTAGTTACGTACGTTGAGATAATCTACAAAAATTGATTACGTATCTAAAATTCTTCTCGCTTCTCATTATTCTTTCTTAGTCTTCCTCTTCTTTGTCATTTGTGACAAGATATCATTATCGCTTGGCTCTGCAGTGGCTTTCTTCCTCTTGGTGCCCCCAGCTCGCTTCTTTTGTTTAACCTCAAACTTGTCTAACTGTTCCTTACGCGATTTAGCACCTAATTTCTGCAGCGTATCATTTTTTTCTTTATACTCCTTGTCTTCTAACAATTCGTTCTCACTCTTTGATTCCAACCACTCCATAAGTTTGATTTCATTACCATAGCCTTCATCATTTTCGTATGGAGTTTCCAAGACAATAGGGATACCCTGCAGGTATTCAGAGTGCGCGATCATTCTAAACACATCTATACCCAAATAACCTTGACCCAAGCGTTCATGCAAATCTCTATTTGCTCCTAAAGGAGCCTTGGAATCATTTAAGTGAACAGCACTTAGATATTTGAACCCTATTACATCATTGAACTCTTTCCAAAAATTGTTAAACGTTTCAGTGGTGCTGATATCGTAGCCTGCTGCAAATGTATGGCATGTATCTATGCAAACGCCGATTCTTGATTTATCTTCAATCATTCCAATAACCTCCTTCAAATCTACCAGAGAACTTCCTACTAAATTTCCAGTACCAGCCATATTTTCTAATACAATTTTAACAAATTTCGTTTCCTTAATTGCTTTGTTCAAATATGAGGCTAGTTGTTTTAACTGCAACTGATGGTCACCTTTCAAAGTAGAACCTGGATGTAAGTTATACAGGCCTATCCCTAATTGCTCACACCTGTTCAGATCGTCCATGAATGACTCATAACTCTTTTCTGCCTTTTCCCTATCCGGATTAGCCAAATTAATAAAGTATTGGCCATGCGGTAAGACGTCCGTCAATGGGTTATAATTGTAAGTTGCACAGTTTTTCTTAAATTTATCTATTTCCTCCTGTGTATACTGCGGAGAAACCCACTTTCTTGGAGATTTTAAAAACATGGCAAACGAATTACAGCCAGTGTTAAATGCATTAGTTACACTATTAGAAATTCCACCGGCACCTGACATGTGCGCACCAAATTTGTATTTCGAGACAGCAGATCTAACAAAGCTAGGTGTCGAAGGCATTACGATGGTTCCGATATGTCAAAAGCTTATTAATGTTGCGTTTTGTGTTTCTTATTCGGAGTTTGTCATCTTATATTTACAATGATTTCCAACATGTAAAGAAATGAAGAAAAAGAAACCAGGTAAGAATGAAAAATTCCACGTTCAAGTTCCCAGAAAAACTGGCAAAAAAAGAGAAGTATTAGATGAAAAAAGTTCGTGTATACAAATATCTATGTTACATATATGCCAAGGTGAAGGACCAAAAGAAGAAAGTGGAAAAAGAACCCCCTCATCTTCTTCCCTTTGTGACTTTATTCTTGTTTTTGTTCAATTTTTTATTTTCTTGTGCTCTTTTCGCCGCAGCAGCCAGCTGTTCCTTTGTCTTAGGCACCACTTGGAAGAACCCATCTAACCTACCCTGAATGCCAGATTTCAAGCCTTTTTTCAATCTTGATATACCAGATTTAACTCTTTCTTCACTGAATTTCTTATCATCACATAAATATTCGATTAGTTCCTTCTCCTTTGGTGGCGACCATTTCAAGTTTATTTCGTTACCATCTATAACTTCAGGGTCAAGAAACAGCATTCTTGCTTGTTTGTAAGGCCAGTCTTCTGGGATTTTCCATTTAGTGTTGTTTGACTCCCCAGATTCAATAAACTCCACGATTTTTTCGATGGATCCATGCGTTTTTATCAATTTTAAGGCTGTCACTGGACCAACACCTCTGATGCTTTCACAGTAGTCACAACCAAGCATTATGCAAAGATCAACAAACTGCTCTATTGTCAAGTCGAGTCCTCTCAAAACTAATTCAGTATCTATTTCGTGAATCGGTTCCTTCTTGGCCTCTGAAAAAGTCAAATGTCTCAACAAGAAGGGTGTTCTATAACAGAGTGTGTCCATATCTTCACTTGCTGCGGCATACACCTTTCCCTTCTTTGCCAACTCAGCACATTGAGCCTCAGCTTCCGTTGGCGCTATTATATATGGGATTCCCATTAGTCCTAGTAATTTTTGGGCTTCTTCATTATGCTCTTTGGAGACCTTCACCAATCTTCTTTCTTGCTTCATCTTTTCCAATTCTGTTGTTGCCTCTGCCAGTTTTTTTTCTGTTTCCACCCTTCTTGAAGACCGCTTTGTCAACTCATGAGATTTCAAATCTGGAGGCTTGCCGTCGAAGACATAACAAGGCTTGATACCGTTATCAATCATTCTCAGTGTCCTATAAAACATACCCATCAAGTGTGACGTTGTTTCACCGGCTTCATTGGTCAACTGCCCACCGTCTTGCTGTCTTACAGCAATTAAAAACTGATATAGAGACATAGAGGCATCGATGGCAACCTTTCTGCCAAAAAAGCTCTTGATATCGCTTTTCCTGATAGCAGAGGGTACATGTTCCGATATAATTGCATTCAAACCTTTAATACCCATATTTTTTCTTCCGGTGTCCGTTTCCTATTTCTTACCAATGTATGCTGTCAACGCTTTTCATCGATGTATATAAGGAAGAATACCTCATTATAATACATCAAAACCTTCATTTGCGCGATGTTACGCGTCGCGTTTCCTATAAAAAATACATAAGCTAGTGAATAAAAGCATTAAACGCGTTAGGGGGATCTGCAATTAAAGTAAATAAATGAAATAAATGAAAAACTGGTTACACTAATTATAACGTTAATAAAACTAGTTGATAATCAAAATATTGCCATAGCTAAGCCAATAGTACAGCGTTGGCTTTCTATCATAACTTACCAGCCGGGTGCCCAATCGGGTATCTGTCACCGAAAGTCACTGTTAACGAGGCGTGATTCAGCCGGGTACTAGTCTAGCATTTTTTTTCGCCTGTTTTTTTCGTGAAAAACGAAAAGTGGCAAGCAAACTTATATCACTTTCTACTTCTTTCCCTGTTCTTTTTGTTTATTGGCAATGGCCACTACCACATCCCCATTAACGAAAGTCACCAAAGTGTGTCATTTAATACTACGGTTAGTGACAGCATTTTGTTTAGATCTCAACTAGAGAGGATTATCAACTGCTAAGCCCTTTACACGTTATCTGTGATCCTGCTGCACTAGGAAACGTTTCAAATCACCATATTTGCAATTTCACAAGGATGGACAAATTAGTCGTGAATTATTATGAATACAAGCACCCTATAATTAATAAAGACCTGGCCATTGGAGCCCATGGAGGCAAAAAATTCCCCACCTTGGGTGCTTGGTATGATGTAATTAATGAGTACGAATTTCAGACGCGTTGCCCTATTATTTTAAAGAATTCGCATAGGAACAAACATTTTACATTTGCCTGTCATTTGAAAAACTGTCCATTTAAAGTCTTGCTAAGCTATGCTGGCAATGCTGCATCCTCAGAAACCTCATCTCCTTCTGCAAATAATAATACCAACCCTCCGGGTACTCCTGATCATATTCATCATCATAGCAACAACATGAACAACGAGGACAATGATAATAACAATGGCAGTAATAATAAGGCTAGCAATGACAGTAAACTTGACTTCGTTACTGATGATCTTGAATACCATCTGGCGAACATTCATCCGGACGACACCAATGACAAAGTGGAGTCGAGAAGCAATGAGGTGAATGGGAACAATGACGATGATGCTGATGCCAACAACATTTTTAAACAGCAAGGTGTTACTATCAAGAACGACACTGAAGATGATTCGATAAATAAGGCCTCTATTGACCGGGGATTGGACGACGAGAGCGGTCCTACTCATGGTAATGACAGCGGTAACCACCGTCACAACGAGGAGGATGACGTCCATACCCAAATGACGAAAAACTATTCTGACGTAGTGAACGATGAAGACATCAACGTTGCCATTGCCAATGCTGTTGCAAATGTAGATTCTCAATCAAACAATAAGCACGATGGAAAAGACGATGATGCCACTAACAACAATGATGGCCAAGATAATACTAATAATAACGATCACAACAATAACAGCAACATCAATAACAACAATGTCGGTAGCCACGGCATTTCCTCCCACTCACCATCCTCCATACGAGACACGTCTATGAATTTAGACGTCTTCAATTCTGCTACCGATGATATACCGGGCCCATTTGTCGTTACCAAAATTGAGCCCTATCATAGTCACCCACTAGAAGATAACTTGTCACTGGGTAAATTTATTCTAACTAAGATTCCAAAGATTTTACAAAACGATTTAAAGTTTGATCAAATACTAGAAAGCTCTTACAATAATTCTAACCATACAGTGAGTAAATTTAAAGTTTCTCATTACGTGGAGGAGTCCGGCCTTTTAGACATTTTAATGCAAAGATATGGATTAACCGCCGAGGATTTCGAAAAAAGGTTACTTTCCCAAATAGCCAGACGTATAACGACGTATAAAGCAAGATTTGTTTTGAAAAAGAAAAAAATGGGCGAGTATAATGATTTACAACCTTCTTCATCTTCCAATAACAACAATAACAACGATGGTGAGCTTTCTGGCACGAATTTGAGAAGTAACTCTATCGACTACGCCAAACATCAGGAAATATCAAGTGCGGGTACCTCGTCGAACACAACCAAAAATGTGAATAATAACAAGAATGACAGTAATGACGATAATAACGGCAACAATAATAATGACGCCTCAAATTTAATGGAAAGTGTGCTAGATAAAACCTCTAGTCACCGGTATCAACCAAAGAAGATGCCAAGCGTCAATAAATGGAGCAAGCCAGATCAAATAACTCATTCAGACGTGTCCATGGTTGGCCTAGATGAATCAAACGATGGCGGTAATGAAAATGTCCACCCAACCTTGGCTGAAGTAGACGCTCAAGAAGCTCGTGAAACTGCTCAGTTAGCCATAGACAAGATCAATTCTTATAAGAGATCCATTGATGACAAGAATGGTGATGGCCATAACAATTCGTCGAGAAACGTGGTAGATGAAAACTTGATCAACGATATGGATTCAGAAGATGCTCACAAGTCCAAAAGACAGCATTTGTCAGATATCACACTGGAAGAGAGGAATGAAGACGACAAACTACCACATGAAGTGGCGGAACAGTTAAGGTTACTGTCATCGCATTTGAAAGAGGTAGAGAATCTACACCAGAATAATGATGATGACGTAGACGATGTAATGGTGGACGTGGATGTAGAATCGCAGTATAATAAGAACACAAATCATCATAATAACCATCATAGCCAACCTCATCACGATGAAGAAGATGTTGCTGGACTAATAGGGAAAGCCGATGATGAAGAAGACCTTTCTGATGAAAACATTCAACCAGAATTAAGAGGTCAATAGATACCCAGTTGAGAAGTCGAGCTATTTTTCTCATGTTTCTTTTGTTTATTCACTTTTCTATACTTTTTCTTTTCTATTGAAATATATATTATATCTTATGTATGTTTTTTTGTATTATAAACAAGCAAATTTCGTCTTGCCATTTACCTTCTGATATTAATCACATGTATATCTCAATTCAAGTTTTTGTTAAGATAATCAGCGAAAAGCGGACCGATCCTATCTTGATCTATATCTCTTAGTTTGTTGAAGTTAATGAATTGCCTTTTCAATCTCTGCAATTGCGCCAACGTAACGACGTTACCAATGGGCAAGTCTACGAAGAAGCAACCATCATCATTGATATCGGTAATCCCTTCGGAAACAATGACTCTTGTTCCGTTACTTACCCCGCCAATAGAAGTCAGGCTTTTGATGTGGTTCATTATGGTTTTTATTATCTTACTAGTTTCGATGTCGAGAACCTGGATGAAATTGGACTGAGACGCAGGCTTTAGTACCGTGGCTGAGTTCGGTTTTTGTAAGCCCTTACTCAACGGATCATTGTGTCCACTGTTTTTAGCCGATTTGGAAGTTTGAAAGACTACTTTACAAATATCGTCGATGTAGTCAGTTATGTTGTCCTGAGGAGTAAGAATAGCAAAGAGTGGAGAGTCCCATCGGTTGTTTGAGTTAGGCTCTTCGTATCGTTGAATCAATTGATTCAATAACTCGGGTTCCCAAGGGTTCGGGTTTGAAGTCTTATTCCACTCGAATATAGTCTCTGGTGGACACAGTGTTTGAATTACACAAAATGTGGTGGACAAATTTTTCACCTCGCAGTGAAGTTGATACCGGAAACCCTTGATATAATTCAACGAGTCTACAATGACTATCTTGTTTTTAGATAGATCTCTTTTCACTGCGGAGATGATCTCCGACCTCAATTTTCTTTCATCTTGGGAAGTTATATAATCTGAATGTTTTATGCCTAAAGATTCATCTGAATGATAGGTTATGGAATATTTACTTAATGATGGGGTTGCATCGATCTTGGACTGTAGTAGTTGTACCAAATGTTTAGCAAGCGTTGTCTTACCACTACATGGGTATCCCGTAAAAAGCACCAGTGGCATCTTCTTACTAAATTGCCTGTTTAGTTTTTTCAAAAGTTTTACAAGGTCTCTTTACCCTCATTCTGATACGTTATTGTTCAAGTTTCACCTGTTCATCAAGTATTCTTCATTTCTTTTTCCATCGCGATGACGATGACAAAACGGCAAAAAGTCAAAGAAAAAGAAAAAAAAGATTTTTTTTCCATCGTATGCAGAGAGAATATGTCCAAGCCAAGCGCAGTGTGCATGTATGCTGTTTTTAGCATATCGGGTGTGCGAAAGGAATGACATAATGATTCGCAACTAATATTTCCTTATATAAATATGCTTCTGGATATGAGTCTCATGAAACAAGTTCAGTAATTGCTTGTTTTACCCTTACTTTTTTCTTGGTTATGACTTGTGTACATAATAAATTGCCTATTTTCCCAAATTGTGTCCTTTTTCCTTTCCGGTTGGTATGAGATATTTCTTTTCAAAAATCAAAAGAAAACAACAAAGGGTTGATATTATGTAATGCAATACCTAGAATCGGGAAAAACTTGTTTGTCGTACCAAGAGAGGCAGCACTGGCGTGCCTTTATTTAATATAACTCCTGAGATAGTGGGGGTTACATGAGTTGTACAGCATAAGACTCCCTCTCCCCAGTTCTGTTCGTATATGTCGGGCTTGCTTGCGAAAGCAAGGGGTTCAATAAACAGAAAACAGAGTTTTTGGATAAAGTTTAAACAACGGAAACAGAGCAACAATGAAGGAGAGAATAAGTATCAATTGTGTAATTCTGTATACCGTAGTGCACAGTACGCTGTGCGCAACTCTTGCCTAAAAAATCTAGTTATCAAGCGGGGTGAATATGCTACAATGCCTCTTTTACGTTGTACTCTATCAAGGGATGATAGCAGTGGCACATATTGATTGATACGACTTTTCGCCGCGCGGTAGGCGAAAAGCAAAGAAAACTACAGTAATATCCAGAAATAGATGCATTTTATGTGCGAAATAAAACTCATGCTGAAAAAAATAGTAATAATTAATAGGGTAACGAATAGAATGCAAACCTTATCACGTGAAAGAGAGAACAATCATAAATGATTTAGTGCGTAGGTCCAGATTTGCGAAACACTGCGGAAGGCGAGAAAAGAATTCGAATATGAAGTAGGTAGAAGCAGAGGTAGGGCCGCTATTTAAAGATATACTTTTTCTGTACGGGCCGGTGACTTCGCAGTAGTGATGTACTATGAGATCACTATTTTGCCGGAAACTGTAGGCAAAAACCGTTTATGTCTTTTTTTCACCTTACGGGATAACCTCTGCTGAGAATTTCCAAAACTAGGCATGGATGATTGCCGGAATTTGAAACCCGGGCCCCGGAGGTTGATCGCACGGTAAATACATAAGAACCTTCTCCGCAATACGGGCTTTCCTCAATTTTCTTGGCCAAAAAGCGAGTCGGCCCCGAGCTACAAATCGGGAACAACGGAGGAATAGAGCGACAAGTTGATTCGGTCGTGCAGCCCGGAAAAAAAAGGCTATCCTGCGGGCTTTATTCACTCCAATGCCGCTGAGAGGAACACGCGTTTCGTGGGCTTTGGACCACTACTCCGGCGTTCAGAGAAACCCCCCGGGGCAGGGGTCCGAAGTCTAAAAGTTTAATCCGGAAGTAGCGACGGGGGGAAGCCCGCCGCGCACAGATGGCCAGCACAACGGAGCGGGGCCGAGGCGGCAAACGAGGTTAAGCCCGCTGAACCTGAAAAAAAAAAACGAAAATTTTCTTTCATCAAGGACTAAAGTTTTCTTATGTTACGGATCTTGCACGCGGTAAGCAATGGCCGTAGCCTTTTCACAGTTGCTTCCAAGTGTCATGTATCGATTTTGCAGATTGTTCTAAAAGTAAATGGATTGTTATTTTCTTTCCGAGACTACTCTAAATAAATTTATTGAGTATGAGATCGTTTTTAGATAAATTATATATATTGTAAAGCTATTAACTAATCTCCTGTATCAATTTCTTCTTGCTTAACCCCGTGTGGTTGTTTAAGTACATCTCCTTTTTCCTTTTAATTTTTTAACCTTTATTAATTCCTTCACCTCTCTAAACCCCAGTTTTATATCGTATATGCTATCTACAGGTCCACTTTACACTTAATAATATAAAAATACTACTATAAAGGAACCAGAAAATAAAAAAGGGTCATTATTTATTTGAGCAGATCATTATCAAACGCATAGGAAGAGAAAAAACACAGTTTTATTTTTTTTCCACACATATTTATTGGTCTCCTAGTACATCAAAGAGCATTTTAATGGGTTGCTGATTTGTTTTACCTACATTTTCTAGTACAAAAAAAAACAAAAAAAGAATCATGACCGCAAAGACTTTTCTACTACAGGCCTCCGCTAGTCGCCCTCGTAGTAACCATTTTAAAAATGAGCATAATAATATTCCATTGGCGCCTGTACCGATCGCCCCAAATACCAACCATCATAACAATAGTTCGCTGGAATTCGAAAACGATGGCAGTAAAAAGAAGAAGAAGTCTAGCTTGGTGGTTAGAACTTCAAAACATTGGGTTTTGCCCCCAAGACCAAGACCTGGTAGAAGATCATCTTCTCACAACACTCTACCTGCCAACAACACCAATAATATTTTAAATGTTGGTCCTAACAGCAGGAACAGTAGTAATAATAATAATAATAATAACACCATTTCGAATAGGAAACAAGCTTCCAAAGAAAAGAGGAAACCAAGACATATCCAGACAATCGATGAAAAGCTAATAAACGACTCGAATTACCTCGCTTTTTTGAAGTTCGATGACTTGGAAAATGAAAAGTTTCATTCTTCTGCCTCCTCCATTTCATCTCCATCTTACTCATCTCCATCTTTTTCAAGTTATAGAAATAGAAAAAAATCAGAATTCATGGATGATGAAAGCTGCACCGATGTGGAAACCATTGCTGCTCACAACAGCTTGCTAACAAAAAACCATCATATAGATTCTTCTTCAAATGTTCACGCACCACCCACGAAAAAATCAAAGTTGAACGACTTCGATTTATTGTCCTTATCTTCCACATCTTCATCGGCCACTCCGGTCCCACAGTTGACAAAAGATTTGAACATGAACCTAAATTTTCATAAGATCCCTCATAAGGCTTCATTCCCTGATTCTCCAGCAGATTTCTCTCCAGCAGATTCAGTCTCGTTGATTAGAAACCACTCCTTGCCTACTAATTTGCAAGTTAAGGACAAAATTGAGGATTTGAACGAGATTAAATTCTTTAACGATTTCGAGAAACTTGAGTTTTTCAATAAGTATGCCAAAGTCAACACGAATAACGACGTTAACGAAAATAATGATCTCTGGAATTCTTACTTACAGTCGATGGACGATACAACAGGTAAGAACAGTGGCAATTACCAACAAGTGGACAATGACGATAATATGTCTTTATTGAATCTGCCAATTTTGGAGGAAACCGTATCTTCAGGGCAAGATGATAAGGTTGAGCCAGATGAAGAAGACATTTGGAATTATTTACCAAGTTCAAGTTCACAACAAGAAGATCCATCACGTGCTTTGAAAAAAAATACTAATTCTGAGAAGGCGAACATCCAAGCAAAGAACGATGAAACCTATCTGTTTCTTCAGGATCAGGATGAAAGCGCTGATTCGCATCACCATGACGAGTTAGGTTCAGAAATCACTTTGGCTGACAATAAGTTTTCTTATTTGCCCCCAACTCTAGAAGAGTTGATGGAAGAGCAGGACTGTAACAATGGCAGATCTTTTAAAAATTTCATGTTTTCCAACGATACCGGTATTGACGGTAGTGCCGGTACTGATGACGACTACACCAAAGTTCTGAAATCCAAAAAAATTTCTACGTCGAAGTCGAACGCTAACCTTTATGACTTAAACGATAACAACAATGATGCAACTGCCACCAATGAACTTGATCAAAGCAGTTTCATCGACGACCTTGACGAAGATGTCGATTTTTTAAAGGTACAAGTATTTTGAAATAGGCATGTTGCAATAAAACGAAAACAACTAAAAATCACGAAAACAAAATGATATTATACAATAAAAAGTTCTTATTATGGGTAATGATAGTATTCTTCGCCTGCTTAGGCGTCCTTTTCCTTCAACAACAAAAATTCCAAAAAAAAAAAAGTAAAAAAACAAAACTTGATTGTTTTTTAATGATGTTAATGATTTTTTTTTCTTTCTTTATCATAAAAAAAAAATTAAAATGAAAAACAAATATGGGTCTGGAAGGCCATTATTTTTTTTTATTTATTTATATACCGTTTCTGGCACTTAGTTATTTATTCTCATACATACACTATATTCAAATTACCTAAGAGCATTTTCACATATCCATTTACTTTCATTTTTTTTTTTTTGCTTCCTTTTTACATATCTTCCATATATCACATCACGTTTACGCGTATGGTGAAACACGTCAAGAGAAAAATGATAAAATCAAATTTTGATTTACATCAGGTTCCACAGGACAGGGAAATCTATCTAGTGAGGCGATAACTGTAGTTCGATGTACTCATTTGAACTGGACAAATTGAAAATTGAGTTGAAAACATGGGAGCATGATTTCATTGATAAAAATAAAAGGGAACCCACAAGGGATGACATCAAGAGCCTGCGGACTGTTCGGCAGATGTATAAACAATATTCCACACTGAAGAAGAAACAATCTTTGCAACGACAAAAAGTTGACACTCAAGAGTCGGTTGAACTCCCGGCACATAAAAAAGACCACGACGAAGTCGTAGAGATAGGCCCTACTCCCCAAGTTTACGGTAAGGCGATTAGTATCTTTGACATGAATTTGTCGCCTATAAAGCCTATATACATGACATTCACAAATAATATTGATGTTAACAATGATAACTCCAAGACAATTTCTAATGAATCTTCTCCACGAAAGACCATTCTCCTAAAATCGTCGCCTGCAGATCGTACGTTAGTGGCGGAACCAATATCCAGTGTGAAACGCCAATTAAACTTTCAAATGCTAAACGCTTCTTCTGCACGTACTCCAACTTCATCACCATGCAAGAATCGCAATGGGAAGTTAGTAGAAATCAACAAATGTAGTCCAACTATTAATCCTCCACTAGAATCTGGCAAATCATCGGGGTATTATGGACCTAATTCCCCGCTAAAATTGGATGAAGAAAACATTCACCTAAACATCTCACTTAATTCAAGCACTAAACGCCGGCTTCAAATAGCATATCCATCTTTACAGAAGACTCCCTCAAAGGATCAAGCGGATATTTCAACTTCATTTAGTCCGTCTCCACTCATTAGAAGACCACTGACGAAATCCCTGATAGAATTGGCCAGGGAACATACTGAAATTGTAAAAGAATTTGGTGTCTTACAGGAAGAAGATATTGAAGAGGAAGAGGAAGGGGAAGAAGACGAGAATGAGAAAAACCATGAAGACGACTTCGGGCTAGAAGACGACTTCGGGCTAGAAGATGAACTAATTAGACCAACAGTTGTGAAGGACATATTTCAAGAGGATGATGATAACGATGATAGCCAAGCAAGGGAAAATACCTTCATAAGAAAGAGACCCAAAAGAAGAAAGGTTATCAGAAGATTACGAGACAATGATCCAGAAACCGAGACCGCAGGTTTTGAGAGAGATGTCCATAAGGAGCTGGTGAAACTTAAAAGAAGGAAAGTGGCAGAATTTTTGGGATCCACCTCACAAATCTCTGATACTGAATTTGAACATGATCCGGAGGCAAGCAGCGGCGTTGTAAGCTCAGAGCAAAAGCCTACGGCTAAGCGAAAGGGTAGAAAGAAGTATAATCTAGTGAGCAATAACTTCAGAAGACTAAAACTGCCAAAGAAAAACCGATTCTCTAATGGACGATGGGGAAGAAGGTGAGCGTGATGGAGTAAATAATACAAACATTTGTGATTTATAGAAACCTATTAAGTATTCAGTTAGATTCCTTCAGCTGCATGACGTATAGTTTATATGGACATCATACGTATTTTTATCAATATAGAGACTAGCATGTTTTTACACTTTTTATTTTTGTTGTTCAGTTAGGGGCCTCGTCCATATATGTATATATATTACATAATCTGCAATCATCAATTAGGGGAGGAATAATCGGCAGAGGTATAAATACAAAATTAAAAACAATTCAAGTGAATGAAAAGGTGAACCAACAAACAGAATATTACCACGTATCAAGGAAAAACTAATAATAGTATATTGGCACATTTAGCAGGATGTTCTGGAAAAAGGATCCCACCGTCAGTTGGGAAAGAAAAAATATCAATGACATTGATTTTAGTCATTTTAATGTGGCCATAATCGGTGGCACAGGTGGACTTGGACGTGCGATAAGTAGAGAGCTGGCCCAAAGAAATGCCAGGGTTACTGTTGTCGGGCAAACTTTTAGGGACGAGGACCTAAAAGATAACATTAACTTTGTCAAGGCTGATTTAAGTTTAGTGTCAGAATGCAAGCGTATATCTCATAGTGATGAAATTCCCTACGAGGAGTTAACACATCTGATTTTCACTACGGGTATTTTTGCATCACGCCAGAGACAAGCTACAAGTGAGGGTTTGGAAAAGGACATGGCAGTGAGCTATTTGAGTAGATACATTATCTTCCATGATGTAGCGAAGCGATTAGGAATTAGTAGGACAAAAAAAGACGATTTGCCAAAAGTTTTCATAGCAGGGTTTCCAGGAAATGGTCAGGTGGGAGACCCAGATGACTTGAATTCTGATGAAAAGAAGTATAGTGCCTACGCTACACATATGAACACTGTGGCAGCCAATGAAAGTCTGGTCATAGACGCTAAAGACAGATACACGAATATAGATACTTTCGGTTTGAACCCTGGGCTGATCAAAACGAACATTCGTAATAATCTTCTTGGCAGTGACACCTACCTCAGCCGCATTACAGAATGGATAATCAGCTGGACCTGTCAAAGCGCAGAGACGTATGCTAAAACAATTTGCACCCTGATTGCGAGCCCCGCTATCGAATCACGCAGTGGTACAATGTTCAGCAACAAAGGCGATGCTATTTTACCTTCGCCTGGTTTGACCAAAGATGTTGTTGAGAAGTTTATGGAAAATTCGGAACTTTTAGTTGAAAAGGCCTTGCGTAATCAAAGTCCTTTCACTTCCAGTAACGAATGACTTGCTGTAACTAATTGGTTTATATTTAAATATTTCACTTTTTAAAGGGCGTTTGCATGCGACCATCGTCGATGATTCATATTGTTCGGATGCGGAAGATGGCTTCCATGAGTTTTGCACGCCGTCTCATGTGATTGTTGGAGTCATAGCTCGCATATCTTCCTATTGTCAGATGTAATTTCGACGGAAATGGCATCTTGGAGTATGGAAGCACTACTCTGCTTTGCTCCAATATTTAGGATGCCGCATTTTTCATATTTTTTTTTTACATTTTTCGCTTAGGTATATAAATTGCTAGCAAGTATTCGCTCTCTCTGTCTTAGTTATCTAATTGCTAACCGTCGCAATTGAAAAGAAAAAAAAAAATACAGAATAGACGATAGCGGATTGAACGATAGCATACTATTGAGTGCGTTTTCCCTTCTCATTTGAAAATTACTATCCGTTTTTCACTGCTGAGAGACTTGATGTTGAGGACGAGGCTTACTAATTGCAGTCTATGGAGGCCCTACTACACGTCATCGCTTAGTAGAGTACCAAGGGCACCTCCAGATAAAGTCTTGGGGTTATCTGAACACTTCAAAAAGGTAAAAAATGGTAACAAAATTGACCTGACCGTAGGAATATATAAAGATGGTTGGGGCAAAGTGACGACGTTTCCCTCCGTTGCAAAAGCTCAAAAATTGATTGAATCTCATTTAGAGTTGAATAAGAATCTTTCATATTTACCAATAACAGGTTCCAAAGAATTTCAGGAAAACGTTATGAAATTTTTGTTCAAGGAATCATGTCCGCAGTTTGGGCCATTTTATTTAGCCCATGATAGAATCAGCTTTGTTCAGACTTTGAGTGGTACAGGCGCCCTAGCTGTAGCAGCTAAATTCTTGGCATTATTTATTTCAAGAGATATTTGGATACCTGACCCATCATGGGCAAATCATAAGAACATTTTTCAGAACAATGGTTTTGAAAATATTTACCGGTATTCCTATTATAAGGACGGTCAGATAGACATCGACGGATGGATTGAGCAATTGAAAACCTTTGCATATAACAACCAGCAAGAAAACAATAAGAACCCACCTTGCATAATCTTGCATGCGTGTTGTCACAACCCTACAGGTCTCGACCCAACTAAAGAGCAATGGGAAAAGATTATAGATACTATATATGAGCTAAAAATGGTACCCATTGTTGATATGGCTTATCAGGGTTTAGAGTCTGGTAACTTACTAAAGGACGCATATTTATTGAGGCTATGTCTCAATGTAAATAAATATCCAAATTGGAGTAACGGTATCTTTCTTTGTCAATCTTTTGCCAAGAACATGGGCCTTTATGGTGAACGAGTTGGTTCCTTAAGCGTTATCACGCCGGCAACTGCGAACAATGGAAAGTTCAACCCTCTACAACAGAAAAACTCATTGCAGCAAAATATTGACTCGCAATTAAAAAAGATTGTCAGAGGTATGTATTCTTCTCCACCAGGATACGGTTCTCGTGTGGTAAATGTAGTATTATCAGATTTCAAATTGAAACAGCAATGGTTCAAGGATGTTGATTTCATGGTTCAGAGATTGCATCACGTCAGACAAGAGATGTTTGACCGTCTAGGGTGGCCGGATCTTGTAAATTTCGCACAACAGCACGGTATGTTTTACTATACAAGGTTTAGTCCAAAGCAAGTCGAAATATTGAGAAACAATTACTTCGTCTATTTAACAGGTGATGGTAGATTGTCGCTTAGCGGAGTCAATGATTCGAACGTTGATTACTTATGTGAATCTCTTGAAGCAGTCTCGAAAATGGACAAACTCGCATAATTTTTTCACCTTACAGTTCACCTTTGTCTTTATTTTTTTATTACTTTTCCCTTCTCATTTTGCCACACAATAATTTATAGAATATAATAATTTTTTGTAATAATTAATAAACTTTTTTTTTATCTACTCTATATACACTTTTCAGATAACTAGATTGGATTAATTCGTGATCGAACTAGTTATTAAATTTTAAATGAAAAGAAAGCTAGCGCTAGCCAACTATTTTAACTACGGTGGCAGTGCATCATATCCTCACATTTCATTTTAGGTTTCCTATGTTTTCTTCTTTCGAATCATTTCCTGCCAAAAATTTTTTTTAGTTTCCTACCAAATTTACTGTGACCGTGACGGTCATGCGACTTATCTTTTATAGCTGCATCATCGTTATGAAGCTTGTGTATCTCTCCATTTTTATCAATGATAGTCACCGGAACGCTTAATGGTAAGGCTGTAGGCAGGTCAGGATTTGATGACTCCAAAGTGGCTGTTCCACCAGATATGTTCCTATTTGACAATTGGCTTTTATTTCCGAATAATGAAAACCGGTGGCCTTCTGTACCAGCTTCGCTTACGTCATTAGTGTTCATGGATGATGCAGTGTAAGGGGAAGAATCATCGTTGTTGCAGCTCTTTTTATTTGCTAATATTGGCATATCGTTTTCGTTGGTCTTATTTTTGAAGCTCGTCATGGGATTAACTATCTCTGTATCGTTCGTGGTATGAGTAGAATGACTTGTTCTCCTTTTCAGCGGAGAGGGCAAACCAAAAGTCCATGATTTTCTTGAGACATGACCTCCTTTTTCCTTCTTTTCTTCCACATCCAGGTTCTCTGCTGCTGTGGCTGTAGCATTCTTTGTGATAAGTGGCTCTCTCAAAGACATGCTTCTAAATCCTAGGTTATCCTTCGCAGGTCTTTCCTTCTCAAAACTAGACTTCCTGGCGGGGGGTTCTTTGGGGTAGAGTGCACTATTATCTTTATCAATGTATAGAGGGACATGATCAGGCAATCGTCTCGATGTTGTGCTCGCCTGAGGAGCTTTTGGAAAACACTTGGACGCCTCGTGTGAAGCCAAGTTGCCAGATGATGGAGAATTTGATGGCTTCTTGCTATGATATGGAGGGGATGAAGATGAGTCAGAAGCTGGATATACTATATTATGCGAAAGAGTAGCCTCATTTGAACTACCACGTAGAGTTCTTAGGCACGAACGATTGGTGATTTTTCTTTTATCGTCGAGACGCTTGGGGGACATCACGGGTATTTGATGAGAACTAGATTGATCGTATTTCTGTTTTGAAATACTCGTCGGAGGGCCATGGCTGTTCGTTTTCGTATTGGAAGCAGTTTTCCCTGTAGAGGAATCAATATTTGGAGACGCTTCTATCGAATAAATGGACGAGGAAGTACTTGATGGAACGGCTGATTGTTTCAAATCAGATCTAAGTTGTGGTTGTAGTGAGCTTTTCAAAAGGTCAGGTGCAACTCTTGTGGTATCCGTGGAGGACTTGGAGTTCACGTTTTCGGAATCTAGGCTGAGAGTGTCTGAACTTGTGTTAGTGAGGTAAGGATTAGCACCACGTAAATACTTGGCCATGTTTGTTCCGGACTGACTAACTTCTGCATTTTCAGAATTTTGTTCCTTCTTTTTATTATCTTCTGTCTCGGTAGAATATTCTGAAGGGTGTTTTAATGAAGGCACGTCAGATATATCTTGTTCTATTTGAACCGGATCTCTCATTATCACATCATAAGAATCATGATATTCATCATCATCGTCATCATCATCATCATCGTCAACATCATCGTCAACATTTTCATCCTTGTCATCATCGTTAACATCATCGTCCTTGTCATCATCATCGTCATTATCATTGTCTTTGTCATCATCATCGTCCTTGTCATTGTTGGGTCCATTATTTTTGTCCATAACACTACCAGTCTCATCCTCCAGTTTAACGTTCTCGATCCCAGAAGTGCTAGGGAATTTTTCAGAACTTTCCGGTTCATTATCGGAAAGCGCCTCTTCTTGATCTTCTTTTTGGACTAAAAAGCAATTTGTATCGACGAGGCCTGACTTTTTTCCCTTTGTACGTTCTTCCTGTTTTTCACTATCATCATCTTGCGGAATTTTTAGTCCAACCTGATTTCCACCTATCTCAGACTCCACACTTGTCTTTGCAGTAGCGCGAAGATCAGTTGCCGAGCCTTCTATATAATTATAATCGGATAATTCGCTGCCAGTGAGACTGTTTGAATCTGCAATGCACCTCACTTCGTTATCTGAATTCATGTGGAAGTTAGAATTGTTTAAAGAGCCGAGAAGAATAGGATCTACTAAATTTCCTTCGGCATCAACAGAATCGATATTCTCTGCATTTTCGATATTCTGAGTTTGATTGGAGAGAGTTGATGGCTCTTTCTCCACGTCTTCCGGAGGTAAATAGGCAGGCTTAGATTCTGATAAAGTAGATTGACGAATCGTGATCGATTTGACCTCGGATGCTACTTCCTGTTCTTTGTGAAAGTGTTGTTTTCTTTTCCTTTCAATTAGTTTTAATTCTTGGGCTTCAAGGTCGGCATTCTCCTTAACTATATTTAGCTCTCTTTTCAATAACTCCATTCTCCGTTCTTCATCTAGCTTAACTTTTCGCAATTCCAAAATTAAGCTTTGTTCCCTTTCTTCTTCGTTCAATTTTGCTATTTCGATATTTGATATTTTTTCCTCCAAGCTATGAACCTCTTTAAGCAATGTTTCGATTTCTTCCTTTTTCTCACGTCCACTGAGACTACTTTTATCTTTTTTGGGTATGCTACGATCGAGAACGCTGGGTTCAATAAAAGAGTTTTCGTCATCGGATATAATCATGGGTTTAAATTCTAAAGGATCATGAAGATCCTCTTGCAGTTCTTGTTCCGTTTCCTCGTTCATAGTTGTTGGTATTAATGGAACATTGTTATGCCGTTGCTTTAATGATGTAGTATGCATTTTAGATAATACTTTGCCATGATAATCGTTTTTTGATTTACCGCCGCTTTCACTTTTTTTCTCTTGTGATTTTGCTTTCTTAGTAGTTTTATTCCTATGCATTAGACTAGTTTTGTTGTTTCGAGTAGGCAAAGAATATGCCCTACCACCTCGTTGGTTTGAGCGGTTGCTCAGACTGTATCTAGGAGGCTCTACTTCCACGGGTACTTCCACAGCCATTAACCCCCTAGGGCCTGGTATGTATTTTTTTATCGTCCTTATTGTGCTGCCTGAGTTCCCAAGTGATGTGGTCCTTGATTTACTATTCTGACCAGTCGAACTTGAAATGTTTAAAACCTTCGATGACTGCTTGCCTCCAAATTCTCGAAACGTGGTTTCTGCATCCTCGTGAGCCCTGTGTTGCCTTCTCCCCGCCGAATTATTAGAGGTATTCTTATGTCCTTGGTTTGGCAAACTCGACGTGCGCTTAGAGTATTGGCGAACGTTACCATTCATTGAGAGCATCCTTGAGTTAGTTCTAGAATTCGAGAGCATTGTATACCTATTAATCCCTGCGATTGACGTAGTTCGAGAGGTAAAACTTTGATTGTATTGCGGTATTTTACTCTTGTCAACGGTCCTCCCATTATAACTGAGCGCATTTCCAATTGCTGCTGCTGCTGCTAAGGCATCTGGACTACTTTCTTGGATCATCCCGCTATTTCCAATGCTCCCACTATTTGTTGATACTTGCCTCTTTCAGACCTATCTGCCTTATGTTAATTATTAGGGTTAATAAGTGCTATTTCCTCCCGCAATAATTGTATAATTTGAAAGAAGAATATGAAGAAGATGGAATGGCGATTTTCACTCTAAATTTTAAAAATTGCCTCTTTACAATAGCGAATTTCCTAACCCTTTTTTTTTTTTGTTGATTGCCTATTGCTCGTTCACTTCCCATTTATTTTCTCTCGAATTTCACCAAAAGTTGATGTGGATAATCAATCATCGGGCCTATTCCTGCGGGTAAAACGCAGGGCCCAACTCAGAATAGGGTTTAATATTATTTTAGAGGACTTACAAGAAGGAAGTTATATGGTTTAAAAATTGTAACAAAGTTAGAACACATTTATTTAGCAGGTCTAATTTAGGGCTGCAACTATCTTTTTGGTTATTCATATAAAATATAATTTTTTATTTATATAGAGAATACAAGTGGAATCATCTTTAACGCCAGCTTGTAGTGCGCATTGCAGAATAATGGAAGTTCAAAAATTAAAAGCGAAGGAGAAGTGATAGTAGAAAGACAGATGGGAGGCTGGGGGACGAAGAGAAAGTAAAGGGGTTAATTTATTCGACGGTAACAGATTTAGCCAAGTTTCTTGGAAAATCAACATCAATCCCTTTATTAACAGCCAACCAATATGACATTAGTTGTAATGGAATAATATTAATTAGACCTTGTAAACAATCAACAGTTTGTGGAACTTCTAAAGTTTGCAGGTCGATTGATTTAGATTTTTGCGCCCACACTTCATCATTTTCGTTACAAATAATAATTGGATGGCCCTTTCTTGCAGTAACTTGCTCAATAGAGGAAACTACTTTAGGGAATAGAGAGTCTCTGGTACCAAAAGCAATGATTGGCAAGTTTTCGTCCACCAAGGCCAAGACACCGTGCTTCAACTCACCTGCCAAAACACCTTCAGAATGCATATAAGAAATTTCTTTGATCTTCAAAGCACCTTCCAGAGCAGCGGCAAATTGGTAACCTCTACCCAATAACAATAGAGATTTTTGATCCTTTAATTCAGTCGCACAGAGCTTTTTTATTCTTGGTTCCAGCTTTAATACCTGCTTAATTTGGCCCGGGATTAACTTCAAGCCTTGAATGATTTCAATTCTTCTGTCTATTTTCGATACACGGTCATCTGACAGCGATAGAGCAAACATCACTAAGGCAATATATTGGGAAGTATAAGCTTTTGTAGAGGCAACACCAATTTCAGGACCAGCGTTAATATGAACACCACAGTGGGTGACACGAGAGATAGAAGAACCAACACTGTTAACAATTCCGACAGTTAAGGCTCCTCTTTCTAAACAATAATTTAGAGCCAGCATGGTATCGGCAGTTTCACCACTTTGTGAAACAAACACGCATACATCGTCTCTGAAGACAGGGCATTTTCTGTCCAGAAAGTCAGACGCTAATTCCACACTAACTGGGATATCTGATAATTCTTCGAAGATAGCACGAGTAGCCAAACATGAATGATAAGAAGTACCGCATGCGATCATGATCAGTCTCCGTGCTCTTCTGACAACTGGTAACCATGCCTTTAAACCACCCAATATCACTTTATTATTTTCATAGTCGATTCTACCTCTCATAGTATTGAAAGTAGATTCTGGTTGCTCATAGATTTCCTTTTGCATAAAATGGTCGTAAGGGCCCTTCATGATCTGAGCTAACTCCATCTCTAAAGTTTGAATGGACCTTGTCATTGATGCGCCTACTTCTCTTCTAGATCTATGAATATGTAACTCACCATCGTAAATATGAGCCAAATCGTCATCTTCTAAAAATAGCACCTTCTTGGTATGTTTAACAACAGATGCCGCATCCGAAGAAACAAAAAATTCCACCGGTGTTGGAGATCCATCTTCTGATAGGAAAGCCCTGGATTGAGAATGTCTTAAGTTAAATTCATTGGCGGCAATTGGTAGTAAATTGGCATTTTGGGAACCAGCTTCAAATTCACGAGCTTTCTTTGGGCCCAAGCCAAATGATTTGTTGTTAGATTTCAATGGAATTTCCGGTTGACCAGCGTTTTCTTCGGGAAATTCCACATCCACGAAGTCGACTTTTAGTTTTTTTTCAGATTTGACACCAATCAGTAAAGGGGACCCTTTTCTAGTGGCGATAACCTCATTAGGATAGTGACAAGATTTACATAATAACCCGTATGAACCTTCTAGTTCTAAAAGAACTAGCTTGGTTAATTCGTGGAAATCTAAGTCATGCCCATTTTGCAAATTTGTATTGTATAAATGCAAATATAGTTTAGCAATACACTCGGTATCGGTATCACTTTCGAATTTATAACCTTTGTTAATTAAAAGAGTCTTCAGTTCTCTAAAATTTGTGATGATACCATTATGAACGACCACAAATTGGTCTTCTGGGTCAGATCTTTGAGGGTGACAGTTAACTTGTTCTGGTCGACCGTGAGTAGCCCATCTAGTATGCGCAATACCACAATGAGAGACAAAAGTAACGTCTCTGTTCGGATTTTGCTTAGTAATCTCCTCTTTCAAAGCACTCACTTTACCGATTTGCTTATAGATGAAAGTAGAATCAGCTTCGTCACCATCGATAGCAATACCGGTGGAATCATAGCCTCTATATTCTAATCTTTGTAAACCATCCACTAAGGTGTCGATAATTTCTCCTCTGGATCTTTCCACTAGATAATTGCAGTAACCAAAGATACCACACATTTTTTTATAAAAGTTGCTGTTGATTTGCTCGAGAACTTATTGCTTATTTGGCCCTGATAACTATATAAGAAAAGAAATACAGTTATTCCTTGTTTATGCTAGCTTTTTGTCCACTTTTTCTCAACTATATAACTATGATGTTGGAAAGGACACCGGTTCTGTAACTTTGCAGTGAAAATAAGTGTGATGGATGACTGAGAATGCTTTCTTGTAAGCGAAAAGAAGTACGTGTTCCAAAAATAAAGCAGAAAGGCGAAAAGGGTCGAATGTAAGACACTAAATAAATATTTTAAGAAGAGGAAAAGTCGCCTCAGAAACGCTAAAATGCATCCGATTTCCCAAAGAGGAAGTCTAATGTTTTCGATTTGTGAAAAAAAGATAAAAATCGAAGAAAATGTAGGGAGCCGCGCGTTACCCGGATTGATATTTGTGTGATCGACGGCGTCACAAAAGAAAGAATGCTTGGCTAATCAAGAAAAGTATGTGGTTTGTTTCATCTAATACGGCTGTCAAGGCCCACATTGGTGTTCAAACGCATTTTTTATAGTTCGTGGTTACTGTTAATATTCTTTCCTAGTAGAATGTTTGGGGTTTAGGTATTTTTGATGTTTTATTTATAAATAGATATTTATATCTTGACGATTGTGGTGTTTTATTTTTTTTTTTATACATTTTTCTTTTCTTCCTGATTCAAAATAAAAGTATTTTTAGAAAAAGGATAAAGAAACAGAAATCAAAAAAAAATAAAAAGAGTGTAGCAAAATCACAACTCGCCGAATTCATCGTAGACTGATCTCCAGTGCTTGAAAAATCCGTTGAAGAACTTAACACCTAATCCGACATCCTTGGACCCTGTAGCAGCTCTGATGCTGTGCATGGACAACTGTGCAATTCCCAGGTCTATGGTACGAGCACCTGTTTGAGAAGCCAATGATGGGCCGATAGTACCACCTGATCTTGAATTGTTTTTGATTTGGAAATATTGCACTTTGTCTCCATTGCGGCGTGCTAATTCTTCTACTAGGGCAGTTCCTACGACATCTGTGGCCATATGACCGTTAGGATCCAGTGATAAAGTGATTCCGACATTAGGCACTGGAAAATGATTCTTCAAATAGACTTCAGGAAAGTTTGGGTTGTAGAGGTGGTTGACGTCTGCGGACAAGATGATGGAATTAGCCCAAACCGTATGCAAATCGACCGCTTTCTTAGTGAATGCAGAAGAACTGCGTTCCACCACTGACTCCAACAAGCCACCTTTTGCGCCTTGTCTTGTCAACGATCCGATTTCTTCATTATCATACAAAGTGACAGTAGAGAATAGCTCTGATTCTTCGGTATCAACATCCTTAGCGTAGCAAATCAAAGCAATCATTGCTGCGAAACTACACAACCTGTCATCTAGACGTGGTGCAAAAAGGAAGTGTTTACCGATACCTCCAATGGTACCCTTTTGCACATCGAATAAGTCTAAATCCATTTGAATCAATTCGGACACTTCCACACCGGCTAATTTGGCAACGTACCTTAACAGGTGGATGCAGTGTTTGCCAAATAAGGGCGATTTCTTTTCATCATCCGTGGGAGGTTCATTACCTTCCTCATCCGGAGAGGGGAAGCCGATGACCGGGATAGTTTGGTCCTCTTTATCAAATGGGCCTTCAGCAGGTTTACCGAAATGGGGAGCCAAGGAAGGAATTCGACAAACAGGTAGGGGTGTAGAATCAACCAAGGCGCTTTTAATTTCGTTAGTGCCCTTCTTCTTGTAAAGAAGGCGACCACCAATACCTAGGTCTCTGTCTAGCCACAATTCATTCAGTGTACCTCCATAGGGAGCAACAGCAATTCTTCCGTAACCTTCCGCTGTGTCTTTAAAGGAGACGGGCTTCAATTTGACCGTCAAAGCGTCCACATGAGATCCAATGACACCGACACCCTTTTCGGCTCTCCAGTTTTTGCCCAGGATAAAGGCAGATAGGTTAGTTCCATTTCTTATAGTGTAGAATTTCCCACCATCTTCGCCAATGGAGTCCTGCCAATTGGATTTCTCGCTCAAGTATTTGAAGTTATGCTTATCTAACAGCTCCGCGAAAAATGATACTACATGGTAAGTGGTAGGGTTCTTGTAAATGAAATCAATGAATTCCTGTGCAATATCCTCATAATTGTGCTCGAGGATGCACCACGAATTTTCATTTTCTTTCTTTTCCTTTTCTTCGTTGGCGATTTGGTTATTTTTAGATGGCTCTACAGTTAGCATCTGCAGAGTTTTCTTCAATTGTTCCAGTATTTCACGTTGTTCCTCCATTCTTTTTTTCTTGTTTTAATTTTGTTGGTTGTGCAGGTTTCTACAATTGCACTAAGATTACAGGTCAGGCTCTATACAATGTATGTCTTGTTCTGTGAAGTCAACTGCTTATAAACGAATTTTTATTATCTAATGAAACGATTAAGGGGTGTGTCAACTATTTCACTTAACCCTATTCTTTCTTACTGTCGTTTGCTTTCATAGTCTATCTTACAGTAGTAGTGGTGCAAAAACAGCATCACCCCTAGTTTTTTTTCCCGAAAAACCTATCCCATATTATTTTTTTTTTGAATTAGACAAGAATCTTCCAAAGACCTATTATGCTTTTGATTAAACCTTGAGAAAAACGGGAGTTTGCAACCTATACCCTAAAGTAGAAGCTGACTAATTCATATTCCTCACGAAATGGTGCGACCTCTCTTTATCCATGAGAAAAGGAAGGAGTGGGTTCTTGTTTGATGCTTCTTTATCTGATACCAACAAGCGCAAGAGATAAGGGATTACAATGTTATCATGCCTCAGAAAGTAATAGGATGACATTTTCTTGCAAACGTTGACATTAAAAACATAAAGTACCTTACGGCGTTCGGAGCCTACAAGCCTGCCACAATTTGAGCCGCTGCACAAGACAAAACCGGATGAACAACTGGCTGCAGCTGTCGATGAAACCTCAGCGAATAAAGCACACATTTGTGCGTTTTACAATAACAGGGAAGGTGGAATGTGTTGCCTTCGTCCTTATTTTTCGCGTTGTGAAATATTTTTACTAATTTTTCTTTTCGCGTGGTCATTTTCGCGTTGGGTTGTTTAGGCTAAATAGTGAAAACTAATCTCCATCACGTACCGTACCGTCTTGTACCGGCTGGGAGCAGCATTATAGTGGCCACTCTTATTGGCGTTCTTAATATAAGCAAGTTACCTTTTGCTCGAAACCTGTTTCTTCTTAAAACTCCCTTTGGATCGTAAGTTCGCTAGTTATCCGACTACAAGGACGTAAATTGGACAGCGAGAGGCCATTAAAACAGAGAGTTGAACTCAAATAGATCATCGAATAGGTTGGATATCCATCATACTACTTGCTACTAATCGCGAAAAGAGATAAATAATAAAATTACAAGAAAGACAAGGTAAAAAAGAACGACATAGATTTGCGGGACAAAAAATACTGATAAATAAATCAACAACCAACTATATTCACTCCTTTATTATTTGTTATTAATATTTTTTATTTTTACCACACGACATGACTGGTCACGTTTCAAAAACGAGCCACGTACCCAAAGGTCGCCCGTCTTCATTGGCCAAGAAGGCAGCTAAAAGGGCCATGGCCAAAGTAAATTCGAATCCAAAAAGGGCGTCGGGGCATTTGGAGCGTGTTATACAATCTGTGAACGACGCTACCAAAAGATTATCTCAGCCCGACTCTACCGTAAGTGTTGCTACAAAATCATCAAAGAGAAAATCCAGAGACACGGTGGGTCCTTGGAAACTTGGCAAAACATTGGGGAAGGGATCTTCTGGTAGGGTTCGCTTGGCTAAAAATATGGAAACAGGACAATTAGCTGCCATTAAAATTGTCCCCAAGAAGAAAGCCTTTGTTCATTGTTCTAATAATGGAACTGTTCCTAATTCTTACTCTTCTTCCATGGTCACTTCCAATGTATCTTCTCCATCAATAGCATCTAGAGAACATAGTAACCATTCTCAAACGAACCCATATGGCATAGAGAGAGAAATAGTAATCATGAAATTGATATCTCACACAAACGTAATGGCATTGTTTGAAGTTTGGGAGAACAAATCAGAGCTGTACCTAGTTTTGGAATATGTTGATGGTGGCGAATTATTCGATTATCTGGTCTCGAAGGGAAAGCTACCTGAAAGGGAGGCTATCCATTACTTCAAGCAGATAGTTGAAGGTGTTTCCTATTGTCATTCTTTTAATATATGCCATCGTGATCTGAAGCCTGAAAATTTATTATTGGATAAAAAGAATAGGAGAATCAAAATTGCTGATTTCGGCATGGCAGCATTAGAGCTTCCTAACAAACTTTTAAAAACTTCATGTGGCTCTCCACACTATGCGTCTCCTGAAATTGTTATGGGTAGACCATATCATGGCGGTCCTAGCGATGTCTGGTCCTGCGGTATCGTTTTATTTGCATTACTTACCGGTCACTTACCATTTAATGATGACAACATCAAGAAGCTGTTGTTGAAAGTTCAATCGGGCAAATACCAAATGCCCTCAAATTTATCTTCTGAGGCTCGTGATTTGATATCGAAAATATTGGTAATTGATCCAGAAAAAAGAATTACCACTCAAGAGATATTGAAGCATCCTCTGATCAAAAAATATGATGATCTCCCAGTTAATAAAGTGCTGAGGAAAATGAGAAAGGATAACATGGCGAGGGAAAAATCTAACTCGGATTTACATTTGCTAAATAATGTCTCACCCTCTATTGTAACTTTACATTCAAAAGGGGAAATTGATGAATCCATCTTGAGGAGTTTGCAAATTTTGTGGCATGGAGTTTCTCGTGAACTAATCACTGCCAAGTTGCTTCAAAAGCCAATGTCGGAGGAAAAACTATTTTACTCACTGTTATTACAATATAAACAACGTCACGCAATATCATTGTCCTCGTCAAGCGAAAACAAGAAATCAGCAACAGAAAGTAGCGTAAATGAACCTAGGATTGAATACGCATCCAAAACTGCCAATAATACAGGCCTAAGGAGCGAGAACAATGATGTGAAGACTTTACATTCTCTAGAAATTCATTCAGAAGATACTTCAACAGTGAATCAGAACAACGCAATTACAGGGGTTAATACAGAAATTAATGCCCCTGTATTGGCACAAAAATCGCAATTTAGTATCAATACGCTCAGTCAACCTGAAAGTGATAAGGCTGAAGCAGAAGCTGTAACATTACCACCCGCTATTCCCATATTCAATGCTTCTTCATCAAGGATTTTCCGTAACTCATACACCTCTATTTCATCACGTTCGAGAAGATCGCTACGCTTATCGAATTCCAGATTATCATTGTCCGCTTCAACTTCTAGAGAAACTGTGCATGATAATGAGATGCCTCTACCTCAACTGCCGAAGTCGCCTTCAAGATATTCATTGTCAAGAAGGGCAATCCACGCCTCCCCATCTACTAAATCAATACATAAATCACTTTCGAGGAAGAATATAGCTGCAACTGTTGCCGCTAGAAGAACACTACAAAACTCGGCTTCGAAGAGATCCTTATACTCATTACAGTCAATTTCAAAACGTTCCTTGAACCTGAATGATTTATTAGTCTTTGACGATCCTCTCCCTAGTAGGAAACCAGCATCCGAAAATGTGAATAAATCAGAACCTCATTCGTTGGAATCAGACTCTGATTTTGAGATCTTATGCGATCAGATCTTATTTGGAAACGCCTTAGATAGGATACTTGAAGAGGAAGAGGACAATGAAAAAGAACGCGACACCCAAAGACAGAGGCAAAACGATACAAAATCTTCGGCAGACACTTTTACGATCTCTGGGGTGTCTACAAATAAGGAAAATGAGGGCCCGGAGTATCCAACCAAAATTGAGAAAAATCAATTCAATATGTCATATAAACCATCTGAGAATATGTCAGGGCTCTCTTCATTTCCTATCTTTGAAAAAGAAAACACGTTAAGCTCAAGTTATTTGGAAGAACAGAAGCCAAAGAGAGCGGCCCTTTCAGATATCACGAACTCATTCAATAAAATGAATAAACAGGAAGGTATGAGGATAGAAAAAAAGATTCAAAGAGAACAACTTCAAAAAAAAAATGACCGCCCGTCACCGCTCAAACCTATTCAGCACCAAGAACTTCGTGTAAATTCTTTGCCTAATGATCAAGGTAAACCGTCCTTATCTCTAGATCCCCGCCGTAACATCTCCCAGCCAGTGAATTCAAAAGTGGAATCACTATTGCAGGGACTGAAATTCAAAAAGGAGCCAGCCTCTCACTGGACCCATGAGAGAGGCTCCTTGTTCATGAGTGAACATGTGGAAGACGAAAAACCAGTCAAAACCTCAGATGTTTCAATCGAAAGTTCATATGTACCTTTAACAACAGTAGCAACATCTTCGAGAGATCCCAGTGTTTTAGCAGAATCTAGTACAATTCAAAAACCAATGCTGTCTTTACCTTCTAGTTTTTTGAACACATCTATGACGTTCAAAAATCTTAGCCAGATACTCGCTGATGATGGTGATGATAAGCATCTAAGTGTGCCACAGAACCAATCTAGAAGTGTAGCCATGTCACACCCTTTGCGAAAACAATCTGCCAAAATATCTCTAACTCCACGGTCTAATTTGAACGCCAATTTATCCGTTAAACGTAATCAGGGCTCACCTGGCTCCTATTTGAGTAATGATCTGGATGGAATCTCTGATATGACTTTTGCGATGGAAATACCAACAAACACCTTTACCGCTCAGGCGATTCAACTGATGAACAACGACACGGACAATAATAAAATTAATACTTCGCCCAAAGCATCTTCTTTTACAAAAGAAAAAGTAATCAAATCGGCAGCCTATATCTCGAAGGAAAAAGAACCAGATAATAGTGATACTAATTATATTCCAGATTATACTATACGAAACACATATGATGAAAAAGCCATTAATATTTTTGAAGATGCGCCCTCCGATGAGGGTTCATTAAATACATCTTCTTCAGAAAGCGATTCACGAGCAAGTGTGCATAGGAAAGCGGTATCTATTGACACTATGGCGACAACAAACGTTCTTACTCCCGCGACAAATGTTAGAGTAAGTCTTTATTGGAATAATAACAGTTCTGGTATACCCAGAGAGACTACTGAAGAGATACTTTCTAAACTTAGATTGTCACCAGAAAATCCTTCTAATACACATATGCAAAAGAGGTTTTCTTCCACGCGTGGTAGTCGTGATAGTAATGCATTAGGCATTTCTCAAAGTTTACAGTCAATGTTCAAAGATTTGGAGGAAGATCAAGATGGGCATACTTCTCAAGCTGATATTCTTGAATCAAGTATGAGCTATTCAAAGCGAAGACCATCTGAGGAAAGCGTTAATCCAAAACAACGAGTGACAATGCTTTTCGATGAGGAGGAGGAAGAATCTAAAAAAGTAGGTGGGGGAAAAATTAAAGAAGAGCACACCAAGCTAGACAATAGAATATCCGAGGAATCTTCTCAACTTGTGTTGCCGGTGGTTGAAAAAAAGGAAAATGCAAATAATACAGAAAATAACTATTCTAAAATACCAAAACCCTCAACGATTAAAGTTACGAAGGATACCGCTATGGAATCAAATACACAAACCCATACAAAAAAGCCAATTCTAAAAAGTGTCCAAAATGTTGAAGTTGAAGAAGCGCCTTCCAGTGATAAAAAGAATTGGTTCATCAAACTATTTCAAAACTTTTCTTCTCATAATAATGCTACTAAGGCATCCAAGAATCATGTAACGAATATATCATTTGATGATGCGCATATGCTAACATTAAATGAATTCAACAAGGATAGTATCGACTATCAATTAAAGAACCTAGATCACAAATTTGGGAGAAAGGTGGTGGAATACGATTGTAAATTTGTAAAAGGCAACTTCAAATTCAAAATCAAGATTACTAGCACGCCCAATGCATCTACGGTAATTACTGTAAAAAAAAGAAGCAAACATTCAAACACAAGTTCCAATAAAGCCTTTGAAAAGTTTAATGATGATGTGGAGAGAGTAATTCGAAATGCCGGACGTTCATAAATTCTATATAGATGTTATATAATTATACAACAATAATTTGAAAAATTTAACGTACGAGAACCGAATGGACAGGCGTGAGAAAACATAGTTTAAAAGAACATTAATAAATGGAGAGACATGAGACACGAAGGAAAGAAAGAGGGTTTTACAAACATTGTCCTAGATTAGAAGATAAATACAACCCTGGAGGGGTAAAAAGAGCTGTCGTTTCTTTTGGAGCTCAAGAAGATTCGTCATCCAAGAGATCTTCTTCAGAAAGCTCTTCCTCAGAGATGTCACTGAGATCTTCCTCTTGCACGAATTCTTCATCATCGTCAAAATTTTCGTTTACATCATCACCAAGCAAGGCATACTTGTCGGCGTCATTATAGTATTCTGATAGGATGAAGGTCGAATAAGTTATAGAGTTCTCCTTTTTTTCTATCGCTTTTTTTAAACTTTTATCCACTTCAATCGTATCATACTGAAAATTCCAAAACTGCTTAAAATCCTTGTTCCAGCAAGCTACCAAAATAGTAATAATCAACAAGGAAGGAACAATGTATAGTAAAGCCGGTTGAGCAGTATTGAAAATGGACAAGGAGACCATGGCAGATACCAAAGAAGCAACGTAACTAACCATAGCAGTAATAAAATATTTTCCAACGTATGACCAGTTCAAAAAATGGAATTCAGTGTCATCATGATCAAGGTGCCACTTCCAGATGTCATATTTGTAGCACATCGCAATAAACATACCAGGCAAGGCAATATCACCCAGACCAAGTATTGAAAAATTGAAGTTGTTTTGAGCTGTATTAAACTTGACTGGTAAGCTTAGTTTTACGGGAATATCAAGGTTAGTAGCTACTATAACCATTACATCAGTACCAAAGACAAAGTAAATGTCGTAAAAAAATAGAGCAATTAGGATTAGGGCCCCTGATTTTAAATTCTTCAATTTTAATTGAGCAATGGACCAAATAGCCATATTCATACTGACAGCATTGGATATTAACCAATCATTGGGTGATAAATAGAAATATACGGTAGAAACGATGGACAGAACGAACGAAACAATTAATGCGCTATTCAAATACATGTTGCTGATCTGCCTCTTCGACTTAATATCCTTCGGTTCAACTAATTCTCTTCTGTAAAAATGCTTCATCCAATGATCTTTTTCAATCTCATCCAATGTTTTCTTGTGAACAACTGAGTTGGTCAATCCATCTTTGTAATTCAAATTGGTAACAAACCCGCCTATCTTGTTCAGGTCTTCGTTATCATCAGCTATTGTTACACGATACCTTGGTAAAACAACCAGGGGATTCCAAGAAGCTAAATGTGATAGGTTTCTGAAAAGTGAGTTGAGAAAGTAGGAGTAGACAAATGTGCCAGCTGGGATATTTAGCAGTGTTATATTAAAATTCAAAATTTTCACCACATATTTTAGCCAGTTTAGGTGTAGTTTCTTGATCACAAAATAGAGAGCCAGTAAAGTACAGCCGCTAGTTAAGGGCAGTATAATCGCATGTTTTTCATCCATCATATCGAAAAACCTCTTGCTTTTCTTCTTTTTCTTTTTATCTTCGTCATTCTCGCGGTAGATAACATGACAATCGTGGTCCACATCAAAATCTGTAGGATCAAACAATGAGTGTTCTCTCGTAGGAGGTAGAGCTGTAAATGGAATAGAAGAAATAGACGTAAATGAGCCAATAACGACCAAAGCACTTGCGATGAGAACTAAAGTGGCGTAGTTGAATACTAAAGAATGGCTTTCCACCAAGTGTGTAATCTTGTGAGCAACGCGATATGATATCTTATCAAAGGCAGTGGTTAATTTGTTATTGTGGTTTTCAACTATAGCATTGATCTGTTCAAAAACTTGTTCTAATTCCTTGTTCGACGCACTTTGGTTAGCGCTTGATGAATTGTTCCTAAAGGCACGAGATGACCACTCTGAAAGGTGGTCAACAAATGAATTCAAATACTTGTCCATCGTGTATGAGTTTGTTCCCCATTATAGATCTGTAGTATTGCTCAAAAAGGGAGCACTTTACAAATCTTGTCCTAAATACTCCCATTCGGAGAGGGGTTCTTTTTTTTCCGGTGCCTCAAAATCCTTTTTTTTTTGATGGTGCAAAAGACACTTAAGAAAAGTGAATACTTTTTATAAACGTAATCCTATAAAACATGAAAAGAAGGATTACGGAACGTCTGCCTGATTCACTTATATATACTATATAGATGGTAAAAATCTAACGTTTCCGTTGTTTCTTCCATTTAAATGAAATTTTTCCTGAAGAGTCTACGATTTTTTTCTTGGAACCCTTCTTCAACAATTCTCTTTGAGCATCCATTCTTTGTTGGACCTGTTTCAATTGAGTTTCCCTCTGTAAGTGCTGCTTGACTTGCTTGAACTTTTTCAATTTCTTTTTGTCTAATGATTCCTTTGGCATTATTGATGAAGCGTTCCTATTGTTTGAAATATCTTGGGCTAATTGGTCCTTAGTTAATCTATTTTCAGATCTATTCACCATCTCGGAGGTGGTATTGAAAAACTTCTCTGGGGTGAATTCGTTCATCTTCTCTCGGGAATCGACGAATATTGTATGATTCCCACTGCTTTTGAACATCAACTGTTTCGCTCCTTTCTCCAGCTTTTTCAGCTCTATTTGCCTCAGCGTCCTCACATAATTACTATCTTGCGTTTTGAGTAATTTAACTTGATCCATGGAAAGCGATTCGTCTTCTTCGTCACCGTGACGTGAGCTGATCAGCAGTCCTTTTGCATCTGTCTTCCTTGAATGCATAGCATGGTAGTATTCATCTGGATTTCTCTCTTTTGCTTTTTCTCTGAGGACTTTCAAAGTGGACTGCTTCCTGTGGAAGTCTTGAGCACGTTTCACATAGTCTTTATGCTTTTCTAAAAACCCATATCTGGAACGGCTAGTTAGCTGAGAACGTTCTCTATGCTGCTTTTTCTGAACATCATGTACAAGTTTAGCCATATCTTTTGTCTGTTGTTGGCTGTAACGAACTAGAAAACCCCACTAGTATTATTCGATGATATGCAACTTGCTCTTATTGTAGTTTCTTAGCATTGTTTTCTTTACTCTTTTTCTTCAAATCGCGATGAGCTCATCTAGCCATAAAAAAATTTCATCTTTTACGTGCGTAACGACAAACCTTTAAGCCTTAGAGGACTTGGTGATGTGCTCCTTTATAACAACGATTACTTCCATTGAACAGCAACACCTGCAAAATCGGAGCTGCAAAATTATTGATTGGATGTGGCAGAAATAGGAATGGGCGATCATAATCTGCCGGATTTTCAGACATGTTTGAAGTTTTCTGTTACAGCTAAAAAGAGCTTTCTATGTATGTATAGAGACAGCGTCTCAAAGGAAAAATTAGCCTCTTCGATGCCAAGTACTTGTGATATACAACTGAAGAGGGCAATCAATGACGCTTATCCGGGCGGAGGAATAAAGGTCACGGTTCTGAACTCAACAACTGCAAGCTTGGACTCGTTAGCAACTACACATGTTAAGGAATTTGAGATTGTTATCATTCCAGACATAAATTCTCTTTTACAGCCAGACCAAGCGAAATTAGTAAAAATTATGAGAGATTGCACAGTGGCGATTGAGAAGGCACAGTCAACACGTATATTTATAGGAGTGGTTCATTGGAATAATCCCGTGCAGCCTTCAGGCGCCGCTAAGGATGGGGATGAAGCAGGTAAACCAGCTCCCAAAACTCGCATCTTCCTGCCCACGTCTTTACGTATGGGTGCTTGGCTCAAACACAAATTCTGGTTTGCATGTGCACCCCCATATTTGGATTTTGAAAGTTCAACTGAGTCTAGCATTAATACAAGAGCCAATAATAGCATTGGTATGGCTGAGGAAGAGAAGCAGGAGCCAGAGAGCAAGAGGTCGATCATATTAAATGAAGAGGCAAATCTGAACGATGTATTTGTGGGGTCCACTGTAAGACGGTATATTCTCGATATCATGGTCCATTTGCGAACGCATAGATTGACGTATAACGCCAAAGCCGGCGGGGTATATACAAATTCATTGGACGACGTGGTGTTATTGTCTAGATTAATTGGTCTACATAGCGGCAAGATGTTTGTGTCACCTTCACATGTCAAAGAGGCGTCCAGGTGGTACTTCCCCATGCACTTGGAATTGGTTCAGCGTTCCTCCATGGATAGTTCCTTATTGTACGGTAGCGACCCCAACTTGGTGGACGAAATGCTAGAGAAACTTGCGAAGATTAAGTGTGAGGAGGTTAATGAGTTTGAGAATCCCCTTTTCCTGGAATCTCTCGTAGTGAAAAACGTACTAAGTAAAGTCGTGCCGCCCGTGTAAGTTTATTATGTATTTCGAGCATGCATCTGGAACCAATGATTACATACGTACAAACGGTATTTAAAAGTTTCTATTCTTAGCGTCAATTGCCCTTTATCGTTTTGTTAACCAATTGTTGTTTTCATTAATTATGCCATGACCCGAAAAATTAGCAAAAAAGGTCAAAGTAAATAGCTAAATATTTGGTCTAAAAAGTAAGAGAGAAATGAAAATGGCAAGGCTTAACTACTTTGCAATAGTGTATATAGACATTACCAATTGAGTCCAGCAACGAAAGATTCCGCTTGCACTTGGTCAATCATTTACTGACCATAATACGAAGTAATAGAGATGCTACTAAAAGATGACCATGCGATTACAATTTACAATAGACAATTAAGCGCAAGGACAATCAGTATGCATTCCATTTCTAATAGACAAGGTGCTATGAGTGAATTGCTAGCCTCCCCTTTTTATTTTGTGCGGTCACCGCAAGGGACAAAGCTTTTCTTAGAAAACCGTCTGAGAAGCATAACGTACGCCATCCCCTAGACATATTAATAATGCTACAGATACTATGCTGCTCGTCTTTTTTTGACGACCCTTTTATTGCAATGTGCAACTAATGGCAAACAACCACATAATATCACAGTATTACATTGCCTCCACCGATGCGGATGTTAGGGCGCCAAGTCTGTCATGAAGCATGTTCCTGTCATAATCTTGTATGCAAAATACCGCGTTCTGCGCCACTGATATGCTAGGCAGCAGCAACCTATGCTGAAGATTGCTTTTCCCACGCCTGTTTTACGTCTCCAGGGCACTTGAAACAATGCAGCGATCGCCGCCACAACACGCCAAAGAGAAGCGAAAGTGGGCCTGGGCGGCTCAGTTTCGGCAGAGGTAAACAACACGAACTGAACTGCCTTAGCTCCGAAGGGCAATTCCACAGGCACTCCGCGGGGCCCGGCCAAGGCCCAAAAGGCGTGGAATATGCGCGTTTTGGGGCCATAACACCCAGTACCACGGCCGGAACGGGCCATATAATAGGTTTTTCACTCTCAAGAATGGTAAACGTAAATAGGAACATCCCACTACCCTAGAAATTGCGGAAATTTCGCGCTTATCATTAGAAAATCTGGAACCGTCCTTTTTCCTCTTTCTTGCATTTCCCTTTCCGTATTATTGCCATTCTTTAACTGCATTTGGGGAACCGTAGACCAAAAGCCAAACAGAGAAATGTAACGTTCTAAAAAAAAAAACAACGAAAAAATTGAAAAATAAGATACAATAATCGTATATAAATCAGGCTTCTTGTTCATCATTTTCAATTCTCTTCTTGCCATCCCTTTTCCTATCTTTGTTCTTTTCTTCTCATAATCAAGAATAAATAACTTCATCACATTCGCTACACACTAACAAGAAAAAAAATGCAATTCTCTACTGTCGCTTCCGTTGCTTTAGTCGCTTTGGCTAACTTTGTTGCCGCTGAATCCGCTGCCGCCATTTCTCAAATCACTGACGGTCAAATCCAAGCTACTACCACTGCTACCACCGAAGCTACCACCACTGCTGCCCCATCTTCCACCGTTGAAACTGTTTCACCATCCAGCACCGAAACTATCTCTCAACAAACTGAAAACGGTGCTGCTAAGGCCGCTGTCGGTATGGGTGCCGGTGCTCTAGCTGCTGCTGCTATGTTGTTATAAGAAATCTCTGATTTTTTATAATATCTATATGGCTTTTTTCAAAATTTTCGGTTTTACTAGGTAAGTGTTTGATTCTTTTCTTTTCGTTAATATATTTTTACACATAATTTTAAATAATTTTTGTTATTTTGAATAGGTAGATACCATAAAAATAAAACACTTTTTACTTTAACGATGTTCCTGTGATTTCTCTTCGAATGAGTCAAAAATTTGAACTCGAAGTGAATGTATTAGAGACTGGGATTCTTCGAGTTTGCTGAAATCTTGGCTATGCACAATGTTTCCTGCGCCCCTAAGGTGAAAAAAACATGCATGCTTGTTTCAACAGACCAGTGTGCATAAAGAATTTCGCCCTTAGCTGCGATTAAAGAGTCAAGGCGTGAAAAACATAGGCGAAAGTGCTGACCGTTCTTCCCTTTATCTTTTTACCATCTTCGTTATCTGTTACCTGTTCAAAAGAAAGTGGGAAAGATACTGGTGTGCTACGGTGGGATCTTTTTTTTCTACCATTTTCTATACTTTACTTCCACTTTATAAAATATTTTACAAATTCAAGGGAGACGTGTGACAAAATAATAATCTAGAACTCAATGAACTTTTGTCCTCACTACAATTGCCCCTTGGATGGATTTGAACTTACAAGAAATATCACGTTGGCGCGCGCTAAAGTCGCTTGCCAATGCGCTATGAAATTTTCATGACCTGACACATTTTCGCACAGTGCCATTAATCCCTTTATTATGGGAATTGATGCGGCTTTAAAACTGTACCTTCCTTCGCACATGCTGAATTTTCTTAATGAGATTCATCTACGATGCTTTAGAGCTAGCCTTGTTTTCTTTTTTATGCTTCAAGAGTAAGTAGTGAAGAACCCCGCTAGACAAATACTAAGGGATGCTGCAACCACGTCTTATACTTCACCCATACATAACATTGGAATCTCATTAATTTTTGCAAAGATATGGTGAACAAGTTTCAAAATAAGAATGTATGTGTACCGAATCGTAGCTCGAGGTAATAATGAAAAAAAAAATCGGACATCTGGAAAGTTACGAATATAGAAGCAGATACCCCTCTTGACGGCAAACATTGTGTGCTCGACCTTCTATCCCGTTAAAATATCATAATAAACAAACCCCTCCCGCGAAAACAAAAAAAGAGAGCTAAAAAAAGTACTTCTTCGCGTTATAGATGGTGCCGCACCGTACGTCATAACTAAAAATAGCGTTAGCCACAGCTCCCTGAACGAGAAGGGCCTTCGGCCCGATTGGAATACGGGTCCGCTTACGTCTGTGCGTGCGGGTTGTCCCACAACGGTAACTTACTCCAGGAGAGCCATCTCGAAGGTGCCACAAAAGAAAACAAAAAAAACAACAAACGATGAGCTCTGTGGTTCACGTTCAATGTAGTGTTTTTTCACCCTTTACATTCTGATAATTTGTGGTGCAGAAAAAAAAAGCAAACAAACAAAATCTCAATTATTTAAAGGACGATCTTAACGTTTCTTTCTTTCGCTATCTTCCTTGAATTTTTTTTTTGTCTGAAGTAAAATATCCCGTATCAAACTAATAAATACTACGAAAGTCTCAAAAAACAATAATGAAATTCTCCACTGCTTTGTCTGTCGCTTTATTCGCCTTGGCTAAGATGGTCATTGCCGATTCCGAAGAATTCGGCCTGGTGAGTATCCGTTCCGGCTCGGATTTACAATACTTGAGTGTTTACAGTGATAACGGCACTTTGAAACTTGGCAGCGGTAGTGGCTCATTTGAGGCAACTATTACCGATGACGGTAAACTGAAATTTGACGACGATAAGTATGCTGTCGTCAATGAGGATGGCTCATTCAAAGAAGGTTCTGAGAGCGATGCTGCCACTGGTTTTTCTATTAAAGATGGCCATCTAAACTACAAGAGCTCTTCTGGTTTCTACGCTATCAAGGACGGGTCGTCTTACATTTTCTCTTCTAAGCAATCCGACGACGCTACCGGTGTTGCGATTAGACCAACTAGTAAGAGCGGATCTGTTGCAGCAGATTTTTCTCCAAGCGACTCTAGTTCCTCTTCATCTGCTTCCGCTTCGTCTGCTTCCGCATCATCTTCTACAAAGCATAGTTCGAGTATAGAATCTGTCGAGACCTCTACTACCGTGGAAACTTCCTCTGTTAGCTCCCCAACTGCTTCAGTTATCTCTCAAATTACTGATGGACAAATCCAAGCTCCAAACACAGTTTACGAACAAACAGAAAATGCAGGTGCCAAGGCTGCCGTCGGCATGGGTGCTGGTGCTCTAGCGGTCGCAGCTGCTTACTTGTTGTAAGTACGAGAACAAAACCTGCATGTTTTATTTCCTTCAATATAGCTTTCTACATAATGATCACTTACATATAGCGTAATGTAATATGAAATGGCCCATAATATTTATTCTCTTACATTGTCCTCCTACCTACATTCCTTTTCTTGCATGCAGCTCTCACATTCCCCGATTCGCTTGAAAAATTTAAACTTGTAGAAAAGTAGGTGAATGTCCCGCCGGCGGTTTCTCTGCTGCATGTAGAAAGATGGATATACAGAAAAGGAGATAAGAGTAGCTATCTCAAGTTTGTTCAACTGACTGCTAATACGCATAGAGTTATTTATTGTACATATTCGAAAAAAAGCAAGAAATCACTACGGTGACCTCAGTAGAACGAACTAATAAGTCAAACCAAATTAACCGTTTCCAGGCTGATAGGAGAATACAAGAATGTCTGAAAGAAAAGCTATTAACAAGTACTATCCACCGGATTACAACCCACTGGAAGCTGAAAAGCTATCCAGGAAAATGGCTAAAAAACTGAAAACCATGAATAAGAGCCACGCATCGATTAGATTAATGACCCCATTTAGTATGAGGTGTTTGGAATGTAACGAATACATTCCCAAAAGCAGAAAATTCAATGGCAAGAAAGAGCTACTGAAGGAGAAGTACCTGGACTCCATTAAGATATATAGACTAACCATTTCATGTCCACGTTGTGCCAATTCCATTGCATTTAGAACAGACCCCGGTAATTCAGATTATGTGATGGAAGTGGGGGGCGTAAGAAACTATGTCCCTCAGAAGCCAAATGATGACCTGAACGCTAAAACAGCTGTCGAAAGCATAGACGAGACACTGCAACGCTTAGTGAGAGAGAAGGAAATGGAGCAGAACGAGAAGATGGGTATAAAGGAGCAAGCAGATGACAAAATGGATTTGCTGGAAAAAAGACTAGCCAAAATTCAACAAGAGCAAGAGGATGATGAGGAACTTGAAAATTTAAGGAAAAAAAACCTTGAAATGAGCCAGAGAGCTGAAATGATAAACCGCAGCAAACACGCACAACAAGAAAAAGCAGTAACGACTGATGATCTGGACAACCTCGTAGATCAGGTATTTGACAATCACAGGCAGCGTACCAATAAACCTGGCAATAACAACGATGAGAAGAGAACTCCGTTGTTTAATCCTACATCCACTAAGGGAAAAATACAAAAGAAAAGCTCTGTGCGTACGAATCCGTTAGGGATAGTTATAAAACGAGGAAAGTCTCTCAAATGACCTAGAAAAGTAAGGAACGTACGATTGGTATCATGATCTCTTGTGATGCTGTGCTACTGTGGTTGCTTCCACATTATAGCGTCCATCGCTACTTACGAGGGGCGACAGCCCCTTCGGACTTCGAAGTGTCTGGCCGTTTTTTCATTGAATTTTCTTATAAATGAATACATATCGGAAAAGCCATTGTTGACTAAAGCAAGCCAAAGCCACACAAACCGAGGACAAATAGAAAAGCATGGCTCCGTATCCATACAAAGTGCAGACGACAGTACCTGAACTTCAATACGAAAACTTTGATGGTGCTAAGTTCGGGTACATGTTCTGGCCTGTTCAAAATGGCACCAATGAGGTCAGAGGTAGAGTTTTACTGATTCATGGGTTTGGCGAGTACACAAAGATTCAATTCCGGCTTATGGACCACTTATCACTCAATGGTTACGAGTCATTTACGTTTGATCAAAGGGGTGCTGGTGTTACATCGCCGGGCAGATCGAAAGGTGTAACTGATGAGTACCATGTGTTTAACGATCTTGAGCATTTTGTGGAGAAGAACTTGAGTGAATGTAAGGCCAAAGGCATACCCTTGTTCATGTGGGGGCATTCAATGGGCGGTGGTATCTGCCTAAACTATGCCTGCCAAGGTAAGCACAAAAACGAAATAAGCGGATATATCGGGTCAGGCCCATTAATAATTTTACATCCGCATACAATGTATAACAAACCGACCCAAATTATTGCTCCATTATTGGCGAAATTTTTGCCAAGGGTAAGGATCGACACTGGTTTAGATCTTAAAGGAATCACATCAGATAAAGCCTATCGTGCTTTCCTCGGAAGCGATCCTATGTCTGTTCCATTATATGGGTCGTTTAGGCAAATACACGACTTTATGCAACGTGGTGCCAAGCTCTACAAGAATGAAAACAATTATATTCAGAAGAACTTCGCTAAAGACAAACCCGTTGTTATTATGCATGGACAAGACGACACAATCAACGATCCTAAGGGCTCTGAAAAGTTCATTCAGGACTGTCCTTCTGCTGACAAAGAATTAAAGCTGTATCCGGGCGCAAGACATTCGATTTTCTCACTAGAGACAGATGAAGTCTTCAACACGGTGTTCAATGATATGAAGCAATGGTTGGACAAACACACCACGACCGAAGCTAAACCATAACCTATACAGGACTTAATCACTTAGACAGTATACAAATACACATATACATTTATATTTCATCGAGAATGCCATCAGTAAATATTATTTGCAAAAGTCAATCAGCATATTAGTAAAGCAGTAAATTAAAAGGTAAACCAAGTCACAATCGACCGATTGCCTTGTCGAAGTAAAAGAAAAAAATTTAAGAGCGGCTCCCCTTTCCCCGGAATGGGAAATCACATTATCCGTGCGGCGTTTTCTGAGCGAAAATCATTGCGATTGCCAAACTTTTGGTAGTCATCTGGGGGAACTTTTGACCATTTTTTCCAATGATGAAAATGGATTATTGGTGCGAATGGCGCTAAATACAGAGGTTTTTTTTTCTCCATTCCACCCTTAGAAGTTTCTTGTTCAATTCTCATTTTAACTGTTGCGTTTGTTATCGATTAATGTGTTCTGAACTCGAGTAAAAGAACAGGTGTGTGTGCTAAGTAAGAAGAATTATTACATTTACCCAACATGAGGATGGAAAAAACAACAGACAAACCACTTTCCGCAGGAGATATGAACGATGAATATTCTCGGGGTCCAATCGACGATATAGACTGTTTGAACTTTTTCGAAAGGGCTGTTCAGGACCCATGTTGTGAGGCCTGTGACACAGAAGATGCAGATGAAGAACTGAGAGCAAAGCTTAGTAGCTTTAATTTTCAGCCTGATTCATCTCCGTGTAATGCTAAATGTCAACAGACACTGAATCCACTGTGTAAAATAGATGAAGGACTCCCAGCGGAGTCAGAATTAGCTCCATCGAGAAACGGCTCAGTATCTGAGGCAAATTCTGATACAAATTCCATAGCTTCTACTGTCCATGACCCTGTCGACTCCAAATATGGAGGCATGCCCAGCTTGAGAAAGGCCAAAACAACGTCGTACTTTACTTCATCTTCATCGAACAATACCACAATGAGGAACCCGCTAAAGAAATGTAATACCAATATAAATGGCCTTTTAGTGAACAGAAGGAGCTCAAGCTCCTCCAGACAGTCTATACCAGAGCTCTTTAGCGGTGCGTGTACTAAAAAGAAAAACAACGTATTACTGAAAAGTGAAACACCCAATTCAGAATTCTCTACTAACTCACTTCAACATTGCAACTCAAGGTCGTTTTCTCTACCCAGGTCAAGATCAAGGTCTTCTGCCATTGCCATACCAACACATTTGTATGGCTTGGAAAAGTACGTTTCACCTGAGTTGGATACTTTGACTGCTGACCCAGAAGAAAGTATTGAAAGGTTTTCAAATAATCGGCCCCGTGAAATATCATCGTGTTGTCCGAACGATACAGGGGACACCTCCTCATCATTATCACATTCGAACACTTCCTCATCACTAAATTTCCCTTTAGGTACAAACACAAATCAATTCCACCAACCAAGGCAGCCAGTACAACAGCAACAGTCTTCGAAACCAAACTTTGGTGCTGGGAGGAAAAAATCTTTCATTGAGATGTCACTAGCAAGTTCCTTTGCAGGCTAACATTCTCGCCACCTTGGAATAACCGTATGATGTTCAACTTTGTTATTTATTTCCACATTCTGGATCGCCATCTGTTCGTTTTTATTAAATATAATATATACCTATTTGTATCTCCTGTTTGGTTTCCAAATTTCCATATACTTATCACTGTCTATCATCTCCTCTCGAAGCATTTTTTTATATACTATATTATGAGAAATCTTTCTGAAAAATTATGAATTACTTTTTTCTGCTGATAGTACAACCCGCTATATACTGTTACAAGTAGTGAATAAAAAAGTAAAAAAAAAAAACTTTCAAAGGAAAGAATATGAAGTGAACATTTTTTTCTACGATTAAGATCCCCCTGTTTCTTTTTTCTTTTTAAACCATCTTGTCAGCTTACGGGAATTTTGTTCTTTGGGAACATCTGCGTTAGGAGGTTTCCTCATTATCCTAGATAACTTTGTCGGGGAAAATCTATTCCCCAAGTTACCTTTACCTTGCGAGTTTGGAAGCGTCAAGTAATCATCCTTGGCTCCATTTTCCGATGATGTTCCATGTACCGATGTTTTGTTGCTACTCTTAGGATTCTCATCACTTACATCAATAGTCAAAAATTTACAGTAACTATCTCCAACTGTGTTATTGGATTTACTAGAGACACCTTTTGCGAAGAATTTCTGCAATCTTGCGGAAGAGTTTTCATTTGTTGGTTTATTTAGTAGTTTAAGGACAACTTCTTTTCCCTCCTTTATTTCTTCATAAAAAATTTTATGTGAGAGTGAAATGGAGTATTTTTTGTCTTCAAACAAAGTGCTAGAAGCACATTCATAACCTGACAACCGTTTTCTAATATGATTAATCCTATTATAAAGTAAACATGACTCTTGCTCCAATTCTTTCATTGCATGCTTTTCCTCTTCTGCTTTCGGGATTATTGAATTAAATTTGATGCCTGAATTAGCGCCATTATCCAAATCTCTGCTTCTGGAACCTACATCATCGCTTTTCAGTAGGTTCATTAAATCATCTCCGAAGATCTCCGTGTTATTTTCAGTTATTTTCTCAAATTCTAACTCTCCAATTTCTGGCTTAACCTCAATTGGTGAATCCAAATCTTTTTTATCCACAGACAAATTTAGGCTGCTACCGCTTAACAGGCCCTCCTCTTCGATTAATTCTCCCTTCCCACCATTATCCATGTGATTGTATTTTTCCATCTTGGTCATATCTTCCTGACTGAAATTAACAATCAAGTTAACAAACTCAGTTTCTCTCAAATTCTTATCAAGCAGATAAGGAATCTGAGGCAAATCATCCAACATCGTTTGTTCAATGGCCAATTTGGGTCTCGAAATAGTAGAACTTAGGTTCAATATTTTTGAATTGAAATCTAGTTTCTTTTGCGTCATTTTATCAATGTAATCTAATAAGTCATTGTGTCTTTTATCGATAAAGTTATTCATCTTCATTAGCCAGGGCTCTTTGTTTGCAAACTGCGTCAAAGTGGACAGATTAAGTAAAACTTTACTTATTAGGGTAAGATTCCTTCTTGCTGTTTCGTTTAAATTTTGAGAAACATATTTGAATAGCTTAGGGTTTAATATGACTGGACAAAAAAACCTTAAAAACAATAATCCTGATATACCATTCAAAATTATTTGCAAAGTGTCATCGATACAAATTATCTCTAGTTTTTGCCTAAAGATCTTCAAAACATTTCTTATTTCAATCGGTAGGTCATTACTCGTTGCATACAGCCTTTTCCAAATCTTCGTAACCCAAGAATACAATCGTTTGTAGTTATCGGCAATTATTTTCCTCTTTTTTACTTCATCTTTTTCTTTAACTCTAGCAGGATCCAATTCACATGATTTGTTTGACTCAATGATCTCTTTTAGTATTGCACTTAGCGCTTTATTCAAATATTCATTACCCACTCTGAAGAAGTACTGTTCAATCGACTTTGTTAAGATAGAGTTACCACGGAATAAACTGTTGAAAACATGCTTTGAGTCTAAATTTTTCTGATTTATTCTTGAAACCGTTCCATCAATTTTAGCCAATTCTTTGTCTATAAGGACGTGGAACCATTCTTCTATTCTTGACAAAGATTGGAATATATCGAGAAAAATTATGGATGTTTGCGTCAATTTGTTATCATTCTCCATTGATGAAGAAGATTTGTAAATTAGATTGGAAACCATGGACAAGTTTGCGTTCATCAAAAGTTTTTCCAATTTAACGAAATTGGTTGACGGTAAAATGAAGTTCAAATTTGAAGAAATTTTAATACAGATTGTTCCTATTTGAAAATTTTTGTTATCAACGTCCATGATGGGTAGTCTTGTTTCCTTATTATATCTTGTATCATTTATTATTTCTTGTGTGATTTTTATTTTGCCTATCAATCGTAACCGTTTTTTATTATTGAGATCGTGGAATAACTGCTTGATTTCCAGATAAGAATTAGTAAGTCTTAAAAGTTCATTGAACTGAAACTCTTCTCTCCAAAATGGATTAGAGGAGTTTGAAACCATGGATGTTCTAGCCCATGTATGGCCCCAGGCCGTTATGTCTGTGAATATTGACCATGGCGTATTATTCTTGTCATTTAAATTGATTGACTGAAAATTAGCTTCCAGTATGGAAATTTTAAAGCTATTCGATATCTTCATATCATTTGATTTATCTGAGCCAGTAATAGATAAGTATTCCGACCTAGCGAACGATTGTAACGCTATAAAACAATCCTCCAGGTCTATTCTTAAGGGAAACTCTACAATAATTTCTTGAGAAATATCACTAGGGTTGGTGGCAGCACTGGCAATATTTTCTATGCGAAACTTTTCGAGGCCCAACTGGCTCCTTAGTAATGGCAATTCACCTAAAAACAAACTGTTTTCACTTTGTAAAACAGATGAATCCAGAATTCTTATCTCTGATCTTAAAAGCTGGCTAATATTCAATGAGTAAATCAGAGAGCCGTCACTCTGTAAAAGAAGATCTAACATGCCGTTTGATTTAAGCACCCCCATAGCGGAAAACCAACCTACGCTGTTGTCATCATTATTAATTATATCAGGGCTTTCTAAAATATTTGTTGCTGGCGGAAGGACGATGTTCTTAACGATGGGCCCAAAAACATTCAATTTGTAAACCAGCAAACTTTCTGGTTTCGCCATTTTTTTGCTTTTAAATTCTAGAGGTCGCGATACTTGAAACTTATTAAATATACCATTTGTCTTCATTGAGCTCCACCAGATCAGACATGTTAGCAATTTCTTGAAATCACTCCAACTTTTAACCCGCAGGTAAACTTTATTATCTTTACCTGAGGTGTTTACTTGGATTATAAAATTACAATTTGCATTAATATCCTTAAAAGAGGATTGCTTATCCTTAATAATCTCGATTCTACATTGCTGTAGATGTTTGATAATTGGCTGAATATTAGTAGAGTCTGCTGTTAACTCATCGATTGAGTGGGTTAGTGCACCTGTACTGGTAATTTGCAGATAGTGTGTCTTCCAGTCGTTTAAGGACAGGTTATTACACCACTGAATCTCACCCTTAAAGGTATTCTTGTAACGCTTAACGTTGGACAAAAATTCATTCAATTTGAAATATGATGTTCGACTTTGGGCCGGTTCATTGTTGGAGCTCATAATATGATACAATCAAAGATAAACACCACGACGTATGCACAGATAAAGTTTTCAGTCTGACCGAATAGTTATTCCTACTATTTTGTTGTTTCTTCCTCCGTTTCCATAAATGGCGTTTGTTTGGATACCTTTCTTTTTTATCGAACAGAACGCGTTCAAGAATGAAAGTCATTAATTATTATTAGATACAGAGATATACATATTATAGAGTATGCATGCTATATTCACGGAAAGCTACGACGAAGGCCTGTATCATAGTTAGCTGGTAACAGTAAATTTACCAAAAATGTTGGGAATTTCACCTTCTGGTCCGATGTATCTAGGGTCTCTCCAGGGACCAATATCGGAATAGTAGAACTTATCATTGGGGTTGTGCAAGACAGATGTACCACCATATTTAACAGGCAAGTTCTCGATTGGAATTTGTTTTAATAATTCCTTTTTATAAGAAGAGCCAAGAATAAAGATTTTTGACACGGTTACTGGATCCAAGAAGGGTTTAACCATCTTGAACATCGTCGAGAAACCAAATGGACTGTGTATAATATAAAACTTACCCATTCTTTCAGGATAATAATTTTGACTGATATCTGCAACATCTTTAATATAGGAAAGCACATGATAAGCATTAGAAAGCGAGATACCCTTCAAGTCCAGCACAGTGCACGAAGTTTCAATAAGGTAGCCAGCTCTTCTCGAACACGCTGGGACCCGGTACCTGGCAAATAATTCGTACTCCTTGACTAAGTTTCTTAGCATCTGTTTTTCGGTGGTGATCTTGTACATTTTCTTTAAGTTAATTCCTCCTAGTTCTTCGAAGTACAATGGTCTCCCATCCTTATCAACGTGATGGTAATACTGAGGGTACATTTTGGCCAATTTAATTCTTTCTTTGTCTTCGGCTTCCTTGTTGTTTTCATAATCCTCGATAATAGTGTTGGCACCGTATTCTTCCCTCCATCGTTCAGTTTCTACAAACATCTCAACGCTAGCATTGATATCAAATTTCCTTGCCCGTAGAAATCGCAATAGCGTAGAATCATCCAGCCTTTCTTTGTAATTCTTTTCTAACAAGATTGACCTAAATTGCAAAAGCGCTTCCTCTTGCTCCTTAGTCAAATTGCCGGGAGTACCTGGCAAAGCATTGGGGGAGCATATTTGAGGATAAGTATCGAGTATGCTGGTTGTCATTCTTCCTTTCCAGTTTTAACAGTGCGCAAATGTATTGCTTTTCAGATTTATTTCCCCGTTATACAAGTTCAAGGAAATGTTTGAGTAGAGAGAATCACGATCTAAATAATAATCCGAAGAATTTAAAAAGGAGTAAATAGGGGCATACAAGAGGGGGAATTTCAGAAGTGCCTGTTATGTAAAAAAGATATGATAACACATGATGGATTGCATACCAGTAAATTTCCATATGCACTATGCCGACCTCTTTTCATGTAAACGCCCTTGCAAATTCATACTTAATGATTACAAGAAAGTAATATGTAAATTTTAAGCTAAGGTTCAAGGTTTATAAGGGCCTCCGTCTCTGATAGAAGAATCAAGTTGATAAATCCAAATGGAAGTACGGGTCCCAATAGTAGGTTTGATTTTTGAAGGTGACTCGAGATATATCAGCTGCCGCCCCTGAATCAGCAGTAATTATAACTGAAGAGAACGGATAATGTTTTACGTATAATTAAGGCACAGAAATTCCATCTGGAGTGTTCTGAAGTCGCTTACTTGGTGAGATATTGAGGTGTCATCAGATAGGACAATAGTAGGAGAAAGGACCATCTGGAGGTTAATCACCTGTTGTCTTACTATCCGGTCCTCAGGGTCCATAAAAAAATACTTTCAACAAAATCTGGATGTAATGAAAAGGTTGTTTTCAAACAGTCTGCAGTTTGTAATTCACCCACATGCCTTTTTTTGTATTCATATTAGCTTTTCTTGCATAATTAGGGACATATAAATCGTGCACACATGGATATTTCTTCATAATATTATAGTCTGATTGATATTCAAAATTTGAAACATTTCCATAAATAATGGATAGGGGACAGCCAAAAAAAAACTGTTGTGTTCGATCCTGAATGGACAAGACTGACACTATAAGGAGACTTATTCTAGATATCGTAGAACAAACATATGTTACTTTAACGTCGCTGGACACTCACAGACAAGCCTCAGGGGAGACGTTTGAAACCGTAGAGAAATACGTATGAAATATAAATCAACAAACATACGTACTGAATTATGTATCAGGATGTATTGCTTTCACAGTTTGGAAATTGCCTCTATCACCAAGATATTCACTGTTAAAAAAAAAATGCGAAAAAATTCAAATTTCAACAGCGATATTCGCCTTCAGTATATCAATATAAAGCAATTATGACACCTCATTTATCGTGCATATAAGATCATGCAATGAGTATGGATAACAATGATGACCATGAATCTAAATTGTCAATCTTGATGGACATGTTTCCAGCTATTTCCAAATCCAAATTACAAGTACATTTACTTGAAAACAATAATGATTTGGATTTAACGATAGGCTTGCTGTTAAAAGAAAACGACGATAAGTCTACAGTTGATAATGAATTACATCAACTGTACGACATGTTTCCTCAGCTTGATTGCAGCGTTATAAAAGATCAGTTTGTAATAAATGAGAAGTCCGTAGAATCGACTATTTCTGATCTTCTGAATTATGAAACCCTGCAAAAACTTAAAGACAATCAAGCAAATTCTTCTGATAGCGTAAAAAGGAACGAAAAGAAAAATAATTGGGAATCAACAAACGATCACATAGAGAGTATAATAAAGTTTACCGACGCTCCCAAAAATATTGCGCAGGAATACTTAGTCGAAAATGGTTTTGATACAGTAAAGGCGATCATCAAAATCATTTTGGATTATTACGACAAAAGGGATTTTAAAAAAGATGTGGATACTTTCAAAGTAAAACGGAGTCCTAATACGACTGTGAGAGGTGGTCGAGTTCAATCATCGACGGGGCTTGCCCACGTTTTGAAAAAGGATAAAGAATCCGCAAATTTTGCTCAAGAGAGTCTCAAAAGGCCAAGGAGTTATAAGCACTCCTTGGATAGTCCGCAGATGGTTGAGTTAAATGAATTAGTTGCAGATAATCGCGATCTCAAAGCCATAAACCATGAATTTTTGCAAAAATGCCTGCAATTTTATGATGGAGATGTTGTAAAGGTGTTGAACATATCGTCCTTATTGATCGAAGATGACAAGAATATTACGAAAACTTGGAACTTTGACGAAGGTTTTACCTTGACATCCAGAGATAATTGTAAGCAACATTTACCCAAATTTTCAACACCGCAGATTCCCCGCAGAAATGAGGTAGGAAATACTTATAAATTGCCCCTTCATGACAAAGAAACCCCCGAGGGAGCTGTGCCGGTTATAAATAACCTGTTTCAAACATACAGATTGGATTTCCATGGTTTTCTTCCCAGTGAAGCGGTTTCAACACTCAAACTTGCATTAAATAAGTGGTGGTCCAAAGAGGTAGCAGAACGAGAGTTGAACTCCCACAACATAAACTCATATGGCTCAAAAGTACAGTTTGTAAGCCCGTTAATTGTGGTAACTGGTAGAGGTATCCACAGCATCGGCGGGATCTCAAAGGTTCGACTGCAGGTTAAAAGTTTTCTTGAAAAAAATCACTACATATTTTGGGAAGAATCTTCTTACTTCAGAATTGAGGGTAAGAAGAAGAAGTAAAACCTATCTGATTTTTCTATAAAGGTTATAAACGCTAGGCTTCTTTAAACTGCATTGGGTTTTTTCTCAATTTCGAGAAAAATAATATAACGCGTTAGAAATGGTGATGTAAATAAATGAATGTTAGAAAAATACATACGTTAAACAAATAAAGTTAGACATTAGCACAGGACAGCACTTCACTCATGGATTATATGAAATTGGGGCTTAAGTCCCGTAAAACTGGTATTGATGTTAAGCAAGATATACCCAAAGATGAATACAGCATGGAAAATATTGATGATTTTTTCAAAGATGATGAAACTAGTCTTATCAGTATGAGAAGGAAAAGCAGAAGAAAATCATCGCTATTCTTACCATCAACGTTAAATGGCGATACTAAGAACGTATTACCGCCATTTCTACAGTCATATAAATCTCAAGATGATGAAGTTGTCCAAAGCCCATCTGGGAAAGGCGATGGATCAAGACGATCATCTTTGTTAAGCCATCAATCAAACTTCCTGAGTCCAGCCAATGATTTCGAGCCTATTGAGGAAGAACCAGAACAAGAAGAAAATGATATCAGAGGCAATGACAATGATTTTGCCACACCAATCACACAGAAATTGAGTAAACCTACATATAAAAGAAAGTACTCCACTCGGTATAGCCTTGGCACTTCAGAAAGCCCTTCTGTGAGGTTGACACCTGATAGAATCACTAATAAGAATGTTTATTCAGATGTACCTGATTTGGTTGCTGATGAGGATGACGATGATAGAGTAAACACTTCTTTAAACACATCTGATAACGCATTATTAGAAGACGAATTAGAAGATGACGGGTTTATACCTGAAAGTGAAGAGGACGGTGATTACATTGAAAGTGACTCATCTTTGGATTCAGGCTCGGATTCAGCCAGTGATTTAGATGGAGATAACACCTATCAAGAAGTAGAAGAGGAGGCTGAAGTGAACACAAATGACAATGAAGATGATTATATAAGACGACAAGCGAGTGATGTGGTTCGTACAGATTCGATAATTGATAGAAACGGGCTTCGGAAATCTACAAGAGTAAAGGTGGCGCCTCTGCAGTATTGGAGGAACGAAAAAATAGTATATAAGAGAAAGTCCAATAAACCCGTTCTTGACATAGACAAAATTGTCACATATGATGAATCTGAAGACGAAGAGGAGATATTGGCAGCACAAAGAAAGAAGAAACAAAAAAAAAAACCTACACCAACCAGACCTTACAACTACGTACCTACGGGGAGACCAAGAGGAAGACCAAAGAAGGATCCAAATGCAAAGGAAAATTTGATTCCAGAAGATCCCAACGAGGATATTATAGAAAGGATAGAATCTGGAGGCATAGAAAATGGCGAGTGGCTGAAACATGGAATACTGGAAGCTAATGTGAAAATTAGCGACACTAAGGAGGAAACTAAGGATGAAATTATTGCATTCGCGCCCAATTTGTCGCAAACTGAACAAGTAAAAGACACGAAGGACGAGAATTTTGCCCTTGAGATAATGTTCGATAAGCATAAAGAATACTTTGCTAGCGGCATATTAAAACTACCAGCTATTTCTGGACAAAAGAAATTAAGCAACTCATTTAGGACATATATTACGTTCCACGTGATACAGGGAATAGTCGAAGTAACTGTATGTAAGAACAAGTTCTTGAGCGTTAAAGGTTCCACTTTCCAAATACCGGCATTCAACGAGTACGCGATTGCCAATAGAGGGAATGATGAAGCCAAAATGTTCTTCGTCCAAGTGACCGTTTCAGAAGACGCTAACGATGACAACGACAAAGAATTGGACAGTACGTTTGACACTTTTGGGTAATTATGATGTGAATATTCTCATTATGCATGCTATGTACTGAAGAAATATAACTAGGTCCATACGCTTATACTGTTAAACATGTGAACTTTTCTGTAAGAAAATGAATCACGTAAAATTTCGCACCGAACTTTCGTAGATGAGAGAACAAAAAGCAGAAAAAGAGAAAGAACAGTAAAGTAACACTTAGTTAGCATATTTAAATAAAAGTCTAAAGGACCAGCAAAGAGTTATTAGGTGTGATGACGGATGAAAAAGTGAACTCAGATCAGAATATGAACGGTAAGCAGGGAGTTAACTTAATTTCATCCTTGCCTACCACACAAGTGCCGGTTTCAATTTTGACCAACAAGGAGAGAAGAAAAAGTATTCACGATGAATCAAATTTCGAAAGATCTGATAGTCATGAAGATCAATCAAAATCCAACTCTAATAGGAGGAATATTTACAAAAACGATTATAGCACAAATTTGAGGGATTTCTCTTTTGCCAATCTGAAGCAAAATAGTGAAAGGAACAAAGATGGCCATGAAATACAGATCAACACCAGTATGCCAGCTAATACAAATGGCCAGCAAAAAAGTTTTTCACCTTCATTACCTTCTGCTGTTTCATTTACGGTGCCCGAGGTGGAAAGGTTGCCGTATCATAGATATTCGATATCCAATAAACCTGGAAAGCAGCAGCAGCAGCAGGAACAACTGCAGCAAAATCAACAACAAGAAGAGCAGCAAAAGGCACAACTGCAGGAGCAAAATCAACGAGCAAAACAGCAAGAAGAGGTGAAGCAAATTCAGGAGCAAGTGCAAAAAAAGCAAACTGAAAGACAGCAACTGATAGACGAAAAGGAGAGGATAGCGAATGCAATATTTAAGGAGAACACTACTAATGATGGTACTGATATCAGGAAACATTCGGTATCGAGTGGTACGAGCAATAGCGAAGATGAAGTAGATTCACCTTCGATGGAAAAAAATTCTATCGTTCATATGCCAGGTGATTTTATCTACTTCAATCCCAAGTCAAACGCTTCTAAACCTATCACTGCAAAGGCGGCGCCATTATCGGCTAATAACTCCACACATAAAAACAAGGAAGTTATCACTGCACCCACAGGGCCTCGTGTACCCTTCACAGAGTTCTTTCAGAAGGAAGACGACAAGAAATTCCACATTCTCATTGGTGCGACGGGCTCAGTTGCCACAATAAAAGTACCTCTAATTATTGATAAACTTTTCAAGATATATGGGCCTGAGAAAATCTCTATTCAGTTGATTGTCACAAAACCCGCTGAGCATTTTTTGAAAGGGCTCAAAATGTCAACACACGTTAAAATTTGGAGGGAGGAAGACGCTTGGGTATTCGACGCTGTGAATAAGAATGATACTAGCTTGAGTCTGAACTTGATATTGCACCATGAATTAAGAAAATGGGCTGATATTTTCCTGATTGCGCCTTTGTCAGCTAACACACTTGCTAAACTGGCCAATGGTATATGTAACAATTTGCTAACTTCTGTGATGAGAGATTGGTCACCACTGACCCCAGTGTTGATTGCGCCTGCAATGAATACATTCATGTATATCAATCCTATGACAAAGAAACACCTGACGAGTTTAGTGCAAGACTATCCGTTCATCCAAGTTTTGAAACCGGTGGAAAAGGTATTAATATGCGGAGATATTGGTATGGGTGGTATGAGAGAATGGACAGATATTGTAGAGATCGTTAGGAGGAGAATCAATGAAATACGGAAAGCTAGGGACGAGGAAACTGGTGATAAAGAGCAAGAACAAGAAGAACAAGAGGGTGCTGACAATGAGGACGACGATGATGAGGATGACGAAGAGGATGAGGAGGACGAGGAGGAGGAAGAAGCTCTAAATGAAACAGCATCCGATGAGAGCAATGACGAGGAAGACGAAGAGGATGAGGAAGACGTGAAAACCGAAGTTTAAATGCATTAGAAAAGAGTATTTTGTGTTATGTTTTATGTTTTATTTTTTTTTTTTTTGTTTATTCCTTAAAAGAAGATTACTGCTTTTTCATTCCCTAGTTTCTAAATTGAGTGCCTAAATAAGATTAAATAAATATGTATGTGGAAACTAGGGAGGGTATGTTTTTATTTACAGGAATAGTTGTAGTAATTCAAAAGCCTAAAGATTTCCAGAACCGTAATCTAAAGCCCTCAAAACTGTTTAATTTTGGTCTAACATCGAGATAAATAAGTGGTTGTTGCTGCGAGTTTGCATCGTTCAGATCGGTGGAATAGAAATCGATTACGTAGTCGACGGTTTTACCGCATCTATCTATCTGCCAATCATGTCTATCAAAAGGTTTGGCCAGGTGCAAGATACGGGACCTGAACCAGGCCCTTGGTGTCAGTTTTTTGGAATCACCTTTAAAATTTGTTAATTTGATACCGCCACACGCTTCACCACCCTGCTTGTCTTCCCAGCTTTTAATGTAGTTCCAAACCCGCTCATTGATGGAGTTATGTAAAGGCACAACCACCTTCATGTCATCTGAGTTCGGATCCCAATTTTTTTTCATCATTGCCTCGTAAAATTGTTTCTCCGACGGGTATATCCAGTTTCTGTCAGAATTCGTCCTTGGTATGGTGGAAACCTCTCTGGACTGAGAGAGATCCACCGTGGTGTGATATTCAGGCGTTTTATCGTTATCTTGTGGGTTTGCAGAGCACTCTAGTTGATTGCCTGGGGCAGTAGCACCAGGATGCGCTTCGTTGCCATGTTCTCGTAGCCATAACTTTTTGGTTTCCTCATCTACGGGGCATTTCCCCTGTTGGTCTGAAGACATCATAATATGTAAAATAGAGACGAATGAAAAGCACGTGAACTAACAAACTATTTACTACTACCGAAATGTGATGCTTAAGCCTTTGGCCTCTGCAATACTAGCGATTGCTTTTTCCCTGATTAGTAAGCTACATCATTTATACTACATCTTTCTGTCTTAGAAGGCTTACAAACATCGAAAAGCTGGAACTTTGATTTCGAAAAAAATATGCCGTTACCCGTTGCGGGTCCCTTTTTTTTAGAAGGCCGGCCCAGAAGTAGCCATTATTTTTAGTCATTACAGTAGCCCTGTTGGGTAAGGATGCGATGCAATACATGTCAAGAGGTGTTGTATATAAACCACAATATCTACCATCAATGAGCTATATATACTTTTCTTACTGAAAAAAAAAACTACAAAACCAAGTAAAAAAAGAACAATATGTCACTACAAAGCAACAGTGTAAAACCAACAGAAATTCCTCTCTCAGAGATCAGACGCCCCCTAGCGCCTGTGTTGGATCCTCAAAAGATCGACGCAATGGTGGCCACAATGAAGGGCATTCCCACCGCTAGCAAGACATGCTCTCTAGAACAGGCTGAGGCGGCTGCCTCAGCCGGGGAACTGCCGCCCGTGGACGTGCTGGGCGTGCGAGTCAAGGGACAGACGCTATATTATGCCTTCGGCGGCTGCCACCGTCTACAGGCATACGACCGCCGGGCTCGCGAAACGCAGAACGCCGCCTTCCCCGTGCGCTGCAGGGTGCTACCGGCCACTCCCCGCCAAATCCGCATGTACCTGGGCAGCAGTCTCGACATCGAATAATGATTACGCTAATAACACTACATAAGAAACATAGATAAATTATAATTCACTAATACAAAATCCCTCAATTTAATTAATCAATTTCTTATTCAACAACTAGAGTAGGCACTAGCAGTTTGTGCGACCCTCGGCGCCGGAGAGGTACAAGGGACCTGGCGGTTGGGCCTTCCTGCCAGCTTCTCCCCCCCTTCTCGGCATTCACTCAGCGTTCATTGGCTCAATCACGCGCCAAGCGGATTCCCAGAAAAATACAAAAAAAAGTTGCCATAATACAATGGCGGATATTACAATATATATAGCTTGCGCTTTAAAAAGAAGTGTTAGCACGCATTGGGTGTTTGTACTGTATTCCTCCACTTAAGATAACGAATACACATATAGATATACAATATATTATACGTGGACATCTACGGAAAGGAAGAAAAAAAACAAAAGGAAAAGGAAGGATACCATATACAATGTTGTCAAGAGTAGCTAAACGTGCGTTTTCCTCTACAGTTGCCAACCCTTATAAAGTGACTGTTTTGGGTGCAGGCGGTGGTATTGGACAACCATTGTCTTTGCTTCTAAAGCTTAACCATAAAGTCACGGACTTAAGACTGTACGACCTAAAGGGCGCAAAAGGTGTTGCCACCGATTTGTCTCATATTCCAACAAACTCCGTGGTCAAGGGGTTTACTCCAGAAGAGCCAGACGGATTGAACAACGCTTTAAAGGACACAGACATGGTTTTAATTCCTGCTGGTGTGCCCAGAAAGCCTGGTATGACACGTGATGACTTGTTCGCCATCAACGCAAGCATCGTTCGCGATTTGGCAGCAGCAACCGCCGAATCCGCTCCCAATGCTGCCATTCTGGTCATTTCCAACCCAGTCAATTCTACCGTTCCAATTGTCGCCCAAGTCTTGAAAAACAAGGGTGTTTACAACCCAAAGAAATTGTTCGGTGTGACTACCTTGGACTCTATTAGAGCCGCCAGATTCATCTCAGAAGTCGAGAACACCGATCCAACTCAGGAAAGGGTTAACGTCATCGGTGGACATTCTGGTATTACCATCATCCCATTGATTTCGCAAACAAACCATAAGTTGATGTCTGATGACAAGAGACACGAATTGATTCACAGAATACAGTTTGGTGGTGACGAAGTCGTCAAAGCAAAGAATGGTGCTGGCTCTGCTACGTTGTCAATGGCCCATGCTGGTGCTAAATTCGCTAACGCTGTTTTGTCCGGTTTCAAAGGCGAAAGAGACGTCATCGAGCCTTCCTTCGTGGACTCTCCCTTGTTCAAATCCGAAGGCATCGAATTCTTTGCATCTCCGGTCACTTTGGGCCCAGATGGTATTGAAAAGATCCATCCAATAGGTGAGTTATCTTCAGAAGAAGAAGAAATGCTACAAAAATGTAAAGAAACCTTGAAGAAGAATATCGAAAAGGGTGTCAACTTTGTTGCTAGTAAATAGATTGTTCAAGATCAGAAATAGAGTGAAAAATAGGGAAAAAAAAAAAAAAAATTCTACTAATAAGAACGGAAGACTACTCGCCATCATGAGATTACGACATCTTTTTTATTTAATTCTTTGTTATATTTAGCCAATTGAAAGGAAGGAAACTGCCAAAAATCAACTAGAGAAAAATTCATGCTATTCGTTGCTCCTACACCTTTTTTTCTTCCGTAGACGAGGAAAAACAAAAATGATTAAATAGGCGCGCGCGGTGTGATGGTGATGATAATGATGATGATGATGATAATGATGAATAAACGTTTCGGTTTACGAGTTTCTTTAAATATACATATATGATATAAAAAAAAAAATACGTACCACTTACAATTTGCAAATATAGATGATCGAAACTGCCATTTATGGTAAGACAGTGGATGACCAATCTCGATGTGTCCACTGGCATCTTCCAAAGGATGTAATTGCCATCAGGTTTAAATGTTGTGATAAGTACTATGCGTGCTTTGAATGCCACCAAGAGTTAAGTTCTCACCCGCTAGAAAAATATGATCTCCTTGACGATGCAAATAAACACTTGATTATTTGCGGAGTTTGCCGTCATGAAATGACGTTTGCAGAGTATTACGACTACAATTCAAACCTTATTTGTCCCAATTGCAGATCCCCCTTTAATCCAGGCTGTAAATTGCACTACCATTTGTATTTCCAGAACCCTCCCCCCGCTATGTGTTGAGTGTTGTTCTATAAATGCATGCCATCTTAAGCTCTGCTGTGCTCTTCTCGTTAAGGAAAAAATGCGATGGTATATATATAGATATATATATATATATATGTATCTGTATATATATGTTCATACATATATATATATCTATTATTGTTGTTATTATTATCGTGATTATTATTTAGGTCCTCCCTTCTTTTTACCTGTTTTTAATCTACCCTCAAATCCGGCTCTTTTCTTTGGTACGGCACTACCGACATACTTTCTTTTCATCTTTTCTTGCTTATTTCTCTTTTTACCCTTGTTGTCTTTCCTAATCCTCAGATTCTCTTCTCTTCTCTTTTGTCTTTCAGATATCGTGTCTTCCACAACCCTCTTACGTTCGCTCCATTCAATCGCAGACTTTCTCTTTTGTGCTTCCTTTCTCTTTATAGCTTTGCGAAGTAGTTTTTCGTCATCCCTAATCTTAATTCCTTCTGCTTGTAACATAGCCTTTTGCCATTTTTCCTTTTCCTTCTGCTTGATTTGTTCTAGTTCGTCTTTCGCCTCCATCTTATTCTTCTTGGCTTCTAATAACTTTAAGTGTGATTTTACATCATTCTTAGCCGGACCCTTCGTTCTACCAGCTTTTCTTAACCTTTGTAAATCTGAAGTGGCCCTTGCACCATCATCGAATATGATATTTTGAAACATTACACCATCTGCGTTAATTTCTGAGTCCTTCTTGCCTTTTTTGAATCTTTTTTTCGAATTGTTTTCTAAATCACTATCGATGTCTTCCATATCGGAATCAGACGCAATTTCATCCTGATCCTGTTCCTGTTCACTTTCTAGACGCTTTCTTTTTTTCAACTCTTCCTTGCGTTTCCTTTGAGCAAGAATAGCCTCTCTAGAACCGGGTGCTTTCCTTTTACTCTTCATATCTGAAATTTTCGCTTGTAACTTGGAACGTAGTGCTTCCAAGTTTTTCTTTCTTTGTAGTTTCTCTTCCTCTGTAATAGACTTCTTTTCGACAGATCTATCGGGCTCTGTAGTATCTTTTTTAGATTCTAATGGTATTTCATTTCCCTCATCATCAAAGATCACCTTAATATCCTCTTCCTCTTCTTCATCTTCGTCTGGTGCTATTATCATAGGATCGTTTACTTCTACGTTCAGGTCGGAGTCTCCTTCCACTTTTGATGTTGCTTCCTTTTGCTTTTGCATTTTCATGTGCTTGAATTTTTCACCAGGTAGGACCACCGGCTTTGCGTCTTTCTCCTTCTTCTTCATTACTTCTAATGTACTAGATGTTTCATCATCACGTTGCTCCGGGTCTAATTTTTTCAGTTTATCATTTTTACTCTGTTCTTTGGTTTTCTTCTTGGCCTTCCATTGCTCTTGACTTTTTTCATCATAATAGTATTTTGCAGGAATTAAAGCCAATAAACCATCGAAGGCGCTTGAATTAGCACGAAGGCGCTCCTCAAGTGAATTACTCATCTCAGTCTCCTATATCTTTCAATTCCCGGACTTTCTTTATCACTTGCAACAACGTCTCAGTCCTCACTTGTTATTCATCTCTTGGTCATCTCATCTCTTTTATTGTACTTTCCTCTTTTCTTTACCGGAGATGAGAATAAAAAGAATTCATTTTAAAAAATTTTCAATTTGGTGTCTGGGTGAAACTTTTTAATCGTGTAATCCCAATTAAACCACTCTACTTTACTTTAATTGGTACACGAACTCATTACACACCTTTGCCTCTATTGCTTGTGTCAATCGTGTTGAGAGAGGAAGCCCAAAACAAGGGAAATTAACCTCTGTAGGCAAGCCATCACATTTGGCAATAGCAGCCCTCATTTAATTTAATTCGGCATGTGGCCGGCAGGGTAATGCGCTCTGCTGCTGACAAAATTGAAAGAAAAATTTTTTTCATCAACAGTTTGCAATACTTTCTTTTTCATATTTAATTCATCCATTCCGTCGTTAATTTTGTTCAAAACTGGTGTCCATCCTTAATACCAACTCAATTCTTTGATTTTGGCCCTCGATAGATTCAAGATGTCCCAAGGTACTTTATACATTAATAGATCTCCAAGAAACTACGCTTCTGAAGCTTTGATTTCTTACTTTAAACTAGATGTCAAGATCGTTGATCTAGAACAATCTAGCGAGTTTGCTTCTTTGTTCCCATTGAAGCAAGCCCCTGCATTTTTGGGTCCAAAGGGCTTAAAGCTAACTGAAGCTTTGGCTATCCAATTTTATTGTATGTTCCATATTTTATTTTAACACTTCCACATACATTGTTTTGCGCGTTTCCCGTTCGTTTATTTGGCACGTCATTTTTCTTCGAAACATAATGATGAAAAAAAATTTTATCAAACAGTTATCCCTGTCTGAATGGGTAATAATAGGTAACCTCTCATATGTTGATATTTGTATTTCTGATATGTTTCTTAAAGAAAAATGAAAGTCAAAATAACAAAAAGGAAGTACAAAGCGTGTCCTAATCCAGGAAAAAATATAAAGGATTGTTTTACTAACATTTCTTCAATTAATGGTTGTATAACCATCGAGATGATGTATATTTAGTGGCTAATCAAGTTGCCGATGAAAAAGAAAGAGCTCGCTTATTAGGTTCCGACGTTATCGAAAAGTCTCAAATCCTTAGATGGGCATCTCTAGCTAATTCCGATGTCATGAGCAACATTGCTCGTCCATTCCTTTCTTTCAAAGGTTTGATTCCATACAACAAGAAAGACGTTGATGCTTGTTTTGTTAAAATCGACAACCTAGCTGCTGTCTTCGATGCTAGATTGAGAGACTACACCTTTGTTGCTACCGAAAACATTTCTCTAGGTGACCTTCATGCCGCTGGTTCTTGGGCTTTTGGTTTGGCCACTATTTTGGGCCCTGAATGGAGAGCTAAGCATCCTCATTTGATGAGATGGTTCAACACTGTTGCTGCTTCTCCAATCGTGAAGACTCCATTTGCTGAAGTCAAATTGGCTGAAAAGGCTCTAACCTACACTCCACCAAAGAAGCAAAAGGCTGAAAAGCCAAAGGCCGAAAAGTCAAAGGCTGAAAAGAAGAAGGACGAAGCTAAGCCAGCAGATGATGCTGCTCCAGCTAAAAAGCCAAAGCACCCATTGGAAGCTTTAGGAAAGTCCACATTTGTCTTGGATGACTGGAAGAGAAAGTACTCCAACGACGACACCAGACCAGTTGCTTTGCCATGGTTCTGGGAACACTACAACCCTGAAGAATACTCCATCTGGAAGGTTGGTTACAAATACAACGACGAACTTACCTTGACTTTCATGTCCAACAACTTGGTCGGTGGTTTTTTCAACAGATTGTCCGCTTCTACTAAGTACATGTTCGGTTGTTTAGTTGTCTATGGTGAAAACAACAATAATGGTATTGTTGGTGCCGTTATGGTCAGAGGCCAAGATTTCGCTCCAGCCTTTGATGTCGCTCCAGACTGGGAATCTTACGAATACACCAAGTTGGACCCAACCAAGGAAGAAGACAAAGAATTTGTCAACAACATGTGGGCTTGGGATAAGCCTGTTGTTGTCAATGGCGAAGATAAGGAAATTGTTGACGGTAAGGTTTTGAAATAATCTCAATAACTCTTCTTCCATATTTTCTTCCCAATATACATAAGAGTCAAACAAAACGAATTTTCAAAAGAAAAAAGAAAAAAACCCTGAAGTCTACTTCATGATTACCCCATACTTACGCGTGGTTTAATTCTATGTAACGATTAACGTCCATGTAATCATTATATATATATATTGTAATAATCTCTCTAATTGAGTATCACAATCTGCTGCGGTTACTCTAACAATATTTTGCATAAACTTGATTCTTCTCTTCTTATTTCATGTTTCAGTGGGGCATTTTCCATTGTACTTTTGCAACAATAGCGAAAAAAACAATTTTCCGTAAAGAGAAGCGTCAGTCATAAACGGTGTATGTTACCCGAACTGGAATGAATTTTATCTTAAGACTGGAAAACAATTTAGGATAGAACTGAAGATAGTGCAACACGTCTGGTGATATCATGTGCTTTCAAGCAGGATTTGTCACAGTGCTTTAGAAACACAAACAAAGGAGGTATATAGAAGTTGCAGTTGCTAGAGTTTGTTTTCTTACCTAATTCTAGATCAATTCTTTTTTCTGAAAAAAAAAAATGGCTACTGCGTTATATACTGCAAACGATTTCATATTAATCTCGTTGCCTCAAAATGCTCAACCTGTTACCGCCCCTGGCTCCAAAACTGATTCATGGTTCAATGAGACCTTAATCGGGGGTAGGGCATTTGTTTCTGATTTCAAAATTCCCGAATTCAAAATTGGCTCTTTAGACACATTGATAGTTGAATCGGAAGAACTGTCTAAAGTGGATAACCAAATTGGGGCTTCTATTGGCAAAATCATTGAAATTCTTCAAGGCCTCAACGAGACCAGCACCAATGCTTACAGGACTTTACCTATCAATAATATGCCAGTTCCTGAATACTTGGAAAATTTTCAATGGCAAACCAGAAAGTTCAAGTTAGATAAGTCTATCAAAGATTTGATAACATTGATTTCTAATGAATCTTCTCAATTAGACGCCGACGTCAGAGCTACTTATGCAAATTACAACAGCGCTAAAACTAACTTGGCTGCTGCTGAGAGAAAGAAGACGGGTGACCTTTCTGTCAGATCCTTGCATGATATTGTCAAGCCCGAAGACTTCGTTCTTAATTCTGAACATTTAACTACTGTTCTAGTAGCAGTTCCCAAAAGTTTAAAATCCGATTTCGAAAAATCGTACGAAACTTTATCCAAGAACGTTGTACCAGCATCTGCCAGCGTGATTGCAGAGGATGCTGAGTATGTTTTGTTCAATGTTCATTTGTTCAAGAAAAACGTTCAAGAATTCACAACAGCTGCTAGAGAGAAGAAATTCATTCCTCGTGAATTTAACTACTCGGAGGAATTAATTGACCAGTTGAAAAAAGAGCATGACTCTGCTGCCAGTTTAGAACAATCTTTGCGCGTCCAGTTGGTAAGATTGGCCAAGACAGCTTATGTCGATGTTTTTATAAATTGGTTCCACATCAAGGCCTTGAGAGTTTACGTGGAATCTGTTTTGCGTTACGGGTTGCCACCTCACTTTAACATCAAGATTATAGCTGTCCCACCAAAGAATCTCTCTAAATGCAAGTCTGAATTAATTGATGCTTTTGGATTTCTTGGTGGCAATGCCTTCATGAAGGATAAAAAAGGGAAAATTAACAAGCAAGATACTTCTCTTCACCAATATGCTTCTCTTGTCGACACAGAGTATGAACCATTTGTGATGTATATAATCAATTTATAATCGATTTATAATACTAACTTAGATTAATATATATTTCTGTTTTTTTTTTAGAATTTTCAACTTTTTTATTCATAGAGATAATACACTGTGATTGTGAATGTTTGAATAGTAATGGAACATAATCCGATAAAATATGCTTTTGATGAACGATTAGACATTTTTCAATTTTGTCGTTGAGTTCCAATCCTTCCTTATTTATGGTTAACAAGGAAAGAGGTGGAAGTTAAAAAAATGGAAATTAAAAAAAAAAAAAAATCAAAAAAAGAAAAATAAAAATAGAAAAATTGGCACGGAAATCTACAGGATTTAGCACTAGTAGGGGGTTTATTAAGCACTACAGGTCGACTTTAAACCAGAAAAAATTATCATTCAAGGTAGGTGCAAACTTGTTAAAATGCACTGGAATATAATTTCGAAAGAGCAAAGTAGCTCTTCTGTATCGTTACCAACTCTAGACAGCAGTGAACCCTGTCACATCGAAGTTATCCTCAGGGCGATACCCGAAAAAGGATTACAAAACAATGAGTCGACCTTCAAAATAGACCCATATGAAAATACTGTGCTATTTCGCACAAACAATCCGTTACATGAGACAACCAAGGAGACCCATTCAACATTTCAATTCGATAAGGTATTCGATGCTAACGCCACTCAAGAAGATGTTCAGAAATTTCTGGTGCATCCAATAATAAATGATGTTTTGAATGGTTATAACGGTACTGTAATAACATATGGACCAAGTTTCAGCGGAAAGTCCTATTCCCTTATTGGATCAAAAGAAAGCGAAGGAATTCTACCGAACATATGCAAGACCTTGTTTGATACGCTAGAAAAAAATGAAGAAACAAAGGGAGATAGTTTTAGCGTAAGTGTTTTGGCATTCGAAATATATATGGAGAAAACGTATGACTTATTGGTACCTTTACCTGAAAGAAAACCATTAAAGCTTCACCGTTCTTCAAGCAAAATGGACTTAGAAATCAAAGATATTTGTCCGGCACATGTCGGATCGTATGAAGACTTAAGAAGCTACATTCAGGCAGTCCAAAACGTCGGCAATAGGATGGGATGTGGCGACAAGACAGAGAGATCAAGATCACACCTAGTTTTTCAATTACACGTAGAACAAAGGAATAGAAAAGATGATATATTAAAAAATAGTTCTTTATATCTGGTTGATTTACACGGGGCAGAGAAGTTCGATAAAAGAACTGAAAGTACGCTATCACAAGATGCGTTAAAAAAATTAAACCAATCTATTGAGGCGTTGAAAAACACTGTGCGGTCCTTGTCAATGAAAGAGCGTGATTCAGCCTACAGCGCAAAAGGATCACATAGTTCTGCTTACCGTGAATCGCAATTAACTGAAGTGTTAAAAGATTCCCTTGGGGGAAATAGGAAAACAAAGGTGATATTGACATGTTTCTTAAGTAATGTTCCAACTACCCTATCAACACTAGAATTTGGTGACAGTATTAGACAGATCAATAACAAGGTTACAGATAACACCACAGGTTTAAATCTGAAAAAAAAAATGGATCTATTTATTCAGGACATGAAAATTAAGGATGATAATTATGTTGCCCAAATTAATATACTAAAGGCTGAAATAGACTCTTTAAAAAGCCTTCACAATAAATCTCTTCCCGAAGACGACGAGAAAAAAATGTTAGAAAATACAAAGAAAGAAAATATCAAACTAAAGCTTCAATTAGACAGTATTACCCAATTATTGAGTAGTTCTACCAATGAAGATCCTAACAATCGTATTGACGAAGAAGTTTCTGAAATATTAACGAAAAGATGCGAACAGATTGCTCAGCTTGAGTTATCTTTTGATCGACAGATGAATTCCAATTCTAAGTTGCAGCAAGAGTTAGAATACAAAAAGTCAAAAGAGGAAGCCTTAGAGTCTATGAACGTTAGGCTACTAGAACAAATTCAGCTTCAGGAAAGAGAGATTCAAGAGCTTTTAACTACTAACGCCATCTTAAAGGGTGAACTAGAAACTCACACTAAACTTACTGAAACACGCAGTGAAAGGATAAAATCTTTGGAAAGTTCTGTCAAAGAGCTTTCTCTTAATAAATCTGCAATCCCATCTCCTAGAAGAGGGTCTATGAGCTCGTCATCAGGAAATACTATGTTGCATATCGAGGAGGGTTCTGAAATATCAAATAGCCCTTGGTCAGCCAATACTTCCTCAAAACCTTTAGTATGGGGCGCGAGAAAGGTTTCTTCTAGCAGTATAGCAACCACTGGATCACAGGAGTCTTTTGTGGCAAGACCGTTCAAGAAGGGATTAAACCTCCATTCGATAAAAGTCACTTCGAGTACTCCAAAAAGTCCCTCTTCTGGAAGCTGACTATAATTAAGTTCGATAATTGTACGATACAACTGTGTAGTATCTTTGTAATTATAATCATGATGATAACGCTAATAATTTGTACGTATAATGCTGACTGAAAGATGTACTTTTCTTCTACCGTTTTTCTTCGGCGGCTATTCGTTTACAATGATTTGGAAAAATGAGAAAAATTGAAAATAAAAAATTCTGCTCGATGAGATGAGATGAGGTTATGATATATATGTAAGAATTCCTCAAGAAGAGGTTGCAAGAGTCTGCAGACATTATCATGGCAGCAAATAGCAATAGTAGAGTTGCATCAAACCATACTTCTAAAAAACAAAAGGTTAGGAGGAATATACATCCATTCACGAATAACACTCGGATTAAAAGAGCTAGTAAAATCGTAAAGTTTAATGATTCAGGCGAGGGCGACCATGTTTCAGACCAACGTTCGAACAAGGAAAATGTCCTTACTTATAAATCTTTGAAAAGTCGGGCAAGCGATTTACTCAAAATGAGAGAAACACTTCCCGTTTACCAACACAAGCGAGAAATAATGTCATATATTGAAAGCAATCCCGTTACCGTCCTTATTGGTGAAACAGGTTCTGGTAAATCAACACAAATTCCGCAATTCGTATTAGAAAAATTATATGATACGAAGAAGCATGGGTCGATTGCTGTAACTCAACCCCGTCGTGTTGCGGCCATCAATTTGGCTACACGTGTTGCTCAAGAACATGGTTGCAAACTGGGTGAACAAGTAGGTTATTCTGTCAGATTTGACAATACGACTACTACAAGAACAAGACTTAAGTATCTGACTGACGGTATGTTACTTAGAGAACTTATGATGAATAGTGACCTTAGAGAATACAGCGTCATCGTTATCGATGAAGCGCATGAAAGAACTGTGCTTACAGATTTGATATTGGGGTTCTTAAAATCCTTGATACAAGGGCCAAGACCTGATTTGAGAATAATTGTTATGTCTGCAACATTGCAAGCCGAAAAATTTAGTGAGTTCTTCAATAATGCCCCAATCTTATTTGTAGAAGGAAGAAAATTTGATGTCAAACAATACTACTTGAAGGCGCCAACAGATGATATAGTAGACGCTGTCATCAGGTGTTGTATACAAATAAACCAAGGTGAAGAACTGGGAGATATCTTATGTTTTTTACCGGGCCAAGAAGAGATTGACAAAGCAGTGACTATAATGGAGAAAATTGCAAAGTATGTTTCAGATGAGGCCCCAGTACCATTAATAGTTCCTTATCCTTTATATGCAGCTCTTCCCCCGGTCCAACAGTCCTTGGTCTTCGCTCCGATAAAGGGTTTCAAGAGAAAAGTCGTCTTTAGTACCAATATTGCAGAAACATCTGTTACCATATCCGGTGTTAAATTTGTCGTTGATTCTGGTCTTCGAAAAGTCAAAGTTTGGAGACATCAGCTGGGATTAGCCACTCTACTTACCGTACCCATTTCTCAGGCAAGTGCGATGCAGAGAAGTGGTCGTGCTGGTAGAGAAAGTGAAGGAAAGAGTTTCAGGCTTTATTGTGAGTCTGATTATGTGAAATTACCTAAACAAAGTGAACCTGAAATAGCCAGAAGTGACGTCACATCTCCTGTGTTAATGTTGAAGAGATATGGTGTTGATGACCTGCTAAACTGGACCTGGTTTGAGAACCCTGGAAAGGAAGCTATAGTAATGGGGCTTCAGGAACTTTATGAATTGGGTGCTCTTGACACTCGTGGAAAGATAACTAAACGGGGTCAACAAATGGCTCTGTTACCGCTACAACCGCATTTAAGTAGTGTCTTAATTAAAGCCAGTGAAGTCGGATGTTTGAGTCAGGTCATTGATATCGTCTCTTGCCTTAGTGTGGAAAATTTACTGTTGAATCCGTCACCAGAAGAAAGAGATGAGGTGAACGAGCGTCGTTTGTCCTTATGCAACGCTGGTAAAAGGTATGGTGACCTTATCATGCTGAAAGAGCTTTTTGATATCTATTTCTACGAACTAGGGAAAAGTCAAGATGCAAGCTCTGAAAGAAATGATTGGTGTAAAGGATTGTGTATTTCGATACGTGGGTTTAAAAATGTAATTCGTGTCAGAGACCAGTTAAGAGTTTATTGTAAGCGTTTGTTTTCTTCAATCAGTGAAGAGGATGAAGAATCCAAAAAGATTGGTGAAGATGGCGAGCTAATTTCGAAAATTTTAAAGTGTTTCTTAACTGGGTTTATCAAGAATACAGCTATAGGGATGCCAGACAGGTCTTATAGAACTGTTTCCACTGGAGAGCCGATAAGCATTCATCCATCATCTATGCTATTTATGAATAAAAGCTGCCCCGGTATAATGTACACGGAGTATGTCTTTACTACGAAGGGATATGCCAGAAATGTTAGTAGGATTGAACTTTCATGGTTACAAGAAGTTGTCACTAATGCAGCCGCTGTAGCAAAGCAAAAAGTTTCTGATTCAAAATAAGTCACCTACTCTTAGCGCATTTTTATTGTATATAAAGGCATTTAATGTAATTTATAGAGCATTATAAATCGTAACAACTACTGCAGTATGAGTTTCATGGATTCATTTCTCAATATCTTATGAATATACACAGGTATATATGTATATTCATGTTAAACGCCTTTCGAATTGTTCGTTGGCTTTTTTTGTGAAATTATCTCGGGAAAAGGGCGAAATTATATTATTTTGCCGTTGACATTTTGAAAAGGAATAAAAGATCATGAAAAAAATAAGAAAGGCAATTCGACGCATTTCTCTCAGCAAGCTATTCTTTACTTTTGAAGAACAAAATATTTTAGCAAAAAGGTTAAGACAATATAGTCGGAAGCAGTTCTGCGGGATCTGAAGGAATTGCGGAATAATGAGATTTCACGATAGTATACTTATCTTCTTTTCTTTGGCATCGCTTTATCAACATGTTCATGGTGCAAGACAAGTCGTTCGTCCAAAGGAGAAAATGACTACTTCAGAAGAAGTTAAACCTTGGTTACGTACGGTTTATGGAAGTCAAAAAGAATTAGTCACTCCTACGGTCATTGCCGGTGTCACTTTTTCTGAAAAACCAGAAGAAACACCAAATCCATTGAAACCTTGGGTATCTTTAGAGCATGATGGTAGGCCAAAAACCATTAAACCAGAAATCAACAAAGGTCGAACCAAGAAGGGAAGACCTGATTACTCAACTTACTTCAAAACGGTAAGTTCCCACACATATTCTTATGAAGAATTGAAGGCTCACAATATGGGCCCTAATGAAGTTTTTGTAGAAGAAGAGTATATTGATGAAGATGACACCTACGTCTCCCTGAATCCTATTGTCAGATGTACTCCTAATCTTTACTTCAATAAAGGTCTAGCAAAGGATATCCGCAGTGAGCCATTTTGTACCCCTTATGAGAATTCTAGATGGAAGGTTGACAAGACTTACTTCGTTACTTGGTATACAAGATTTTTTACAGATGAAAATTCCGGTAAAGTTGCTGATAAGGTTCGTGTTCATTTGTCCTATGTTAAAGAAAACCCCGTAGAGAAGGGCAATTATAAAAGAGATATCCCTGCAACTTTTTTCTCTTCCGAATGGATTGATAATGACAACGGTCTAATGCCGGTTGAGGTCAGAGATGAATGGCTGCAGGACCAATTTGATCGTAGGATCGTTGTATCAGTTCAGCCAATATACATATCAGATGAAGATTTCGATCCACTACAATACGGTATTTTATTATACATCACTAAGGGTTCAAAAGTGTTTAAGCCTACTAAGGAGCAACTGGCTTTAGACGATGCAGGTATAACAAATGATCAGTGGTATTATGTTGCATTATCTATCCCTACTGTCGTGGTGGTATTTTTCGTCTTCATGTACTTTTTCTTATATGTCAACGGGAAAAACAGAGATTTCACAGATGTTACTAGAAAAGCTTTAAACAAGAAACGCCGTGTTTTGGGTAAGTTCTCGGAGATGAAGAAATTCAAAAACATGAAAAATCACAAGTACACCGAATTGCCATCTTATAAGAAAACCAGTAAACAAAATTAGATTCCCTTCGAAGTATGCATTCACCCTTCCTCGAGAGGGCTGTTTTTATCTTCCGTCACACTAATAGAAAACCACTCTATCCAGTTTTTTTTGTTACTTAACTTATCTTAACTCGATATTGTATAAATACTGAAGTCCATATACTTCTTTTTTTCTCCTTTGGATAGTAAATACGGTAAATTAAAATTAGTGTAAACTGAACAATATTAACATATATAAATCATCTGTACGACAATTTGATACCAAATAAATAGAGAATGCATCAGCATCCTCCAGGGTTCAAAAGAAAACGCTGGATCTTGCTTCTTTTCCTTTGATTTCTCCTTATATCCATTTCTGTCTTGCAGCAACTTCACATATTTTTTCCAGTGTAATGACCCTTGGATCAGGCTTAAAATGACGCTCAACCACATTATCATCTCCTTCCACATTCCTGCTAAGTAAGCTTTCTTCGTCGCCCTCGCTATTGTCCACATTATCTTCATCTTCATCATCATCTCCGCCGACGTCTTCAATGTAGTAGAAAAAGGGTTCCAACACCAACATAATTTTCCAGAAGTTGTTCGTGCCACAATTAGCAAACAAGACATCTACAAGGGCAGGTAGGTATTCCAATTCAATGTACTCCTCTGCGCAACAAACAAATTCATCTAATTCGTAATCTTGCTCATCAGCAGATAATGTAGAATACATTTCTGATAACAACGTTAATTCTTTGCTAATTGTTTTTGGAATATCTTCTCGAGCTTGCCATAACAGCTTTTGCGCTCTTTCCAGTCTTTCTTGGCTAACGGCATCATCCTTGCTCTCTTTTTCGCCTTTATCACCTTGGACATTTTCGGAGTCTTGTAGAGAAGGCAAGAATCCGTTCTTTTCGCTTTTGACCATAAGCTCATTGTATTCGTTATAGAGGGAGATAATTTTCATCATAGGCTTGTATAATTGCTGACAGACTTTCATTTCCGAGTAAGGTACAATGACTTTTTCCAAATAGTGATTGATCAGTCCTTCCATGAAGTTTGCCCAAATTGACGAAAATACATAATCCTCGTCGTAAGTCGATTCCGTAAAATCTTGGTTGATGTTATGCTGTATGATTTGCTCTGTAAGAGTTGGGAAAAGGTTTTTATGGCTTTTGACCATTTCATCTCTCAAAGCAGTAGATCCAGCGCTATCTGCTCCTTTAGTAGAATTTTCCAAACTATTATCTGTTGAAGACGCCTCTGAGTTCTTTTCACCATCTGTCTTATCTAGCCAGTATTCCGGACCACCCTTTTCAGACAATGTCACCAATAAAAGGAAGAGTTTTACTTTAACCCACGGGTTTAGCGAGTTTACATAGGCGTCCGTAATTTTGCTAACATCGATATTTATTTTTCTATGGATGCATTTGATAAATTTTTCAATGTAATGTGATTTTTTCAATCCGTATTTTTCATTCAGATATCCAACCGAAGTGATTACGTCGTAATTTGTATTTTCCATGTTCGTATGCTTCAAAAAGTTGAATGTTAACTTTCGTCTATTTCCATAATGTCTTTCTCTTTTCTCCTCACCTTTCTTCTTTCTTCTAATCTTTTTTTCTTTTGAAGCACCCAATTTAAGACATCTTTTACAGGTACAGTCCTTTAACGATGGCTCGTTGGCCGCTTGCTTGGGCAATAAATCTTTAGCCATCTTCTTTGGCGCGCTATACTAGGCTTGATTTATAATGTTAGTTATTCCAAAAATGTGAAGGAAATTGATCAAGGCAAGCTCTAATGATGATTATTGACCCATGCAACAAAAAAAGTTTGAATTCTCTTAATTTTCCAGATCGCAAGTTAGTAGTCAATCTGCTAACTTTCGTTATATTTCAAAAAAGTAATTGTACAAAAAAAGTCACCAAAAACGAGGACTTTTTTCACTGCGTTAAAGATTAGATCTACATAATGAATACTCAATTCTTTACTTAATTTCGCTCTACAAAATAGACCATTTAGGAAAGTTGGGTTGCTTCCATCATGTCAAAGTCGTCCTCATCTATATAAGTACACAGAACAGTGCGATCGTTGAATTGCGTACCCGGCAATTCTTCCATTGCGTGTTTTGCTGCCTCCAAGGTCTTGAACTTGATATAAATATTACCGGCTCCGGAAGCCAAGTTTTCAAAATTAAGTCTGTAATCGACGCCGGGTTGGCATATTTTAATCGTATCTGCTCCCGCGATACTATACTTTAATGTTTCTTTAATTTCTGTGATAAAGGTTTCATCTTTCAAATCCAATGGATCAAGACAATTTAAGAGCAACAAAACTCTCGATTCAACACGAACAGATTGGGTAACCAGATTTGGCAGGCTTTGAAACGTAATCCATGAAGTAACTTGTGATATCTTTCCATCATTTGGCTTGAACCATTTGTATGGTTTTAATTTATCAAGAATATCCTGAGTGACGACTTCAAACGATAATAGAATACATTTAGTGAATTCGGATTCTTTGCCAGTGTTGTTTGTATTGGACGAACATTTGTAAAAAAGTGGCTTAGCGGTACCGTTTGTTACATTCAATGACGAAAAAAGCTCTTTCATTCTATAATCTTCACCCTCGCCTATATTTTCCAAATTTTCCAATGCAATTACCGTACCCCTGCAAAAATCGACCAGATGATCAAGTTGTTGAACATAATCATTAGGTCTTCTCCATTTTAAGTCGAAAGTACCAAGCTTCGCATTAAAGAATGATCGACAGGCCAAAACCATAGTGCTACAGATCTGAGAACTAAACTCAACAATAATATGGTCCGGCCTTCCTTCACCAATATAAAAGTTGGAAATTTTAAAGTCCTCCGCATTACTCTCAGTTTTCTGGAGACCTGAAATAAAATTTTCCAGCAAATCTTTCAATCTTGCTACAATGCTGGGGTCGCTGCTTTGAGACAAGCCCGAAATTACAAGCCTTGAATTTGCCTTGGATGAGGCCATGTTGTAGTAAGCCGGAGAATCGAATGATGAACCCGGGTACATTACATTTTGGGAATTATAGTTCATGTCATATTTATTAGTTTGCAACTGCCTTTTATCACGGTCGCCATTGAATTTAGAACCTTCGTTCTTCCTTTGGTAATTGAAACGATCGTAGTTTCCGTTTCCATTTCTTCCCCTTCTATCGAACCTTTCATTTCTTCCTCTTCTTTCATCCCGTTGCCTATTATAGGGATTGTTGTTCCATTGGGGCCCAGTATTGTGACTACTATACCGATTCTCCCTGTTATATGATCTTCCCGATGCATCCCGATAACTTTGACGATGAGGACCTGCCCTTGTTTGTTCATAAGTCGTTCGATTCGTGCTCATAGTAATTATTGACGATGGTCCTCTGTTATTAGAATGTGAAACGTTTCTACTTTTTGGCGCTTTCGGAAGCTCACCGTCACTTTTTTGCCTCTTAAAATGTGTATCTATAACTGCATTATCCGTGTTGAATCTTTTGTTCTCAATCGGCACAACATCCTTTTCTGATTTTCCTATAGACTCCATTATTTTGGATCTCAAATCCTCCAGTCTCTTTTCATCAGCCATCTCCGTGTGCTTGTTTTCTGTGTCAATTAACTTTCCTTTTCTACTTCTTTTATATTAGCATGTACAGTTTAATTTCTCATCTCGAATTTTTTCAGCACTTGCTAATTAGGCGCGCGCCTCAAATATATAATATCGAACACGCTGTTATAAAAGTGATCCATTCTACAGCGTAATATTAACAGTATCGCTCCTGCAGTATTCTGGCATTATTAGTGCAAATAAGTACGCATATTACCATGCGAAACGTTTTAAGGCTTTTATTTTTAACAGCTTTTGTTGCTATAGGGTCTTTAGCAGCCGTTTTAGGTGTTGATTACGGTCAGCAAAATATCAAGGCCATTGTGGTTTCTCCGCAAGCCCCATTAGAACTTGTGCTCACACCAGAGGCAAAACGGAAGGAGATATCTGGTCTTTCGATAAAAAGATTACCAGGTTATGGAAAGGATGATCCGAATGGGATTGAAAGAATCTACGGTTCCGCTGTTGGCAGTTTAGCAACAAGGTTTCCCCAAAACACATTGTTGCATTTGAAACCGCTACTTGGGAAATCACTAGAAGATGAAACCACTGTAACTTTGTATTCAAAACAACACCCCGGTTTAGAAATGGTATCAACAAATAGAAGTACCATAGCCTTTTTAGTTGATAATGTGGAATATCCATTGGAAGAGTTAGTGGCAATGAATGTCCAAGAGATTGCCAATAGAGCCAATTCACTGTTGAAGGATAGAGATGCAAGAACTGAGGACTTTGTAAACAAGATGAGTTTTACAATTCCTGACTTTTTTGACCAACATCAAAGGAAAGCACTTTTAGATGCCAGTTCAATAACCACAGGAATCGAAGAGACATATCTGGTTAGTGAAGGGATGTCTGTTGCAGTTAACTTTGTATTAAAGCAGCGCCAATTTCCACCAGGTGAACAGCAGCATTATATCGTATATGACATGGGGAGCGGTTCTATTAAGGCCTCAATGTTCTCTATATTGCAGCCGGAGGACACTACTCAGCCCGTTACAATAGAATTTGAAGGATATGGGTATAATCCACATCTAGGTGGTGCAAAGTTTACAATGGATATTGGCAATTTGATAGAGAATAAGTTTTTGGAAACACACCCAGCCATAAGAACTGATGAATTGCACGCTAATCCCAAGGCCTTAGCAAAAATCAACCAAGCAGCAGAGAAGGCAAAGTTAATTTTAAGTGCCAATTCTGAGGCAAGTATTAACATAGAATCACTGATCAACGATATTGATTTCCGTACTTCTATAACTAGACAAGAATTCGAAGAATTTATTGCAGACTCGTTATTGGATATTGTCAAACCCATAAATGACGCTGTTACAAAACAATTCGGTGGCTATAGAACAAATTTACCTGAGATAAATGGGGTCATTTTGGCGGGAGGCTCTTCCCGAATTCCCATTGTGCAGGATCAATTAATCAAACTCGTATCCGAAGAAAAAGTGTTGAGAAATGTCAATGCTGATGAATCAGCTGTGAATGGTGTTGTTATGAGAGGGATCAAGTTATCTAATTCGTTTAAGACCAAGCCGTTAAATGTTGTTGACCGTTCTGTAAATACTTATTCATTCAAATTATCAAACGAATCTGAACTGTATGATGTGTTCACGCGCGGAAGTGCTTATCCAAACAAAACATCTATTTTGACAAACACGACTGATTCGATTCCTAATAATTTTACCATTGACTTATTTGAGAATGGTAAATTGTTCGAAACTATCACAGTTAATTCAGGAGCTATAAAGAATTCATATTCCTCTGATAAGTGCTCGTCAGGAGTTGCGTATAACATTACTTTCGACTTGTCCAGTGATAGATTATTCTCTATTCAAGAGGTTAACTGCATTTGTCAGAGCGAAAATGACATAGGTAACTCCAAGCAAATTAAGAACAAAGGCAGCCGTTTGGCTTTTACTTCTGAGGATGTTGAGATCAAAAGGCTTTCTCCTTCAGAACGTTCGCGTTTGCATGAGCATATCAAGTTGCTCGATAAACAGGATAAGGAAAGATTTCAATTCCAAGAAAATTTAAACGTTCTTGAAAGTAACTTGTATGATGCTAGAAACCTGCTAATGGATGATGAAGTTATGCAAAATGGACCAAAATCCCAAGTAGAAGAGTTATCGGAGATGGTTAAAGTATATTTGGATTGGCTCGAAGATGCATCCTTTGATACTGACCCTGAGGATATAGTTAGCAGAATTAGAGAAATTGGAATATTAAAAAAGAAAATAGAACTTTACATGGATTCTGCAAAGGAACCTTTGAACTCTCAACAATTTAAAGGAATGCTTGAAGAAGGCCATAAGTTACTTCAGGCTATAGAAACCCATAAGAATACCGTTGAAGAATTTTTGAGTCAATTTGAAACCGAGTTTGCGGATACCATAGATAATGTTAGAGAAGAATTTAAAAAGATTAAGCAACCAGCGTATGTGTCGAAGGCGTTATCTACATGGGAGGAAACCTTAACCTCTTTTAAAAATTCCATTAGCGAAATAGAGAAGTTCCTGGCAAAAAACCTATTTGGCGAAGACCTTCGTGAACATTTATTTGAAATCAAATTACAATTTGATATGTATCGTACGAAACTAGAGGAAAAACTGCGTTTAATAAAAAGCGGTGATGAAAGTCGCTTAAATGAAATAAAGAAGTTACATTTAAGAAACTTCCGCCTACAAAAGAGAAAGGAGGAAAAGTTGAAAAGAAAGCTTGAACAGGAAAAAAGCAGAAACAACAATGAAACAGAATCGACAGTAATCAACTCGGCTGACGATAAAACTACTATTGTCAATGACAAGACCACCGAGTCGAATCCAAGTTCTGAGGAAGACATTTTGCATGATGAATTATAGAAGAATCTTTATAATATATAGCACTAGATTTATTTTCCGATATCAAATTCAGTTACTTATATAAAGTTAACCACTTGTTACTTCTTTTTTCGCAGCGATAACGGTAACTATTATTGTTAGCTCTGTTTATGCGGAAAGGTTATATGATCTTCGGTGCAAGATTTAGTGCCCTATTTAGTCACCCGGACATCTATTGTTTGATGGTGGGGCAATTTCGAGAGATGACTTATTTAAGCATAAGACAGATAATAATGCATAGAAGGTGGATATACGTAATGCACATTAATATTATAGTGGCACTGAAGCAAAATTCAGAAAAATTTAAAAACATATAAATATAAAAGAAAAAAAAGAAGAATTTCGAGACTGCTACGAAAAGTGAAAGTAATAACAAGCGTGCAAAAGTTCATAATATCCATAATAGATTGGACATAGAAATTACCGCAAAGCGCAAAGAGTTATCATTCGTACGATTTTGAAAAATAATATATTTGCTGGGGGAAAAAATGCAACTGGAAGCCACTCATCAGAAAGAAAACCACCTGTCTCCTTTGGCTAGCTTCATTTTTCCAGACTTCAGGGCATTGTTCAACATAGGGTTTAATTTATATTCTAATATAAACTACAAAGAAGTAGATATTAATGGATTTGAAATTTACATTGTCGAACAATGGGCTGCCCAGAGAAAAATATCAACTCTAATCACTTCATATACGGGCAACTTACAAGACACCATATCTGCAGTAGAGGTTGCTCTTCCCGAAGATCCTGAGGAATGGCCATGTTGTTTGAAGAAATACCATGAAGAATTGTTGAAGTTTTCTAGTCCAAAAAAGACTGCCAAAGGAACTTTATTTGTTACAAACCTTTCTTCTTTCAAATCTACGCTAAACTTATTGCATGTTGAGTGTGGTAATCTAAAGAAAATCTGGAAAAACTTCAAAACCAACTACGACCTAAAGAGATTACATTGTGGTGGTCGTTCAGCTCAGCTGTTAAAAAAGACACCTAGTGCCTCAATAGCGAAGTTTGCACAGTTATATAAATTTCCGAATTCAGCTTTTTCTCATGAAATAACGTCGGATTTCCAACAACCTTCTCTTCAGAATGACAACAGCTCAATAAGTAGCATAGAAAATATTCCTGTTAATCATTGCCCTGTGGTAGAACTAACTACCCTCGTGCAAATATCACTTAGTTATTTTGCGCTGTTTGAATACAAGAAGGAGAGAGATGGTCTCTTATGCAATGGAACGAAACAATCCCTTGAAAAATGGTGGGAAATATATGGGAAACGATACCACGGCATTGATAAGCCGAAGAATGAAACGATCCTTGGTCCGACTACGGTGGCATCACTACTTAGTCTTGTATTGACTTGTTACTTCAAATTAATGGTAGAAGATTGCATGTCAGCAAAAGATCCGTTTGATGAAGAAGAGTTTTATTCTGGTCTTTATGCATTTCAAAAGAAATACGGCCTATCCAAAAACAATAAACAGACCTCCTTAGACGAACTAACAATTGATAAATTATTTGAAGTATCTTCCAAGACTTCAAACAAAGATATTTTCAAGTTTAAAAAGGTTGTGAAGTCAACTGTTCAAGACATGACTGGCAAAGGAAACTTTATGCATCTATCCAATGAGATCCTAACAACTGATTTAGATACCCTGGTAAAGAATATACACGGTGGATCCCTTGGTAAGCTCTGGAAAGGGAGAAGTGCTTCGAGAAAGGAAACATGCATGGTTTGGGAAAGAAAAACCTTTCTAAGTTTCAAGTTTGAACGTGGAGATCCATCCTTACAATTGGAAAATAATGAGCTGTTTTATGGTACGAGTGTGCCAAGTGAACAGTTAACGACTTCCAATAAGGAGGACAGTGATACGCAACCCACAAAGAGAAATAGTATATATGATATTGCCAATGGCTCCAAATCATCGCTATCTATCTCATCCATGTTCTGTAATTATGATGAAACCCGTTACAAAAGTACCAACAACCTTAATAGAGCCTATAGGGGGGAGTATTTTAGGCGCAATTCGATCCCATTTTGTAACGATGGTATACACGATACTAAAAAAATATCTGCTGATCTTAATAAGATAGATGGATTGTATCGTTGCAATTCATATTCTGAGGTACAAAACGCAATAGAGCTGTGGAGCTTGCCATTCGATTCATCAGTCATCAGATTAGCAAGAGACTTACTTAAGATACAAAGTCTAATGTCAGTTCAACGTCAGCTCGATGAAATACGTGACGGATATCTGGGAAAAAATTCACAAAGATCATACCAGAATGATCTGATGTTTAGACAAAGCTTGAACAAATTGCAGGAAATGTGTGAGAGATGTAAGAGAGGTTCTAACGAATTTCACTGGGAATATGGTAACATGCAAAACAAACAGCAAATTTTGGAGAGTGAGAAAAAAGATATGAGATCACTTTCTTCGAAACTGAAATATAACGTTCGTATCCTAGATAGACGTGTAAGAGATGTTGAAGCCAGCGTAGATCATTTTGATCGCAAGTTAGAGGATGTTAGAAAAAAGCTTCTGGAGCAAAATAATAGTAAAGACATATCTATGGCCTTAGAAAGTCCTTGTGATAAATTTGAATTTGACAGTTTTATGGACTCTATAGTGCAGTCCCAACAGACTAAATATGAAGGGCTGTGTTTTAAAATTTTAGACAAGAAAAGTCTTCGAAAGTTAAAAAAGGAATTCTGGAAATGGAGCACCTGGACATTCGATACCTTCTTATACAAAAATAGGCCCAATAAGGAGAAAGATACACTATGAAAGCTTCCTCATTTCGTTACTGCTGTTGCAGATCTATTAAATCAGACAATGCATAAGATACACTAATTTCCTGGAGAGCCATATACTTATAGATATTATAAAAATTCGTAATTTTAAGAATTCTGCCATTTGAGGGATGCATATTTAATTTCCTGGGAGAACTGTATATTTATGGTTGATCTTTGGGGACAGTTAGCTATTTTCTTCTTTCACACTATAGATGTCACATAGACTTCCTTCCTTTTTACGGAATAAGCCCACTGAAATTTTTAAGGAAGCTCCAGCTCATTATGCTCTCGTTCTTCTGTTCTGAGTTTCTGATCCTCACTAAAGTTTCGAGAAATACTACGAATTATTGAGAAAATGAAAATCAACTATCATTTATCGATCAGTACATATAAGGTGAAAAGAGAAGGTAATAGCATTATGTAAAATATTGGTGTCCTATATTCTCGAGGAAAACTTCTAGTGGATTCCATTGTTGATGAAGGCTATAACATTAGGTATACAGAATATACTAGAAGTGCCTCCTCGAGGATCTAGGAATACTCAAAATCTATATTTCTACATAAAAATATTACATATTATTCCTCGTTCCGTTTTATATGTTTCATTATTACATTATCAATCCTTGCATTTCAGCTTCCCCTAACTTCGATGACAGCTTCTCATAACTTATGTCATCATCTTAACACCGTATATGATAATATATTGATAGTATGACTATTAGTTGATAGACAATAGTGGATTTTTATTCCAACAGTTTCATACTTATTTAAATGTTTAGGTTGATATATTGGTAATGATATGTTATCTTACTCTGAGATGCAACATATATGCTACATACTGAACTCATTTATCCAATATTAAATTAAGAGATTGGTGAATTTTGAGGTATTTGTTGGCAGATCTAAACTTCATCATGCTCTTCTTTTTCTATGTATCTAATCTTGTATTTTATCTTCATAGAACACTGTTATCTCTGCTCTTTTCAGATATAGTCGTCATTGTTTGAGGTGGTCTATCCTATTTTAAAACGTGAATATTTCAAGATGAAGCGGTGGCTCAATGGTAGAGCTTTCGACTCCAATTAAATCTTGGAAATTCCACGGAATAAGATTGCAATCGAAGGGTTGCAGGTTCAATTCCTGTCCGTTTCATTTTCTTTTTTTGCCATACATTTAGCGCTCCACACTCTAAATAAAGTATTTCTTCTTTTCTTGAAAATGATGTACTTAGGTTGATGAAATAGCCTCAGTTACTGGAATTTCCTTACCTTTGTCGTGTTACTGATAGTATATCTTAATCATTATTTCTTGTTTCAATCTGGATTTTGATTTGCGCGGCATATCGTTACCGCCTTTTGCATATTATAAATGGCTTATATAAGTATACAGCAACTTTCATATATTATAGATAGGTAATTGCCTCCACATCGAATCACATAGGATAAAGAACCGACTTCCTGCCGCGAATTTAGAGTTTTCACGTTATGTGACCATCTCAATTTTTAGAATATTTGCTAAGCCACTTGCTATTAAAACTTCATGGACAGGCCCCAGTATTATCGCAATAATACTGGAAACATCAACGAATGCTATAATAATGCGCATTTACTTTGGGCAAAAGAACTATTTAAAATTACGCATTACGTAGTTTATTTTGACATTATGATCATAAACATGCGCAAATCCTAAGATCGTGAATTACCTCTACTGCGAGAATACAAATTATAACATATGACTAACGTTACACAACATTGTATTACATTTCTGACTAATTTGAAGTCTGGGAGTTAATTGTAGTAGCCTACTAAATAGCGCGGTTATTTATAAAGCTAACATTACCATGTTACATGACATGCTATTTCTAGCGAGGTAAAAGCATTGCTCCGGCTTTTCGAAGATAAGTATTCCTTCAATTTCCAAATGTCACAACATAAAATTTTGATTTGCGTTATCTCTCGTTCTCTTTAATCACTACAATAGCATCAACCAAGTCAATAAAACATGTTGTGAAGAGACTACGCAGACGTGACGGTCATCTAGCAACTCTCCATCTTTTGATGCAGCCATCCACAGTTTATCGTGAGTTATGGCAAAATCCAAAAATGTACCGTACCATTTCCTCTTTAATCCTGTATTCAATAAGCAAGTTCCCCATTTCAATTGATCTACACATCACTGCGCGTTAAAGCGCACCTAATTTATTCGGTAGGAAACAGAAATAGTCTGCAAAGTCATTCAAGCACCTTTCTTTACCAAATGAAAGGATTTAATAGTACCTATGAAACAATAGTTCGAACTTTTGCCATTTCCCGGTTTTTTTGGCCAGCTTGTATAAAAGTGCACCTTACCCTTATATTGGGCTCTTATTGAATGCCTTCCGAAGAACTGACTATTCAAAAAATAGAAACAAGTACGTCAATAAAAAATTTTGCAATTCTACGAATAATTATTCCTGTTTCTTTAACCTGGTAAAAAAAAGTACAAACACTTAAGCTTTTTGAAACAGCTTTATTTTGCTTCATTAAATAGCTAGGATAAGAAATCCCTCATCCGAAAGGTTTTGTATCTAACTACCCTAGAGAACATTTGTCCTGATCAGGTTCATTTGGAGTTTATATTTTTTAGAAGCTCAAAGTTTGTTGGACTCATTACCATGGAAGAAAAAAAGAAGATACTACGAAATATTGGTTTCTCAGGTTAAATAAGGGACACCATTTTCCTATTAGGCTAGTCGAGCTTAGTTCTTCTAATTTCTTCAGATCTTCTATAATTTCCTATCTTCTACCTGATGTGTGCATGATATATCTATGAGCTCCTGATATTGCTTGTTTTACTTTAGCTTGCATGACTTGCAATAATCTAATCATATATGTTCCCGATTAATATACTGTGCACAAATTGCAGGACATATAATTTTTCCGTGGATTATATCTTCGATTAACGTCCGCGGGTCTCATAAAAAGCAAACCAACTTCGCAATTCCCTAGAAATACCTCAATAGAAAGTTATTTGTAATGAGATTAGTAATGAGATTAGCAATGAGATTAGTAATGAGATTAGTAATGAGATTAGTAATGTGATTAGTAATGCATAGCGGTATAAATGGTAGTACTAATAAGTAAGATAGTATACCAGTTATAATAAATAGGCGGCGATGCTTCAAAACTAATTTTTGACGTTTTTAAGAATAAAGCCTTTACCAGTGGCATAAATCAGTAGAATTCTAAGCAAACAAAGTCGATATGAATACTTCATCAAGAATAACTTACTTTATCATCGGTGGTAGCCGTGGAATTGGTTTTAATTTGGTCAAAATTTTAAGCGCTTCTACGGGCAATACAGTTATAACCTCTATTCGTGGATCACCTTCATTACCCAAGAACAAACAAGTGGAAGATTTAGCAAAAATCAGGAAGAATATCCATATTGTCCAACTTGACCTTACAAAGGACGAAAGTATTGGCAATATTGCGGACGAGATCAAGAAAACGCCATTCTTCTTGGGTATTGATATTTTTATCGCATGTTCTGCAGTATCTGATTCTTATTACAAGGTCCTGGAAACTCCCAAATCAGTCTGGCTCAACCATTATAGCACAAACGCTCTGGGTCCGATACTAGCCCTTCAAAAAGTTTATCCACTGCTTCTTTTGAAAAAGACGAGGAAGATATTCTTTATCTCTAGTGTTGCAGGATCTATCAATGCGTTTGTACCACTTTCTGTTTCCGCTTATGGTCAATCGAAAGCTGCCTTGAATTATGCGGTAAAGACGCTCAGTTTTGAATTGAAACCGGAGGGTTTTACTGTCGTTGCTTTTCACCCAGGTATGGTATCTACTGATATGGGCCAATATGGCATTGATCATTTTAAAGAGAAGAATATAGACATCAGCGGCGTAAATATTATCACACCAGAAGAAAGTGCCTCTGCGCTAATTGATGTCTTCCGAAAAATTTTACCAGAAGATAATGGAAAGTTCTTCAACTATGACGGCAGCGAAGGCGTCTTTTAGATAAGTGCAAATTTGGCTACTTATATACAACTCAGATACGGAATATACCTTTGTGTAATACACTTTTTTATTGGTAGGTGCTATATGATGTGACTTTGCTTTTGCCTCACGCCCCTTTAAGAAGGTATTTTGTGGCATCACTTTGTATGCTGATCTTTTAACGCTTAACCAGATTTGAAACTATCTCTATTATGTCCTCTGATTTTAATTAGGATGGTATATAACTGGTCCTAGAACCGAAGATTCTGCATATTCGCCGAAAACCATCCCTTAATATTATAGACATAAATTGCCAGTCTGAGAAGAATCCAAGAATCTATTTCATAATGTACATTCCTAAACATTTTGAGTCCATGGAACTCTCAAGGTACAAATTATCAAAAAAACCCCCGCTAGGAACACTATTCTCCTCTAAGGCTAGCAGGCAAGGTTTCTTCGGATGGAGAACTTCTTCCAATAAAGATGACCCCGATTTTGGTATGTGCGCATCACATATTCCATTTGTATTCGTGGAGTTCGATAATGGAGAGCATAAACTTATTGCACATTTAGCACGGAAGAATAAACAGGTGGAAATGCTGGAAAGAGTTCAAAAATGCTTAGTGGTATTTCAGAGCGTCGATTCATACATTTCTCCGGCGTGGTTCCCAATGAAGAAAAAGACCCATAAGTTCGTACCAACATGGGATTTTGCCGCTGTGCACGTTTACGGTACACCAAGGATTATCCGCGACGATAAAGACTGGCTTATTAATATGTTATCAACTTTGACTGACCAAGAAGAAGAGAAAAGACCTGAGGGGGAAAATGTACGAAGTAAAGTGGAGCGTTTCTGATGCCCCAGATTATTATATCAATGCTATGCTTCAAAACATTGTCGGGCTTGAAATCAGTATTACCCATATTCAATCAAAGTTCAAATTCGACCAAAATAAATCACAGATTAATGTTGAAGGCATATGTTGAAAATTCAAAGAATTTGGTGGAGAAAGAGGCCAAGAAATGGCTCGCCTTGTAAAAGATAACTATCCAGGTAGCTTATAAGTTTTGTATTTTCTCTGCGCATTAAATATCAATAATTATTTATTCGTTTTCATTCTTTTCTTATCTTATCTTTTAATATTGACTTAACAGAGGGCAAGGCCCACCGTGATGCAGAAAGAACACAAACGCAAAGGTTTACCTATTCCCTGCAGTTAGAAAACCATGTTTGGAGGAAATGAAGAAAGATATTTACAGTTGAGTTTACAACGAAGTATTATCCTTTTTAACGAACGCTAATATCATCGGTTTCTTCATGTTTATATGATGACGATTTTCCCAAATGTAAGCAAACAAAGGCGTTTGCTGATAAAACAAATCCGTAAATTAGAAAAAAAAACAAAAAAAACAAACAGATATGGGCTCATCAACCGGGTTTCATCATGCCGATCATGTTAACTATTCTTCAAATCTGAATAAGGAAGAAATTCTAGAACAGCTTCTGCTTTCATACGAGGGGCTATCAGATGGACAAGTCAATTGGGTTTGTAATTTGTCAAACGCTTCGTCATTGATCTGGCATGCGTACAAGTCATTAGCTGTTGATATCAATTGGGCTGGATTTTACGTTACTCAAGCTAGCGAAGAAAACACACTGATATTGGGCCCATTTCAAGGAAAGGTCGCTTGCCAAATGATTCAATTCGGTAAAGGTGTTTGCGGAACTGCAGCCTCTACAAAGGAAACGCAGATTGTTCCAGATGTCAACAAGTATCCCGGTCATATTGCGTGCGACGGTGAAACCAAGAGCGAAATTGTTGTTCCAATCATATCCAATGATGGTAAGACATTGGGCGTCATAGACATAGATTGTTTGGATTACGAAGGATTCGACCACGTAGACAAAGAATTCCTAGAAAAACTTGCTAAATTAATTAATAAATCATGTGTCTTTAAATAAGAGTTTTGAGAACGAACAAGTATTTACGCACATAACCAATATTCCCATGTAGCTCTCTTGTCAAATATATTGTCGGACGGGCACGAATAGAGATAAACATCAAGAAAGATTGAGGGGCTTCAGGAGATCATTGGTGAAGAAAACATTCCCTGTTCGCCAAATTGACAGCTCTCAATCTTTATTTGTAACCCTTATTGCAAATTTATGGCATGTTTACCCTCAAACAAAGGATATTCAGCATTTATTAAAAATATCTTTGCTTGGTAAGAAAAAAACGTCAACGAAAATGACGGAGATATCTGACGGAAAAAAAAATTGATTTCGCCCAGGATCGAACTGGGGACGTTCTGCGTGTTAAGCAGATGCCATAACCGACTAGACCACGAAACCACTTAATTGTTGAATAACGGACATCTAAAGTCATATCTATAGTGCAGCAAGTTCTTCTTCAGCTCACCCCAGTCTCGCTAAAGGCATGCTTACTTTGCCGTAAAGAAGAAAGGAACGTTCAAAATGTGTTTGATGCGTAACTGTGATGATTTTCTATCATTTACTTGCATGATATCGGTGAAAATTCTAGCTAGATTTATCAATGCACAGAAGCAGTAAGTGATGCCACAGATATGAGCTTTTCTCTGTGGCGAGGTCTTTGAGAAATTAAGTGGCTTGTACAGTTTTCACATGACGATTGGAAATGTTGAAAAAAGAGCCTAAAAATAGGCCTTATCGAACAACATTAAACTAATAATCTTCTGGATGCGATAGTCTTACTTGATAAAAATCATTGGCGATATTGTGTTACCTGGATTATCAAGCTCGCCACTAAAGGTGTCTGGATCCTTACTCAATACAAAGTCCAAGGAAAGGTGTGCCACAGGAAGAGGTAGCATCCCTTTATTTCTTTTCAAGGAAAGAAGCATTTTCAAGCACATATGTATACAATAGTCTTCCGTGTGGCTGCACCACCTTGCAGGTCCCGTGTATGTAGGAGTCGCATGCGAATAAAAAATTGAGAAAGATCATGGGGTTTTTTGTTCACGCGGGCCGCAGTTGTGGCTCCTCTGTCACTTTTTTGCCCTCTGCTAAGGGCAAAAAAGAAAAAAAAAACGCAACGAGAAAATTAAAAGTGTGGCATTTCGACATCTATCGCCATTCGTGCGGCCATTTCTCGAAACAATGCTAAACTTTTGTTTCGACTGTGAGGCCCTAGAACAGTTCGATTCTGATGTAGGCAATGGAAGAAACAATCATATATAACAACAGAACCTAATGTTACATGCTTGCATCTCTCAGCTCCCGCGAATTTTCAAGTGAGACTTAATGGTAGCCATCTAGTAACTCATAAATCAACGACATCATATATCATCAACTACAATGCAGGCAAACCATTCCGTCAGTTACCTTTACGAATCAAGTACTTCAAAGAGGTCAAATGGGCTCTTTTCTCAAACACAAAAGCAAGAAAGTTTTCAAAAAGCTTTAAGTCAAACTCAGGAAGAAATAGAAGATGAAGACCTGATGGTAGACCTCAACACAGGATCTTTAACTCCCGTTAAGTTAAAATATTGGACTCAAATGAGTGCTATGACGGAAAAATTTGGTAAACTGTGAGACCAATTTTGGCGGTAATTTCGTTTAGCTGTTTTATTTTCACATTTTTAATTGTCAATGCTGGAGGTTGTTAAAGTTTGGCTAGCTGTTCTGAACAATCCTTGTATACCGGTGAGACTTTTTGTTATAGATATTGGCGATATTCATTTTTTAGGAAGGTGTTTTTATAGATTTTTCAATTTTTTTTTGTGTAGATGCATGTTTTGATTACTTATGCATAGTACGAATTTTTAGTTTATTAAGCTATAGAGGTTTTTTTTTTTCACCTCTTTACCACAAATTTAATAGCTATTGTGTAGAATAACTTGTAATGGAAAACATTTGCAGTATTTTAGTATTTTTCTACCTGTTTATTGCAAGTAAGGGCAGCATTATCCTGATAGGAGTAGAGGTTAACCGCACATCGGAATGAGACTTCTCCAAGAACGTTCTCAAAGTAAAACATTTAGCATTAGGAAATTTCTTTGGTCGATTATTAGACAAAGATTAGATTGTATTATGTTCTGATGCTTAGTTAGAACGGAAAGTGTTACCCATCTTGCAATCACCGTGACACCTTAAATATTTGCCGTAAGCGAAGAAAAAAAGCATGAAAAAAAAAGCATATTTATGCTGAAGTCATCTACAAATGACCACCGCTTTTGGACCTGAAGAGGAGAAGAAAATAACATATCGTAGAACAGTCTTTGTTAACCAAAATATTTTAGCTTTGATTCCGGACTATTAGTACATTGAATTTTTTCAGGTACTAACAATGTTTGGCAACAATAGACCAATGTTTGGAGGGAGCAACCTTTCCTTTGGATCAAATACGTCATCCTTCGGTGGGCAACAATCGCAACAACCAAACTCTCTTTTTGGAAATAGCAATAACAACAACAATTCCACCAGTAACAATGCCCAATCAGGATTTGGTGGATTCACTTCTACCGCTGGCAGTAATAGTAACAGTTTATTTGGAAATAACAATACTCAAAAAAATGGGGCATTTGGCCAGTCAATGGGTGCCACCCAAAACTCACCATTTGGGTCGTTAAACTCCTCAAATGCCAGTAATGGGAATACTTTTGGAGGATCCAGTTCAATGGGTTCTTTTGGTGGTAATACCAATAATGCATTTAATAACAATAATAATAACAGTAACGGTACCAATTCCCCGTTTGGTTTCAATAAACCGAATACAGGAGGGACCTTGTTTGGTTCGCAGAATAATAATAGTGCAGGTACTTCTAGTTTATTTGGCGGCCAAAGTACAAATACCACTGGAACATTCGGAAACACCGGAAGTAGTTTCGGAACAGGCTTAAATGGCAACGGCTCTAACATATTTGGGGCAGGGAACAACTCACAAAGCAATACTACAGGCAGCTTGTTTGGCAACCAACAATCTTCAGCGTTTGGGACAAATAATCAACAAGGAAGTCTGTTTGGACAGCAATCTCAAAACACCAATAATGCGTTTGGTAATCAAAATCAGCTGGGGGGCAGTTCCTTCGGATCAAAACCAGTTGGTTCAGGGTCGCTGTTTGGCCAGAGCAACAACACTTTAGGTAATACAACCAATAATAGAAATGGATTGTTTGGTCAAATGAATCCCAGTAACCAAGGCAGTTCTAACAGTGGATTGTTTGGACAAAACTCAATGAACAGCAGCACTCAAGGGGTATTTGGACAAAACAATAATCAAATGCAAATTAATGGCAATAACAACAACAGTTTATTTGGAAAGGCAAACACCGTTAGTAGTTTCGGTCAGCAACCGAACAACAACTCTGGGTCTTTATTCGGAAACAAGCCAGCAAGTGGCGGGTTATTTGGTCAACAGGGCACTTCTACAAACACCTTTTCAAATTCCGCATCAGGAGGTTTATTTGGCCAAAATAATCAACAGCAAGGGTCCGGGCTGTTTGGTCAAAATTCTCAGACAAGCGGTAGTAGTGGACTTTTCGGGCAGAATGATCAGCAACAGCCGAATGCTTTTACCCAATCTAATACAGGAACAGGTCTTTTTGGACAGAACAACAACCAGCAACAACAATCTACAGGTTTGTTTGGAGCCAAACCAGCAGGTACCACAGGTTCTCTTTTCGGTGGTAATTCTTCAACCCAGCCTAACTCTCTTTTCGGTACTGCCAATGTACCTACGTCTAATACACAGTCACAACAAGGAAGTAGTCTTTTTGGTGCCACGAAGCCGACCAACATGCCCTTTGGAGGAAATCCCACTGCAAACCAGTCAGGGAGTGGAAACAGTCTATTTGGAACTAAACCTGCCTCCACTACCGGCTCATTATTTGGAAACAACACAGCTTCTACGACAGTACCTTCCACGAATGGGTTGTTTGGTAACAACGCTAACAATTCAACTAGCACTACGAATACGGGACTTTTCGGTGCAAAGCCTAATTCTCAGGCCAAACCTGCATTAGGGGGAGGGTTATTCGGCAATTCAAACTCGAATTCTTCCACAATTGGCCAAAACAAACCAGCTTTTGGAGGCACAACCCAAAATACAGGACACTTTGGCGCCACCGGCACGAACTCTTCAGCAGTTGGTTCAACTGGTGGACTTTTTGGCCAGAATAATAATACGCTTAATGTTGGTACACAAAATGTACCACCTGTGAACAATACCACCCAAAACACCCTTTTGGGTACAACGGCAGTTCCTTCCCTACAACAACCTCCAGTAACTAATGAACAGCTTTTTTCCAAAATATCAATCCCTAACTCTATTACAAATCCAGTTAAAGCAACAACTTCAAAAGTGAACGCAGATATGAAAAGAAATAGTAGCCTCACGTCTGCCTATAGACTTGCCCCAAAGCCGTTATTTGCTCCCTCTTCGAATGGCGATGCTAAATTTCAAAAGTGGGGCAAGACACTGGAAAGAAGTGATAGAGGAAGCAGTACCAGCAATTCTATTACGGACCCAGAATCAAACTATCTAAATTCAAATGACTTGTTGTTTGATCCAGATAGAAGATATTTGAAACATCTGGTGATTAAAAATAATAAGAACCTAAATGTCATTAACCATAATGATGATGAAGCAAGCAAAGTTAAATTAGTGACGTTTACAACAGAATCAGCTTCAAAAGATGACCAAGCCTCATCAAGCATTGCTGCTTCAAAATTAACTGAAAAAGCACATTCTCCTCAGACTGACCTAAAAGATGACCATGATGAAAGCACTCCTGATCCTCAATCGAAAGCTCCAAACGGTTCCACCTCTATACCAATGATTGAGAATGAAAAGATTAGCAGCAAAGTTCCCGGCCTATTGAGCAACGACGTTACCTTTTTCAAGAATAACTACTACATTTCACCTTCCATAGAAACGCTTGGCAATAAGTCATTAATTGAACTTCGTAAAATAAACAACCTAGTCATTGGTCACAGACATTATGGTAAAGTCGAGTTTCTGGAGCCCGTTGATTTGTTGAATACTCCTTTGGATACTTTATGCGGGGATCTTGTCACCTTTGGACCAAAATCATGTTCAATATATGAAAACTGTTCCATAAAGCCAGAAAAGGGCGAAGGCATTAATGTACGTTGTAGAGTGACTTTATATTCCTGTTTTCCTATTGACAAAGAAACAAGGAAACCTATAAAGAATATAACACATCCTCTACTGAAAAGAAGTATAGCCAAACTAAAAGAAAACCCAGTGTACAAGTTTGAAAGCTACGACCCCGTAACAGGCACCTATAGTTACACCATAGATCATCCAGTTTTACCTTAAACCGGAATAATTTTTGTAGAGAATCCTTGTATCGTCTAAGTAGTCTAGATGTTCAGCTGATAGATTTTCGTTGTATTGTATATATAATAATTGTCGGAAAACAAAAATACTTAATTATAATTGTGTGACCGAAAATGCCTGATCAACGGCCATGGCACATTTGAATGGGATTTTGAGGAGACAAAAATGAAGAGGTTCTATAACCTTTGTAGAAGAACATCGACCTCTTTTCAATGAAGATTGGTGGCATCGCCAGATGCAGAAAGTTTGCCTCATGAAATAAAAATGAACAGACCATGAAGGCTAAAGAAAGAAAAAAATAAAATGCCATCTCCTAGAATCGAACCAGGGTTTCATCGGCCACAACGATGTGTACTAACCACTATACTAAGATGGCAAACAACTGTGAAATGTTTGGTTACATCTGCACACCTGGTGGAATAAATAATATGTACTCTTTGCTTTTTTCTGTTAAACCTACAAGTGGTGACTGTAAAGAAGCATTACAACGTAGAACTGATAAAGGAGAGTAGTTACATAAGCTTTCCGTAATGGTGAATTTATAGCAGTTTCCTTCTCGATGAAAGAAAGGGAAAGAACTAAATATACTCGAATGCTTGTACCACTCCATTTCCCCATTTATCACATTTAAAGTTACGAGTAAAAAAGTGACCGATATAGAATGTCTGATGAAAGAGCAAATGAAAGAAACATCAAGAAACCATATTAAAATCAGCAAGTGAAAGCAAAAAAAGTAGATGAGTAGGCATTATAATGCGTCCAGTCTGACTTTTTTCCTATTTTTTGAATTAATTTTTGTTCGTATCCATTGGGCTGGCGAGCAAGTCCATCAAATAAAAAGGCGCGTAATTCGCTTCGTTTCGTGTCTTCGAAAATGAAGACCAGTTTTCCTCCTTAAAAGTACTTTAATTCGGAGAGCCGATTATATAAAGTGAAAGGCTTAGTACTTCGTTAGCTTATATCGTTTTCTTATTTTGAAATAGGTTATCTATAGAACACTTTATCAAGTTATCAGGTTCTTCCGGAAAAATATCTCATAAATCATCCCTGGAAAAATGTCTAGCCAAACAGAAAGAACTTTTATTGCGGTAAAACCAGATGGTGTTCAGAGGGGCTTAGTATCTCAAATTCTATCTCGTTTTGAAAAAAGAGGTTACAAACTAGTTGCTATTAAATTAGTTAAAGCGGATGATAAATTACTAGAGCAACATTACGCAGAGCATGTTGGTAAACCATTTTTCCCAAAGATGGTATCCTTTATGAAGTCTGGTCCCATTTTGGCCACGGTCTGGGAGGGAAAAGATGTGGTTAAGCAAGGAAGAACTATTCTTGGTGCTACTAATCCTTTGGCCAGTGCACCAGGTACCATTAGAGGTGATTTCGGTATTGACCTAGGCAGAAACGTCTGTCACGGCAGTGATTCTGTTGATAGCGCTGAACGTGAAATCAATTTGTGGTTTAAGAAGGAAGAGTTAGTTGATTGGGAATCTAATCAAGCTAAGTGGATTTATGAATGAATAACTTATGGCATGGGAGGGTACATATGAGCGCCTTTTTTTTCTCGCTTTGGGCAGCTCATATCATGTTCCCTCACTAGCTAATAATATAATGAATTTTTTAGAAGGAGCACGATTATATAAAAAAATACCACTTATGTTGCTACCCTTATATACGAATTTATAATACTTAATGACGCTTCAATGACGCCTGATGTCAAATGCTTTTGGCTCCCAGTGAAATTGCCACACTTCCTTCTTCTTTCCGAACTTTATAGTATCATCGAAAAATACAAGTTGGCAAAGGTCTATTACAATCGCGGAACGTACGATGTTCATACGGTTTCAGCGAATAGTCCTTGTAGTATCCGGAAGCATGCCTACCGGCATTATTATAGGTACTTCATCGCCCTTGGACTATGTAGGGGTACAAGTAAATAGGCAACTTGAAATGGATCTCCCTATTGAATGAAGCATTTAAGGGTGCCCAACCCTTAAGTTGATAGAGCTACTACCGTTCTTTTGGGTTTAACAGTTTCTCCAATAAATTTGACAATATGCAGGGATCCCAAATTGAAATTTCTGGCAGAACGTGTATATTAGACTTGCAGCTGGGTTTTATCGCGTACACTATTCTAGGTATTTTGGACTAAACTCTGACAGCAAAAACTCAAGTAAAAAAAAGCTTACATTTTTAAATGATGAGATCTAATATTTTGAAATTATTACAACGGACAAGTAGGAGATATGTATCCTCAAAGGATTTTGAGCCTGTGATAGGGTCTAATCCTAAGAAACAAACATCTAGACTAATGGTCGGTTCTGTGGGTGTTATGATTCCAGTTCTTCTTTATTTGTTTTATAAGAACGATAGCAAACATAGTGAAATCAAAAAGATATACCAAAATGAGAAAAAAATTTAAAAAGTTGTTATATAAGGGTTTTTGTATATAACACAGAATGGTAAACCGAGTCACGAAGCTCATTCTTTTTTTTACGTCTTTCTCTAACGTTTTTTCGTCTATATTCAAAAAAATAAATAGTTGGTAACATATAATGCATATATTCATTTGATCTAGTCGCTTGCTTTTTGTTTCAGTAGCATTTTAGTATTGCGTCGCGACCAGAGAAGTATGAGCACCAGAGGTACACGTATATACATTTATACATAAATATATCTATTTAGTTTCCTTTCTTGGAAGCTTCAGCAGCTGCTACATTTCCAGGTTGATTCTTCTCATCAAAATATTTCTCCAAGTTTTTGACTTGCTTTTGTAGGCCCTCCAGAGAAATTTGCTTTTTCCTTAGTTCCTCTTGAAGTTTGGTGGAATCAGCTTCATTTGAGTCTTTCTTGCTGTTTGAGGAAGGTTTGTTCAATTTTTGCTTTTCTTGTTCGTTGATTAAGCCTTGGTATTTCACCAGTCTCTTGACAATAGACATGACAGTTGGGATGCAGATAGAAAAGTACAATATGAACCCGGAAATATACATATTTCTTTGATTGTACGCTCTTGATGCTAGTGCCTGTATTGGAGTTACAGCAGATGACCCGATTGAGCCACTGTTGTCGTTGTGGTATAATGAAACACGGATTTGAGACCTTTTCCATGAATCAATAAACAACAGGCCAACAAGACAACCCGTTATAAAGATTATAGTTTTTATTTGCTGCTTCGCTGTCAATTGGTTATAGGTGCTAAAAATACCCCTACGGATCCGGAATGGCAAAGGCAAAACGAAGATGAAGAGCATTACCATCTCAACGGTGAGCAATAAAAATAATGTCGTAAAGTATAAACTCATCACAATTGATTATTTATTCTTCTCGGTTTTCAGTACTTGCCACTTTGCGAAAAGGATAGCAGAAAGGAGCGTTACAATGAACGAATAGCTTTAAACCAGAAACTATACAAGGTCCCACTTGGCATATATTTCTATTTTTGCACTGCGCCAGAGGGTTTAGTAGCGCCCCCTTTATGTTAACGTATCCTGTGATATAGCATGCAGCTGCGGGTTACATGTAAATTGTTCAGGGAATAAGCAGTACGTATCGAGGAGGTAAAAGACGTTGCAAGTAGGTAGATAGTACAATATAGATAAGCCCAACAGTTTGCGTACGCCTTGAAAGTAGTGGTGTTCTGCGTTTATGTTCTCTCCCTTCTTTTCTATCTAGGTTTTTATGGCGCACTTAAAATATTCTGCTGCTTCAACGGGCGGCGATCTACGGAGAAATTTTTGGCATAAAGTCAAACTTTGAAAGAGCACATAAGCCATAACTTCTTTTTGATATGTGAAACTTAGCCCAGGTTGTCGTTAGTAGTACCTGGCCCTTTAAATATATTTTTGTACTATCGTATACTTGTATAACTATTCATCATTTTCTGGTTTGGTAATCCGCATTTTTTCATTTGATGACTAAATTGTACGTATTGCTACACTGAGTTTATCCCCTTACTTCGAGAGTAAATTGAGAGAATAAAAGTGAGAAGTGTAGAGAAGAAAAAGATTAAAAATGAGCACTGATAACTCACAAAAGGATGAAGGTGTTCCTTTGCTTTCCCCTTACTCTAGTAGCCCTCAACTAAGGAAAAAGAAGCGCAATCAAAAAAGAAGAAAGGACAAGTTTGTTGGTCACTTGAAGTCAGACTCACGTAGGCCAACGCAACTGCTGCATGATAATCTGCAACACAATCACGGCCAGATTACTGATTTCGACCAGATCGATTCCTGGGGCATGCTGCATGAATCTGATTCTACAAGTAATGATATAATAAAAAGTGAGGATCCATCGCTCAAGGGCGCGTTCATTGATCATAGACCTTCAATGAGCCAACCTAGGGAGGGGCCTCAAAGTGTATCAAGCACAGTTCAACCACAGCCAATAATGAAGTTTTCAACACCAAGTTACAAGAAACCCGCAGGGTTAAGACCCTCTGATCAGAATAGATCATTAGTATCGGACTTATCCCCTTCAGAGCTTGAATCATGGCTGAAGAGAAGGAAATCTGTTCATAAGAGTTTTGTTGACGAAAACTCCCCCACCGATAGGAGACAATCGAACGCGAATAATGATGTCGTGATTGATGTTGATGCGTTAATGAACCATGTTAACAACAATGCAAGTACTGGGGTTAATGATAACAGCAAGAGAAGAAAGAAAAAGAGGGGTTCTGATGATAGTAGCAACAAAAATTCCAAATCCACATCCAGTGATTCAAACGATGAAGAGGATGAGTATAACTCAAGGCCATCTTCTAGTCTTTCTTCAAATAACTCTTCTTTGGATGACGTTTGTTTAGTGCTTGATGATGAGGGTAGCGAAGTGCCAAAAGCTTGGCCTGATTGTACTGTTTTGGAAGAATTTTCCAAGGAAGAAACAGAGAGACTAAGAAGTCAAGCTATTCAAGATGCTGAAGCTTTCCACTTCCAATACGATGAAGATGAGGAAGATGGAACATCAAATGAAGATGGAATTCTTTTTTCAAAGCCAATCGTAACTAATATTGATGTCCCTGAATTGGGAAACAGAAGGGTAAACGAAACAGAGAATTTGAAGAACGGCCGTTTAAGGCCAAAAAGAATTGCGCCATGGCATTTGATTCAACGTCCAATGGTCCTTGGGTCCAATTCAACCAAGGACTCAAAATCAAGAATTCAAAGCGGATTACAAGATAACTTACTAGTCGGCAGAAATATTCAATATCCTCCGCATATTATTTCTAATAACCCAGAACATTTCAGGTTCACTTATTTTAGGGTGGATTTGGACTCTACTGTTCATTCTCCGACAATATCTGGTTTACTGCAACCTGGTCAAAAATTTCAAGATTTATTTGTCGCTTCTATATACTCCCAAGATAATAGCGCTGGTCATATCAAGACACATCCAAATTCTCCAACACCTGGTATAAAAGCAGAAACTGTATCTCAACTCCAGGGATTGACAGCTAAAAACCCTTCCACTTTATCGTCTATGTCTGTGGCAAATATAGAGGATGTTCCTCCATTCTGGTTGGATGTCAGCAATCCTACTGAAGAGGAGATGAAAATATTAAGTAAAGCTTTCGGAATTCACCCTTTAACTACAGAAGATATTTTTTTGGGAGAAGTTCGTGAGAAAGTGGAACTATTTAGAGATTATTACCTGATTTGTTTTAGAAGTTTCGATATTGTAGCAGAAAAGCATGTTCGTCGGAGGAGAAAAGAAAAGCAAGAATCTGCTACCTTGGATCATGAAAGTATTTCACGTCGTAAATCACAAGCCTATGGTGCTACTATGTCAAATGAATCAAATGCAAATAACAATAACAGTACAAGCAATGCAAGTAGGAGCAAATGGCTTCCATCGATTTTACGTGCACGCCGTCGGTCATCTGCAAATAGAACAACCAATACATCATCATCAAGCTATAAACGCCGTGTCAAAAGCGAAAAGAAAAAGATGGAAGAGAACGAAAAATTCAAAAGAAAATCAGGAGACAGGCACAAACCACGTGAGGGAGAATTAGAGCCATTGAATGTTTACATTATTGTTTTCAGAACTGGTGTATTGACGTTTCATTTTGCTCCCACACCACATCCTATTAATGTTCGAAGAAGAGCAAGACTACTAAAGGATTACCTTAATGTTACCTCTGATTGGATTGCGTATGCCTTAATCGATGACATTACAGACGCATTTGCCCCTATGATAGAACTTATCGAAGATGAAGTTTATGAGATTGAGGACGCCATTTTGAAGATGCATCAGTCAGATGATTCTAGTGATAGCGATTCTAGCGATAGTGATTCCGATTCGGGCGCTAGCGATGAGGATGCATTTCCGTTCGATGTCTATTCTAAAAAGACGTCCTACTCTAGTGCAAAATCTAGTGTGAGTTCAAGAAGTATGAGCACTTCTGAAGCGTCATTCAATGCAAATTTGATAGGTTGGAAGAGAAAAGGAGATATGTTGAGGCGGATTGGTGAATGCCGTAAAAGAGTGATGAGTATACTAAGATTGCTAGGATCCAAGGCTGATGTGATAAAAGGATTTGCCAAAAGGTATAATGAGCAATGGGAAGCTTCGCCACAATCTGAAATCGCAATGTATTTGGGTGATATTCAAGATCATATTGTAACCATGGTCTCATCGCTAAACCATTATGAAAAACTGTTAAGTAGATCGCATTCAAATTATCTGGCACAAATCAACATTGATATGACGAAGGTTAATAATGACATGAACGACGTTTTGGGAAAAATTACCATACTGGGTACTATTGTTCTGCCAATGAATGTGATTACGGGTCTGTGGGGTATGAATGTTATCGTGCCCGGACAATACAGGGATTCGTTGACATGGTTTATAGGCATTGTGCTTTTTATGTGTATGCTAGCATGTTCTGCATATATGTATACTAAGAGAAGATTCGGGTTTTAATTTAAGTGTTTTTTCGCGCATTAGCGCTTGCTTTTCCTTCGATTTTAATTATCAGCCTAAATTATTGTTGTCTTTCCCGAAGGATAGAATTGTAAATTATCAGCGCCGTATCGTATACTTGTGGTGATAAATATCTTTAATCTATTTATGTTTTTTTTTTTTTTTTTTTCGTGTCTGGTTTCTACATGTTTGTGAACGTTCTGCATATCTTTATGTACGTACACAGTATGTTAGTATGCACTTATACTATACAAAGAATAAGGGAGGTGAGGTTAATCAATAAGGTTAACGTAAAACATTTATTATTTTCATCACCAAACTGTTGGAAGTTTTGAATTGGTTAATTATCAAGGATTTCATTGTTAGCCAAATTTTCCTTGGCGAGATCTTGTTTCTCTTTCTGGAGTTGCTGTTTTTGTTCTTTTTTGTCCTTGTTTATTTGTTTTTGCTTTTCTGAATCAATTTGTGGTTTCAAATCGTTCTCCAAATTCTTTACTTCTTGTTGCTTTGCGACTTCATTATTGAACTTTTCTTTAGGTACTTTAGCTTGTTGTGGTTGCTTATTGTTAGTCGCATCAGCTGCACCGCCGGCTGCAATATTGGTATGATCGCTTGCACTTGCAGAAACATCAGAAGAATGGCTTTCTAGCTTGATCTCAGTTTCTTTATTCAGATCAGAATAGGCAACTTTTATAACGAAATAAACGCCACATAACAGTATAATGTATACTATAATCTTTTTCATAGGGGTAGTCAGATAACCGCCCCTTCTTCTGGAATTATATTTGCTTCCTGTTTTATAACGAGGTAAAAGATCTTTTTTCCTTCTGATATCGCCCTGCATATTTTCTATAATTATGAATCACTTTAGTTTGATTTATATTTGCTCAGAATACCCTAGCTTTATCTATATAGTACTACTACTTTGGAGGGGAGGAACGTATGTTGGAAGGCAATAGCACTCTGGTAAAGTGCTAACTCTTAATGTTAATGACGAAATCACTTTTTTTGCCTTTCTGAAAGATTGGAAGACTGTTACTGAGAAATTCGCTATTCTTTTCTTTTTCTTCGTGTTTTTTTTTGTTAGAATACTGCACAGCTTGCTATCCCGCTGCACAGCTTGCTATCCCGCTGCACAACATGAAATTGCTCACGTCGTGCCAAATTACATATAGGTGCTTACCCTGTTTATATTTTTTGCCTTCATAGCGGAGTTTTTAAGGGTAGCCCTTATGTTTTTAGCGTTCATTTGAACGAATGGCTAACGCTAAACGGAGAAGAGAGGAAAACAAGGCCGCTGGCGTTATTGCGCGTAAAAACAGGAGATAAGCACTGTTTAACATACATTTCATTGAAAGCTTAAAGCCGCAAAAGATGAAGGGTTTTCAAAATTTTCATCTCTTGCAGTATAAGGATGCAGTGAATCTATCTACAGACAGTTGATAAAAACGTCTACCTTGCCTAGTGTACCCAGCTGCTGTCAACTTCTTTCCTTAGCGCGTAAAGAGCTATGTTTTCGATAAAAGATGCAACATAAATGCTACGATGTAAGGCACCCAGGACCTCTGAAGGCAAAGAAGTTGTGAAATTTGAAAAATAATCGCTCAAAAAGGAATAATTGTCAAGCGTAACGATTTTTTTGATTTTCCGAAATCAGGGGAGGGGAAAAGAAAAGGGGAAGGGGTCTCCTCACAGGTATTGTGAGCTCCAAGCAATCATTTTGCCAGCACTAGGAAATAATAAAATGAAAGAAAAAAACATACATAGAAAGTGCCGCTCCGGGGCATTTTGAGCGCGGCAAAAAAAGCCCGAAGATCCGTTCCTCGAAGGAACGGCAACCGCACACCAAGAAAAAGGGAAAAAGGTGGGGTTGGCTGTAAAGTACGAGCGCGGGGACGGATCCGTAACAATTTCTATGTGGGGCCAGCAGCCGGCTGCTGGTGGGTACTGTTGTACGAAGCGGTTGGTAGCGATGACAGTGGCCAGGGCTGCTAGGCATGGTGCCGTGAAAACCCAGCGCAAATGTCAGGCTGCAGGAACCGGCTTTCTCCCACGAGGTTTCACTGCTGGCGGCGTACTGGTCATTTTTAGAACCTGAAAACCCGAGCTAGAACTAGGACTCTTGAGCAATAAGGTTTGCGCATTGCTATTCTCCGGATAAACCAAACCCACCCTTTTAAGAGCGTTTAACAAAGGTCTCTTATCTATCAAAAGTATTATGGCTATTTCTGGGATTCCGCTTGCGGGCCTTTCTACCCTCTTGATGCTACACATGTTTCCCTTAGATGCATGAGCATACCTGTAGGTACTTAAATTTTATTTTTATGCATCTTATTTCTGTCTATATTTGTATATAACAAGCAACTGCAGTTCTGTGATGTGTTTTTCGCAACTGGTCAACAGGCTTAAGAATTTTTCCGTCTCTTTCCGTTTTATTTCCAGAGAATTAACATTTATAGAGAAAAGAATTAAAACGTGAAATTTCCTTTTTGAATATTTAACGCCTTTATCAGTTCGGCTTTTTTTTCTTTTCTTCTTATTAAAAACAATATAATGCTAGTCTTCGGACCTAATAGTAGTTTCGTTCGTCACGCAAACAAGAAACAAGAAGATTCGTCTATAATGAACGAGCCAAACGGATTGATGGACCCGGTATTGAGCACAACCAACGTTTCTGCTACTTCTTCTAATGACAATTCTGCGAACAATAGCATATCTTCGCCGGAATATACCTTTGGTCAATTCTCAATGGATTCTCCGCATAGAACGGACGCCACTAATACTCCAATTTTAACAGCGACAACTAATACGACTGCTAATAATAGTTTAATGAATTTAAAGGATACCGCCAGTTTAGCTACCAACTGGAAGTGGAAAAATTCCAATAACGCACAGTTCGTGAATGACGGTGAGAAACAAAGCAGTAATGCTAATGGTAAGAAAAATGGTGGTGATAAGATATATAGTTCAGTAGCCACCCCTCAAGCTTTAAATGACGAATTGAAAAACTTGGAGCAACTAGAAAAGGTATTTTCTCCAATGAATCCTATCAATGACAGTCATTTTAATGAAAATATAGAATTATCGCCACACCAACATGCAACTTCTCCCAAGACAAACCTTCTTGAGGCAGAACCTTCAATATATTCCAATTTGTTTCTAGATGCTAGGTTACCAAACAACGCCAACAGTACAACAGGATTGAACGACAATGATTATAATCTAGACGATACCAATAATGATAATACTAATAGCATGCAATCAATCTTAGAGGATTTTGTATCTTCAGAAGAAGCATTGAAGTTCATGCCGGACGCTGGTCGCGACGCAAGAAGATACAGCGAGGTGGTTACCTCTTCCTTTCCTTCTATGACGGATTCTAGAAATTCGATCTCTCATTCGATAGAGTTTTGGAATCTCAATCACAAAAATAGTAGCAACAGTAAACCCACTCAACAAATTATCCCTGAAGGTACTGCCACTACTGAGAGGCGTGGATCAACCATTTCACCTACTACCACTATAAACAACTCTAATCCAAACTTCAAATTATTAGATCATGACGTTTCTCAAGCTCTGAGCGGTTATAGTATGGATTTTTCTAAGGACTCTGGTATAACAAAGCCAAAAAGCATTTCCTCTTCTTTAAATCGCATCTCCCATAGCAGTAGCACCACAAGGCAACAGCGTGCCTCTTTGCCCTTAATTCATGATATTGAATCTTTTGCAAATGATTCGGTGATGGCAAATCCTCTGTCTGATTCCGCATCATTTCTTTCAGAAGAAAATGAAGACGATGCTTTTGGTGCGCTAAATTACAATAGCTTAGATGCAACCACAATGTCGGCATTCGACAATAACGTAGACCCCTTCAACATTCTCAAGTCATCTCCGGCTCAGGATCAACAGTTTATCAAACCCTCTATGATGTTGTCGGATAATGCCTCTGCTGCCGCTAAATTGGCGACTTCTGGTGTTGATAATATCACACCTACACCAGCTTTCCAAAGAAGAAGCTATGATATCTCGATGAACTCTTCGTTCAAAATACTTCCTACTAGTCAAGCTCACCATGCAGCTCAACATCATCAACAACAACCTACTAAACAGGCAACGGTAAGCCCAAACACAAGAAGAAGAAAGTCGTCAAGTGTTACTTTAAGTCCAACTATTTCTCATAACAACAACAATGGTAAGGTTCCTGTCCAACCTCGGAAAAGGAAATCTATTACTACCATTGACCCCAACAACTACGATAAAAATAAACCTTTCAAGTGTAAAGACTGTGAGAAGGCATTCAGACGCAGTGAGCACTTGAAAAGGCATATAAGATCCGTTCATTCAACGGAACGCCCTTTTGCTTGTATGTTCTGTGAGAAAAAATTCAGTAGAAGTGACAATTTATCACAACATCTAAAAACTCACAAAAAGCACGGTGATTTTTGAAAAAAATAAGGTCAAAAGCAAATAAAAGCAAGACAAGCTACGGTATGACAAGTTTTCGGAGAAATAATATTCTTTCTTCCTCAGTTTACAAAACAAGTAGGTTGGTCATTTCATTCGGATATATTCTAAGGAATGAAATGAACATTGGTGTTTGTTTCTAATATAATCTTAAGATATTTTAAATTGTTTCTTTCCTTTTTTGCCTTTCTAACTATTACTTCAACTTCTTTTCCGTATATTTCCGTTTTTTCCATTTGGCAGATTAAAAAAATTGTGCACGTTCTGGTTTTAACGTATAGACTTCTAATATATTTCTCCATACTTGGTATTTTTTATTCACTTTTTTTATACATATTTGGTTTTTTTATACAATATCAAAAATCAATAATAATTAATTTAATAACAAGAATATGTTGCTGTGATGACTCTTAATATACAATTGGGAAGCATTCAAGGATTGGTACGACGTTTGCTTTCTGATAATTAAACGCTTGGCGTTTAATCTTTTTTGCCGATTAATAATATTATTATTACCCTCTTATTTATTAGCATTGTCTTCCGTACTAAAAGGAGTAGGGAAAAAGGCGAAGTAGAGTGACACGTCCATTACCCAGCGCTTCATAAGAATCCATCAGGTATATTAAATTGTGATGGGAGAACAAAACAAATTGTACTATGATGTCGAGAAATTGGTGAATTCTTTGCAGGAAAGTTTTGACCTGGATTGCGCGCAAAGTGTATCACTTTTCACCAGTAAATCAAGGAGCAATGAGGCTTGGTTGGAAGAGCTAGAGAATAAATTCAAGTTAAAAGATGATGTTGAACTTGATGATGTGGAAAATTTAAGAGCCGAAATTGACATGAAGTTAAATATGTTGGAGGATAAAGTAAGCTACTATGAAAGACTTTACAAAGAACTCGAAGAGTTCCAGAATGAAATAAAAATTAAAACAGTTGTGAATAACAGAAGACAATCGCGAACTCCAAAATGAGCTATCAAAAACGATAGATCGATTAGGATGACTTTGAAATGACTCCGCAGTGGACTGGCCGTTAATTTCAAGCGTGAGTAAAATAGTGCATGACAAAAGATGAGCTAGGCTTTTGTAAAAATATCTTACGTTGTAAAATTTTAGAAATCATTATTTCCTTCATATCATTTTGTCATTGACCTTCAGAAGAAAAGAGCCGACCAATAATATAAATAAATAAATAAAAATAATATTCCATTATTTCTAAACAGATTCAATACTCATTAAAAAACTATATCAATTAATTTGAATTAACTTATAAAGTGTTAGTGGTACGGAAAGTTTCCAAAGACTTGGTGATCTTAGCACCCATGGTCTTTTCACCTTCTCTAACCCAGACTCTTGGGTCGAAGAACTTCTTGTTTGGCTTTTCTGGACCTTCTGGGTTACCGACTGGGGACATTATGTAGTCCTTCTTGTTCAAGACGTAGTCTCTGATACCAGTCAAGTAAGCGTATTGACAGTCAGTGTCCAAGTTGACCTTGACAACACCGTTGTCAATACCAGTATGGAATTCTTGGACAGTAGAACCGGAACCACCGTGGAAGACCAAGAACAATGGCTTTTCTTCCTTGCAACCAACTTGTTCTCTGGTGTACTTTTGGTGTTCAGCCAAGATTTCTGGTCTCAAAGCGATGTCACCAGCGTACAAACCGTGACAGTTACCGAAAGCAGCAGCAATGGAGAAGTTTGGAGAGATTGGGTGCAAAGCCTTGTAGACGTTGTAAACTTGTTCTGGCTTGGTGTACAAGTCTTCCTTGTCAGCGTTTTCGTTGTTAACACCATCTTCTTCACCACCGGTAATACCGATTTCCATTTCTAACCATTGGTCCATAGCGGCCATTCTCTTGAAGTACTTGACACAAGTAGAGATGTTTTCTTCATCGGTTTCTTCAGACAAATCCAACATGTGGGAGGAGAATAATGGTTCACCGTGTTCCTTGAAGTAAGCTTCATCAGCTTCCAACATACCATCGAACCATGGCAACAACTTCTTGGCACAGTGGTCAGAGTGTAAGACAACTGGGATACCGTAAGCTGGAGCAATGGATCTGATGTAGTGGGCAGCGGCAATAGCACCCTTGATGGAAGCATTTTGACCTTCGTTAGAGATACCCTTACCAGCGAAGTAAGCAGCACCACCGTTAGAGGTTTGCAAAATGATTGGGGACTTGCTGTCTCTAGCAGCTTCTAAAGCAGCGACGGCAGTAGAAGAAGAGGTGACGTTAATAGCTGGAATAGCGAACTTGTGTTCCTTAGCGTAAGTGAATAAGTTGTGGACATCTTCACCAACGATGACACCGGTCTTTCTCTTTAAGATTTGTTCAACACCCATTTTGAATATGTATTACTTGGTTATGGTTATATATGACAAAAGAAAAAGAAGAACAGAAGAATAACGCAAGGAAGAACAATAACTGAAATTGATAGAGAAGTATTATGTCTTTGTCTTTTTATAATAAATCAAGTGCAGAAATCCGTTAGACAACATGAGGGATAAAATTTAACGTGGGCGAAGAAGAAGGAAAAAAGTTTTTGTGAGGGCGTAATTGAAGCGATCTGTTGATTGTAGATTTTTTTTTTTTGAGGAGTCAAAGTCAGAAGAGAACAGACAAATGGTATTAACCATCCAATACTTTTTTGGAGCAACGCTAAGCTCATGCTTTTCCATTGGTTACGTGCTCAGTTGTTAGATATGGAAAGAGAGGATGCTCACGGCAGCGTGACTCCAATTGAGCCCGAAAGAGAGGATGCCACGTTTTCCCGACGGCTGCTAGAATGGAAAAAGGAAAAATAGAAGAATCCCATTCCTATCATTATTTACGTAATGACCCACACATTTTTGAGATTTTCAACTATTACGTATTACGATAATGCTGCTGTCATTATCATTATTATCTATATCGACGTATGCAACGTATGTGAAGCCAAGTAGGCAATTATTTAGTACTGTCAGTATTGTTATTCATTTCTTAGGGCTTGCGTCAGCTTGATGAGGATTTGTGATAGTAGCCGTTGGAGGCATGAAGGGCATTGGAAACATGGGGAAAGGAGGTATACCGAAAGGTAACGGTACTGGTGGCACTGGCGTACCGCCGTTATTTACAGAAGTTGGAAGGCTGGTATTGTTGTTCAAGCCAGCGGTGCCAGTTGGATCCATCAACTTCATTTTCTTAGTTTCTGGCTGGTTGCCATCTTTAGAGCTTCCGTGTAGTTCCTCTTGTTTCTTCAAAAACGTTTCGACCTCCTTTTCCTTGTCCTGGTCGGGTACTAAAGAATCGAGAAGGATATCGCGGGTTTCGCAATTGGGGCATACAAAGTCGCTCTCTACCAGTGCATTTTCCAGCGCCTCTTTTGAGAAATCTATGTTACAGCACTTGCTTGTCTTTACCGGCTGCCTCAAAAGACCACCTGTCAAGGGACATTTTAAATCGTCAGGAAGATCTTTGAAATGGCCTTTTCTCCATATGGTTTCATCACCATCAATTTGACGGTTCTCTCTTTTCCTTTGGTAGTCTTCCCATGATTGTTTGTCTTCAACTTGTACCACGAACTTGCCTTCGTCCGTAATCATAATCTTTCGCTGAGCCATCTCTTCCGGTGTCATTGTCTCGGGATCTATTTCAATGGATTTTAAAAACTTCTTTGGAATACCTGTGGTTCTTCTGATTCTTTTTCCTTCAAAATTTGGATCGCTGTTAGTTGGACAATTTTTAATCCAGTGGTCTCTACCCCCACAACGATAGCACATATAACCTGGTGGCGGTGGGCCTTCGTTTTCTTGTGCAGAATTCTTATTCGTCTGTGACTTGAAAAAAACAGGTGTGGCTGCAGACATTTCTTCTTGCGTTTGTTCCCATTGATTTTCTTGTGTGGCAAACATACTAGCAATTCTTTCTTCTTCCGTTGTACCACTAACATTAGCAGTGGTTGTAGCAGTGTGTTGTCTCTTTTGCAACACTCTTGGCCTACCAGTAACATACCTTGTTGCGTTCCCAAGAGCTGCTGCTCCCACATTCCCTTTAAGTCGACTGTGTACGGAGAATGATTTAATTGCTGGAGATCTTTTTACTATGACACTAGTAGATCTAGGTATAACAAAGGCATCATCGTCGTATTCCTCTTCTGTATCTGGGTTGTAAATTTTTAATTGGAAATCTGTGCCGTCACCTAGTTTGTTCTCTTGAATAATTTCCCTTTTCAAATCAAATACTGTCAGGCCGGTACCATCAAATAAAATTCTTGATGTGTTTCGTTGAGACTTAAAGCGGTAAAATATCGTGCTACTCATGTTACACTATTCCAGTCTCTGCCGATATGATGAGAGCTACCGAAATTTCAGTACCCTCTTGATTGTTCTTGCTTATTTTATGTTGGCCATAAACTTGGTTATTAACAATATGCTTGATATTCATCATCATTGTATTAACTTTCAGTAAAGTTACCCGCCTGAATTACAATGTTGTGACATAATATAATGGCATAAGGAAGGTTATTGCACCAGCAATGGATTAAGGTAGTTATATTTACCGCTTATACACTACATGATAATGAATATATCAAGTCGATCATCCTTTTTTATGTTTTAAAATACTTTACATACATAACTGTGTTTTTACTTTATCTAAAAAAAGAGTTGTTATGAATTTATGATTATTTATATTTCCAAATATTTATGATCTCAAAACGTAAAAAAACATAAAAAAAAAGTGTTAACCAAAGAAATTGAAGAAAGATAGATAAATAAGTTCCAAAAGTTCTATGAATTTTCAGGTTGCATGGCAGATAATGTCTTCTGCTAGGCAAATGTCAAACATGAACTGAATTGTCAATACAACATAATGTTAGCTTCATTATTGTTGTATTGCCGGGTAAGCTAATTTTACTAATAACAATATTTTCTTAACGCCTTAGAATACTTTGTGAAATATTCGACCGAATAAGGAATAAGTAGAAGATGCACTTAGAGGTTAGGAGGGGGACACAGGCTATCGAAGATAACAGTAAGGATAAATGGCAGTACCCGGGTATTACGAATTATATCGTAGAAGTACTATAGGGAATAGTTTGGTGGATGCTCTTGATACTTTAATTAGTGATGGGAGAATAGAAGCGTCGTTAGCTATGCGTGTTTTAGAGACATTTGACAAAGTGGTGGCTGAGACTTTAAAAGACAATACCCAATCTAAATTGACTGTGAAAGGAAACCTGGACACATATGGATTTTGCGATGATGTTTGGACTTTTATCGTAAAAAATTGTCAGGTTACTGTTGAGGACAGCCACCGCGACGCCTCCCAGAACGGGTCTGGAGATAGCCAAAGTGTAATTTCGGTGGATAAGTTGAGGATTGTGGCATGTAACTCAAAAAAGAGCGAGTAATATCTATGCTATATGCCCGGATGCTTTGTTGACCAATAGTTACATTGAAATTTCTCTATTATCTCCTCTCTTCTACCGCTTTTAATACAAGCTCTAGGAACAGTGTCATGAAATAATGTTTTGTATTCTTTTATATTAGGGAACTTGTGATTCTTCTGTTTTTGTTTTTTATTTTTCCTGTCTGTACATTCATGTAATAATAATTTAGATTTAAAGTTCAATCTTTTTACTTAAAAAACAAACGAAGATCATGGTGCTAATATTCGGATTTGAGTTGATCAATTTTTTAAATGAAGTATTAATTTACAGTTTATATATTCACTATAGACCTCGTAACTCATCTCTTAAATCAGTTAAAGTAACCACTTTACTTCCGTTTAGAATCCATTGATCGTATGCACTATCAAAGCTAGATAAAACGTTGATGACCATTAGGTAACATTTTCTCTTTCGAATAACATCAAGATCAGCTTGCATTAATATGTACTGGTACAGTACTTCTGCAGCAGCCCTCTCGCTTTTGTTCAACATTCTAAAACAATAAAGTTTCTTAAAACACTCCCAATCACCACTCCGTAGATTTTGTGACAGAATACTATCCACTATTTTAATATCTACTGTACGAAGATATAGCTCGCCATTGTCTGAATGTGCGTTACACAAGCGCAGAAGTGTGCTGAAAAAATCTCGTGAATATATGTCTTCCTGTAATAATAATTGGAGAAAATTTGTTCTTACTGTGTCGGAAAGACACTCGTGACCCAATCTCAAAACATCCAAGACTTCTTCAAACATTCTGAAGTGGATTAAAAGATTTAAATAATGAATATGCTGTTTTTCTTTGAAGTCTTGCGGTTCTTCAATCTGAATTTCTTTTAATGAATATTCTGCTGACTTAGATATACATTTCAAAGCAAATTCTTGGCTGTTATTTCTATCAAATAAGAGAGATAATTGATAATAGAATGCAGAATGCCTATATGGAACTGTAAAGGTGCACAAAAGATCTTTCCATATACTATCACCGTGATAGTTTTCACTCTTAAGGTCTTCTAAGAATGTCGGCAATTTATCATTGATAGCCTCCGGATAATCGTGTAGTTGAAAAATTTCATAGGATTGATCGAAATTACCACAACTAAATAACGTCATGGCAAACATAAATTCTTGCACCTCGTTGTGGCGTAAGTAGAAGGGGCATTCAACGTTCTCGAGAAAGAACCTTATATTCTTATGAGATGTGTTTTCAATGATATATGAGCGGAAAAACGTCATAAAGAAAGAATTTTCAGTGATGGAAGCATTGTAAACATTAGAGTTTAAGGAATCGATATAGGCAATGAGTTGGCCGTAGTTAAAAAATTTGACACCGAAAGAGAATTCAGAAGAATCCTTGAGAAGAACTTCCGCCAACAGACACTTATCTTGTCTATAAAGGTTTAACAATAAAAATTGCTTATAATGCAAATCCAATAATGTAGATATATGCTGTCCGAAAATTTCGGTATCAAGATCGAACAGAACGAATGTTAACAATACTTGTAAAGTAATACGATAATGTATGGAAAGTAACTGGTGAAGAGATTCTAGGGAAATTATACTTGTGAAACCATCGAATTTGATTGCAGAGATGAAATCCTTTTTCCAAAATATACCAGGCTTCATTTGGTTATTGATTAAATCATTTAAAACAACGGGTATATCAAAAGAGTTTAATTCGTCGAAAAGAATCTTTAGATTTGTGATTTCAAATTGATTTTCTAGGCAATTTTTGAAAATGTCCGTAAATTTTTCTACGGTAGTCATAGAATCAGGCAGCTCTCCTGTTATTATATCAAGAAACTTCTTAGAAATGGATCTAAGAACATCATTTGACAAAGTAGAAGCAAAACCATTCAATGTCCTTAAATACTTGAACAATTCAGAACCATCAGTTTCAGAGTGCATATTATAAAACCAATTCTCCACAGTAGTATTCAGCTTGTAAAGGGAATGATTATACGGTTGGAAACAATTGACGAGAATAATTTCATCGCCATAAAGTGTTATAGAAGAAGCCTCGTTGAATGCGGTTTTTACGTCTCTCAATATTGTTTCTAAATTAGCCAAATATTCTTCATCTTCGTTATGAGCCATAATAATCTTATTTTCACTCAATATTTGCTGTGCACGTTCAAAAATTTGGGTACCATATCTTGATTTCAAATTACAGAAACCCCTCTCAACATCTCCAGTCTTTGTAACGATATCCAAATCATGTTCGGATTGCAAATCTACTAAGGATTTGTTAACTGATTCTATCCATTCATAGTTTTTGAAACTTTCATCATTTACGTTTAGTATCTGTAACTTGCTAGCAGTGCCACTTTTCCATAAAACGATCAAATTTAAATAACTAGCCTCGACATTCAACTCCAATGGTCTCGTTAGAACTAAATCTACAATTGACCAAATAGCAGAAGCTGAAAGATTAGTGGGGATGTTATTTTGAAAAGTATAAGTCAAAATACCGCTTGAATCAACCAACAAGGTGCCCATTTGAAAAAGCCCATTTTCCAAAGGCAACAATGTAACTAGAGTATTGTTATACAAGGAAAGGTATTCCCCTACAGCTTCCACTTTTCTAAAATGGCTTGGGTCTGAATCTGACTGTGAAACCATATCATAATCTTGTATTAAAGTAAATGAAGTTAAATCCCAAATTTTCAAGTGGCAATTCTGAGTCAACACAATTAAGTATCTTTCATGGAATAATTTACAACTAATCACACTATCGTAATCCGATTTAGAACTCCTAGAAAAAAATCGCGTTAGGCTTTTCAAGTATGAATTATCATTGAATAGTAAAGGCTCGTAATGTACGCCGTCAACTTTTTTTAAACCCAACAAACCGCCATCTTCCAAAAAAACAACTGAGAACTGGGGTGATACATAGAAAAGGAAATGAGGAACTCTAACTGTAAAGTCGTAGGGATTTTGGAGATGAAACCACTCTCCATTGAGAGTGTTGGCCGATGAAAATAGGAAACTTAGGGGTAGTTGTAACGTTAAAAACGAACCATCTTTTAAGATAACATTAACCAGTAATTGCTGTTCCACTTCTTGTATCGTTAAAGTGTATCTCTGATTCATAGAAGCATTTGGTAAGTGTATATTAATTGTCTTCCCATGGTATGCGTCACTCAAAGGATAAAATGTCAACAATGTTGATCTTGAGGAAAAATGGTAACAGATATACTCAGAGTTACTCAATAACAAACAATTGGAATATTCACTTCCGTAAGGCTGAGGAACTGGTGTAGAGATGGACTTATCTCCTTCTTTCAGCCCGTTATTATTACTGTTATTACTGACGTATAAATCAACCGTATTATTGGGTTCAGGTTTTTCATAATATTGGAGCAAATTTGCATCAATTCTTGAGAGGCATGCCATAATAGGTCAGTTGTGTACGAGTGAAATTGCGACCTCTTGAAAAATGCTTATGAACGTTGGATTTCGTCAATTTCTACTTGTTTCTCAGCTTCTCATGCTATTTCAATTCAATTTTTTTTTCACGTAATTGGAGAAAAAGACAGGAAAACAAAAAACATGAAAGTTCTGTAGGGTAATGGAAAAGAAAATATTGATGAACTATACATATCTACGGCAATTGATAAACGTGTCTTAATAAAATCATAGAATAATTAAAAACGTCCTAATGCGTGTTAAGAAGTAATTAGGAAGTTTAGATACCTATAGAATCAAAGAATAGAAGCTAAAAAGTTGATGCAGAGAAAAAAGAGAGAGAGGTTACATATACATTAAAAATGAGAAAGGGGAGTCCTACTCTCAAATTCAAATACAAAATACGAAAATTTTTCTAATTTCGCTAGACTTAGATCTTTTCTTCCACAATACCGTGCTTCCAGATGGCAACAAATGGAGTGGTACCATCTTCACGGTAGTTCAACATGACAACCATGGCATCTGGGTCCATGGATTCACCAGTGAAGAACTCCCAGTCCTTGAAAGAACCAATAACCTTCTTGACGTAAGTTTGAGCACCCTTTTCGAATTTAGGAACTTCTTCTGGGTTAGTTTCTTGCAACTTAGCTTTAACAGCCTTCATGTAACCCTTAATGTAGGTCAAGAAGGACTTCTTGTCAAAAGCGGTTTGTTGTAGACGGAAAGAGTGGACAACGTTGTTGACCATTTCAGCACCTTCTTCAACATCATCGTCACCACCTTCAGCAGATGGGTTAGCACCGATATCGATGTTGTCACCTCCGACATTGACCATAGCACAGTCGGCTTCGTAGATAACGTCATCAACTAACTTAGCGTCGTAAGCATCAGACAACAATTCGTCGTTAGAGAAGATATCCTTGTAAATAATCATATTTGTCTATAGTATGTTCTGTGTTAATCTGCTAACCGCAACTGAGACCCCAGAAAGAAAATTGTTAAAAAGCTAAAATGAAAGTAGTAAACCATTGAATGAAAACATTAACCAAAATAAAATTTTTTTTTAAGTCCCAATTGAAATACTTCTCCTTATAAATATCATGAAAGGAAGAAAAAAAAGTGAAAAAAAAAAAAAAAACCAATAAAAAAATAAAAAAATATCAATTCTACGAGAAATGCGTGCGAAATCGATGAGTTTTGTTTTGCCTCTGAAAAATTCTGGAAAATTTTTCTTAGCGGAAAAAAGAAAAAAAAGAAACGTGATGTGAAAATGTGTTCACTGAGCTCATCGATATACACATTGAACAGACACAAATCTATTATTTGTTTCGATTTTCTTTTACGTCTCCAAAGCAGTTCTACTGTATAGAGACCAGACTTCTTCCGCTATTTCAGCGGGTGCGCTTGTACCGCTTGCCCCAATGGTTCTCTCCAGCATTTCTTTAGCTTCCACTGGCAAATTTTGGATCATATCGGTCCCTTTGACTAAACCTGGAGATATCGTAAAACACCTAATGTTTCTTGGTTCCATTTCTGCAGCTAAAACTTCTGTAAATCTGGACAGTGCGGCTTTAGAGGCGGAGTAAACAGATGTACCTGGAACCTTCATTTTTCCGGAGTGTAGAATGGAGGAAATATTTACGATGGTGGGTCGAGCAGATTGACCACTGAGTTCCGGCCATCTCCTTTGCGACTTCATCATATACTTAATACAGATGTTTGTCATCGTCACAGGGCTCATAAAGTTAACATTCATTATGTCCTGAATTTGAGATGCAGTGGTTCTTACACTTAATGATTCTTGAGTCAAGCCTGCGCAGTTAATCAATAAGTTTACGTAGTAGCGGCGTTCATTATTTGACCATTTGTTACATGGGTCGAACAATGTGGAATATTTCTGTTTCAAGGGCGGTCTATCTTTGAAATATTCGATACCGTCATATGACTCATAGTCAAGCCAGTGAGGCCATTTCTTAAAATCAATTGCTATAGCACATTGCCGCTGATATGATAATCCCGATTGTAATTGGCCTCTATCTATCGCGGTGCGCTCTATACTTTCTTTAGTAGACCCAAGTATAATGCAACTTAAACCCTTTTGAAATAACTTTTGACATATTGCCTTGCCTATACCCCTAGTGGCACCTGTTACTATCGCAACAGGCAAATAATGCATTTCCAGACTTTTCTTCTCCCACGTCTATACCAATGTACTCATGTGTATTCCATAGTTCTCATCAGTTGCAAACAGTAACGGCGGAAATTTTGACGCTGTGATATATAAAACAGAAAAAGTGGCATTTCCAAAACCCCGCAAAATAAAGACACAGCTAGCTAGATAGATAACACAACATATATATACCTTTTATTATTTACGTACGTATATATATATGCAAAATTTAAATGATATATGACATCATCAAAAGGATATGGAATCCTTGCCCAAACATTGAAGAAAGTAAAACATAATAGTGGTAATAAAATGTGTATTTAAATTCATTGTATTTTATTCCCCATTTCGTTTTTTATGTGGGAGGTTCTACTTCTCCCTTATTAGTAGAAACCTCTTGAATTTTTAGAATTGTAATCATAACCGTTGTAGCCATATGGTACACCTTGTTGGGCAGCAGCAGCGGCAGCGGCAGCAGCTTGTTGCTGTTGTTGTTGGAATTGATAGTATTGTTGGAACTGCATTTGTTGTTGTGGGTTAACAGGTTGGCCATTTTGCATTTGAACTTCAGGTTGGGGTTGACCTTGAGGTTGCTGTTGCTGTTGCTGTTGTGATTGCTTCTGTTGAGAGTCTTCAGAATGCTGGGCAACACCTTGATTTGGACTTTGCTGTTCCTGACCGTTTTGAGTTTGGTAATAGTTGTAATTGTTCTTTGGTAACTGGTATGGATATTGACCAGCTACACCGTATTGAGGTTGACCATATGGGAATGACTGTTGGTAAAAGTGGGCGTAGTATGGCATGAATGAGCCACCGTATGGCTGTTGTTGTTGAGGTTGGGCGTGAGCTGTAGCTGGAGAAGCGGCAGCAGCAGCGGCAGCACTAGTCAAATTAGCAGCAGCAGTGTTCGCGCCTGCTTGACCATAACCTTGTTGGAAATTATATTGGTTAGCATTACCACTAGTTTGAGCGTTGTTTTGAGCAAGTTGCTGATATTGTTGACCGTAAGCGTATCCTTGTGAATCAAACATACCTGGATAAGAATATCCAGGAAATTGGTTTTGATACATGTAGTACTGTTGGGCAGCCACGTTGTTCCCTTGTTTTTGACTTTGTGGACTTTGCTGTGATTGAGGTTGTTGTGATTGAGGTTGTGGATGCTGTTGCTGTTGCTGAGCATATTGTTGTTGTTGGGACAAATACTGTTGCTGTAACTGATGCTGTTGTTGAGCGTATTGTTGCTGCTGTTGTTGAGTATAGTAGTTTTGAGATAATTGTTCTTCTTGGGCTTGAGCTTGAGCTTGTACTGGTTGTTGTTGCTGTTGCTGTTGCTGTTGTAGTTGTTGTTGTGGTTGTTGTGGTTGCTGTGGTTGTTGTTGTTGCTGTGGTTGCTGTGGTTGCTGTGGTTGCTGTGGTTGCTGTGGTTGCTGTGGTTGTTGGGATTGTTGTTGTGGTTGAGGTACAGTATTAGCTTGATCTTCTGGAGGCTCTGAAATAACAGCACTAATTTCAACCTTTTCTTCAACAACTGTAACTTCTTCTTCTGGAGCAGCAACATTATCTTGTTCTTGTTCCAGCTCTTCCGCTGTCTGTTCCTCTTCTTTTACTTGTTCCTTTTCTTCAGCTTCTTCTTGGACTTCTTCTCCGTCCACTTCAGGGACTCTGTCTTCATTTTCTTCAGAAGGTTCAGCAGTCTCCTCCTCTTGTTCTTGTGCAGATGTTTCTTGTTCATTAACTTTTTCTTCACTAGCTTCAGACTTTTGGTCATCCTTCTTAATATCGCTTATTTCTTTCTTCAATTCAGCAACGTTTTCAAGAGGAGACTCGGTCTTTTTAACAGCCTTTGGCTTTGGTGTAGCAATTGCAGCCCACGACATTTTCTTTGGTTGTGAAGCAGATGTCCTAGAAGTTGTTTTCTTTGAAGATAAAGAAGGTTGCTCTATTTGTTTGTGTTCTTCTTTGTTATTATGCCCTTCCTGCTGTTGTTGCTCTTCTTGCTCTTTTTCTTGATTTTTCTCCTGCGCTTGTTGCCCTTGTGCTTCTAATTCTTCATTATTGTTATCATTTGAATCTTGAGGAACGTCATGTTTAGTATCTACAGAAACAGCTGCTGCCCACGATGTAGTGTTTGAAACAGGCTTGGATGGTACGTGCTTCCCCTTGTCGAGATTAACATGTTTCCCGGTTGTATGAGCTCGTGGTGTTTGTACCTTCTTCTTATTTCTGGCTTGAGTATAATTGTTACTACTGTTATGCTTTGTAGAAGTAAAAGAATTGCTATTATTAGAACTCTTATATGTAATATCATCTTCTGGATTTGGCAAATGTTGTTGAGGGACATATGAGTGTTGTTGCTCCTTTTTTTCATATTTTTCCTTCTTAGCAGGTTTCTTTACTTCATCCCATCTTGTCACTGCGCCGGAAGTAATTTTATCAATTATAGTTTCCAAATCATCATATTCTTGAACTATATCAATTAAATCATCACTCGTCCAGTCAGGGAACAATTCTGTAAGCGTATCTATTTTGGACTTTAGCGCAGGATTTAGTTTTTTACTACTATGACTATTATGATTTGACTTCCTAAATTGTGTAGACATTATATATATATGATGATGTAGATTATATTGAGAAAACGACCAAACAAAAATAAATATGTAAGTACTTTATGATGGTGATTTTTTTGGGGTAATTGGTAAGAGTTTTTCTTGTAGCTTCAAAAGATCAAATATAAAATACAAATGTTTCTGAAATTACTGTAAAAGACTTAGGAAAAGGAATGAAACGTTTATATGGGAGAGAACGAAAATTTTTCCTTTTCCCGCCACTACTTTTTGCCACCATTTCCCGTTATTTATTTGGGCGAGTGCTCACCTCCGACGGAATCACGGGTGACGGATATCCTAAAAAGGTAAAGAATTGAAACAGATCTATTAATATACGGATCACTATACATTATTATAAGTCGATATTGCAGTATTAGTATTTACATGTTGAATAATGCACATTCTGTGCTAAAATATATACTTCATTTGTCAACTTCTTTTAGTTTGCCGCCATTTTCAAACGGCGCCTCCTCCCTAGCTTCGTCTAGAGCAGGCTTAATACCTTGTTTGACGAGAGCTGCGTTGACACATGTAGTATAAGCGTACCATTGTTTTGAGCACTCGTTCTCAACGGATTTTCCCTTCAGGAATTTTTCGCTATACCATTCATTAAAACAACTATCGTATTTCGTCTTCAGGTCAGTGCATTCAGGCGCAAAACTAGCTGACATTATATTCCCCATATAAAACTGGTATTATTGTTATTGTAATTCAAGTTAAAACACAAACAGATGTTTTCTAATGACCTCTCCCGGCATATATCTGGCGCACTTAGAGTAAATTTCTACATGCAAATACTCTGAATATTCTGAATGTGGCTCTCCCTATATCGAAGAAAAAATATAGCGGGCCCATTACCCTGCGTTCTGATATTCATCACTAGTAAAAATTGTATGTACTTATTTATTCTATCTATTCGTAGAAAAATGAATGATGGTCCCAGGCTTTGGTACTTCTTTCGTACTCTCTTCTTCATCGGGCCCTTCGTTGTTATCATCCGCTTGTCCCTTCGGGTGGTGGTGCCCCTGCTTCAGAGGCGAGCTCTCTATATTATTGCTGTTCTCATCGTCGTTATCGCCGTCGTTATTAATATGTTCTTCATGAGCCAGTTGCTTCCGCATTTTATTGGGCACAATCGGAGACGGTACCATGCTGGAACTAGACCCGTACTGCTGCTGCAAAAGTAGCGAAATCTTTCTTTTGCGGCTTTGTCTCTGTATTGTACTTTCATCTTGCTCATCATCAGCTCCACCATGACCCTCGCCTGTAAGGTCTGTTTGCTCCCTTGAAGGCACCGCCTCTGAACCAGTATCTTCGTCGCTAGAGTCCGGAAGTTTCAATATCTGTCCCGTGGATGTTATATTCGCTGTGTGGAAATCATCTATACTGTCGTTATTAAACATAGAATGGACATCCCGGTTGACATGTACAGCTGAATCTGCCTCGTTAGGCCCATTGTCTGTCTGGGACTCCCTACTCGCCTCTTCAGCGGATGTAGGAAATATACCAACATTATTGCTCACAAGGCTTTTGACTGGAGCGTTTCCCACTGGTGCAGCTGCATTTGCCTGCAAATTCACCAGCCCAGTCTCTTGAAACATAGTCCCCAGCCATTCGGTGCTATCCATGATCCGCTCACATATTTCTGAATATGTAGCCACGTGTGGGATGATGTCCTGGGTGATCTTATGAAAGCAGAAACTCAAGTTAGAGTCTATCTTCTGCAGGTTCACTGTAATTTCTTGATCAAGTTTTTCCAATGTTTCCTCTTTGCTTGCAGAATCCATTTTTTGTGTCAACAATCCCTTATGTTGCTCTTTCCACACGTTGATCAACCTGGCTCTATTCCCACCCCAAACTGTAGATATCTATTTTGTTGATGCCTCAGCTCACCAAAACAAACCAAAAAAACGGAAAAAAAAAACGGAAAAGAACGGAAACAAACGGAAAAGAACGGAAAAGAAAACAGGAAAAACTCGCTGTTCTGTTACCCGCGCGGCACTACCGCATATAATCGGAGTAGTTACTAATCAAGCAAGGGCCTCCGTTCCCCTATGACGCACCGGACATATCGCATTTCCACTATAATAGTGCAAGTAGGACGGGATAAGGCCCAAGATTATCAATGAAGACTAACACAACGGTCTTGCCAGCCATATCCAACTCTAAACATCTTCCACGGCTGTTCAAAAACGAAGATCTCTTACCCCTCTGCGGCTTAAGGGCTCTGTTCAATTGAAGGATCCGCGGCAGTAAAGTAAATGGATGAAAAAAAAAAAACTGGAAAAATAGCAACTTTTTTCAGCCTGGAAGATTTGTCATCTAAGCGAAGGAGAATGAAACCGGAATTTTCACTCCTTCTTAGGGGCATTCAGTTTATAAATATAGTTATTCCCTGAAGTTGAGATTTACTGATTTAACATCTGGACAACTAAAAACCTAAATAATAAGACACAATTTTTTGCGGGATTTTTTTTCCTTTAGATACTTTTAACATTCATAGTAAAAAGTTCTGCTACATAGTAAAAACACATAGAAGGTACAAGCAATAGCATGATTCAATTTAAAAGTCCAGGTAACTGGCTGTTCATAGTACCCTGGATTGCCTTCATTCCATGGTATGGTATGCTGATAGCCATGCTTATTTGCTGGGCTAGTCAAGGCCATCCCATATATTGGTTCATGCACTCGGAGCAATTCCCTGTGTACATTTCAGATATAGGTGCCACTAATTTAAGGCCACTGTTTATATCGTGCGCCGGCTGGCAGGGTCTAGGCTATGTAATCACTGTTGCCCTTGAGTTTTTTCAAAGATCCGGCTATCTGCCTTTCCAACTGAAAAAAAAAGACCCTTCTATCTCTGATTCCACATCTTATGCTGAGAAATTGCACAGCGGTAAATACTTAATGCCTCCATATTACACAAAGGATGAACGGAACCTGATTTTCGCAGCTTTTGTTCTCGGCAGCATTGGTGAACTAGCCCTTTTATTCTGTTCCATCTTCTCAACCACCCTGTACCATCGCGTTCACATTGCTATGGTCTCTGTTTTCGTCGTCTTCATGTTCCTATCCACTTGCTGCTTGATTGCAGAGTATTTCCTCATGGGAAGGCACTATGCCTCAGTCCACCCCCTAGCCAGCCCTCATTTCAATCCTCAATCATCTGAAAAAAGCTTTAACCAAGATTATAACACTGTGGATGAGCTGCCTTGGTATAAATGGAAAGGCCATGTATGGAATAAATTTACCATCAGTGCAACTCTAAAAGTTATATGGTTAACTCTCGCAGTTGTATGGGCCATTTGTTTTGGTGCTATCAATGATAGATCTAAGAGTGCTTGTTTCGAATGGTTGCTAGCATTTTGGTTTGGTATCATATTTATGATTCTTTCCGCCGACTTTTATTTAGGTGGAAGATACAGACAATCCCGCTATTTCAACCACGTGGAATCATTTTCGGGTTATTACAAGTATGACAAGGCGCTAGGCCTCTACCACAGTGAAGACGTTTTGCCTTCGGACGATAACGCCGGCGTGATTGCCACAGAAACAGCATCTTCAAATATTTACAATAATTCCTCTTCCAACGAATCTATTCAAGTAGTCGTATGACCTCATATATGCTAGACTTGACTAGGAAATACCCTCTAACCTGCAAGATATATTCATCTTTTTCTTTCCAAAGCACAATTTAATAAAACTTGCAAGAACATCGTCATCATTTCCCCCTTTTATTTTTGTTATCCCCGTTACTGATGTAACTAATACCTAATTCTATGCTTCTCAATCTGTATAGTAGTTTTCCTTTTGCCGAAGAATTTCTTCTGGCTGCTTTTTTTTTTGACATATTTCGCATTGTCCACAATGGTCATTGCGTTAAAAGCTAGAAATTAAAAAGAGAATATTGTTCAGCATATGTAGTTTAAGTTGGCAAATTTGTTCTGCTCTTGATGTACCTAGAATAAATAAATATTAATCAGAAAAATAAAAAAAAAATAAAAGTAATGAAAAAAAATATAACAAAACCAACATTAAGGTATATATTACAGCGAGTAGCGGCACCGGTTATCATCAAACGATTGATAGAAAGTTAGATAACCTCTTTGAAAAAACTTTCCTTAGGAGAGGTATTGGAATCGTTGGAATCGCGAACTCTTATCTCCGATCCCTCTTGATCGTCTTGATCATCTGTAACTTCATTACTATAATCATTTTCTATCGAACCTTGAGAAAAGCCACTAAAAGACCGGCGGCCGTTGTCGTTACAATGGGTAAAATCGTGCCCCTTTTTTGAGTCCATTTGATCCACCACAGGCTCCCTCTTCATAGTTACAGACTCTGTTTTGGATAGTCCTTGTTTATCGGCATTCTTATTAAATAAAAATTGTTCTATCGTTATGGAGCCTCCACTGTTCGCCGCTGGTCTTGAAGATTTATCCCTCTTGTTTGCGATGGAATCTTCACCGGTGCCATCTACTGCTTGGTGCACTTTATATGACTTCACTTCATCGTCAATTAATTCATTCTCCTTATTGGAGGTTGGTGTTTTAGGCCCATCATCCAACACGCCGCTAACACCAGTGATTGACCTAGCACTGGCAGAACTATCAATATCCTTTCCTGTATTATAAGTAGAAAGGAAACGGCTTTTAACAACATCTTTTGGAGATGCACTCTTCCCTATAGGAGTCACTTTTTCATTGTTATCAGGTGTACTCATGATAACATCTCGAGAAAAATTAGAATTATTCTTTGACTCCTCAGTGCCCCTTCTAGACCTCTTAGCCGTTTCCTTCTCCTCTTCGAGCTTCTTTTCACACTCCCGCAGCATAATGTTCCTGATTATAATCATTTCATCTACCTGTAATTCTTTCAACATACATTCTTCTGTAGCCATTTCTGCTTCTTCTTTTGCCATTTCTGCAGAAATAACCAAAGGATCATTCACGGTAGCATCAAGAAGGTCCTTCCTTGTTGGAATTTTCTGTTTCTGTACAGCTGGTATAGCTCCACCAGCATCTGCTGTTTCCCCAAAACCATGGATTGCAGTTTTATGTTCAGCAATGGAAGCGACAAGTCTTTCGATTTCTACCTGTATTTTGCTGCGCTCCTCCAAAAGCTCATCATACCCTCTTTCCGAATTTCCCAAATTGTCAAAGTGTGATCTGACGGCATAATAGTGTTCAATGCTCGAATTTTTGAGATCTCTTTCACATGCATCGTTCCAATCATTCAATTCATCATTCTCTCCTGACAGGTTCTTGGACAACCTTTCCTGTAGTTCGTTTCTTAGATTTTCACGATTTTCCCTAGCATTTTCAAGTTCTTTTTCCTTCTGCTGTAATTTGATATTCATCTTTTGTACGAACTGATCATACCGTTGTCCCTCCTCGGCCTTTTTAGCTTCTTTCTCCTGTTGTTGTTTTGAAGCCATCGCTAACAATAATTGCCCGTCGTTTTGCTCTTTTGCACGTTCCATAGAATTCCAATCCTCATATTCCTGATCAAGAACTCTTGACCTTCTCTCAATATCTTTATCAACATCACGTTGTCTGCTGGCTCGTTCATCAATTTCGTTCACCACTGGTGATATCAACTTTTTGGCGACTGCGTTAACCTCTTCTGGAGTCATCCACAAACCACCACCCAAATATATTTTCTTTTTTTCTTCTTGTTTAACAGAATAGTGCTGTAGAGCTATGTTAACAGCAAGCTTATTGTAAGCTTGGTTACCAAATAAAAGCATGTAAGTATCGCGCGAGTCAATATCCTGCAATTTCCTATTCGCAAGCTTTTGAGCTTCATTTAGCACTACCGGAGATGCTACCTGCTTTATGTACAGTTTCTTTTGTGCCTCTCTTGCAGCAAAATCTGGGTCTTCCAATGTCTTCGGGTCAAGATCTTTAACTGCATCAGCTGCACCCTTTGCACACATATATTGTTGATCACTTAGCCTTTGTCTTTCATTACCAGCATGAGACTCTAAGAACTGCTCTGCGGAATGTTCAAGTTTTTCCAAAGTTCCTTTCTTAAAAACTTCTTTGTTAGCTTTTGATACACCACTTTGATCGCTGCTTTGTAATCCATTTTTAAAGTTTACCTTTTGGGGATACAACCTGTCATTAACTCTGCTAATCGCCCTTCTTTCCGCTCCATCCAATACCTTAGATAAATCGAGGGATTTGAAACCTGCAGGGTGCTGTGGATTAACTAAGTTTGCATCAAACTCATTACCAATAGGGGCACCAGAAAACCTCTTTTTTTTAACACTGGAACTGTCGGAGGTGCCCTTCATGGAATTGTCTAAAGAAGGACTGAAAGCCAATGCTTTTTGTGCAGCTAATCTTGTTAAAAAATCACGCCTTCCCTTCAGACCTAAATTGACCGTTATTGGGACGTCTTCAGGCGGGGTCAATGGAATCTTGGAAAAGGTTACTTTGAAAGCCTCACCTCTGGCCTTTTGCTCGATTGCTGTTTCGACACAGTCATCAGGCGAGACTTTCGTTCTCTTACTAGCTAAACGGGCCGCAAGATCAACTGACTCACTCTTGGAGTCTCCTAAACCAAGTGTTTTGTAATTAGCCGGAGTATTCAAAATGCCATACTTCTGTTTCGCACGGAATATCGCCTCTTTACTCAATGGTTGTCCACTCTGCTGGTAAGTAGAATATATAGTTTTCAGTTTGTGAACGCTATTTGAAATTGAGCGAGGTGTTTCTGGAGCAGCGCGATGCATTTCAGAAGAATGTAGCGATTCTTGCAAAGTGGATACTCTAACCGCCTTTCTTTCAGTAATTTGCTCAGGGGACGTCTGGACAGATTCCACATCGGTGGTTTGCAACGCAGATATTAGTGACATTATAGTATTGTACTTGTTCCTAAAGTTTTATTGTCAATCACACTCTAAAACTACTGATTTGAACTCATGTGATCACTTTTGTTTAGACATTGTAGAAAACATGGTGCTTTCTATGAAGATTTTCATGTGTTAAATACCATCTTTGAGTGCATCATTTTCCATCATGTATATCCTGCAGAAGTATCCCTTAATCAGTCTGAAAAAGAAATAACCTCTACCCTTAACCTTTGATTTGGAGCTTCATCGCGAAATATAGGGGACTGCCAAAAATGTCTTACAAAGCCAACAAGTGAACATGAAAAAAAAACTGTCAACAGCGGAGAGCACTTGTCGAACCGAAAGGTATGCTAATATGACCTTATAATAACCTTATTTAAAACATTTAAAGTACCTTAAGTCAATATAAACCCCGAAAAAGGGAAAAATCGGCTCCAGCCCTGAAGCACAAATATCACTAAATAAACTGTCCCCTGATTCTTCTTGCTAGTTGCATGTCTTTCTTCATTATAGTAATTCTTTTTGCATGCAGCGCCAAGAGGTTTGTATGTTCCAATAATCCTACCAGATACGCTTCGCTTGCTTCCTGTAACGCCATAATCGCCATTGACTGCCAACGTAAATCCTGATCTTTAGTTGTAAACTCGTCTGTAACTTCTTTCACTAGCCTTGCAAATGGAATTTTGGAGATTAATAAATCCGTGGAACGTTGGTATTTTCGAATTTCGTACAGAGCTAATTCACTAGGAGTATATTTCTTTTCGACGCGCTTTAAGCTCTGCTTTCTTTGTTTTTCCCTCCTTTTCTGTCTAACATATCTGTCTAAGGCATATGAATGAGTTCGCACTGGTGCAGGTACTTCAGTTTCCATTTCAGCTTCTTCTTCATTTTCTGTCTCGATTTCTAGATTACCTGCTTGGTCTTCGTAGTCTGTTTCGATATCTAGGTCACTTTTTGAGCTTTCATAACGTCTTCTTTCCTCTCTTCTTGGAAACAGGTTCTTTGTCGCTCTTGTTCTCTGCAATAACGATAACGCACGATCGTTAATAGATTGTTGGTCTCCTGCAAGCCTGTTGACGTTACTGAGTGATCTTCCACTCGAATCACTTTGAATAGCAGAACTAACCCATTGTTGTTTACTTGACATGATTATGTTATATTAGTATTCTTTCTATATTCAGTCCTTCTTCTGTTTTTTATAAAGTAAATTCTCAAGATTATCTACTACTGTTTTTAAGAGATGTTTTCTCAATATTTATCGATGAAGTTTTGTTTTTCTTTTGTTTTCAATTTACTTCCGCGATTTCGCGACACAGTGGGATCAAGATAAATCATATCGTTCGATATTCTCGCAATAGAAGACCACTAAACTCTCAATTGATAAATGTTGATGTCGATTTCAATTATCAATGATGGTATATTATGAATATTATCTTTAGTGTTATTAATACAAATGCAAATGTGGGTAATTTGCCGTTTCTATATATATATTTATGTATTTACCATAACCAAGTAAATCAATTAATAATCATATTTCACATCGGCTATACGATTATCAGCTAACCCAATCCGACAGATATCATCCTGTAGTTTCATCTATATTTGACCATTATCTGCAAAGTTCAGATACGTTTTTACATCTTCTACTGTTTCTCGAATGTCACTATCTTCCGAATTTATGTATGCTTTAAAGTTGAGAATATTACTTGAATGAGCAAGCTTTCTAGCCCCTGAATTGTTAACCGTGCGCTTTCCAACAGTCCTATCCATTAGTGGGGAACTCGGTTTGTCCTGTGAGCAATTAATATGGGTTCTGTTCCCGTTCTCTTTAGGGGAACTCTTTAGTCTTATCATGGCTTTGATAGGTGTTGGGATTTTCAATGACGAATGAGAGGATGACTCGCTTCTGTCAGTTTTCATGTCCGAATTCTGCTTATCATTATTCACAGTCAAATTAGGTAAGCTTTCATTTGACCTACAAAAAGTATCTAAGAAATCCGTAACCTGAATGGCTTCCTCCCCTAACGATGAACAATAATCGCTCGAGTCTGGCGAAGATCTAAGGACCGTAGTCGAAAAACATTCTTTATCCGGTTCCTCGTCGATATGTATCGAAGGTGTTACTTTACTAGTTGCAGATACCAATACCTTGTCTTTCCCTTTTCCTGAGGTCTTTTTCTTTCCTTTTTTAGTCAGTAGCCTACCAAAAAATCTTCTTACAGGACCTTCGTTTCTTACGGGGTTCACACTGGACGATGAAATTTGACTGTGATTCCTAGAATCTATGGGCTGGTCACGCGACAAAACCTTTACTAAATCCTGAATACTTATGCGTAAAGTAACGTCTTTCTCCAATAACCTTTTAATGACTAAATCGTTTAAAGTATTACCATTTATTTTGGAACTCAATGATACTTCGATGATTTTGTGGTAGGTTTCGAATTCATTTTCCCCGAAAAATGGCAGCTCGTTGTACAGTAAGCAGTATAGTGTCACTCCCAATGACCAAATATCCAACTTAAAGCCATCCGTCACAAAATCTCTTTTGGAATTGCCCAAATGACATAGCTCTGGTGCAATAAATGCCGGAGTACCAACAATTTTGTTCAATTCCCTCTGAAAACAATCTTCAAAATTAGCATCGCTGAAAGGTAATGATTGGGGAGTGAAAATACAACTTCCAAAATCAGAAAGTTTCGCTACTTTTTCTTCTTCATCCAATAAAATATTGGACGGTTTGATATCACGATGAATACAACCCTGAGAATGCAAATATTCCAACCCTTTTGTCATATCCTCCAGGATTTTTTTGGCAAATGTAGAAACACTACAATTTGAAATCACAATTTTTTTCCATTGCGGTAAAATATCTTCATCATCGTCACGTTTCCACTGTAGTTCACCAAGGCTGCACCAATTAGTGACTATCCAGATAGATTCGCTGAAAGGAGAGTCCAAGCATTCTATTAGTCGCACAATATGAACATTATTTCGAAGTCTTGAAGCCGCAAAAATTTCCCACCTACATTTTTCGATATTCATAAGTCTCATAGCCTCATTACCACTCATATTTGTCGTTATTTTTCCTTTACTCTTCCAAAGCTGGATTTGCCTCATTACTTGATTTACTGAATATTGCTGGGCATTCCAAGGTTTTTTTGGTATAATCTTGACAGCAACAACCTTGCCTAAAGTAGAACTGTACGCTTTTCGTACATAACCAAATTGTCCACTTCCTGCAGAGACTCCTAGCGTATATTGGTTTATAGTTTTCTTATCTTGGTCACTAACAGTTATTTTTTTCACATATGGTCGAATTTCATCCAGGATCGTGTGTATATTTTCTCCTATAATTGTACTATAGGTTGGTTTCTGTTGAGAAAAAGAAGAACCAAATGAAGATGTCTGGCTCGTAGGCGTTATCGGGGGACTATCTAACTCATCCTCTCTTATGCACGATTGCTGGGATAATGGTGCCCATTCCGGAATTAATGTCGGTATAAGCTGTCGAGGTGACATTTCATGCTAAGTAATTATTGTTAACCTGGCGTTCAAAAAATAATATCTATGCGAGTAAGTTTGTAACACCTAAAGAAGTATCATCGGGGGGTTTTCAAGGCCAAATTAGTTCATAGGACTAGAGACTGTTGCATTGTTTATTTGTTGCTACCTCATCATTCACAAATTATACGTTTAAAGTGATGTAAAATCATGCTATATACTAATTTGGCATAACCTCTGTTGAGCGGCATCATTTAATGATTTACTTCTATTTTAATAATTACTTCATTTCGAACAACTTAATAGCTACTTCAAGAAGGATCAAGTAAGTTCCTCGAAGCACTATGAATTCCGGAGGTGAAGAACCAACTATAAAGCCAAATGTATTTAATATTACTCAACTTTTAAACTCAAATGGTGAAAAACCGGGAATTGCTTGCATCTTCTTAAGTAAATTTGACATGAAAAAGGGAAATATCATAATATGGTCTAAAAGTATTAATGGTGCGGCAATTGACTTAAGCAATATTGAATTTAAATCGTTACCAGCCGGTATTCACGAACAAACTGACGATGTTGTCAATTTTGTAGTTCCTAAAGAATTAGATGTCTGTCAAACTGCCAAGACGACAACTTATGATTACGGCATCGCCTATTTCAAACAAAATTCGTTCGATATTATTGAGAATGACAATCGTATTGATAGGAGTAAAGTTCAAATGTTTTCTCTTGGTGTAATTATCGATGTCCAAAATGCCTCATCAGATAGTAAAAAGCACTTTTATAAGGAAATATACCATGCGTATGCTGCCAACAGATACTCAAGCTATCTAGAAAGTTTACTCGGTCAATGGATAAGGCAGCGTGATCTTGATAAGTTTGATATTTTTGAAAAGTTTTTTGACGAGAATAACCAAGGGCACATGGCTGAAAATTCAGTAGAAGTCTTTGAACATTCACCCAAAGAAAGACGGCATTTGGTTGAATATTTGCCATACTGGACAAGGAAGTTAGGGCCTCTCATATTTCCACTTTGGAAAGCAAGTCTCCTTCAGTCAAGGATATTGATACTAGTTCCTCAAGGAGAATCGTTCGAATTGTGCAATTCTTTGGCCTATTGTGTCTTCTTAATATCAATGCTTCCAAAAAACTTGATAGGAAACCATGTAAGCGATGAATATATTAAGCCTATTTTCACGGTATCAACATCAGATATTCCTTTTCTAGAGTCGTTCAAAAAGGGGAACGGTTATGTGGCTACGACCAGCGAGGAAATTTTGTTGTATAAGCCTGAAATTTACGACATAGTAGTCAAACTTACTTCGAGCTCAACTATAGAAGAATCACCAGAAAAAGAAGTGGAAATTCTTACCGCATCTGGTGAACAAAACAAAGCAACTCCTCTTGACTTAGAGGTGTATGAAAAACTTATACTGGGGGAGTTACAAGAGGATGCCTCTACAAATGCGACATGTCGACATCATGAGGTGACAGAACCCATATCATGGCTACAGTTTTTAATTGATGGGTTTTTTCTTTTAACTACTGCAGGCTATCTGGTAGCGCCATATCACCTTGCAAAGAATTTCAAGATTCCGAGGCACGTTTCTGGCCCAGAACCCAACAATTCAGAAATACAGATCGCTGAAAATTTAGTTCGCTATTTTCACCGCAGAACATCAAATCTGTACAACGATCTGAAGGATGTCATACAAAAAAGTGAAAATATTGATTCAGAACAACCGATTACTATCGCAGCTTCATTTTTAACCAAGTTAAATTTGGATTGCTTTAGCAAACAAGATCATCAATTCGTCAAGGATATCGCCCTTAAATGGTTCCAAAGAAGCATTGATATTAGCAACCTACCAGAATGTTTGGGAAATCTCTGTTAACCACTAGAAACGAGCTAGATCATGTGAGAGAGATAGTATATGTCTTTGTAACTGTATTTTATATTTATATGTATATGGTGAATTTTACTTAAATTCCTTGGTAGATTACATACACGACTCTGTTGCTTGTTCATTCCCTAAAAATCAGGGAATCTAGGTAAAACACATATGAACAAAGGTCTCCTTTTTTTTTTTTCTTTCATTTCTTTCATTTTTTTCATTTTTCATTTATGGAAATGTTAAGCTTTCATAAGTTCTGCATCAAAAGACTAACCACAGAGCACATGCGACAATTGAAATACCAATGACAGCGGTAATAATACCTGCACCTGCCTTTGAACCCTTAGTGATATTTAATGGTGCCAAATTTGTGGGTTGCGCTTGAGTACCTGCTGCCCCATCACCAACAGATGAACCACCATTCTCTGCCGTGTATGGTGCGGGTTTATCTAAGGCCCTCGTGTTGACCATTACTTCTAAGGCGGACATTTGTTCACCTAGACCATACATACCATCCCAAGTCCCATTGAACCAATTCAATCCACAGGTATGACCATCAGTACCTCCAGAACATGATTTAGCGGCCGCAATGGCAGATGTATTCAACCAAGACATAATTTGGTTCCTAGTTTCTGGCACTAGTTGTGCAGTGACACCTAAGAAACGGGCAAAATAGGCTTTGAAGGAACGTTGATCTGTATTACAAGAATTTGGACCTTGACAAGCAGCTTCATACACGATGCCATCATGGAAAAACACTTGGGAAGCGTTCAAGAACTCTTTGGTTCTTGTGTGCCAGAGGTCTGATCCCGTAAAGTTGTAAAGGTAGGCAGAGCCAGCCAACAGCAAACCTTGGTTATATGTCCATTGATATGAGGTAACTTTGGTGCAATTATCATCAATGCTGACACCATCGTAAACATACTTATAGGTACCATTAGAAATTAAGTTCACACCGACCATCCACTCGTAAACTTTTTCGGCCCAGTCAACATATGTTTGATTACCTGTATATCTTGCTAATCTTGCAGCTATGTGAAACAAGGCACCGTTAGAAACGGTGTTCTTGTAATCGTAACCAGAGTTCCAAACGAAAATTTGCCACCTCAAACCACCACCACAGGAATCGGCATCCCAACGCAAAGCCATGGTATTGAAAACAGCCTGTGCTAAATATAGCCATTGAGGCTCATTCTCGGGAGGATTAGTAAAGTTTCTCTCCGCGGCAGTCATAGCAGCAATACCCCAAAAGGCTTGGTCATCATTACCTTCAGTGGTAGATTGATTTAGCGGAATATAGTCATTATCATCACCAGCTTGATGTATCATTGCAGCTATAATTTCATCATTATAGGTGTCGTTATCCATGAAAAACCAGTAATCTAGCATACAGCCCCAGGCACCACCGGCTTCCCACCAATAGTACGGATCTGAAAACATACCGACCGTCTTACCATACTGATTACCAGTGTAATAATCCATTAAACCGTAGGCAATTAGTGAAGTAGCATTTTGCAAAGATTCGTAGTTGTCTAGGTCCAATTCGACGGCATTTGTAAATCTTGTTGCGAAGAGTACACCCAGTAACCCTATCACTTTATTTACTAGCATTTTTATGTGTTCGTTTTTAAAACAGACTGAAAAGAAAGAAAGCTCAGAAAAAAAGTGGTGTGTATTTTGTTGTATCCACTATTATATGTCCTGGAAAGGTTTCCCTAGCGTTTTGACCCTTTCGTATCTTGTAATTTAAGCCTCTTTTTACCAAAAATCCTCCCGTTCGCACACCTATTAAGCTGCTTATAAAATATGAGTATCAACACAGTAACAGTGAATATATAATAGATGAGCCCATTATACAAAGAGTACCTATGATCATCATGAAATCCGAGCTTTATTTCCATCTGCCAGTTTTCTTTCTGGATGTACGAAATTAAATCGCGCCTCGAACGGGTGCAAAACCGGGTGACGGGACACCGCTACGAATATAGTACGATACACTTATACATATATGGAAGCATTTATAGCGTATATTCATCGTACGGCACATTCTTTAAATAAATGATTGAATTTTTCTGAATCAACAGTTATAAGCTGAGATCCAGTGCGTTCATGAAACGGAACATCTTACATCATCAAGAGCCCAGAAGCACGGCGTAGGATTGTTTCCGCTGCTACAGACAGACATGGAAACACTGTTTTTATCAGGCCAAAGGTGATACGACAGGTCTCTTCTTGTTTCAATATTGCCTTACATATCTGCTGCCCACTCTATTTGCTTTTTCCTGCTCATTTATAGTTAACTTGATTTGAAATTACGCGTCGCGGGGAATCGCGTAAAACTCGATATTAAATCCTGTGATTTTGCAAAAGTAAATTTTTTACTATCTACATCTCTTCAATTTGTACAACTTTGACAGGACTGATAACTACCCAGGTGGAGCAACCAGTGACAGCAGGTAAAGCACAATAAGGAGAAGAAATGTTCAGGCAGTCAAAAAGAAGAATTGCCTCGAGGAAGAATTTTAGTTCATACGATGATATTGTCAAAAGCGAATTGGACGTAGGCAACACAAATGCAGCTAACCAGATCATCTTAAGTTCAAGTTCATCTGAAGAAGAGAAAAAACTTTACGCTAGGCTGTATGAGTCTAAATTATCGTTTTACGATTTACCACCACAGGGAGAAATAACATTGGAACAATTTGAGATCTGGGCAATCGATCGTCTCAAAATTCTGTTAGAGATCGAATCTTGCCTTTCAAGAAACAAATCCATCAAAGAAATTGAAACCATTATCAAGCCGCAGTTCCAAAAACTACTGCCTTTCAACACAGAGAGTTTAGAAGACAGAAAAAAGGATTACTACTCTCATTTCATTTTAAGATTGTGCTTTTGTCGTTCAAAAGAACTGCGGGAAAAATTCGTCAGGGCTGAAACGTTTTTGTTCAAAATTAGATTTAACATGCTAACCTCCACCGATCAAACAAAATTTGTTCAATCATTGGACTTACCCTTACTACAGTTTATCTCAAATGAAGAAAAGGCCGAATTATCTCATCAGTTGTATCAAACAGTTTCCGCGTCTCTACAGTTCCAATTGAATTTAAACGAGGAACATCAAAGAAAACAGTATTTCCAACAGGAAAAATTCATAAAATTACCTTTCGAAAATGTGATAGAACTGGTAGGAAACCGTTTAGTGTTTTTGAAGGACGGGTACGCATATTTACCACAATTCCAGCAATTGAATTTACTTTCCAATGAGTTTGCTAGCAAATTAAACCAGGAGTTAATAAAAACGTACCAGTACTTACCAAGACTGAATGAGGATGACCGGTTGTTACCAATTCTAAATCATCTTTCGTCGGGGTACACTATCGCGGATTTCAACCAGCAAAAGGCAAACCAATTCAGTGAGAACGTAGATGATGAGATTAATGCGCAAAGTGTCTGGTCTGAAGAGATTAGCTCAAACTATCCGCTATGTATCAAAAACCTGATGGAGGGTCTTAAAAAGAACCATCATTTGAGGTATTATGGGAGACAACAACTGAGTCTGTTTTTGAAAGGTATCGGCCTGAGTGCTGATGAAGCGTTAAAATTTTGGTCTGAGGCATTTACAAGAAATGGGAACATGACAATGGAGAAGTTCAATAAAGAATACCGTTACAGCTTCAGGCATAATTACGGTCTTGAAGGTAACAGAATCAACTACAAACCATGGGACTGTCACACTATTCTTTCCAAGCCCAGACCTGGGCGCGGAGATTATCATGGATGCCCCTTCCGTGATTGGAGTCACGAGAGATTATCTGCAGAATTGCGCTCTATGAAGTTGACCCAAGCGCAGATCATCAGTGTTCTGGATTCCTGCCAGAAAGGTGAATACACAATTGCTTGCACTAAAGTGTTTGAAATGACACACAACTCTGCATCAGCGGATTTGGAAATTGGCGAGCAAACGCATATCGCGCATCCTAACCTATACTTCGAAAGATCAAGGCAACTGCAAAAGAAACAGCAGAAGCTGGAAAAGGAAAAACTATTCAATAATGGTAATAATTAGTGAAGAAAGGGAAAAGAAAAAAACCGAAGAAATCACTAAAAAGGATTAATAGTATACGTAATTTAGTCTACTGTAAGTATGGTCAAAATTTTTTTTTAGTGGGAAAAGAAAAAAAAAGAGAAACGATAAACGCTGTACAATACCGGTGACTGCATTGCTCCGAAAACGTCCGAGATATGTATATTGTCCGAATTTTTTCATACTTTAATAGCTGGCCAGAGAAACCTTATAATTTTGTGGCTGCAAGCTATCGCGCTGTTCCTCTGTGACAGGCAACACAGAACAACTAACCGCCTGTCTTTTATGCCTGTACACTTCATTAAAATTTACCGTTTTCTTCCATTACAAGCGGGGACACTTTCCGTTTAAACCTGCAATATGTTGCAGGGCCTATCCACGCCAATTTACTGTGGCAGAAGTTACTGCAGTGGAAGAACTACCTTTTCCAGCATAGCCTCCGCCACCAAAAAATGCAGGTGCTGCGTTTTCTGGATACGTGGCTGGCCTTTAAAACGCATGGGAGGGACAGTATCTCACCGATTTGGTAATGCCGTGATGCAACCTCGAGGATCCGGTTTTCAAGAGCGGAAGTAAAAAACCGGGAAGATCTAATATTTCCTTATGCAGGTATTCTGTGACTAAAAAGTATAGAAGACTATTTTGCACCGCTCCCTGATTAGACTTCGTGCGATATTATTGATGGATATCGTCTTTATCTTTCCGTGGACCTAAAACGGCACCCCTTCGTCTAGGATAAACGCGGTCGGCTCTTTCGAAGACTAAAAAAGCAGCCACAATAACGTTACATGCAAAATCAGCCCACTCGAAGTTAGATACTGCGTAGACGGATTTGCACGATGCGATGATAAATATTAGGGACAGTGCGTGCCCACCCATAAGTTGCTGTAGAGCTTACAAATTGTAAAGACTAATTCCAATCGCACGCCCACCCCTCACGGGAATAAGTTAGAATGTTGCGGAATGAACGATAACTTCATATTAGGTAAAAGGGAAGAATGCAACGCTGCGGTCTACGGGCTTTTTTCTGCGAGACCAATTTTCTTCTTTTGTTTTTTTATTTCGATATTTAGTTTTCATGCAAACGGGTATTATTCTTGGCAGGCCATTATGTAAGAGTGTGGAAACATAATTCTTGCACATACGACGTTTTCTTAACTGTTCCTGTTTCAAGTTACGGAAACGCCTGTGGCCCAGGTAGCGTAGGCAAAATCAAGCTCAGAATGGGTTACGTAATTATGACGTTTTCGAGTGCGAGGATGTCAGAAAGGAGAGCCAGAATTATATATATATGGATGCATCTCTCTGCATATAAAATTAATTTCCCTTTCGTACAGTTCCCTACTTTTTTTTCCCTCTTTCGTTTGCAAAAGAAGGCGGCCATACTCATTAAAAACCCCTCCCCATTTTTCCTTTTTTTTTTGTTTCCATATAGGAAGAACTCTACAGCTCGAACAATACATCAAATCAATCAAGCAGTCGCTCTCGTTCTATTGTGTGTTTCTCACCACCTTACATATCTCCCCTCAGTTCCCAGCCTATAACTTTGTGGTTCTCTTCTTTTCAACTTCTTCTTCTTGACATTATACTTTAATAAGACCATTACTTCTTTTTCTTTGCTGGAATTCATAATTCATTAAGCAGAAAATATGTACCATGTTCCTGAAATGAGGCTACATTACCCCCTGGTGAACACTCAATCTAACGCCGCAATAACACCCACCAGAAGTTACGACAATACCCTTCCTTCGTTTAACGAGCTATCACACCAGAGTACAATCAATCTTCCATTCGTCCAACGCGAAACTCCAAACGCATATGCTAATGTTGCCCAATTAGCTACGTCGCCAACTCAGGCTAAATCAGGGTATTATTGTCGCTATTATGCTGTGCCTTTTCCCACATGTCCACAACAACCACAATCTCCATATCAACAAGCTGTACTTCCTTATGCCACCATTCCCAACAGCAATTTCCAACCATCTTCTTTCCCTGTGATGGCAGTGATGCCTCCAGAGGTTCAATTTGATGGATCATTCTTGAACACCTTACATCCTCATACAGAGTTGCCTCCAATCATTCAAAACACTAATGATACTAGCGTCGCACGTCCAAATAACCTTAAATCAATAGCAGCAGCGTCACCAACAGTGACAGCAACAACAAGAACACCTGGCGTCAGTTCAACGTCAGTTCTCAAACCACGCGTTATAACTACGATGTGGGAAGATGAGAATACTATCTGCTACCAAGTAGAGGCGAACGGTATATCAGTCGTGCGTAGGGCTGACAACAACATGATTAACGGCACCAAGTTGTTGAATGTCACGAAGATGACAAGGGGGAGAAGGGATGGAATATTAAGATCCGAGAAGGTTAGGGAAGTCGTGAAGATTGGCTCCATGCACCTCAAGGGTGTTTGGATTCCTTTCGAAAGGGCTTATATCCTGGCTCAACGTGAACAGATTCTAGATCATCTGTACCCGCTCTTCGTCAAAGATATAGAATCCATTGTTGATGCCAGAAAGCCCAGCAACAAGGCATCTTTGACCCCCAAATCTAGCCCTGCCCCCATCAAGCAAGAACCATCTGATAATAAACACGAAATTGCTACTGAAATTAAGCCGAAGAGTATTGATGCTTTATCGAATGGAGCATCTACTCAGGGTGCTGGCGAACTGCCCCACTTAAAAATCAACCATATCGATACTGAGGCCCAAACAAGTAGAGCAAAAAATGAATTATCATAAGCACATAACATAATCCGTTAACTCTTTGCTCTATGAACAAGAACCGAAGTTCTAGAAAGGCTGATAGGATTCGTACAATCATTTTTACGGTCGAACTTCTGTAGTTACTCGATATATAAATATAAATAACGGACATAAAAAAAGAAATTGTAACATTATAAATCATAAAATCATAATCATATCTATTTCTAACTTCTGACTATTGCGCAATTCGTTAGAGTCTTTCCACCACGTCGATTGGACAAATCTTTATCTGTCTACTTCTAATATACTGTACATCATACCTGTCTTTTTATGCTGCTATTGTGGAGGAACCGTCATCTTTTCGCGCGAAAAAACAATATGATGCCTTTTTGAAACATGTTATTATTTGATTTTTTAATGGCTTCTATTACGCGTCGTGGTTGGTGAACCTGGTACAAAATAAATAAAAAAACACCTGCTAAAAAATATCAAATAAAGTAAGGAAGGTAATACAAAAAGAGAGCGTTGGCTCGTGTTACACAAAAGCGGTTTCGAACACAATCAGAAGAAAACAACAAGGACTTTTTTGCAGCGCCAAAAAAAAGAAAAAAAAAACCAAGAGAACGAAAGCTTTATAATAGCCTTTTTTTTTTTTTAGAAAACATGAACGGATCTCCCACTCCTAAGCGATATTCATCCAAATCTTCAAGGCTTTACGACGACTACTATAACATCCCGTATCAATATTCCAATCCGACTCCAATGAATAGAGACTATAATGACGTGGGGTCACGTATCAATGCAGATAAACTGGTACCAGAGGAATACAAACGGAATACAGAATTTATCAACAAAGCTGTCCAACAAAATAAAGAACTTAACTTCAAACTGAGAGAAAAGCAGAACGAAATATTCGAACTCAAGAAGATTGCAGAAACTCTGCGCTCAAAGCTCGAAAAATATGTTGACATTACCAAAAAGCTTGAAGACCAAAACCTCAACCTACAGATAAAAATAAGCGACCTAGAAAAGAAACTTTCTGACGCTAATTCTACTTTCAAAGAAATGAGATTCCCCAAGGTCAAGGACCCCATGGTAGATGACGACCCTGTCTCCGAAAATTATGATCAGATAAATGTACCAAAACACAGAGCACCGGATGCTACAGGTAATCCTCGTACAACTAACAAAGTCTCCAATACTTCAGACCAAGATAGCAGACTAAAAGCCATTGAAAGAACCCTCTCGGTCCTCACAAATTATGTTATGAGGTCAGAAGACGGTAATAACGACAGGATGTCACCCTTACCTTCTCCTTTAAATACGATATCGCCAATAAATAATCGTCTGAATTTTCAAGAGCCAAAGAGATATAATCCAACCGTTAAGGTAAATCCGTCTGATGACGATATCATGATGTATGAAAGTGCAGAGCTGAAGCGTGTCGAAGAAGAAATAGAGGAGCTAAAGAGAAAAATACTTGTTAGGAAAAAACATGACTTAAGAAAATTGTCTTTAAATAACCAACTCCAAGAGCTGCAAAGCATGATGGACGGTGATGACAATATAAAACTTGACAATGTTTCGAAGCATAATCATGCTACGCATCGTCATTCTTCCCAATCCAGTCGCGATTACTCACCCTCTTCGGATGCTTGCTTGGAGTGTTCTAATGATTTATACGAGAAAAATAGAGTCAAGCCTGAAAATAATATGTCAGAAACATTCGCAACTCCCACTCCCAATAATCGATGATGATTTAAAAAGCAGTTAAGGAGTATGGCGCATTCTTAAAGCGTTCTGTGTAATTACGGCAAAAAATTCCATCACAAAATAGAAAGTCTTTATTTTACTTTCCATTGTTATTTTCCAACAGAAGCCGGAAACGTAAAGGCCTTTTATATTAAGTGTTTTCTCATTATAGGATATATAATAAGAATTTGTAATTGTTACTTTTCTTTCAGTTTTCATTAACTACTTTAAACCTTAGAAAATACATTCCAATCCTACGAATAGACGTATAAGTAAGGATTAATGCTATCGGAAAGCAACTTAAATAACTATAAATGGTGGATGGTTAGTGTCATAATATCTTAATGAATATCGCTTTTGACGATATAGTACTAGCAATCTGCGGTTCCAATGGAATGGCGTAAACGCATAATAATGAAGTTGGAATAAAAATATGCTATACCAACAACTTTCATCTAAGTAGTCTTTATTTGACATATATATGTATATACACCGAACAATAGATTTACCGGTGCATTTCATTATCAACCTTTAGTAGTTTGGGGGGCAGTTTTCTGGGCAATACAAAGTTTACTTTTGATGGATTATATAAAAAAAGCCATATGGGGGCCAGACCCTAAGGAGCAACAGAGGAGAATCAGATCGGTCCTGAGGAAAAATGGTCGAAATATAGAGAAATCGTTGCGGGAACTCACAGTTTTGCAAAATAAAACCCAGCAGCTTATCAAGAAATCTGCAAAGAAGAACGATGTTAGGACAGTTCGACTATATGCAAAAGAACTGTACCAAATCAATAAACAATATGATAGAATGTACACTTCCAGAGCGCAGTTGGATTCTGTTCGAATGAAGATAGATGAAGCAATCAGAATGAACACTTTGTCAAATCAAATGGCTGACAGTGCGGGCTTAATGAGGGAGGTAAATTCATTGGTTAGACTACCTCAATTGAGAAATACGATGATTGAATTAGAAAAGGAACTTATGAAATCTGGGATTATAAGTGAAATGGTGGATGATACCATGGAGAGTGTTGGGGACGTAGGGGAAGAGATGGACGAAGCTGTTGATGAAGAAGTTAATAAGATAGTTGAACAATACACAAACGAGAAATTCAAGAATGTTGACCAAGTGCCAACCGTAGAATTAGCAGCCAATGAAGAAGAGCAAGAAATTCCGGATGAAAAAGTTGATGAGGAAGCAGATAGGATGGTAAATGAAATGCGTGAAAGGCTGAGAGCTTTGCAAAACTAGAGTGTTACTGTGACTGTACAAAGAAAATAAATAAATAAGTGAATAAATAATGGTACGAATAACACAGTAAAAAGGGCACCCGTTTTTAGTGTATGGAAAAAGTTGAGTGCTTTACCCTTTTTCCATGATGACCGTTGAAACATGTACGGACTATCAAGTAATAGTGAGGGTAAAGACAGTATATACACACTTCCTTTTATTTTCGTCTCATCTTGTATTTTCATTTGAAGGACGGAATATTTACTTTTCATGGCTTGTATTTTTACTCGATTCCAACTTTTTTTCAAGCTTATCAAATTCCTTTAATGCTATTTCTTGCTCAGGATCCATGATCTGAATCACTTCTTTCACTTCATCCACATAGTGCTTCAACATGGACTCAATACCGTACTTCAAAGTCACTTCACTAGAAGAGCATGAGGTACATGCACCTTGTAATCTTAAATAAACGGTTCCAGTCTTTGGATCCCACCCACGGTAATCGATATCACCGCCGTCCTCCAAGATGGCTGGTCTTATTCTTGTATCTATCAGCTCTTCAATCAATTCGCTGACCTCTTCATCTTCTTCGGTAAGTTCAAATTTGGGCATATTTATTTTGTAGCCACCTTCTCCTTCTTCTTCTTGGACAGCATGGAATTCTTTGGATATAACATCTTCACCGTAAGCAAGTTGCTTGGTTAACAAATCTATAATTTCAGGCTTGATACTATTCCAATGGACCATTCTGTCTTTATTAATAGTGAGAAAATCATCACCTATCATTAAAGACTCCACTCCTGGACACTGCAAAAAAATTTGCTGTGCTAACTTGGAATGGTTGATGAGGTTTTCATCAGTGTTCTTAATAACTATACTCTTGGAGCCACGCGTCTGTAGCATCTCGCCATCTGTGGAGAGAAATTTTAAAGCATTTTCATTTGGAGTTGTTAAAGTCTTAATATGAATTAATCTCTGAGAATTTAAGTAAAAAATCGGAGACTTCCCCAATTTAGCCACTGATTTGAACATTGTTAGTCAATTTCTTGCTTTTTTGCTTAGATTACGCTGAGAATGCCTTCTGTATTCTAATTAGTCCGCTAAATACGCTTCTTTTTATAATGATTAATAAGCAATATTGTAAGTAGATCACTGAAATTCGGAAAACTTAAATTATTTATCACTTGATACGTTAGAAGGCTATTTCTACAATCACCAGGACTCCGCTAAGTGGTCCTATAGATTTGATGAAATGCCTGCTTTGACGGTCTTGATGATACAAGCTAACGCTTAGCATGTTACTATACTCAATGTACATTGTTTTATCCTCAAGAGACCGCAGACGTTTCAATTTTGTGTTTAAAAGAACAATGGACAGTATATACGTAGTGCCAATTTTCTTCTATGGTGTATTATGCGCATTGAACATTGTAATATCCGTAATGTTGAATATAATTTGGGAATTGCTTCCGAATCTTCAACCTTCATGTATACCTCTTTTCGGCTAGAGTGTGGTACTTTAATTACTGCTTAGTTGTTTTGCCCGATTTAGATATTGCACCCGTGCACGTCACACATAAGCTTGGTCTTTTAAATAGTGTGTGAAAAAACGAACTTGAAGAAAAAGATAGAGCAAGATATATATAGGAGTAGGAATAGGGAGAGTGGAAAAAAAAACTTAGCCTCAAACTAATAGTCAAGAGGATCAACTATTCTGTTCAGGTTTTGCAGGTTAAAAATTGAAATAGAATATTTTCTCGGTAATTTCAAGAAACAGCTGGTAAAAAGGCAGTAAATTTACAGAAACTAAGAGTGTAAGGGCACAATGAGAGTATATCAGTTTTGCCGACCTTTCCAATTATTCACCTGCTTCTTATGCTACCTTCTAGTGTTCGTAAAAGCTAACAAGGAAAAGATAAGTCAAAAGAATTATCAAGTATGCGCAGGTATGTATTCCAAAGAAGATTGGAAGGGCAAAATAGACCCGTTTATATCATTCAATCTTAAAAAAATAAGTGGATTGAGTGATGAGTCTGATCCAGGCTTAGTCGTTGCAATCTATGATTTCCAAGACTTTGAGCACTTAGGTGTGCAATTGCCGGATGAAGAAATGTATTATATTTGTGATGATTATGCAATTGATATCGGGATTTGTGAAGAGGAGAATCGTGATGAGTTTATTGTTCAAGATGTTGTATATGATCCATATACTTCCACAAATAGATCTTTGGCCAATCCAATCATGACGTTTTCTCAAAATGAGGTCGGCCTTCATGATACTAGATACCCAATAAAAGAAACCGGATTTTATTGTGTTACTGCGTTCAGATCATCGACGTCTACCAAGTTCAACGCTGTGGTGAATTTCAGGAATGCTTATGGTCAGCTTGCGGGCACCGAGATCAACAAATTGCCACTATATGGTCTTTTGGCGGTCGCATACGTTGTGGCGATGGCGTTATATTCCTTCGCCTTCTGGAAGCACAAGCATGAATTGTTACCATTACAAAAGTATTTGCTGGCCTTTTTTGTATTTTTAACCGCAGAAACCATATTTGTATGGGCTTACTATGATTTGAAAAATGAAAAAGGTGATACTGCGGGAATAAAAGTTTATATGGTGTTCTTGTCGATATTGACGGCTGGTAAAGTTACATTTTCATTTTTCCTATTATTGATTATCGCTTTGGGCTACGGTATCGTGTACCCTAAGTTGAATAAAACGTTGATGAGGCGTTGCCAAATGTATGGTGCGTTAACTTATGCAATTTGCATTGGATTTTTGATCCAAAGTTATTTGACCGACATGGAGGCACCATCTCCACTAATCTTGATCACCTTGATTCCTATGGCGCTTGCATTAATCATATTTTACTACATGATTATTAGATCCATGACAAAAACAGTTATCTATTTGAAAGAGCAAAGGCAGATCGTAAAATTGAACATGTACAAGAAGCTACTATACATCATTTATGCGTCCTTTTTGAGTGTACTAGCTGGTAGTATAGTTTCGTCATTTATTTACGTTGGCATGAACACTATTGATATGATTGAGAAGAACTGGAGGTCAAGGTTCTTCGTTACTGATTTCTGGCCTACGTTAGTGTATTTCATTGTTTTCGTTACCATCGCGTTCTTATGGAGACCAACAGATACTTCATACATGCTAGCCGCATCCCAACAACTACCCACAGACCCAGAAAATGTCGCGGACTTTGACTTGGGCGATTTGCAATCGTTTGACGATCAAGATGACGCAAGTATCATCACTGGTGAGCGTGGCATAGACGAGGATGACCTCAATTTGAATTTTACTGATGATGAAGAAGGACACGATAATGTAAATAACCATAGCCAAGGCCACGGGCCAGTGTCTCCCTCTCCAACAAAATAACGCTACCTCCAGCAGATTTGATTAGGTGATGAGACAAATAGTTTCTTCGAGGGCAGTCACGAAATGTTTACAAGCGAAAAGAAAGAAATTATGAACCATATGCACTTCTGTTCAATGCGATGTGAATATGAATATGAATATAAATATGAATATAAATAAATAAATAAATAAATGCGTTGCACGTTTCTTTTCATTTATTTGTGCGTGCTTTTACCTGTTTATAACTGTAGTCACCAAAGCTATGCTATACTCTAGACCTAACTTTTTCGTTTTGTATTTATTTAGCCGCTCGCTGGAGTTTTTTTTTTTTCGGTGATAAGATGATTTATATCAAACCGAAACAAGCGAAAAGTTTCTGTTCATCGACTATAAAATGGAAGAGAAAATTGGTCCATAGACTTTTCATGTGTACTTGTTTATGAGAAGAGACGCAGGAAGACCAGAAGTGAGGAATTCCCTTTGTTCAAGGATGAACAACGAAGCCAGATAACGTAAGGTTGCGCGCTGCATCAGTGCTAACCTTATTAGCTTTCTCTGGCTTTTTCGGTCTTTCCTATGTAACATAACATGTATATTCTATTTGTTTATGATGAGACCACGTCCTTAGTGACAATGCTATAAACCCAGCTCTTCGATTCGTTTTTAATGAAAGGGAGAAGATTTTTTTGTCAAACGCTCTGAGTAATAGAATATACATGCGACAACATTTGTAGTTACTTGTCTTACGCTTCCTAGGGAACGGATCATCCGAGTAGAATATCATTTTACGGGATCACTTTATTCGGTGTGATTGCTCGTTAAGCCGCACGACCATTTTATGGGCACGCTTCCGCAAGTTGGTTCTTTCATCAGAAGCTTTACCACGATTGGCAAGTCATGTAGCATGTGCGCTAACATCGTTTATCGTTTTCTGTGACGTGGCTTATGAGCACCAGAGACGAATAATCAACAGTACATCAAACAAAAGCTACGTCACCTCACCAATAATCCGAGCTTCTTGAAATGGCAGGTATTGGATTCATAAAATATGTCGCTGCTTTGTGCATTTTCCTTTAGTTTTTTCCTTTTTTTTCATGTAGCTAACTAAGCAAGACGATTATGGGAAGGGACCTTTTAAGGAAAAACAGGAAAAAAAAATAGTAGCAACTAGTAAAAATTCAAAAAATAAAATAAGTCAAAATAAGAACACATCAGTTAGGAACCGTGCTTGGAGTTTTGAGACTGGAGTATTGTCCATCCAACATATTCTGCTCTTTCACCATAGACTTCGTTGGAAATCGCCTCTCCCTTGTACTATATTGTGCAGAACCGTTCCCGCAATTTTCATTGGTGCAATAATAACACGCTTCTTCGATTCTCACATTTGTCAAGAAGCTGTACTCTTCTCTCAAACTCCAATATATTTCAAATTATGAACGAGCTGAACACTGTTTCGACTAACTCCAGTGACTCCACCAAGAACGGTGGTACATCCAATAGTCCCGACGATATGGACTCCGCAGCAGCAGCAAGTCACGCAATAAAGAAAAGAACAAAGGCCTCCCGGGCCTGCGATCAGTGTCGTAAAAAGAAGATTAAATGTGACTACAAAGATGAAAAGGGGGTCTGCTCAAACTGCCAAAGGAATGGAGACCGTTGTAGTTTTGATAGGGTTCCTTTGAAAAGGGGACCCTCGAAAGGCTATACGAGGAGCACCAGCCATCCAAGGACTAACGAAATACAAGACCACAATAACTCAAGGTCGTATAATACGTTTGATAATAGTAACAATACCCTGAATAATAATACGGGCAATAGCGGCGACAACGGTATAAACAGTAACACAGTTCCAAGTACCCCTTCGAGATCTAATTCAGTTTTATTGCCCCCACTGACACAGTACATTCCCCAGGCTGGTGGCATTCCTCCTAGTTTCCAAAATCCAGCGATACAATCAACTATGCCCGCGGGTAATATTGGCCAACAGCAGTTTTGGAAAGTGCCCTACCATGAGTTTCAACACCAAAGAAAAGGATCTATCGATTCTTTGCAAAGTGATATATCGGTAAGAACATTAAATCCCAACGAGCAGTTGTCTTATAACACCGTTCAACAGTCTCCCATAACGAATAAACATACTAATGATTCTGGAAATGCAAACGGAAGTGTCACCGGCTCAGGCAGTGCCTCTGGTAGTGGTGGTTATTGGTCCTTTATAAGAACTTCTGGTTTACTAGCTCCTACTGATGATCATAATGGGGAACAGACAAGAAGATCAAGTTCCATACCTTCTTTGCTACGAAATACTTCAAATTCTCTTTTACTAGGTGGCCAGCCTCAGCTTCCCCCACCTCAGCAACAATCGCAGCCACAAGCACACCAACAAAAGTTGCAACAAGGACAGAACCTATACTCGTATTCTCAATTTTCCCAGCAGCAACCGTACAACCCATCGATATCATCTTTTGGCCAGTTCGCTGCTAATGGTTTTCATTCTAGACAAGGATCAGTCGCCAGCGAGGCTATGTCTCCCAGTGCACCTGCCATGTTTACTAGCACATCTACAAACCCCGTAAATGTTGCACAGCAAACACAAAGACCTCAAGGACAGCAGGTACCGCAATTTTCATCTGAGTTGGATGGAAATAAAAGGCGACAATCAGCCCCCGTATCAGTAACATTATCCACGGACAGGCTGAATGGTAATGAGAATAATAATGGTGAAATTAACAACAATAATGGCAGCAATAATAGCGGTTCTTCTAAGGATACATCTCAACATTCCCAAGAATCTGTAACTACACCAGCGGCTTTGGAAGCATCCAGCCCTGGATCAACGCCACAGAGAAGTACAAAAAAACGCAGAAAAAGTTACGTATCTAAGAAGACAAAACCAAAGAGAGATTCATCTATATCTATAACATCGAAAGATTCTGCTCACCCAATGACCACTTCATCAACTATCGCGTATGGACAGATATCCGATGTAGATCTAATAGACACCTACTATGAGTTCATACATGTAGGATTTCCGATCATACCTTTAAACAAAACGACCTTGACCAGTGACTTATTGTTAGTTAACACACAGCCAATTTCCAATATACACGAAGTCAATTCATATGTTATTTTGTGGTTTAGAAATTCATTGGAATTGTTAGTTCGTGTTGCTCTGAAACAAAAGCCAGGTGGCAAGTTTTTCGATAATATTGTTGGCGTGGCTTTGTCGCCAAGTAATGACAACAACAAAGCTGGGTTCACTACAGCCACGGCAAGGGATGATGCTGAAAAAACAAGACGTGATTCACATAATGAAGTACAGGATACTTTGGAAGTGCAAAGCGTTTTTATTGCCGCCCTCAATGAATGTTTCCAAAAAATCGTGGATATTCATCCCAAATTCAGAGAAAACAACGACCAAATTTCGCCGAAGATCAAAGTCATTTATTTATCTACTTTTATTCTTTTAAATTACATTTTGGCATTTGTTGGATACGATAACTCATTTGTACTTGGAATGTCGGTGACAATTTTTAACGAATTTAAATTATACAAACTTCTATTATTTCCGGAGCCGGATATAAATGATGTGAAGCCTCCAGTTGATGAAGAGGTCAGCACTGGTAATGGGAATACAAAAACGTCCGAATTTGAAATTGGATCTGAAAGTGCTGGGCATATGAATCCATCCAATTCACCAAATTCCATGGACGAAAACATTAGTCACTATTCAGTGTTGTTTAAAAGATTATACGTTTTGCTTTCAGTGTTTGATTCTTTACAAAGCTGTGCATTCGGTGGTCCCAAGCTATTAAACATTTCCATCCAAGGTTCTACAGAAAGATTTTTTTCTAATGATTTGGGCTCAAAATGGTGCCTGGAACAAAGCCAATTGAGACTGAAAAGCGTCTTGCAAAGCTTGAAATTGGGTGAATTGATGAGTGAGCTTACCAGGAATAGAATATCAATGAACGGCAATAGGAAGCCTGGGTTCGATATTACGAACTCGTCTTCACTCTTATCGGAATATGTGGAAACTCAACCTCTATCCGTAGCACAGTTATTTTGCAAGCTATTAATTGGCAAACACAATTTCATCAATTGCTTATTATCATTATACGATTCAGAAGCAGGAGTCTATTCAGATTTGACATTGGATTTGAGTTCGAAAATAGCAGACTCTCTGTGCTCATTGATATCAATAATTTTGCAAGTATTGACGTTGATATTAAGACTGAATCCTACGAACAGTATTGATTTTAATTATAGACCACCGAACCCACCCGCTAATAATCCGACAGTGCAAGAGGGCCCATCTGCTATGGGCTCGTCTCCAGTCGCTGGGAACCTTAGCGCTGCACCTCCATCGGAGGGGAATCCAGATTTTTACAAGAAATTACTAGGCCTGAAACAAGACACTGGCACTATCCTTTCAGACCTTTGCCGGGGGATAATTTCCCCCTTTGCTATTGCTATCCTGCACGAGGTCTACAACATCACTGAACTGGTCAAGCAGATGCCTACATCACTCATTAGCATTATGATGACGGCAACTACAACGCAGAATACTCAGGACACCAAGAAGTCGCAGGACCTGGTCATGAAGCTGTCAAACTCGATGAATGAAGTAGTTCAAATCACCAGCGTGCTGACAATGATCAAGCCATTCAAGATCTTCGAGCACGAGCTTAATAAGCCCATAATGTCCCTGACAGGAGGACTTTCGTCCACGACCAGAAACGACGTCATGTGGCCAAAGTCGGGCCAAGGCCTCCGCGAGTCATCAGTCATGAAGACATTGCTTGATGAACGCCGTACTTCTGGTACACAACCGACAACGGCGCCAGTAGCCGCAGAGGAACCCAGGCTTGAGAACGTTGCCCTGGAAAATTTCGTTAGTATCGGCTGGAAGCTGTTGGACGATTCCGAGTTAGGCTGGTATTGACAGGTAACTATGCTCCCTTCTCCTGTAGGTCAGGTTCTCCCTTCTCCTCAGGCAGAAATTCGCGTAAAGAACTACCATGCAATGAATGACCAATTTAAGTAAAACACATAAATAATACTTACTTACACATATACACACTAGCTGTTTTAACCTGTAACAATACTGCCTTGTCAGAGTGCGCACGGCCTTTTACTCTGGTGCTCCACCATCTTCCACGGTATTCGAGAGTCGCCAAGCTCAGGGGCGCATGCAGACAATGGGCGGGGAGCACCTTCTTCTTTCACAGCTAAAGGGGTCTTTCTTTCTCCTACTTTTGGCATACTTTTTCAGGGGCAGAAGTCCTTATTACGCACGTTGCTACCGCCGGCTTGCTGTTACACCTGGTGCCATCACTATTGCCATTGCCATTGCTACAGATTCAATTCCGGCGCTTGCAAAGTCCAAAGTTCTGGTGTCGGTTTGTTCTCACACAGATCCCTGTACAGCGTCTTGTAACCTGATCCCCTTCCCCCGCCCCTTCTCGAACAGCCTGACGCGCTTCCTCTTTTGTTTGGGCTCGGCCCGTTTTTGCATTTCCTTTCCCTGTTTTGGATTGAGTATATAAATCTAAACAAACAACAAAGTTCTTCCAGCAGGTACCATGAGATTGAAGTTACGGTTTTAGGAGTTGGAGATTCAATTTCTGGTTCTTTCCACATCAGCAACGTTAAAAGGCCTAGTCCTCTTCCGATTATATAATATAACTTCCACAGCAAGTGTACCATAACATAATAATGTCCACTAAGAAGCACACCAAAACACATTCCACTTATGCATTCGAGAGCAACACAAACAGCGTTGCTGCCTCACAAATGAGAAACGCCTTAAACAAGTTGGCGGACTCTAGTAAACTTGACGATGCTGCTCGCGCTAAGTTTGAGAACGAACTGGATTCGTTTTTCACGCTTTTCAGGAGATATTTGGTAGAGAAGTCTTCTAGAACCACCTTGGAATGGGACAAGATCAAGTCTCCCAACCCGGATGAAGTGGTTAAGTATGAAATTATTTCTCAGCAGCCCGAGAATGTCTCAAACCTTTCCAAATTGGCTGTTTTGAAGTTGAACGGTGGGCTGGGTACCTCCATGGGCTGCGTTGGCCCTAAATCTGTTATTGAAGTGAGAGAGGGAAACACCTTTTTGGATTTGTCTGTTCGTCAAATTGAATACTTGAACAGACAGTACGATAGCGACGTGCCATTGTTATTGATGAATTCTTTCAACACTGACAAGGATACGGAACACTTGATTAAGAAGTATTCCGCTAACAGAATCAGAATCAGATCTTTCAATCAATCCAGGTTCCCAAGAGTCTACAAGGATTCTTTATTGCCTGTCCCCACCGAATACGATTCTCCACTGGATGCTTGGTATCCACCAGGTCACGGTGATTTGTTTGAATCTTTACACGTATCTGGTGAACTGGATGCCTTAATTGCCCAAGGAAGAGAAATATTATTTGTTTCTAACGGTGACAACTTGGGTGCTACCGTCGACTTAAAAATTTTAAACCACATGATCGAGACTGGTGCCGAATATATAATGGAATTGACTGATAAGACCAGAGCCGATGTTAAAGGTGGTACTTTGATTTCTTACGATGGTCAAGTCCGTTTATTGGAAGTCGCCCAAGTTCCAAAAGAACACATTGACGAATTCAAAAATATCAGAAAGTTTACCAACTTCAACACGAATAACTTATGGATCAATCTGAAAGCAGTAAAGAGGTTGATCGAATCGAGCAATTTGGAGATGGAAATCATTCCAAACCAAAAAACTATAACAAGAGACGGTCATGAAATTAATGTCTTACAATTAGAAACCGCTTGTGGTGCTGCTATCAGGCATTTTGATGGTGCTCACGGTGTTGTCGTTCCAAGATCAAGATTCTTGCCTGTCAAGACCTGTTCCGATTTGTTGCTGGTTAAATCAGATCTATTCCGTCTGGAACACGGTTCTTTGAAGTTAGACCCATCCCGTTTTGGTCCAAACCCATTAATCAAGTTGGGCTCGCATTTCAAAAAGGTTTCTGGTTTTAACGCAAGAATCCCTCACATCCCAAAAATCGTCGAGCTAGATCATTTGACCATCACTGGTAACGTCTTTTTAGGTAAAGATGTCACTTTGAGGGGTACTGTCATCATCGTTTGCTCCGACGGTCATAAAATCGATATTCCAAACGGCTCCATATTGGAAAATGTTGTCGTTACTGGTAATTTGCAAATCTTGGAACATTGAAGGTGCGGCTTGCAATCCCTTTTTTACTTTCAATTCTCCGTTAGGTTATTTATTCTACTACACGCAGTTTTTTTTTTTCAATGGGTTATATATCTCTAATATATACACATTTATATGTTTAGACTTATACAGAAGCAAAAAAAAATGCAAAAGAAGCTTAGTGTTCATAATTCTTCACTCACGTCATGTTATATATTTGTTAAGCGTAGCTTCAGTATATATAGAGATTTTCCTTTGGCGGGGTAAGGGTCTGTGAACTTTAGGGAAATAGAATAAACGTAAGTTAAAGGTGACAAGCTCGGATCGTCATCTTTCAATTATCACCCCAAAAGATATTGTAAAAAAGCAAGTTCAATCTCGTTTGTTACATTTGTCCCGTATTTCTACTAATTCAGGCAAAAAAGGAAAGTCCTACAGCAAAAGAGGCAAAAGTACAGTATGGAAATCGATGGCAACACTCTGGTGTTCATAATAGTGATCCTTTTCCTATTTTTCTCCTCACCGGGTGGTGATGGTGTGTCTTCTCAATATGAGTTCAATCAACTCCAGAGACTCAAGCAGCAGTTCCGAACAGAGCACAATACGTTCGTCAATATGACATATACAGATAGTTTTCGAAATATTACCGGGCTTAAACTCAGCTACCAAGACATGCTGAATAATCCTCTCCAAAATGCCACTTACCCACTACCAGGAAAAGATTATGATCGATGGTTTCCCAATCAAAACTACATGGTTTTGCCCAACGATGTCATAGAGGCCATAAATACTGAAGTCTGGAATACTTCGAATGATGACGCTTCCAACCTTTTCCCTCCCAATATTACAAGCACCCTGTTAGGTAAAATCGACCTTGTATCAAATAACAAGTACGAAAAGATAAGGATGCCTGTACCCAGATTCTATGAGCCGGCAACTGATTTTTCAGAGGATATTCCTCCTGAAGGTGAGACGTACTGGTCTGAGTGGCCTTCGTATGGCGAACTTCATAATGTGAGTTTTCAGCATGGCGAAATAGCTATTCAAATTTCTCATATGAGCAATCTTCAGGACAATAATAATTACTTAAGGAGAAATTTCATAAATAAGAAAAATGACCGTTGGAAGTTGTTAAATCTTCAGATTGATTTCTCAGATAAGGCTGAAAAGGAAAAGCATTCCATATACTCGAAGGCTGTATATGACATTCAACGTGGTAGAATTCTTTCTATTTCTCAGAGTTCTAAATTTCATTCATTGTTCGCCCTTCCTCATTACATGTCCTTCCAGAATGATTATAATGAGAAAATATTTAATGATGTCAAGGAACTCGTTGATGAATTTTGGAATTTCACGGATTACACAGATGTCATGACCATGAAAGACGTACAGGATGCTTATAATAATGCCAACTTTAAATGTGAGTATTTGATTTTTCTTCAGTTGGAACCATGGAATCAATACACAAGAGATCAGATCAAGTTAATAGATGATGAATTGAATTGGCCCCTGGGGCGTCCGGCAAATCTGTCTAGTTTACCGCCCATAAATGTTGTCTCTGGATTACTGTATTCTCCAGACTGTGGCGTACGATTAGGGCTTCATAACGTAAAGGGTACACGGTACGAATTAAAAATAATGTCGATCAGAAAACATCTATTGTTCGGTATTGCATTATTTGCAGCCCAGATATACTTATTGCTTACTCAGATGCATCATACAAATACCCCCTCCATGGTCAACAAAATCTCATTCTATTGTTTCTCAATGATAAACTTAGTCGATGGTTCCTTGGCCACTTTGTACTTTGTTGCAGCTAGTGTCGTTCCCGAATTGTACTTGCCCCTAGTTATAAGTGCTTTTTCGTGCTTTATCTTGGCATCTATTTTTGAAATACGCTACTTAATTTCAATTTACGCTTCACAGGTTAACGAACAGAATGTTGGGATTATCAACCTCCTGCGTGGTAACACTGGCACATATGATGAGAATAGGCCAAGACCCGCATTCATTCCCGATGAAGGGTCTATCGGTGGCTCGTTATATGGTAGGTTTTTCTTTATGCTAATCATTTTCACATTTTTGATATTGAGTTCAACTTCATGGCCCCGTCAGCTAAGGATGGTATTTGAGTATATCCTAATCTTCATATTAAACTCATATTGGATCCCTCAAATTTTCCGTAACGCTGTTAAAGGTATTCCTTCAAGAAGAGAAAGAGCAAGATCTAGCATTGGAGGAAATAGAAGTCAAAACAAAATGCCATTACTGTGGAGTTTTGTAATTGGTACAACAATAATTAGAAGCTTGCCCGTTGTGTATGTTTTCACTTACTCCTCTAATGTGTTCAGGCACCATAAAGATGTTCATTTCGTCGTATTTTTATCATTGTGGCTACTGTTTCAAATTAGTATACTGTATTCTCAAGATGTATTGGGATCGCGCTGGTTCTTGCCTAAGCACACAATACCTGATGGATATTCGTATTTCAAGCCCCTTTCAAACGAGTATATATCGGAGCATGGTGGTGGAACTGCTGAACATACCGTTGATTGCGCGATATGTATGTCTGATGTTCCAATTTACATAGAGGAAATTCCAGAAACTCATAAGGTGGATCAGCACTCTTACATGGTCACGCCTTGTAATCACGTATTTCATACTTCGTGTCTAGAAAACTGGATGAGTTATAAGTTACAATGTCCTGTGTGTAGGTCACCGTTACCTCCGTTGTAGATAGCATCTCTTGATCCTAAGAACTATATACTGTATTTGTATTCAAGATCCAAGATACCGTGACATTTCCTATTTGTCAACCATTGCAATAAGAAATTTTAAATGAATAGTGCATTAACTTTTTATTACCACTAAAGTAGTTTTGCTTAAACATACAATAGGCAAACTAGACTTGGGATAATTCACAAGCGTTTTTAGTGTTACCCTTTTTCCGTATGACACATTTTTCGAGGAATTATTGGGAAAATATTGCTGATCAAGATCCATTGAGGTGAATCTAAATCGCTCCGACTCCAAGTTGGGGAATCTTAAGACCGTCACTGCCTTCCAATTACACTGCTTTTGTTTCTTTGACAATAAGAACGCAAAAGTAAATTTCTTTTTTTTAACAAATTATGACACATCCTGTAGCAGTGAAGGCATGTCTATTTGACATGGATGGTCTTCTCATCAACACAGAGGATATTTATACTGAAACTTTAAATGAAACTCTCGCAGAATTTGGTAAGGGACCTTTAACTTGGGATGTGAAGATTAAATTGCAAGGGCTTCCGGGACCGGAAGCAGGAAAAAGGGTGATCGAACACTACAAATTACCAATAACTTTAGATGAGTACGACGAAAGAAATGTTGCACTGCAATCTCTTAAATGGGGTACTTGCGAATTTCTTCCCGGTGCATTGAATTTGTTGAAATACTTAAAGTTAAAGAACATTCCTATTGCATTATGTACGTCTTCGAACAAGACTAAATTTCGCGGCAAAACAAGTCATTTAGAGGAAGGTTTTGATCTTTTCGATACCATTGTCACTGGTGATGATCCAAGAATTGCAAAAGGTAGGGGTAAGCCTTTCCCGGACATTTGGCAGTTGGGTTTAAAGGAATTGAATGAGAAGTTTCATACCGATATTAAGCCCGATGAGTGTATAGTGTTCGAAGATGGTATTCCAGGCGTAAAATCAGCCAAGGCATTTGGTGCACACGTTATTTGGGTCCCCCATCCAGAAGCACATGCTGTTTTGGGGGACACAGAAGCTTTGTTAGCCGGTAAAGGTGAACTATTGTCTTCTTTGGAAAAACTGGAAATGTCCAAATATGGACTGTGAATTTCCAGTATTTACGTAAACAATATATTTGTATATTGCACTAAGTATAAAAAGGGATGATTTGTATTTGATTTATCACACTACTTTATGTGGTGAGCTCAGTTATTTTTGTATAATATACTATAGTACATGTTTGGGTTTTTATCGTTTTATTTCAATCTCATTACAATAAAATATTATAGTGAACATGCACATCGAAAGGAAAGATTGCAATAGCTGGTGTTCAAAAGCTTTGTGCAAATGAATTCAGACACGAATGCATTTAAGGACATAAGAATTTCATGTGTTGAACTTTCTAGGATCGCTTTTTTACCCACCGAATCATTTGATCCAAATTCATTAACGCTATTGGCATGTTTAAAAAAAGTTGAAGAGAAGTTATCAGCATACGAAGACGATTCACTTTCGCCAAAATTTGCAGATTATGTTTTTGTTCCTATCGCGAGTTTATTGAAACAGCCAGCTCTCGGCGAGTCTCAAACAGAATACGTCCTACTAATTATATTTCATCTCTTACGGACATGTTGGTCATCTGATGGTAAATTCTCCGAGCAATTGGGACAACAACTGTTCCCCTTGATCACATTTTTAGTCAGTTCTGATAAAGATAATCAAAAATTAATTACTAGATCAGACGAGTTCAAGTACGCTGGTTGTTTAGTCTTGCATCAGTTTTTCAAATCAGTAAGATCGCAAAGGTACAATAAAGAGTTCTTTTCGAACTCAAAACCTAATTTACTTCCCGCTCTAGGACATTCTGTTACCATTCTGTTGAAAATTCTGGAGCAATCGCCCCAAAATAATGAGCTTCAATTCAAAGCTTTGGCATCCTTAGAAGTACTATTTCAGGACATAATATCTGATGGTGAAATGCTTTCCTTTATTCTTCCGGGGAACGTTTCTGTTTTCGCTAAGATACTTACTAAACCAGGCCGTCAAATACATTATAAGGTGTGTGTTCGCACGCTAGAGGTTCTGGCAAAATTATTGGTTTTGGTTTACGATGATTTTAGTTTGGATATCAAAGTAAATAAGTTAACAGATATTCGAGAGTTGAGCGATACAAAGTTAAAACACGAGATAAATCAATCATTTATGTTTAATGGACCTATTGTTTTGTTACGCACAGATGGGAAGACGCATAGAGATACAAGTTGGTTGACGGCAACTTCTGGGCAAATCAATATTGCTTTGGAGGCCTTTATACCCAAACTATTAAAACGTAATAATGAATCAATTGATGAGGCATTAGCGACATTTGTATCAATCCTTTTAACTAGATGTGAAAATTCCTTAAATAATTGTGAGAAAGTGTTGGTATCCACTTTAGTACATTTGGAGCGTGATCCGATGTCCAAATTACCATCGCATTTGGTAAAATTAAAGGAAGTTGTCAATGAAGACCTGCACAAGCTAAGTGACATTATTCGGTTTGAAAATGCAGATAGGTTATCATCTTTATCATTTGCAATCACTATTCTAGAGAAAAATAACGAAAGAGATACGATGATCAATGAGGTAGTTAGATGTTTATTTGAATCGCTTAATGAATCTATTGAGCCACCAAGTTTGATCAATCATAAAGAGAGAATAATTGAACAAAGTAGTCAATTAACAACTACAGTAAATTTCGAAAACTTGGAAAGTACGAATGCTCTGATTGCTTTACCAAGATTATCAGAAGACATGTCACTCAAACTGAAAAAATTTACATACCATATGGGTTCTTTGTTGTTAGAAAGACATATTCTCAACGATGTGGTGACAGAGTTGATTTCAGAACAAGTTGATTCACCAAGAACGCAGAAGATAGTTGCGCTGTGGTTAAGCACCAATTTTATAAAGGCTATGGAAAAGCAACCGAAGGAGGAAGAAGTCTATCTACAATTTGAATCTGATGCCAACTATTCCTCTTCCATGGTTGAAGAAGTGTGTTTGATTGTATTGGAATTTTGCAATGAACTTTCTCAAGACATTAGCATGGAGATTGAAGGTAAAGGCATAAAAAAAAGTGATGAGTTTGCCGTATGTACAGTTTTATTCTCTATTGAAACGATTTGTGCGGTAATGAGAGAAGAATTTCAACCAGAATTGATTGACTATATATACACAGTAGTTGACGCCTTGGCATCACCGTCCGAAGCCATTAGGTATGTGGGCCAATCCTGTGCATTGAGGATAGCAGATACCCTATATCATGGGTCTATCCCAAACATGATCTTAAGCAACGTAGATTATCTTGTAGAATCTATTTCCTCAAGATTGAATTCTGGGATGACTGAACGAGTGAGCCAAATATTAATGGTGATTTGCCAATTGGCTGGCTATGAAACCATTGAAAATTTTAAAGATGTTATTGAAACGATATTTAAACTACTGGATTATTATCATGGATATAGTGACCTCTGTCTTCAATTTTTCCAACTATTTAAAATCATCATTTTGGAGATGAAGAAAAAATATATCAATGATGATGAGATGATTTTGAAAATAGCTAATCAACACATTTCACAAAGTACTTTTTCGCCCTGGGGTATGACCGATTTTCAGCAAGTACTCAATATAATAGATAAAGAGACACAGGTTAAAGATGACATAACAGACGAGAACGACGTCGATTTTTTGAAGGATGATAATGAGCCCAGTAATTTTCAAGAATATTTCGACTCCAAATTAAGAGAGCCAGATAGCGACGACGATGAAGAAGAAAGAGAAGAAGAGGTGGAAGGAAGTTCTAACGAGTATACTGACCAGTGGACGTCACCTATACCATCAGATTCATACAAAATACTATTGCAAATTTTGGGTTATGGGGAAAGATTATTAACCCATCCATCAAAACGATTAAGAGTGCAAATTCTTATTGTTATGAGGCTTATATTTCCCTTGCTATCAACACAGCATAATCTGTTGATAAGGGAGGTTGCTAGTACATGGGACTCCATCATACAGTGCGTCCTATGCTCTGATTATTCGATCGTTCAGCCCGCATGTTCATGCGTGGAGCAGATGATAAAATATTCTGGTGATTTTGTCGCCAAGAGATTCATTGAACTTTGGCAGAAACTGTGTCAGGATTCTTTTATATTGAAAGAACTGAGGATTGATCCAACGGTGCACAACCATGAGAAAAAATCGATTAGTAAGCATGTCAAATTCCCACCAGTAACTGAAAATGCGCTAGTATCGATGGTACATATGGTGCTGGAAGGGGTCAAAATTACAGAGTATTTAATTTCTGAGGCGGTACTTGAACAAATAATATATTGTTGTATTCAGGTTGTTCCAGTGGAGAAAATATCAGCTATGTCATTGGTAGTGGGGGATATCGTGTGGAAAATAAGAAATATAAATTAAACTTATGTGGCTAAACATATGCATTTGTAGATGGTAATACAGTGGTTTATTATTGCTCACATTGTTCACACCAGTGACTACAGTGATTACATTAAGTAATTAGACAATAAATGTTATGAGTGATCCAGAATGAGGAATGATATGTGACTTCAGAATTAGCAGGGCAGCTAAATTAAAGATCTTTTAATTCAATTTTAGCTTACGATTTATATCTATGAAAGACATGAATTGTCACTTTGGGTAACCAATGATATCGGTGACTGCTATTTATACCTATCTCATACTATATTAAGAAGACCAGCTTTTATTCTCGGTTGGTAGTACCATTGGTCTACTAATCATCAACAATATATTCTAATAAGGTATTATGTACATATATATATACATATCACCAGCTCGGCCAGGCATTGGAAAACAGAAGAAACACGTCTCATGATTGAAATGGGATAAACACGTTAATCAACAGGGACTATGTTGCAGGTGAAATATTAGCAATTAATAAGAAGGGAATAATCGCATATTACAAATGAAGCGATAGAACAGACAGTGTCCAAGTAATGATAATTTAACCAATATAGGCAAGTATTAGTATTTTCCTAAAAAAAAGCAAGATTATATACACGGAATGGAGGAGCAGTAGCTACTTCAGATTCGGAGTTCCCTTACACTTGGAGAAGTAAGTCTGCTATCCTGAAAATATCCGTTATACTAAGGACTCGAGTAATAGCGGGCGTCTTGACAATCCTAATATCCTTAGGGTGGTGACTAGCACTCACCTTTGTTGGAGTGAAATCGTAATATCATCTATTGACTAGTATTTATGTTATTAGTACACATTATCCCATGCGGCGTCAGAAGATGACATAAAAACTGAGAAACAGTCAGAAGACTCAATGGAAGCGCAGAATCTCGGAACTAAACTAGTTGTCCAGGTATTTACACGTTTAACTGGTTTGTCTAGGCAGGGTATCGTTTGATGTAATAAATTTTGTCTGCTTTGTAACGAGTGTTTCTGACATGTTTCAAACATATTTTATGTGTAAGTTGATAAGTCGCCTAGTGTATCGTACAACTATGCCATTTTAAAATGATCAATTTTACTGTTGTATTACGGGCTCGAGTAATACCGGAGTGTCTTGACAATCCTAATCTGAACAGTCTTAGGGAAGTAACCAGTTGTCAAAACAGTTTATCAGATTAATTCACGG